>WNGF01000509.1_pt1 | contig 146678 bp, 152 predicted proteins | sample 5400641 | NCBI WGS metagenome assembly WNGF01 (sample SAMN13153371, study PRJNA577476) | soil metagenome | isolation source: 80 cm soil or saprolite under grassland replicate 2 | place: USA:California | collected 2016-06-15 | reverse complement strand
ACGACTTCTTGATCGAGCGCTTGGCCAGGGAGGCGGCGCGCTCGTCGGCCCCGACCTGGTCGACGCTCCGCACGCCGCGCATGAGCGAACCCAGGTGGGTGAGCGAGAGGGCGGTGGCCATGGGGGGATTATGCGACGGGGGAGAGCCCCGGCCCGAGCCCCCAGCGTCTTCGAGGGAGCCGGTGGGCGTCGGGCCCGCGGCTGCCTCTACCGCTCGACCACTCCTCGGCGGCGACCCTCGGCGATCGGCTGTACATCGCCGGCGGTCACAGCAACGGCGGCGACAGTGCGCGGCTGTTCCGGCTTGACGGGACCCGCTGGACCGAGCTCGCCTCGATGCACCATGCTCGCGGCGGTCACGCCGTGATCGCGGCGAACGGCAGGCTCTACGCGATGGTCGGCAACACCGTCCTCGGCAACGTCGCGACGCCTGAGGTCTACGACCCGGGCGCCAACCGCTGGACCGTGCTGCCCGCGCTGCCGCAACCGCGCAACCACGTCGCGGGGTTCGTGCTCGGGGGCTTGGTGTGTGTTGCCGGGCGCCGCTCACCCAACACGCCGCGCGTCGACTGCCTGGACACATCCCGCCTCACGTGGTCGCGACGGCCCGACCTGCCCCGCGCCACCAGCGGCGGCGGGGACGCCGTCGAGTCGCGGATGGTCGACCAGCTTGCGACCTACCTGGGCGGCTCTCGGTGGTCAGCGACCCAGAGGATGCTGTCGCCGCGACACGGTTTTGAGCTCGCGATGTTCAATGGCCGGGCGTGGGCCTGCGGCGGCGGCAGCGCGCCCGGCCTGCATCCCGTCGCCACCTGCACATCATTCCGGGATCCGCCGTCCCTGGATGGCTGACATCAAGGACACCGCGAGCACTGTCACCGCGATCACCGCCAGCGGCACGCCGTAGTTGAACTCCGGCGTCGTCAAGAGCGAGAGGTCGGTGCTCCAGACTTCCTCGAGCAAAAGGTCGCCCAGCTCGATGATGGCGTAGAAGACCAGGATCACGACGTTGGCGAGGAGCGCCGCCAGCGGGATCGGCTCCCGGACGTAGATCAGCAACGCTGCCAGGGGCACCGCTGCGAGGAAGGGCCCGAAGAAGTTCACGATCGACTGCCGGACGACATCGAGCTGCTGGTACGGCTGCGCGTGCACTGACCAGATCGAGACGTCCAGGTAACCCAGGTGCCATGGCCGGGCGATGATCGCGCCCTGGCTCCCCACCGCGTAGATCAAGAGCAGGTGCATGACCTCGTGTGCGCCGAACGCGACGACGAACAGGAGGAGCGACAGGATGAGAACGCGAAGCCACATGTACGGCAAATGTATAAATCCTTCCGTGTCCGGCTCGCTCGATCCGAGCTCGGAAGGCCGCCCGGATGGCGGGATGTCTCACGATGGCCCTGATGTCCATCACCATTCCTGACGTGCAGCGTGACTACATCAAGGAATTCAGTCCCTCGCTCGGCCGTGACATGGAGCTTCTCCACTTCGGTCACGCCGGCACGCCGCTGCTGGTCTTCCCGACCTCGATGGGCAGGTTCTACCAGTGGGAGGACTTCGGGCTGGCAGCAGGGATCAGCGATTACATCGAGTCCGGCGCCATCCAGCTCGTCTGCCTCGACAGCGTCGACGGCGAATCGTGGTACGCGAGCGACAAGGCGCCGGGGGAGCGGGTCTGGCGCCATCTCCAGTACGAGGCCTACATCGTCAACGAGATCCTGCCCCGGATCCCCGGCGCTCCCATCGCTTGCGGCGCCTCGTTCGGCGCCCTCCACGCGGTGCTGCTGGCGGCCAGGCATCCGACCCGGATCCGAGGCTACATCGCGATGAGCGGCGCCTACGACACCGCCCGCTGGCTCGACGGCTATCACGACGACAACACCTACTTCACGAACCTCATGGCCTTCCTGCGCGGCCTCACGGATGAGGCCTACCTGGGGCCGATGCGAGCCCAGCATCCGAAGGTGATCGTGACCGGGGAGCAGGACCCGAACGTCGACGACTCGATCCGGCTGGGCGGGCTGCTCCGGGACAAGGGCATCCAGGTGGGGCTCGAAATCTGGCCCGGATGGGCGCACGATTGGCCCTACTGGAAGGACATGATGCGGCGGTATCTCGGCTAGCCGAACGTGCACAGGGGGAGGGGACATGGCGCGCAACAAGGTCATCGGGCTCCTGATCGGACGGGAGAACACGTTCCCCGGGCCCTTCATCGAAACGGTGAACGAAAAGGGCGCCCCCGACGGCATCACGGCCGAGCTTGCCGTCCTGGGCGGGACGATCGAGGTGGCCGAGCCTTACCACGCCGTCCTGGTCGACCGCATCTCGCACGAGGTGCCGTACTACCGGGCCCACCTGAAGAGCGCGGTCCTCATGGGTTCCGTCGTCATCAACGATCCCTTCTGGTGGGAGGCGGACGAGAAGTTCTTCGAGTGCACCCTGGCGCGCAAGCTTGGGGTCGCCGTGCCCAAGACCGTCGTCCTGCCCAACAAGCAGTACATCCCCGACATCGACCAGCAGCGCTCGCTGCGCAACCTCCAGTTCCCGCTCGACTGGGAGGCCATCGTCAGGTACACGGGACTCCCGGCCGTGCTCAAGCCCAACACCGGCGGCGGCTGGAAGGACGTCTTCATCGTCAACTCCATCGAGGAGCTGATCACTGCCTACGACCAGACGGGGCTGAAGACGATGATCCTGCAGGAGTTCATCGACTGGGACGACTACGTGCGGTGCATCTGCGTCGGGCGCCGGCACATCCTGCCCATCCGCTACAACCCGAAGGCGCCCTTCGAGGAGCGCTACCAGGTGGCGAACCCGCCGGAGGGACGGCTGCGCGACCAGGCGATCGCCGACGCGCGCACGCTCTGCGAGGCGCTCGGCTACGACATGGACACCGTGGAGTTTGCGGTCAGGGGCGATGTGCTCTATGCGATCGACTTCCTCAACCCCGCGCCCGACTTCGACAACTTCTCGATCAAAGAGGACAACTTCCGCTGGGTGCTGGACAAGATGAGCGACCTCGTCATCGCCTACGCCAAGGGCGAGGCCAGGCCGCCATGGCGCGACGAGCACCGCTGGTGGAAGCACGTCACCCAGGCGCCTGAGGCAAGTCCAGCGCAGGCGTGAAAGACCCGGTTGCCGCCTACCACGGGCTGCTCCAGGACCAGCGGCTGGCCGCCGCCAGCGCCGAGGCGCTGGCCCAGGGACAGCGCGAGCGCCGGCTCATGTTTGGCGAGCGGCCGCTGTGCGTCGCGCTCCGCCCCCAGATCCTGACCCGGCGCAGGTACGAGCAGGCGGTGGTCGCCGCCGAGGGCGTCTACGGCGCCCTGGCGGCCCTGGAGAAGGCCGTCCTGAAGGACACCGGCCTGCGGCGAGAGCTCGGCCTGGAGGCCGAGGAGGAGCGCCTGGCGATGGCGGACCCCGGCTTTCGGTCGTCCTCGCCGTCGGTGAGGCTCGACAGTTTCTTTGCGGACGAAGTCCGCTTCGTCGAGTACAACGCGGAGTCGCCGGCGGGTATGGCGTACAGCGACAACCTGGCCGCGGTATTCGCCCGCCTACCAGTGATGAAAGCGTTCCGCAAGCAGTTTCGCGGGCGATTCCTGCCCACCCAAAGCCGGCAGCTGAAGGCCATGCTCCGGGCCTTCCGGCAGTGGGGCAAGGGCGACAAACCCGTGATGGCGATCGTGGACTGGGAGGGCCTGCCGACCGCCCCCGAGTTCGACATGTTCAAGGCTTTCTTCGAGGCCGCCGGGGTCAAGACGGTGATCTGCGACCCGCGGTCGCTCGAGCTCCGTCGGGGCCGCCTCTACGCGGACGGCAAAGCGGTCAATCTCGTCTACCGCCGCGTCCTGACCAGCGAGCTGCTCGCGCGCGGCGGCGACACGCAGGTCCTCCGTGACGCGTATGTGGCCGGAGCGGCATGCGTGGTGAACAGCTTCCGGGCCAAGCTGCTGCACAAGAAGATGAGCCTTGCCCTCCTCTCGGACGAGAGGTACGCCCGGCTCTATTCGACTGCGCAGCGCGCCGCGATCCGGCGCCACATCCCGTGGACGCGCCGCGTCCGGCCCGAGCTGGCGGAGGACATCGCCCGGCGCCGCCAGACGCTGGTTCTCAAGCCCAACGACGAGTACGGCGGCAAAGGGGTGGTGCTGGGCTGGACCGTCGACCAGGCGGAGTGGGAGGCCGCGATCGAGGTCGCAACCACGCAGAGCTACGTCGTCCAGGAGGCCGTGGAGATACCTCGAATCCCGTTCCCGGTGGTGCTCGACGGCCTGAAGTACATCGACCTCGCGGTCGATCTCGATCCCTACCTGTTCGACGGCAGAGTGGGCGGCTTCATGACACGCGTCTCAGCCGCCGCCCTGCTCAACGTGACGGCGGGCGCGGGGAGCGTCGTGCCAACATTCGTCGTGGAGGGGCCTGCATGAGCCGGGGTGGCTTGCTGACGATCGGCGTCGAAGAGGAGTACCAGATCATCGACGCGTCCGGCCAGCTCCGCTCGCACATCGACACCCTCCTGGCCGCGGCCGCCCCCAAGCTGGGGGACAAGGTCAAGCGGGAGATGATGCAGTCCGTGGTCGAGGTCGGGACCACCATCTGCGAGAACGTCGACGAGGCGCGAAACCAGCTTGGCGAGATGCGCCACACCCTGAGCGAGCTCCTCGAGCCCGATGGTCTCCGCATCGCGTGCGCGGGCACGCACCCGTTCTCGCGGTGGGAGGAGCAGCAGATCACCGAGCACGAGCGCTACAAGATGCTCGAGGAGGAGTTGCAGGATGTCGTCCGCGCCCTGGTCATCTTCGGCCTGCACGTCCACGTCGCCATCCCCGACCCGGAGCTGCGGATCGGCGTCCTCAACGAGGCCCGCTACTTCCTTCCGCACCTGCTCGCGCTCAGCACCTCCAGCCCCTTTTGGATGGGGCGCAACACGGGGTTGAAGTCGTACCGCAGCGTGATCTGGTCGAACTTCCCCCGCACCGGGATCCCGCCCGATCTGACTTCGTTCGGCGAGTACCAGAACTACGTCGACCTGCTGGTCCGGACCGGCTCCATCGACAACGGCAAGAAGATCTGGTGGGACCTCCGCGCGCACCCGAGCTTTCCCACGCTCGAGTTTCGGGTCTGCGATATGCCGACGCGTCTCGAGGAGACGATCTGCCTGGCCGCGCTGATGCAGGCGATCTGCGCCAAGCTGCTGATCCTCCGCAGCGGCAACCTGGGCTTCCGCAAGTACATGCCGGCCCTGATCGCCGAAAACAAGTGGCGGGCGATCCGCTACGGGATCGACGGAAAGCTGATCGACTTCGGCAAGCAGGCCGAGGTGCCGATGCGCGAGCTGGCGATCGAGCTGCTCGACTTCGTGGACGACGTTGTCGACGACCTCGGTTCCCGGCGGCAGGTCGAGTATGTGCACACGATCCTGGCCGAGGGCACCAGCGCCGACCGGCAGCTGCGGGTCCTGGAGAAGGGCGGGGACACCCGCGACGTCGTGGACATGCTTGCGGCGGAGACCGTAGGCGGATCTGTCGGGTTTCGTGAAAAACCGGGTGAGCTGACTTCCTCAGACAGTCCGGACTATCCCGAGCCGAGCCGCTCTCAATCAAGCGTTTAATTAGCCCGTGGCGACACGGGTCAGCGAGCAGCGGCGCCAGGAGCTGGTGCTTGCCGCGTACCGCGAGATCGCGGAGCACGGCTTTGAAGGCCTACGCACTCGCGAGGTGGCGGCCGAGGTAGGCGTCAACATCGCGACCCTCCACTACTACTTTCCGACAAAGGAGTCGCTGATCCGGGCGGTGCTGAACCACGCCATGGGCCGCTTCCGAACGACGCTCACCCCGAGCGCATCTTCCGGCGACCAGCTGCGCAGCTACCTGCGCTCGGTGCGCAAGCTGCTCGACGAGGAGCCGGAGCTCGGTGCGGTGATGGCCGAGCTCGCCCTGCGCTCGGTGCGTGACGACTCGATCGCCACGATCCTGAACGAGATGTACGACATGTGGCACGCCGCGATGCGCGGCCTGCTGCGACGGGGCGTCCGGGAAGGCCGGGTGCGGCCGGAGCTGGACAGCGACGCGGTGGCGGCGCTCATCGTGGCGACGATCACGTCCATGACCCTTCCGGTCATCCGCGACGCCAGGCGGGGCGACCAGGCCCTGCGCCAGCTGGAGCGGTGGCTTGGCCTGGGCGGTTCGCGCAACGAGCCGTCCCCATCCGGCCCGGGGCGCACGCGCCCGGGGGAAATCAAGCAACTGATTGATTGACCTGCTATGCTCGAAAGGATGGTGCACGCACATATCACCCGAGCTCCTCGTTTCGTCAGCCTGTTCAACCCGGTCGTACGCAGGATTCTCAAAGTCGGCGCCCTGCTGGGACCCAACGCTCTGATCACGATCCCCGGCCGCAAGACCGGCGTCCCGCACACCACGCCCGTCGCCCTGATCGAGATCGACGGCCGGCGGTGGGTGATCTCTCCCTTCGGTGATGTGAACTGGGTCCGCAACCTGCGGGCTGCGCGCCGTGCGACGCTGTCCGTGGGCGACCGCGGCGATGAGGTGCTGGCGACCGAGCTTGACTCAGAGAGCCGGACCGCGTTCTTCCGCGACGTGCTCGGGCCGTACGTGCGCAGCCTGCCGGTCGGGCCCCTCCTGCTCACGATCCTCGGCGCGCGCGACATCCTGGAGGATCCGCGGGCGGCTTCAGAGCGCCGGCCGGTCTTCGAGCTCCGCGCCGCCTAACCTAACCGGTCGGCGCGGCCGCCCGGTACAGGATGTGGCGACGGAGCGCGCTGCCTACGGGGACGTTGGGGTGGTCGAAGTCATCGCTGGGCTCGCTGGTCATGCCCAGGCGCTCCATCACCGCTATCGACCGCCCGTTGGCAGGCACGGTGAAAGAGACGATCTCGCGAAGCCCGACGCGGGCGAAGCCGTCCGCCATCGCCACGCGCGCGGCCTCGGTGGCATACCCGTGGCCCCAGTGGTGGCGATCGAGTCGCCAACCGACTTCGACGGCGGGGGTGAAGTGAGCCTCAAAGCGCGGAATCGACAGGCCGACGTACCCGATGAAGGGCGCCTGGCCCGACGCCTCCACAGCCCACAGGCCGAAGCCGTGGTCGTCGAACTCGCTTTCGATGCGGTCGACGAATGCGTCAGATTCCTCGCGCGAGAGCGGCCGGACCATGTAGCGCATGACCTCCGGGTCGGCGTTCAGGCGCGCGAACGGCTCGCGGTCAGCGGCCTTCCAGCGGCGCAGGCGCAGACGGTCGCTCGGCAGCTCCAACTCAGGGGCTCGGCGGTTTCATCCGCGCTCGCGGCACCAGGCGTACAGGGCGTCGTAAACCGGCATCTGCGCCTCGAGCTTCTCGTGGTCGCGCTCGCCGTAGGTCAGCCGGAAGCCCATCGCGATCGCCTTCAACCCCGCCGCCTCAGGCGCGATCTCGATGTCGGCCTCGACGTCGGCGCCATGCACGATAGTGGCCATTCTCTGCAGCGCGGGATCGTCGAGCCCGTACTCGAGCAAGATCGACTCGAACGAACAGCGGCCGTCGACGTGCCCGAGCTCCACGCCCTCGACGTCGTACGGCACGGCGTCCTTCTCGAGCGCGACACGCGCGACGTCTTCGGTGGGCACGTACAAGAACTCGGCGTCCTTGTCGATGAAGCGCCGGATCAACCACGGGCAGGCGATCCGGTCCACGGCCGCGTTCTTGCGAGTCACAAAACGCATCCGAGCCTTCCTCCTCAGTTGCTCCCGGGACTCTCGCCGCGCCCGTGCTCGCGCAGGTGCTCGGCCACGTCCCAGGTCCACAGCTCGACCACGTGGCCGCCGGGGTCGGTTACGTACGCCGCGCGCCCCCGGCCGTGGCCGTACTTCGAGTGGTCGTGGTCGAGGACCTCGAGCCCGGCCGCCCGCAGCCGGGCGACGGCCGCTTCGTACTCCGCGGCCGGGAGGTGCATCGCGTAGTGGACGTGGACGCCGCCACGGCCACCGCCCAGCCCCAGTTGCGGACGCCACAGGCCGATCCGGGTGCGGTCGCCCGCCATGACCCAGATCGCGCCGCCTCGCGCCGCCCAACGCTCGACGACCGGGAAGCCGAGCAAGCCGGAGTAGAAGCGCTCGCCGGCCTCGAGGTCGTTCATCTCGAGCGCGATCTCGCAAACGCCGCTGACGGCAAGGGGTTCGTTGCTCATCGATCAGAGTTTGCGAGAAGGGCGTACTGCACCGCTTCCTCGGTCGTCATGGCAAGACCCTCATCCCAGCATTTCTGCTCATCAGCATCGGCGGCGCCCGCTACCGGTCTTCCGATGACAGAGTTGGCCAACACGGCAAGCTCCGCCCCCGTCTTGGCCTGCAGCGAGGCGGCTGCCGCCGCGAGCCGCAGCGAGCGATGCCGGTGTCCACGGAGCACTGCGAGCTGCGCTGCGTCGTCGAGAAGAAGGGTGATCGCCGAGATGTCGCCGGCCTTGCTGAACAGCTCCAGCGCTTCCGTGATCAGAGGCTCGGCAGTGCTCGCGTCATTGACGCTGATGGAGACCAGCGCCCTGGTATGGAGCGCCCAGCCAAGACCGAACTTGTCCTGTAGTCCGCGGAACAGCGCGATCGCCTCGTCGAGAGGCTCGACGGCCGCGCCATAGTCCTGCAGGAAGTAGTGAACGTTGCCCATTCCCCACAGGCACTTCGCAACGCCAGGCTTGTCGTCGAGCTCGCGGTAGAGGTCCAGTGCCTCCTGCAGCAGCGCGAGCGCGGTCTCCAGGTCCGTCCGGGCCAGCGTGCGAGGAAAAGAATCGTTGTAAAGGGCATTCGCGAGCTCGCTCTTGCCGCCGGTCGCCCGGGTCAGGACCAGGCACTCCTCGTACCACGCCTGGGCGGCCGTCATGTCGGCCTGCCAGTAGGCGATTCCGCCGGCTGCCTCGAGCGCGCGTTTGCGGGCCTCAGGAAATCTGTCTCCGTCCGGCAGGGTGAGGACCGCCTCCGTCCGCGTCCTCCCCTCGCGGAGGTGGCCTCGCATCTGCCAGAACCGCCACATGGCGGTCGCGAGCCTCAGCGCCTGCTCGGTCCGCCTGGCGGAGATGCACCAGTCGAGCGCCGCACGAAGGTTGTCGTGGTCGAGCTCCAGCCGGTCGAGCAGCGACTTGCGTTCGTCACCGAAGAGACGGTCCTGTGCGCCTTCCGCCAGGGCTGCGAACGCCGCAGCGTGCCGGTCGCGGATCAGCTCGGCCTCGCCGCTTGCCTCGAGCCTTGCGGCCGCGAACTCGCGGATCGTCTGGAGCATCAACAGGCGGGGCTCGTCGAAGTCCGGCATTCGGCGAAGCAGGCTCTGGTCGGCGAGATCCTCCAGGCCGGCGATGACATCGCCGCCCACCTCTTGCCCCGGGCCGCACACGGCCTCGGCCTCCTCGAGCCCCGCGCCTCGCGCGAAGACCGAAAATCGGGCCAGCAAACGGCGCGCCGGCGGGTCCAGCAGCTCGTAGCTCCAGCTGATCGCGCCGGACAGAGTCTGCTGTCTGTCGGGAAGATCACGGGCGCCGCCACCCAGAGCGCTGAGGCTCTTCTCCAGCCGCGCGTACAGCGCCTGGGGAGAAAAGAGCTTGATCCGCGCCGCGGCCAGCTCGATCGCCAGGGGCAGCCCATCCACCCGCTCGCAGATGCCCGCGATCGCGGGAGCGTTCTCGTTAGACGCGTGAAAGTCCGGCTTGACGGCGAGGGCGCGCTCGATGAAGAGCTTGACGGCTTCGAACTGAGACAGCGCCTCCAGCGACGGCCGGGAGCTCGGGTCAGGCAGATGAAGGGGCTCGACGGGGAACTCCTGCTCTCCATAGGCGTGCAGCGGCGCGCGGCTGCTCACGATCACTTTCAGGTCGGGGCTCGCTTTCAGCAGCGACGACGGAAAACCGGCCGCGTGCGGAAGCAGCTGCTCGAAGTTGTCGAGCACCAGCAGCACATGCTTGCCTCGCAGGTGGTCGATCACCGCATCGATCGGCATGCGATTGCCGGTCAGCGCGATGCTGAGCGACTGGACGATCGCGGACGGGATGACCTCGGGGTCGCGTACCGCCGAGAGCGGGATGAAGTACACGCCTTCCGGAAACTGGTCAATGGTCTCTGCGGCCACCTGCAGGCTGAGGCGCGTCTTGCCGATGCCGCCCGGGCCGGTCAGTGTGAGCAGCCGGGTCCGTTCCAGGAGCTGCTTCGCCCGGGCGACCACGTCGGCGCGGCCGACGAAGCTCGTGAGCTGCGTCGGCAGGTTGTTGGGCGTGCCGTCGAGCGTGCGCAGCGACGGGAATGTGTCGGGGACACCGTCCACCACCAGTTGGAACAGGCGCTCGGCCTGCGCGAGGTCACGCAGGCGGTGGTGGCCGAGATCGCGCAGCGTGAGCTGCGGCGGAAGGCTCCCGCCCACGAGCCCCTGCGTTGCCTCCGACACCAGGATCTGGCCGCCGTACGCAGCTCCGGCGATGCGCGCAGCGTGGTGGACGTCGAGCCCGACGTACTCGTCGCCCATCAGCGGCGCCTCACCCGTGTGGATGCCGATACGCACGCGCAGCGCCCCGCCCTCGGGCCATGGATGCTCGGCGAACGATCGCTGGGCGGTGGCGGCCGCCTGACAGGCGTCGAGAGCGCTTGCGAACACGCAGAAGAAGGAATCGCCCTCTGTGCGCAGCTCGCGTCCGTCGTTCCTGCGAAACGCGCTGCGCAGCAGCTCGTGGTGGACCACCTGCAGCGGCACGTATTTCTCGCCCAGCTCGCGCATCAGGCGCGTCGAGCCCTCGATGTCCGTGAAGAGAAAGGTGACCGTGCCGGTCGGAAGGGTCATGACCGCGGTTGCGACAGCGTAGGGCTGAGCAGTGGTTCCAGAGCGTGGGCGAGGTCGGTACGGTGGTCAGAGGTCTCGAAGTTCAGGAACGGGTCGTCGGGCAGGCGGGTCTCGTGCACCTTGCCCCCGTGCCGGACGTAGACCACCGGGTACAGGTCTTCGTGGCCGTTCGATTCGAGCGTGATCGCCGCCGCCCCGTCGAAGCCCTCGCTGTCCAAAAAGTGAGCGAGCGGGAGGACGCCGGCGTCGAGGACGCCTCGGTCGCGGTCGAACTGGATAACCCGCGCCAGGTACGAGCGCTGGTGCCACAGCTCCGGCCCGTAGCGAGCCTCGCGAAGCAGGAGCGGGATGACCTCGTCGGGAGCGATCGTGGGCATCGGAGGGCTGACGCCCATCTTCTCCGCCAGGTGGCGAGCCAGCACACGGGCGTTGTAGCGGTAGCCCTGGACGGCCCCGGAGTTGCTGGGCATGCCGTGCTTCATCAGCCCCTTCGAACCCTGGTTGATGGTGCCGGCGAAGTAGATGCCCGGCATCGTGATGCTTTCCCAGAAGTGCGTCTGCGCGGGAAGGCCGCTCTGGCCGAATGTCGTGACGCCAAGGTCGCTCAGGTCGAGCAGCGGCGTTGTAAAGCCGGTCGCGGCGATGACCTCGTCGACCGGGAACTGGAGCGGCTTGTTGCCGGTCGTGCGGATGTGCACGTCCAACCCTTCCGCGGTGCGCCTGACCTCTTCGATCGCCGCGTCGAGGATGACTACGCCGCCCGCCAGCACGTTGTCCTCGAAGGGCTGCACGTACCTGGCGCGCACGCCGACCAGCGAGTGGGTGTTGACCGACAGCTTGGCCGCGCTTGGCGACGCGAGGATGATCTGCCTGGCCATCGGCAGGAGGCCGGACGCGATCTCGAACCCCGAGTTCTGTTTGCCGATGATGAAGACGCGCTTGTCGCGGTAGTCCTCGAGCTCGCCCAGGGATCCGTACTGCTTCGCGTGCTCGAGGCCCGGGATCCCCGGCCGCCACGGCTCGGCCACTCCGACGGCGAAGACGAGCCGCGGCGCGCGGTATTCGCCGTCCGATGTGGTCAGCACGAAGTCGTCGCCGTCTTTCCGCGTTGACTCCCATCGACACCCGTAGCGCACGCGCAAACCGCTGCGCTCGGCGAACAGCTCGAGGCCGCGCTGCATCTCGGGCCGCGACGGAAAGTAAGAGGTGCCGTCCATCACGCCGGCCATCAGCCCCCGGTGGGCGGGCTCCTCCCCGGCCAGGCTGTTCCAGTCGGAGCGTTCGAACTCGCGCGTGCCCGGCTCGAACCCCGGGTAGGGCTTGGTCCAGCTCAGCATGCGCTGGAACACCGGCCACTTGCGGAACATGCCGCCCGGCGCTTCGTCGGCCGAGATGGCGGCGTGTTCCACCTTCAATCGGGTCAGGCTGTAGGTCAGCTGCATTCCGCCCGGCCCGCTGCCGACAACGATCAGCGGGTACCGTCCTGGGGGATACGCGTTCTGGGCTAGCTCAGCCACTTGGTCGTGGTGCGAACTTTGCGGGCCTCGCCCTGGAGAAGCCGAAACATCACGAGCGGGTTCGCCTTCAGGAAGCTCTCGACCTGCGTGCTTGGAAGCATCAGGCAGCGCAGGGCGCCGACGGCCACGATGTCGGCGGTCGGCGCCTCGCCGAGCAGACAGGAGATCTCGCCAAAGTAATCACCGGCCCGCAGGGTGGCCCGGTCGACGCCGTCGATCCGGATCGCCGCCGACCCGTCGAGCACGATGTAGAGACCCGACCCGGTCAGGCCCTGGTGGAGAACCTTCTCGCCGTCGCCGAACCACTGCTCGGTGAAAACGTCCGCCACGTGCTGGCGCTGCGGTGTGCTGAGGTCGGCGAAGAGGGCGAAGCCGGCAATGGTGTCGGCCAGCTCCTCAACGGCCATTACATCTCCCCGACGAAGTCTTCGTCGACGAAGCAGTACAGCCAGCGCTCTCCAGGCTCGAACGAGCGGACGATGGGGTGGTCCTGATGACCCGCGTGCTTCCTGGCGTGCCGGTTCTTGGAGTCATCGCAGCAGCCGACGTGGCCGCAGCTCATGCACAGGCGGAGGTGGACCCAGGTGTCACCCACGGCCAGGCACTCCTCGCATCCGTTCGGCGTGCGCGGCTCTACTTTCTTGATCGCGCTCAGGTGCGCGCAGTTCATCGGTCGATATGATGACGCGTCTTCTTGACGGCCCTCCAGGCGGCGTTACTTAATACGGTAGAGACCCACATGCGGAAAGAGGAGCGCGATTACCGCAGCCTCGAGCGCCAGAGCATGTATTCGATCTTCGCGCCGCTCGAGGAGGAGTCGCCGCCGCGGCGGCCCAGGAAGCGCAAGCTGCTGGCCAATCTCTTCGTGCCTTACCTGAATGACACCACCTGGACGATCGTCGTGACGAGGCTCGCTGAAGACAGGTAGAGTCGCCCGGAATGAGATCCCGGGCTCGGCGGATTGTCTTCGGGTAGCCACTTGAAGCAGGTCCACTACGCCTGGGTCGTCGCCGCCGTCACCTTCGTCGCCCTCATGGGCGCCGCCGGGTTCCGCGCCACGCCCGGCGTGCTGATCGTGCCCCTGGAGGACGAGTTTGGATGGAACCGGGCCATCATCTCCGTGGCCGTTTCCATCAACCTCATCCTGTTCGGGCTCACCGGCCCGTTCGCGGCAGCGCTCATGGATCGCTTCGGCCTGCGCAAGGTGACCGTGGGCGCGCTCGTCACGGTGGCGACCGGCGCCCTGTTGACGACGGTGATGACCTCACCCTGGCAGCTCTACCTCCTCTGGGGCGTGGTGGTCGGGCTGGGCACCGGCTGCATGGCCTCGGTGCTGGCGGCGACCGTCGCCAGTCGCTGGTTCGTCCAGCGCCGAGGCCTCGTCCTGGGAGCCCTCACCGCCGCCGGGGCGACCGGCCAGCTGATCTTCCTGCCTGGCCTCGGCTGGCTCGCCCAGAGCTCAGGCTGGCGCTGGGCCGCGATCACCGTCGGTGGCGCCGCCCTGGCGGTGGTGCCCCTGGTGGCGCTGTTCCTTCGCAACCGGCCCGCGGACCTCGGCCTGCGGGCTTACGGCGCGACCGAGGCGGACACCGCGCCGATGAACACCGGCAGCCCCATCGTCAACGCCTTTCGTGGCTTGCGCCTGGGTGTCCGCTCGCGCGACTTCTGGCTGCTTGGCGGCAGCTTCTTCATCTGTGGCGCTTCCACTAACGGGCTCATCGGCACCCACCTGATCCCGGCGTCCATGGACCACGGGATGGCCGAAGTGGCGGCGGCGAGCCTGCTCGCGGTGATCGGCGTCTTCGACGTCATCGGCACGCTGGCGTCGGGCTATCTCACGGACCGTTTCGACAGCCGCTGGCTCCTCTTCTTCTACTACGGCCTGCGCGGTCTCTCGCTGCTCCTGCTGCCCTTCGTCTTCGGCAGCCCCCAGTTCGCGCTAATCCTGTTCATCGTCTTCTACGGGCTCGACTGGGTCGCGACCGTGCCTCCCACGGTCCAGCTGGCGCGGCGGGCGTTCGGGGCGCAGAACTTCGCGATCGTCTACGGCTGGATCTTCGCCGCGCACCAGATGGGCGCGGCCGCCATCGCTTTCGCCGCGGGCGCCGTGCGCACGTTCTTCGGCGACTACCAGCTCGCATTCATGAGCTCCGGGCTGCTGTGCCTGGTGGCGGCCGGGCTGGTGCTGCGGATCGCGCGCGAGCGGCCGGGCAAGGTCGAGGTGCCCGAGCGCGGCCGCGGGGCGGAGGCCCCGGCTTACTCCTGAGCCCCGGGCGGCGGCTTGCCGTCGCCGCCTTCGTCGTCGCGGTGGCGCTCTTCCCGCGGGCGGCCTCCGCCCACGCTGAGCTGCTGCAGTCGAACCCGCAGCCCGGGGCGGTCCTCGAGTCGGCGCCAAGCGAGGTGTCGCTGGTCTTCAGCGAGCCGGTGACCCCGGCCGGCGCCGGGATCAAGGTCTACAGCCCCGCCGGCCTCCAGGTCGCTGGACCCGTGTCGCGGCACGGGCCCGAGCTGGCGGCTTCTCTGACCGCCGCCGAACCCGGCACGTACGTGCTGAGCTGGCAGGTCTTCGCCGCCGACACCCACCCGTCGCGCGGCGCGTTCGCCTTCTCCGTCGGCCGTGCCGGCGCCAACCCGTACTCCGCGCTGCTCGACGTCGGGGTGGCGGGGACGTCGACCCCCGTCGGCCTCGCGCTCCAGGCCCTCGCTCGCTGGGTCCACTTTGCAGGCTTCGCGCTGGCGTTCGGCGTGGTCGCCTACGGGGTGGCGGTTCGCCGCGACGCCGCTCACCGGCGCCTCGTGGCCGCCGGCATCGTCCTCCTCGTTGTCGCCGAGCCGCTCGCGCTGCTCGCCCAGCTTGCCAGCCTCAGCTATGACGGCGACACCGCCCTGGCCGTCCTGGGCTCCACCTTCGGACGCCTGCTGGGATTGCGCCTGGGCGCGGCGCTGCTGACGTGGGCCGTCCTCGCAACCGGCAGGTCGTGGCCCGTGCTGGCCGTCGGCGCGCTCGACGCGATCCTCGACGGCGCGAGCGCGCATGCGATCCCGGGGCTGCCCGGCGCGGGCCAGCTGCTGGTCGCCGTGCACGTCGGGGGAATGGGCCTGTGGGCAGGCGGCCTGGCGGCCTTCGTCCTGGCTCGAGACGGGCGCTTTGCCCGCTACACGGCCTGGACGCTGGGAGTTGCGATCGCCACCGGCGCCTTGCTCGCGCTCGCGCACACGCACATGGGCGGCGCCCTGCTGGCGAGCGACTACGGGCGCGCGCTGGTGCTCAAGGTCGTGCTCGTCGCGGGCGCCGTCGCGACCGCGGCAAGCCGGCGCCATCGCGCCGAGCTGGCGCTCGCGACCCTCGTGATCGGCGCAGCTTGCATCGTGGCCGCGCTCCCGCCTCCGTTCTAGCGAGCGAGGTCGAGCTCGTTGATGTGCTCTGCATCGGCGATCAGGTCGATCCGCACGATCTTCCCGCCTTCGATCGCGAAGGTGAAGACGACCCTCGGCCTGCCGCCCGATTCCCAGACGAGCCCGGGAGCGCCGTCGACCAGGAACGGCTCTGCCACACGGGCGCGGCCGGCGAACGTCTCAGCCACGGCTCTCGCGCCGCGAGCCTCCCTGGTCGCGCCCATCTCCACGGCGGAGTCGTCGGCCACGACCACGGCCTCCGGGTCGAGCAGGGAGAGCAGGGCCTCGAAATCGCCGCCCCGCGAAGCGGCGAGAAACGCGCCGACGATCTCCCGCCTGCGTGCCAGGTCGGGCTCGGAGGTGACCTCACCTCCCCGGACGCGACGCCTGGCGCGGCTCGCCAGCTGCCGGGTCGCCACGGTCGTCCGGCCGACGATGGGGGCGATCTCTTCAAAGGGCATGGCGAACAGGTCGTGCAGCACGAAGGCGACCCGCTCGGCGGGTGTCAGCGTCTCGAGCACGACAAGCAGGGCAAGCCCGATCGAGTCCGCGACCAGCGCCTCCTGCTCCGGGCTTTGCACCGACTGCTGCGCATGCGTCTCCAGGGGCTCTTCGCGCCGCGACTTGCGCGAGCGCAGCATGTCGAGGCAAACGCGTCCGACCACGGTGGTCAGCCATCCGCCCAGGTTCTTGACATCCGCAGGGTCGACGCGGCTGAGTCGCAGCCACGCTTCCTGCACCGCGTCGTCCGCCTCGCTCGTCGAGCCGAGCATGCGATAGGCGACCGCACGAAGCCGGGCTCGGTGCGCCTCGAACTGCTGCGCGACCCAATCTCGTTGACTCATACGTCACATTCCCCTGCGTTGGTCCGTCATCTCAAGTGACGTATCCAGCTCACCGAGTGTGACGAAAAGGAGGCACATCGATGGCCACGCAGGTCAACGCGATCGTGATCGGAGTCAAGGACATCAAGCGCGCGAAGGACTTCTACACAAAGGGTCTCGGCTGCGCCGTGGCGCAGGACACGCCCGCGTTCGTGTCTTTCGACATGGGCGAGGGCTCGCCGACGCTGGCGCTCTACACGTGGGAGGGGCTGGCGGAGGATGCGGGCGTCGCACCCGAGGGCGATGGTTTTCGAGGCTTCACGTTCAGCCATTACGTCCCGACCAGCGACAAGGTCGACGAGGTGCTGGCCCACGCGAAGGACGCGGGCGGCAAGATCGTGCGGCCGGGGCAGGAGGCGAAGTGGGGCGGTTACTTCGGCTACTTCAGCGACCCCGACGGCTACCTGTGGAAGGTCGTGGCCGCCGCCGACGGCGGAGGGAAGAGCTAGGCCAGGACCACCCGGTGGTGGAGGTGAACGAAGCCGCCGCGGAATCGGCGTTCGTCCAGCAGTTCGAGCTCGAGCCGGACGTTTTCCGGCAGCGCCCGATTGCCGGAGCCCACGATGACGGGCGCGAGGAACAGGTGGATCTCGTCGATCAGTCCCGCCTGGAACGCCTGCGCCGCCAGGTGGGGTCCGCCGACGCTGAGGTCACGCTCGGCCGCCGCCTTAATGCGCCGAATCGCGTCGGGTTCGAAGTTGGGCTCGATTCGCGTTCGCAACGTGGCCGGCGACTCCAGCGTCCTCGAGAAGACGACTTTGTCCGCAGTCCTCCAGATGTTCTTGTAGTCCTGGATGACCGCCGGCTCTCCGGCGGTCGGCATGGTCTCCCAGGCGGCCATCACCTGGTACATGCGCCGCCCGTAGAGATAGGTGCCGACGCCGCGCTCGAGATCGTTGACCAGGGCGTGCACCTCCTCGTCCGGCGCCGCCCAGTCGAAGTTGCCGTGCTCGTCGGCCACGAAGCCGTCGAGGGAGGCGATCGCCGAGTAGATGAGCTTTCCCGCCACCGCCGACCTCCTTTGTATACCTTGGCGCAGACATGCGCGCCGTCGTCCACGACCGATATGGACCGCCGGACGTCCTCAGGATCGAGGATGTCGAGCCGCCGTTGACCAGAGAGGACGAGGTCCTCGTCAAGATCCAGGCCACCACCGTCAACCGCACCGACTGCGAGTGGCGGAAGGGCAAACGGATCTCGCGGCTGTTCAGCGGCATCCGGCGGCCGAGATCGAGGATCCTCGGCAGCGAGTTCGCGGGGAAGGTCGAAGGGGTCGGCGTCGCGGTCACCGAGTTCGCGGTCGGGGATGAGGTCTTCGGGATCAACCCGTGGAGGTTCGGCGCACATGCAGAGCTCATCTCCGTGCCACAGTCGGGCCCGGTGGCGCGCAGGCCTTCCGCTTTGTCCCTGGAGGATGCGGCGGCGGTCTGCGACGGCGCGCTCCTGGCGCTGTCGAGCCTGCGACCGGCCGGCGAGGCGCTCACGTGGCTGAAGCCCGCGGACCTGCGCAGGGGGCAGAAGATCCTGGTCTACGGAGCCTCGGGTTCCATCGGGACTGCAGGCGTGCAGCTGGCCAGGTACTTCGGCGCGACGGTGACCGCCGTGACCAACACCAGGAATGTCGAGGTCGTGCGCGCGCTCGGAGCCGACGAGGTGATCGACTACACGCGGGAGGACTTCACGAAGAACGGGCAGACGTTCGACGTGATCTTCGACGCGGTCGGCAAGCACTCGTTCCAGCGCTGCCGGGGTTCGCTGAAGCCAGGCGGGGCGTACGTGGCGACCGACCACCTGGGGAACCTGGTGCGCGCAATCTGGCCCATTCGAGGCGAAGGCAAGCGCGTGCTGTTCCCGATCCCTCCCCGATTCAGGAAGAAGGACGTGCTCTTCATCAGGGGTCTCATCGACGAGGGCAGGTACCGGCCGGTGATCGACAGCCGCTATCCGCTGGAGCAGGTGGTCGAGGCGACGCGTTATGTCGAGACGGAGCAGAAGACTGGAAACGTCGTCCTCACCGTCTCCCCTTTTACATCAAAGTAGTTTGATAGAATTTCGGCCTCATGCCTGCCGCGACTGCGACGGCTCCCGAGGTCTTGAAGCTGGTGGGACACGACCTTCGCTGGAGGCTGGTCCGCGTCCTGGCCGGCGGCGACCGTCGCGTCCACGAGCTGGTCGACGTCGTGGGCGAGCCGCAGAACCTCGTCTCGTACCACCTCCGCCTTCTCCGTAGAGGCCGGCTCGTGGCTGAGCGGCGAAGCTCAGCCGACGGGCGCGACGTGTACTACCACCTCGATCTCGACCGCCTCGACCAGAGGTTGCACGAGACCGCGGCCTTGGTGCTCGAGGCGCCTCGAAAACCCCTGTACATCGCCTCGCCGGGTCGCGTCCTCTTCCTCTGCACCGGCAACAGCGCGCGCTCACAGATGGCGGAGGCGATCCTGCGCCACGAGCTGGGCCGTGACGTCGATGTGCGGAGCGCGGGCCCGGACCCGAGCGGCGTCCACCCGCTAGCCCTGGAGACGCTGGCGGAGATGGGAATCACAACGGGGGGCCTCCGGTCGAAGGGGCTGGAGGTCATGCGCGGCGCCCACTTCGACGTCGTGATCACCCTCTGCGACAGGGCCCGCGAGAGCTGCTCCGCGGATGAGCTGGGCTCCCGGCACATTCACTGGAGCCTGCCCGACCCGGCCGCGGTAACGGGCTCGGCCCATCGCCGGCGACTCGCGTTCCGCCAATGCGCTGAGGAGATCACGAAGCGCATTCGGCACCTAACCCCTACCTTGAGGTCGAAGTGAGCCATGTCCGAAATTCGCCATGCAGCTGGACCGGTGCAGCGACTCGCGAAAGAATTCGAGGGGACCTTTTCCACGGAAACGGTCGAGCAGGTGTATGAGGACTCCGATGCAAGGCTTGGACGTTCGGCAAAGGTGGCGACGTACCTGGACCTGTTTGCCGAGCGGTTTGCTCGCGACCGCCTGCGGGCAGTCGCCCGGTCGGAAGGCACGATGACGACGGACGAGCTACAGGTCCTCTTCGTCTGCGTCCACAACGCGGGGCGGTCGCAGATGGCCGCGGGTCTTCTCAAAGAGCGCAGTCATGGCGCGGTACAGGTCCGCTCGGCGGGCTCGACTCCGGCATCGGAGATTAACCCGGCTGTGGTGGAGGCGATGGCGGAGATAGGCATCGACATGGGCCAGGAGTTTCCGAAGCCACTGACCGACGACGTCGTCCGGGCGGCTGACGTCGTGGTCACGATGGGCTGCGGCGACGCATGCCCTGTCTATCCCGGCAAGCGCTACCTCGACTGGGAGCTGACGGACCCGGCCGGCAAGAGCCTGGCCGAGGTCCGGGTGATCCGCGACGAGATCGACAATCGGGTCCAGCAGCTGCTGGCTGAGCTCGTTCGGCCTGGGCGCTCGCTGTCGGCGTCAGGCTGTCCCGGCTCGGCCGGCCATGACGATCAGGTCGGATGACGCTCCATCTGGTCGTGGCGAAGCCGGTCCGCGGCGGTGCTCAGGACGTGCGACAGAAGCTGGTCGTTGGCTTTGACCGCGTCGCGAAACTGGGCGTGACTCATCACCATCAGGCGGACCGGCGTCTTCGTGACGACGGTCGCTGTGGCCGGACCGCGGTCGAGCATGCTGATCTCGCCGAAGAACCGGCCCGCCACCAGTGGCGGCCTGGGATTGCCGTCCACCTCGACCTCCGCCTCGCCCTCCAGTAGCACGTAGAAGCTGTCGCTCGGGCTGCCCTGGCGGATCAGGGTGCGACCGGCCTCCACGTCGACTTCGTCGGTCCGCGTGGCGAGGAACTCGAGCTCCTGGCGCGTGCTGTTCGCGAACATCGGCACCCGTCTCAAAGCTTCAACTTTGGGGTCGCTCATCGCGCGCAGAATAGACCGTTCATGCCGAAGGCCGCCGAGCTTCCGTCCGACTATCCACCTCCGGGCGTCGAGGTTCGCCTGATCCAGGGGTTGGTCGAGCTGTCCGGTAGGCGAGTCCTGGAGATCGGCTGCGGAGACGGCCGGCTCACGCGTCAGTACGCGCCACTTGCCTCGGAAGTGCTGGCGATCGAGCCGGACCCGGCGAGGATCCGCGACGCTCGACGGGCAGCCGCGGCGGACGGCATGAGCAACGTGTCGTTTCGGGTCGGCACAGCCGAACGGACCAGGTTCGTCGGCGGTCCTTTTGACATCGCGCTCTTCAGCTGGTCACTTTGATGAATCGCGGTCCAGGGCATGGTCCATGCCCTCGAGCGAGCCAGAAAGCACCTGGTGCCGGGCGGCGCGGTGGTGCTCATCCAGCCCCGGCGGCTGAAGCGCCCTTCCATCACGATCACCTCTCGTGGCAGCCGGCGGCCGGTCGCCGTGCTCATCAATCCGGCCTCCGAGCCTCTCATCGCGGCGGCGGAGGCGGCGATCCAAAAGGTCGTCGACGGCGGCCTGTTCGTCCCATTAGGTAATCGGAACCACAGCTACAGCGCTCGCCTGGCCAACCCCGCTCAGCTCGATCGCTACCTCTACGCCGGTCAGCGGCCGCCCCGCTTTCCACCTGGCGGCAGGCGGCGGTTGCGGTCCCTCTGGGCGGCGAGAGAGCCCGGAGCCCAGATCGAAGTCACCGAGTACATGGCGGTCATCGCGCTGCGGACCGGTGGGCCTATGAAGCTGGGGACCTAGTCGCCTCGAGGGCGAGTTGATGCGGCGGTGTACCTGTCCGGGTCCGCCTCAAAGGCGAGCTTGCAGTCCGCGGAGCAGAAGTAGTACGTCTCGCCGTGATGGGACGAGCGATGTTCCGCGGTGGCGGGATCGACGCTCATCCCGCACACAGGGTCCCTGACGATCATCGCCGCATGCTCTGGCGGCCCCGCATGCGCGCGCAGCATTTCGCGGCCACCCGTGGTGAGGAATCTCCACCCCAATGCGGCGATCAGCAGCAACGAGGCGATGTTCAGGAACGTCGTGTAGTTCCAGGAGGGGCGCGTCTCGAAGACGGCAAGGTGGTGGTTGGTGGGGACAAGGCCCAGGAGCTGGAAGGCGCCTCCGATCAAGAACCCCGCCAGCGCGATCGCCGCAAACGAAACCACGAGCAGGTAGAGCGACATCCGGCCGCCGTAGTACTTCCGGTAGATGTCGAGGATCGGAAGGATGATCAGGTCGGCGAAGATGAAGCTGACCACACCGCCGAAGCTGATGCCGCCGTTCCAGAGGACCACGGCAAGCGGCACGTTGCCGACAGAGCACACGAAGCTGAGCATCGAGATCACCGGGCCGATGAGCGGGCTCCAGAACGCGTTGAGCGCCGGGTGATCGGTCAGGAAGAGAGCCTGCCACCAGGCGTTCGGCACCCAGGCGGCCAGCGCGCCGGCGATCAGAAAGCCAAGGCCCAGGTCCACGTAGATCGCATTCAGGTCCATGAAGAAGGAATGAGAGATCGCCGTGAACGCGCGAGGCGAGAAGAGACGGGAGAGAAAGGGTCCGTCGGTGATCGACATGTCCATCTCGCCGTGCGCTTCGTGCCGGGAGCCGGAGACTCCGCGTTCCGCCTGGCGCCGTGCCGCCTCCACCATCCGGGGGCGAAGGGAAACCTTGAAGATGATCCAGAGGATCACCGCCATCAGCAGGCCGCCGGCAAACTCCGCGGCGACGAACTGCCAGCCCAGCAGGACGAGCAGGACGAGGCCTAGCTCGAACACCAGGTTGGTGGAGGCGAACTCGAAGATGATCGCGTTGACGAAGCTGGAGCCCTTGCGGAACAGGGATCTGGCAACCGCCACCGCCGCGTAGGAGCAGGAGGAGCTTGCGGCGCCAAAGCCGCAGGCCAGCGCGAAACCTTTGAGGTCGGGCCGGCCCAGGGCGCCGGCGATCGCGCGCCTGGAGACGACCGTCTGGACCATGGCCGAGAGCAGGAAACCGAGCGTGAGCGGCCAGAGGACCTCCCACAGCATGTAGAAGGAGACCTGCAGCGCGCTCAGGATTGCGTTGACGGCCGGCACTATGGGTCTCCCTTCTATGCCTGGCGGTGGCGGCCGAGGTGGAACCGGTACTCGAGGAGTGTCTCGGAGTCGAAGCCGAGCTGCCAGAAAAGCGTCGTCACGTCGCCATGATGGCCGCGCTCGTGGAGCAGCACGTGGGCGGTCAGCTCGCCCCGGCTGTACCGAATGGGCTCGCCGTCGATGTCGACGTCGTGGATTTCGCTGAGCTCAGCGTCATTCCACGCGTCAAGACGTGACTGGAGCTCGTCGCGGGTCCTGCGCCGGTGGGCGTCGATCTGCCGCCAGTTCAGGAAGTCGTCGGGCGCAAGCTCTGGCAGCGGCCGGCTCTCGAGCTCGACGATCGCCGGCACCCAGCGGTCGTAGGCGAGGACGATGTGGGCGAGGCAGTTGCGGAGGGCGGGCCACCCAGACCCGGGAGCCACGATTCGAAGGGTCTCGTCGTCAGGGATCGCACCCCTGATTTGGTCCCACGCCCACCCCGTGTAGGCGACCAGGTCCTGCAGGGCCGCTTTGTCCATCGCTCAACCTTAGGGTGCCATCCTGACTTGAGGAGGAGTGCCCATGCAGATCACCAGGAGCAACACCAAGACGACTGTGGGCTCAAGCGAATGGTTCACCGGCGCGGTCTTCGTGGACGCAGTCGCCACGCCGGCGAACGGTTCGAGGCTCAGCGCGAGCAGCGTCCACTTCACGCCGGGGGCGCGAACCGCCTGGCACACCCACCCGAACGGGCAGACGATCTTCGTCACCGAGGGTGTCGGTCTCGCCCAGCACCGCGGCGGGCCAGTCGAGGTCATCCGACCCGGCGACCGCGTGTTCTTTGCGCCGGGCGAGGAGCACTGGCATGGCGCCGCGCCGACGCGGTTCATGACTCATCTGGCGATGTTGGAGGTCGACGACCAGGGCAACAACGCGACGTGGGGCGACCACGTCAGCGACGAGGAATACGGAGCGTCCAGCTCGCTAGCCGCGGGGGACGCCTAGCCCGCGCAATTCAAGCCGGTCAACCGGTCAGGAGTTGAGCTCCAGGCCTGACGGCCCGAACTTGGAGTGCAGAAAACGTCCGTGCACGAGGAGCTCTTTCAGGTCCTTGCGGTAGGCCACGTTGGCGACCTGGCCCATTCTGTGAACGAGGAGGTCGAGCTGGTCCGACAGCACCTCGCTGGCTGTCTTGCCGTCGGCGTCTGCCAGCGGAAGGGACCTGATGGCCGCGGGCAGCTTCAGGTAACTGTGCACGGCAGCCGGCAGGTAGTCGGTTGCGGTGCGTTCGACGATGAACCTGTCCTCGTGGCCAAGCCCGGAGGCACGATACGCGGGAAGAATGTCACGAATTGCCGACGCAGCGGTGCGGACTTTATCCAGCAGATCCTGCGGCAATCCACTCCTGGTCTCTGAGAGCAGCGTGTGCAAGGCTCTTTCAATGCCATCCGCGTTGATCGGAGCTGCAGAGGTCCCCGCCTCGGCCTCGGCAGCGTCGAACGCAATCGAGCCGCGCCGATCAGTCGTCGTACGTCGAAGCTCGCCTCTTGCCATCCCATAGAGGCGCTGCGCGATATAGGCGAGAACGAGAAACTGACACAGCACCACCTCCAGGAAGGCCACGAGAACCTTCTGCCGGAAACTCATCCGTCTCCACTTGATGAATCCGTTCAGGGTTACAAGTCCTCGTGGGTCGGCGCCAAGAAGCACCGCCGCGGCCAGGACCGAGGTCACGAACGACACCCCGGGTACGAATCCGACCAGGTCCAGGATCAGGAGCCCGATGAGAAGCGAGGCGGGCACGTTTCGTGATGCCGCAACGGATTTCAGCTGGCCGCTGCGCAGGGGAATCCATCCGCGCCCGTCCCATCTCCAGCGCTCGTCTGCGGTGACAGCGGGTTGCCACTGGCCCCCGTCCCAGTACCACCATCCATCTGGACTGACCTGGGCTCGAGCAGTTCCGGCTCGAGGTGCGGTTGCGGCCCTCATCGACGCCGACCGCCCCCCGCGGCGCCACCACTCGGTCCCGCGATCGGACGCCCACCTGCCTGCGTAACCCGCCACTCCTCTCAAGGGCCACGTTACCGCGGGCCTACGTCTAGCGCAACGTGTCAGATAGCGCTTTTCGTGTCCTAACCTGGCCCAGCGCGTCACCAACCCATCGGTTAGCCGTCAGCGGGCCGGTTCTTCCGCGGCCTACGCGCCCGTGAGCACGAAACCGGCGCACGGCAACCGCCCAGAGCAGCCCGAGGACAGCCACGTCCCGCATATGTTTACAGCGCCGGGTCGGAGCCGGCAGCAGAAAGGCCGGCCGGAGCCTGTGCACCCGGTCGGAAAGCTCGCATCGCTGCTGACTGGCGACTCGGCAGCAGCAGAACGACCCCAATGAGAAATGTCGTAACGAGGTTCCACAGTGGGTAGTAGCCAGGGCCGTACGGATAGTTGACCGCGTAGAACAGGACCAGCCATCCGATGTTCCAGGCGATCGTGATCCACGCCACCCACGCCGGTACCAATCGGGTGCGCAACAGCGCCAGAGGGCAAGCAACTGCACCGCGTCGGCGAGAACTACAACCGCCACCAGACCATGTTCAAAATCGCCAAGGGCGCCTGTCGAGAGTGTCCGCTCAAGCCGCAGTGCGCTCCCGGTCCCGCTGATCGCATGATCTCTAGACGCTGGGACGCGGGCGTCGTTGAGGAGATGCAGGACCGCCTTCGCAGCCGCCGCGGCCGGCGCCTCCTCAAACGCCGAAGCACCATTAGTGAGCGCATCAACGCCGATGCCAAAGAGAAGCACGGCATGGCTAAAGCGCAGTTCCGAGGTCGGGCCAAGATGCAGATGCAAGCCCTGCTCACCGCCACCGCAATCAACCTCAAGGCGCTTGCTCACCGCCGTCCCGCCGCGGCCCTGCTCGGCTCTCAACGCACGGGCTCGCGTCTCGATGTCGGCTCGACTGGTCAGGCTTACCGATTTTCGACTTCTTGGTCGCCGTGCTGATCGCCGCCGGCTTCGTTAGAAGCCTTCGTCAACAGGCCCATTAGGGTGTCAAATCCGGTCCAGCCCGCACAAGGCGGCCCTCAGGCATACGTTGTACGGGTCGATGCGACCACTCATCGTTGCGGTCTGCCTGATCTGCGTGGCCACAGCCTGCAGTCCGGGCGCGGGACTGCCGGCGGCCTTTGGCCGTCCAAGCCCATCCGAATTCGAACAGCCTTTGGCCGAGCCGATGGTTCGGACGGTGGCAAATCCTCCCTCAGGAGCCAGCGCCCTAGCCGGTGTCCACAAGGCCGGACTTCGCTCGGCGCAATTCCAGGTCATTGGAACCGAGATGACGCCACGGCCTCAAGGCCAGATTGGCGCACGGGTCTACCACCTCGATGGCAAGCTCACGACGGAGCCGTCGGCTCTGGAGCTCCAGCCTTGGGACGACCCAATGACCGGGATCCAGTACGACATTGACGGACGCGGTGACTTCGTTTCCATCGGGAGCACCATCTACGTACGGACCAACACTCTCGGTGCGTGGCAAGTGGTCACAGCGAGCGACTCCTACTGGAGCCTGTTCGCGAACATCAATCCTGCGAGCTGGGACCAGATTTCGGATGCGCGGACTGTTGGCGAGGCTTCGGTAGGCGGGTCAGCCGCCTGGGTGGTGCAAGCCAAAGACAGTACGGGCCGGCTGTTCAAGGTTTGGCTCAGACAACGGGACAATTACCCGCTCCGCTACACGATCCCCTGGGTAAACGTCAAGGGCTTGACCTATTACGTCAACGCCCTCTATCGAGACTTCAACTCCGATCTAGCGATCAATCCGCCGGACATGTCGAATCGTGGGATCGTGCCTCCCGGAAAGCCCGTGGAATTGGCAGCCGGATCGGTCATGGTGACCGAGGTGACATTCGACTGCGTAGGCACGTCGGTGCGCCAGCCTGCGTCGGAGCACAAATTTGTGCTCATCACACTCGCATATTTGGACACAGGCCCAGGCGGCATGACCGTCCAACCGAGCGACTGGCGCCTCTATGGCGACGGCGTCGTTGCTGCCGAGCCGATCGAGACGGGTGCTCCCGACCTTCTCAGGGCGCAGGTCCTCAGTCGAGGCCAGCGGACGACCGGGAAATTGGCATTTGAGGTCCCGGAGGACGCATATCAGCTGGTGACAGTCGGGAAGCTGGTCGGCGCCACTGCAGTCGTCAGCACCGGACTACCGATGCTTCCCGTCGGCCAATCACCTTGCGCCTCAGCGAATTGATTGGGCGCGATGCGATGGTCTTAGTCGATCGCGCGAAACACGACGACCTTCGAGCCTTGATCCGTATCGATCTGGAAGCCGTAACAGCCTGCGGTTTGGAGCAGCATCGCAGATGGCTGGTCGCGCCAGCCCTGCTCGACTGTTGAATCGACCTGCAACTCGGCCTGCCCTGGGTCGGGTCCGTATAGACGGGCAGGATTGCCAGCGAAGAACCTGATTGTGTGTGGGCCATCCAGCTGCCGCCCACGGATGAGGGCTGGACCATGGTAGGTGGGGGCCACACGCCAAAGGACCTTGTCCCAGTACCAGCCGGCAGAGGCGACCGCGTAAGACCTAAAGCGGACGCCGATGCCTACGTCGAAGTTGTACAGAATCGGGTACGCAGGGCCGTCGCCGAATGCCTGATAGCGCTGGGGTTTGTCGCCCGCGCTGAACGAGGGGTCAAGGCTGGTCATCATCTGGTAGCTGCTGACGGGGCAGGAAGCTCCTGGCGGGAGGCTGGGCAGCGTCACGGGACGGCGCAAGCTTGACCAGGCGTCCCGAGTGGATGGAGTTGGGCTGACGGTGGGCGAGGAAGCACTCAACCGGACTGCGGCTAACCCGGACGCTACGAGCACGACGAGGATCGCCGAAATCATGAGCAGCCGCCGGGCGGCCTTCCGATCCATAGGAGTTAGCTTGTGATCGAGATCCACATGTCGCGAGAGGCCACGGTGGATCTAGGCTGGCGCGGCTGGGAAGACCACTATCTCCTCAAATCCGTTTCCATCCGCCTGCAGTGCGTAGCACCCAGTGGACTTCGGATAGAGGTAGAAGGCATCTCCCGTTGAGCCGTCTAGTTGAATCGCACCCGGGGAAAGCACTGCGGCATAAAAAGCCCTCGTTTCTCCCCCCGGTTCCGACACAACCTCGCCAATGTCGCGGAGATCCCCTGGCGGGGCGGCGAACATCAGCGCCCCCGTTCCGTCGATGCGAGCGCCGCGGAGAAGCACCGGACCACTGGCCCCGATGAGTGCGTAGACGTTCTTGTTGAAGGCAAAGCCACCATGCGGGTTTGGCCCCCCGAGGAAGAAATGCGGGCCGCCGCGAGGTGTTGCTATCGACATACGCATGTTGGATACGGGCGTCGCTGGGCACGCGGTGCCTGGGGAGAGTGTCGGGAGATGTACAGCTCTGGCCAGCAGAGGCGAAACGACTCCAAGTGTTGGCGAGGCAGTGGCCCCAGGGACGGTTGCTGTCGGTTGGGTACCGCAGGCGCAACCGACTAGAAGCGTCATGAGGGCCGACGCCACCGCGATGCGCCGTTTCATCACTGCTGGTACACCGAAAGGCTTACCGCCGTTCCCGTTCCGGATCTTGAATGCGGAGTGGCCCTATTTTGCTCCGCCGCAAGTGTGGGGGGCGTCCACGGCTCGGGCGGCTTGCCGAAGGACGTGAGGATTTCTCGTCCCCTGTCAAGCTCAGATGAGATAGGCCTTTGACGCATCGCGTCAGCAGACTCCCTGCCTTCAAGGTGTCAGGTAGGGTGTCAAATCCGAGGCGATTTCGCGCGCTCTCCCCACTGGAGCGACGAATCAGTCCATTTTGAACCCCAAGTGGGGAACGACGGCCGCATCATGGTGCTCGCGCAGGGAGTCGAACCCTGAACCTTGGGATTAAGAGGCTGCAGGCACGCCGTGTCAGGGAGTGTCTGCGAGCGTCAGGGAGTGCCAAACGGCCTCGGATTAATGACGCAGCAGTGTCACAGAGTGTCAGCGGGTGTCAGAGAGTGTCTGCGTGAAGGTGTCAATCGAGGTGTCAGGGGGGGCTCGTCTTGCACAGGTGGTATGAATGCGAGCCCGATCAAGAACCATTGACGAGACGGGAACCTCAGGCCGGTCTAGCCGCAGCTGTCCGCCGAACCCTCTGACCGCCGAGCAGCAGCGGCTCGGCCAATTCGAAAACAGTGCCGTCCAGCTTGAGGATGGGCTCGGGCGAGTACTGGACGACATAGCTGCGCCGCGGGCGCGAGGTGCGGTTGGGGCCGCTCCGGTGCAGCAGTGCCGACGAAAACACAGCAATACTGCCCGCGGGCACGATCACCAGATCGCCGGGGTCGTCGCCGAAATATCCCACCAGATCGTTGAGCTCGGGATCCTTGACGTGATCGATCACCTCACGCGTGCCTGCGCGGGAGAAAGGCAGGACCGAGATGGTTCCGTTCTCCTCCGACATGTCGTCTAGCGCACACCAAAGGGTCACATAGGTCCGGGTGTAGCTGGGCATGTTGTATTTGACATAGCCCGAGTCCTGGTGCCAGGCGAATTTCAGTCCGACTTCAGCCATCTTCACGACGAACTGCTCAACGAAGAGGTAGGCGTCGTTGCCAATCGTCGCCTTGCAGATAGCGGCCGTCATGTCACCGAACAGGAATGCGTCGAGGCGACCCTCGGCCTCGGCGTGGCGATTGCCGATGAAGTAGCGCTTGCCGCGGCGATTGAGGCCGAATTCGTCGGTGCCGGAGGCATCCATGGCCGCCTCCGTCCTGGCGATGAATCGATCAAGCTCGTCGCGAAGCACCGCCAAATCGGCCTCCCCGATTGCCCGCTCGAGTATGAAGTAACCCTCTTTTTGAAACTGCTGTTGCTGCTGGGCGGTGATAGTGAGTGCCAACGCTTCCTCCTAATTTGGAACGGATCGCCCGACGCTAGCGATCGGCGCTTGGGCCCCGCATCTCATGAGGCGGCGGAATTCTCTCGCCCGGCGTTGCTTCACCTCGCAGGTACCGGTTGGGGCTGGTTCCGAACGCCGCGCGGAAGGCGCGGTAGAACTGGGCGTGGCTGCCAAAGCCCGCGTCTTGTAGCGACTGCGTCACGCTGCGGCGGGCGCCGTTGCCATGGATTTGAAGGAATCGCTCCAATCGCAACTGGCTGCGATACTCCTGGAGCGAAACCCCCACCTGGGCCTTGAAGACCCTTCCCAATCGAGATGGACTGAGGCCGCAGGCCGCGGCCAGCTTCTCGAAGGAATCCAGGGTCAGATCGTCACGCAGTTGCATCGCCGCGCGCTCCACGGCGGGATGCACTTCTTGAAGGAGCGATGTCTCAGCCTCGATGTAAAGGTGCCAGGCCTGCAGCAAGGCGAACTCAAGGCCGGCATTGTGCTCGGTGGGAGTTTGCGCGCGGGTCACTGCTCCCAACAGCCGATGCAGCCAACCTGCATCGCGTTCCGACAGACGGCGGCTGTATAAAGATGTTCGTGCCGTGAGTTGCCGGTGCTTGCGCGACAGCGCTGGACGAAAGACCGCAACCCAGGTGTCGAAGTCGGGCGAGCGATCGGTGAGGATATGGTCCTGCGTCGGCCAAAGCCAGACGAGTGAACGCCGGACGAGGCGATCTCGACGGCCGGCGAAGAGGTAAGTGGCAGCCCCACGCAGGACGAGGTTCATCTCGAGCTCTGCGTGGCGATGGCTGCTCACGATCGGAAGCTCGGGTCCGGCGCGCCAGGCCAACCCTAGGTGGCCGGTCGGAACTTTGAGTTTGACCACTCCCACGGCTTGCGTTTGTAACTCTGACTCAAGTCGCATCCGGCGTCGACCATCTCCGCTGGCGTGTGGCCTGACCTGTGACCGAGGAGCGCTTCGTAGAGCCAGATTGGCGTCGGATGCGACATCGGCGCAAGCCAGACGAAGAGTGGCGCTGGCGTAGACACTTTTCATCGCGATATCGATTGGCTCGTGGCGGGCGTGTCGATGGTGCTCGTGCAGGGAGTCGAACCCTGAACCTTGGTGTAGCTACTGCTCCTATATGACCTCGTTCGCCGGTCCAGGAGAATACCTGCGGCTACGGTGAGCGCAACCTGGACGGGCACGGCATTCTAGAGGAGACTCCTGAGCGCGATGACGAGGACGAACGGAGCGTTGCGAGATGCCCGTAAGGCAATCCTGGGAATGGCCGCTATTCTCCTGACTGCCTGCAGCTCAACAGCCGCGCCCATCGCGACCGCATCACCGAGCAACGCCATTACCAGGTTGACAGGCCACATCCTCTTTACCCGGGCTGGCGGCAGTTACGGCGACGAGACCCTCTTTGTCGCCAAGGCAGACGGAACGGACGAGCATCAGCTCAGCGAGCTCGGCCGCAGCTGCTGCCCATGGGCAACCCGCGACGGTTCGCGGATCGTGTTTACCGGAATCGCAGCAGACGGACGAGTCACCGCAGTCACTGCGAATCTAGATGGATCTCAACGAGTCGTGCTTCCGCTCCCGAAGGCGACCCTCAACCTGGCCGCTGGGCCTCTTTCGCCAGATGGGACATTGGTGGCACTAGAAGGCTTCGACGACGCGAATCCGTCTGACGCAGGTATCTACCTAGAGCGAGCCTTTGACGGCGCCGACCGCAGGCGCGTGACGAAGGTTCACTTCATCCCGGGCGATTTCTCGCCTGACGGCAAGCAGCTACTGCTCTTCCAGAACGCGAACGGCGAACCCCCGCCGCCTGGATCGCTGTGGCTCGTGAGCGTTGATGGGACTGGTTTGCATCAACTTACTCCGGCGCAGACGAAGGTCCAGTGCTGTTTCAACTACAGGTGGTCGCCGGATGGCACGAAGATCCTGTTCGCCGACCCTGATGGCATGCTCTGGACAATCGCTCCGGACGGATCGAATCTGACAGAGGTGTTCAAGGACGCCGATGGCCGATACGCGATCACGCCAACCTGGTCACCGGATGGCTCGATGATCATGGTCGACCTGGACCCGACCCCAGACCCCTTCGAACACCCCACCAACGGCATGTACGTGATCCGCGCCGATGGAAGCGACCTCACAGAGCTCATGGGGCTCGGTGACTTCAAGCGCGAACCCGTCTGGGTGAGTGGCTAGCTTGGGCAACTAGAGCTTCGCGAGAGCACCGTGGTGCTCAAGCACCGTGGTGCTCGCGCAGGGAGTCGAACCCTGAACCTTGGGATTGAGAGGCTCCCGACAAACCGTCTCATGGCATGTCGCGGCGTGTCACGACGTCTCTCGTGTATTCGGGATTTGACGCAGTTGTCTCAGCACGTCTCCCGACGCGTCACACAGCCTTCCAGCGAAGCTGTCAACGAAGCTGTCAATTAAGCCTCACGGCCGTTACGGCTGGCGGACGCGACTTGGTCTACGTTCGAGGCGGAGCCATGACTTGGAGCGAACTCCTCGTCCTCAACGTTGATTTCTTCATCCGTCGTGAGTCTGTGCACAGGCGGTGAGAAGAAGCGCTGAGCCACCAGTGTGGGCACGATGGCGGACAGGATGACCGCCGTGATCAGAACGGAAAACTGCGCGCGATCGATGATGCCGCCATTCAGCCCGTAGAGAGCCGAAATTGTCCCGAATGTGAGCCCCGTGCTCATGAGCAGCGTGGTGTAGATCGCGTGGGGCTGTACGTATCGAATCGCGACCGGTAACACGCCGGCGAACTTCGCCAAGACCTTGACCAGGAGAAACCCGGCGAGAAGAGCCAACGAGCCGGACAGGCCACTGAGGGTGACGTTGAGGCCGCCCTTTAGGAAGAAGAAGGGCGTCAGGAATGAGAAGGCTACAACTCGCATGCGTTTGTGCTGCTCCGGGTTGCGTTGAAACACGGGCGCCACTGCTAGTCCGAGCAGGAATGCGGGTAGTACGGCCTGGCTATGGGCGAGACTGGCCGTCCACATGAGCAGGAAGAGGGCGAAGAAAGCGCCTTTTATCTCCGGCTCGATGACGCGATCGCCGTAGCGACGGAAGAACGGTCGCTCGAGTAGCACCATGGCCGCGATGACAGTGATTGAGACAACCACGAACAGCAATAGGTACGGAGTCGGCGTGATGAAGAGGACCGAGAGGGCGGTAACGGTGCCCAGGTCGGTGATAAAAGTTGCCGCCATGATGAGTTTCCCAATCGGCGTCTTCGTAAGGCCGGTCTCGACTAGCACCGCATAGACCACCGCGAGGGAGGTCGTTGAAAGGGCGATCCCGGCGATCTCGGACTGCCTGACACTCCAATCGGCGACGAAATATGCAAACAGGCCGGCCGCAATGAACGGCACGAGAAATGACAGACCACCGATCGCGACCGCCTCCTTCGGTCTCTCTTTCAGCACCCGGGGATCGACCTCGGCGCCCGCTAGGAAGGTCAGGAGAACACCAGCGAAGGAGGCGAAGAAGTCGATCCACGGCGTACTGCTGAGATGCCCGACGTTGCCGGCCAAGACACCGAAGACAAGTTCAATGATCGCGGATGAGATTGCGAGTTCGACGCTGAACATCGACGCGATGAGAATCACCGCAAAAGCCAATGTGGCTAACTCGAGATCGTTCATCCAGCACCTCCTCTTATTTCGCGGAGGGCTGGATGCGTGCCGCTACCACGAATTGGTGGTAGAGGCCATCAGTCGGTGGTCTACCGGCGGTTTCACAGGGCGAGCCTCATCGCCCAAATCAGAAGGTTAGCTCGTCTCACGTTCCATGGGTTCGGGGCTGGGCGAGCATCGCTGGCGCAAGTGTGCTGTCCCGATTGACGGCGCAAGCCCGGCGTAGACAACAAAGGGCGGCCGCTCGCAAGCTGTCAAACGAAGCTGTCAAATGCCGCTCAAATGATGCAACGCGGCAAATTTCACACAACATGTAGACCGCAGGACCGCGCAGGCACGACATATTGATGCTCGTATCGTCCTTCGGTTGATGTGTCGTGACGCTCCTTCGGTTGATCTGTCTGACTCCCACTGAAATTTAGCTCCGCCGCGGCGCCGTGCTATCGGCATGCAGTTTGCGGACCGGGCCTTTGCTTGTGCGAGCCACGGTCTTGAGCAGGTCGTTGCCGACCCAGAACTGAAGCAGGCCGTCGGTCACCAGCACATCACAGGCGCTGCCGGCGTAGTTCCTCCCTACGCTCACCTGTTGGTAGCAAGATCGTCGTTCGAGGCCACGGCGTCCGGAGCGTAGCGCCATCCGCGGACGCGGGGATTGCAATCCCCTGGCCGTCAAGGTGTCAGTTAAGGTGTCAGAGGTCCACGCCTCTGCACGGATTCCCCAGTGTCAGAGGTCCACGCCTCTGCACGGATTCCCCACTGGACCGTCCATCTGCGCAATTCCAGAGCTCTCGGTGGGGAAGGCCGGTCGAAACTACTGGTGCTCGCGCAGGGAGTCGAACCCTGAACCTTGGGATTAAGAGTCCCCTGCTCTGCCAGTTGAGCTACGCGAGCGCGTTAGAAGGGATCGCCTGTCGATTTTAAGGGTCTCCCGCGATTAACAACCTGGGTTCCCCTCTTGCGCGCTGGCTCATAACGTGCAGCGCGTGTCTGCGCGAGTGCCGCTCGATGTTGACCTGGAGGACAAGCTCCTCTACGGCCTGACCCCGACCAGGCTGGCCTACCTGGTCATCGGATTGCTCGCGGCGTTCTCCATATGGTCGACGCACTGGGCGCCGGTCCCCGTGCGCGCGGGATGCGCGATCGCCCTGGCGGTCATCGCTGCGGCTGCCGCGTGGGGTCGTTGGCGCGGCCGGCCTGCCGACGGTTGGATCACCGACCTCGTCATCTACTGCACCGCGGCGTATCGCGTTCGATGGACGGCGCCGGCGTTCTTGCCTCGCATCCGCAGGGTCAGCAGGTGATCCGCATCGTCCATCGCGAGGCGGCCGAGATCTCGGGCGAGGCATCCGGACTGACCGTCCTCGAGACGACGGCCATCGGATTCGCCGGCAATGCCGAGGACGACCGGAGGCGATGGCTGACAGCATTTCGCCGTCTGCTCGACGGACTGGACTCAGCTCTGCAGGTCGTCGTCGAGGTCGTGCCAGGCGCCGAAGAGGGGGTCGCAACCAGCACTCGCGTGCCGCGCGCATTTGAGGACATGCGCGGGGCTGACCTCGCGTTCGCGTCGGCGCTCAACCGCTCGAGGTCGGCGCATTCGATCACGACCCGGCTGGTCATCGCGGACCGCCACGCCGCCCGACTCAAAGCGGCGCTTGGCGAGATGGGTGTCGGCTGCCGGGAGGCGCCGGGTGCCACCAGCTTCGCCTTTGGCCGCGAGCTCGCGTCGCGTTTCCAGCACGTCCGGGGCTTCAGCCGCACGTGGTACGTCGAGCGCCTGCCTGGCACCGAGATCGAACCAGGATGGCTGTTCAACCTCCTGCCGCCCAGCCTCCGGCTCAGCATCGCCTGGCACGCGGTTCCCCTGCCGGCGGCCTGGATCGTCCACTACCTGCAGCGTCAGCTGATCAGCATGCGGGCGACACGGATGCTCGACGCAGGGGCGGCCGACCCGTCCCTGGCCGGGGCGCTGCCCAACGCCGAAGACCTGCAGCGCCGCCTTGCGTCGAGCCAGGACAAGGCGTTCCACGTTTCGCTCTATCTCACGTTGACGTCGCCGACCGAGGACGAGCTCGAACTTGGCTCGCGCCGGGTCGAGTCGGCCGCCCGCGCGATCCTGTGCGAGCTGCAGCCTTGCACCTTCCGCATGCTCGACGGGTTCCTCGCCACGGAGCCCGGCGGCAACGACCGCCTGCGGCGGAAACGGGTCCTCGACTCATCCGCCCTGGTCACGTTCTTTCCCTGGTCGCATCCAGACCTTCAACAGCCCGGCGGCTTCTTCACCGGCACCAACCGGGCGACCGGCGCGCCGGTGCTGGTCGACCCGTTCGACCAGCGGCGCTACGCCAACGCCAACATCGCCGTCTTCGGCCACTCGGGAGCGGGCAAGACCTATCTCCTGTCGACGCTGGCGATGAGCGCATTGGGTCTGGGCATCCAGGTCTTCATCGTCGACCCGGAGCACGAATACGGCGCCCTCGTGCAGGATCTTGGCGGCGTCGACATACAGCTGGCCCTCGGTTCAGGCCATGCGCTCAACGTTCTCGATCTCCGCCAGTCGGATCGACGGGACGAAGCGTGGCTCGGGCCCGCCGCCGCGGATGCCGTCGACCTGTGCGCATGCCTTTGCGGCAGCCTCGACGAGGCGGAGCGCGCGGTGGTCGAGGCTGCGGTGCGCAGGGCGTTCGCCGAGACCGCGCAGCCCGTGCTCCGCGACGTGGCCGAACGACTTCCGGCCGCGTCTCGCGTGGCCGTCATCCTGGGACGCTGGGTCCACGGCAGCCTCGGCGCAATGTTCAGCGCCCCGACCAACGTCGACCTCGAAGCTCCGATCGTCGCCTTCGGCATGCGCGAGCTGCGCGACGAGATGATCGCGCCCGTCCATTTCCTTCTCGCCGAGGCGCTTTGGGCGCGCATCAAGCGCAGGGACCGCCGCCGCATGTTGGTCATCGACGAGCTGGGCCTCCTCTTCGAAGATGCGACCATCCGCCGCTTCGTGGTCAGTCTCGCGCGGCGCATCCGCAAGTACGACGGCTCGCTCGTCTTCGCGACCCAGAACCCAGGCGACCTGCTGTCATCGGATCCGGGCACGGTCGTAGCCACCAACCCTGCGGTAGCCTTTTTCGGCGGGCAGCGACCGGGAGAGGCGGCCAAGCTGCAGCAGGTTTTTCACCTCAGCCAGCAGCAGCGAGGTTCCCTGGAGGTTGCGCACCGGGGCGACTTCCTGCTCGCGGCCGGGGCGGATCGGGTGGCGGTTCACGTCCAGGCTCCGCCCTGGCAGGAAGAGCTGATGCGCCGGGCGCGAACCGCGGCGAGACCGCCGCCCTGACGCGTAGGCTTACGTCCCGTGGCGCGAGTCCTCCACTACCGCCTCTACGGGCTGCCGGAGCACCGAGTCGAGAGCATTCACGAAGAGTTCGACCTGCTGGCCGGCGCCCGCGCCTGGCGATGCGGGCAGCCCTGGATCGCCAGCTCGCAGTCGCGCGGCCTGTTCGAGATGGAGTACTTCCGTCACCTCAAGAACGAGGAGGGCAGGGCCCTCAGCGCGGCCGGGTTCGTGAAGATGGCGGGCGACGAGACGGACGCCCTGATCATCACGATCTTCATGCGCGACCTGAGCGCCAAGTACGGAATCCGCACCTCGATCCGCGACGAAGACCATCCACTCGCCAAGCTCCGATACCTCGACTTCGAGTCGGGCCCGCTGCCCAGCGGCCAATCGCTCGAGGATGTGCTCGCCAAGCGTCCGGTGATCAAGAAGGTTGAGGGAGAGCGCATCTTCTTCTATCCGCCTACCTTCAGGCTCCATTCCATGAGCCCGCCAAGCCCTGAGTGGGCGTACGCCTTGTGCGGGATGCGTGCCTACGCGCCGACGCTGCTCGAAGCCGAGCAAGAGGCGCTCAAGATCCTGCGAGGGTTCGGCCACCTTGGCGCTTGAGCGCGCAGAGGTCAACGAAGGTTTCCTGAACTCCGCGGACGGCACGAGGCTCGCCTTCCGGACCTGGCCGCATCCGAACGCGACGGTGACTTTCGCGGTCGTCCACGGACTGGGCGAGCACAGCGGCCGCTACGAGCGATTTGCCCAGGGCATGGCGACGTTTCAGATGGCGACCTGTGCCGTCGACCTCCGCGGACACGGCCACAGCGCCGGCCGGCGCGGGCACGTCGACTCCTGGTCGCAGTGGATGGATGACGCCGCGGCTTTCGTCAGCCACGTCGAGAGCCAGTCGCGCGGCGAGGTCATACCGTTAGGGCACTCGTTGGGGGGAGTCGTGATCTTGAGCGCAGTTCGAGCGGGCAAGTTGAAAGCCGCCCGGCGTTTTGTGCTTTCCAGTCCCGCTCTCAGTCTCAAAGTGGCCGTTCCCGCGTGGAAGACAACCGCCGGCGGCATCCTGTCCCGCATCGCGCCGAGGCTGGCCATGAACAACGAGGTCGACCCGGGCACGATCTCGCGCATACCGGAGGTGGTGGACGCCTACCGCAACGACCCGCTGGTCCACGCCAGGATCTCGGCCCGGCTGTATACGGAGTGGCGACGAGCCGCGGCCGACAACCTCGCTCACGCGGCCGAGATCAAGATTCCGTTTCTTGTCCTTGCCGGCACAGACGATCGCTTGATCGACCCCGCCGGCAGCCGGCAGCTCCACGCCAGTGCCCCGGCACTGAGCGAGCTTCGCCTGCTGCCTGGCCGCTACCACGAGCCGTTCAACGACCTGGACAGCGGCGAAGTTTTCTCCACAATTGCGGAGTGGGTACGCAATTGATCGGAGCCGCTCCCCTCGCTTCCGCTCTGAACCTGGATCCGGGGTCCTGGATCGCCTGGATAATCGTCGGCCTGATCGCCGGCGCCATCGCGGCCAGGGTCGTGGCCGGCCGCGGGTTCGGCTGCCTCGCCGACATCGTCGTCGGCGTGGCGGGGGCGATCATCGGCGGCTTCCTGCTGAGCTCGTTGTTCGGCATGAGCGGGAGCGTCGGCTTTTTCGGCAGCATCGTGGTCGCCTTCATCGGCGCCGCTGCGCTGCTGGCCGTCCTGAAGCTCGTGTCTGGAGGACGCCTCTAGGGGCGCGCCCGAAGCCCCTCGGCGGATCTTCGGCGCCCATGCAGCCCATCTTCGGGCTCAGCTCCTGCGCTGCTCACTCACGAATCGACGGATGCGCTCGCTCCGCTGCTCGTCGCTTCGCCCGAATCTGGACCGCCTGGATCGCCGAATCTCTCGCCGAATCTCTCGCCGAGGTCTTCGGCCGCGCCCCTAACCGGCGGCCGTCTCGACCTCGCGCTCCTCCTGGGGAACGGCTTGAGGAACGCGCCGGCGCCGCTTGATCAGCAGCGTGCTCGCCGCCGTGAGCGCGAGAACGGCGATCGGGACGACGAAGGTCGCCTTCATGGCGTCGATGTAGGCCGTGACGAAGACGTCGTGGGCGATCGCCTGCAGTTGCTGCGCGACCGCGGAAGGGATGCCGCTCGGCAGCCGCGCGCCGCTCTCCCCGGCGCCGATCTCGAAGCCCTTGGACGAGACGTTGCTGAAAGCGCTGACGAACTGGTCGCGGAACGCGGCCGGCAGGGCGCTGGCGTGCTTGACCGCCTGGTCGTGAAGGGTGTTCGAGAGGTGGTACTGAAGCAGCGCGCCGATCACCGCGCTGCCGATCACTGCGCCCAACTGACGGATCGTGTTGAGCACGCCTGAGGCGGCGCCCGCGACGCGCGGCTCGATGTTGCGCATGGCGACTGTCGTCATCGGTGCGAACGTCATACCCATGCCAAGCCCGGCGACGATCGCCGGCGCCAGGAAGTTGATCCACGTGGAGTCGGGCCCGGCGACAAACGCAATGCTGCCCATGCCGATCGTGAAGAGTGTGATGCCGGTCATCAGGATGTACTTGCCGCCGACGCGGTCGGCGAACCGGCCCGCGAAGGGAGCCGTGACCATCGACGTCAGTGACATCGGCGCGAGGGTGAGGCCCGCGACCAGTGCGGAGAAGCCGCGCACCGACTGCAGGTAGATGGTGAACGGCAGGAACATGCTGAGCATGCCGAAGCTGATCGAGGCCGCGATCCAGTTGGCGACGGTGAAGTTGCGGTCGCCGAATAGCGAAAGGGGCATGAGCGGCTCGGTCTGGAACCTCTCCCAGATCACAAAGGCCACGATCAGGACGACGCCCGCCGCAATAACCTCGGGGATGGTGATCGAGGACGATTCGATCTGGCCCCAGCTGTAGCGCTCGCCCTCGATCAGGCCGAAGACGATCGCGAAAAGCCCGGCCGTGGCCAGGATGATGCCGACCACGTCCCAGCCGTGGCGTCGCCCGGGCCGTAGGTCGGGGATGATTGCGAACGTCGCCACCAGCGCGGCGATGCCGATGGGGACGTTGATGTAGAAGATCCAGCGCCAGTCGATGTAGGTGATGATGGCGCCGCCCACTGTCGGTCCGGCCACCGTGGCCAGGCCCGCCACGCCGCCCCAGATGCCGAAGGCCGCGCCGCGGCGCTCGGGCGGAAAGATGGTGGTCAGGATGGCCAGCGTCTGCGGCGTCAACAAAGCTCCGCCGACGCCCTGCAGGACGCGGGCGGCGATCAGCTGGTTGGAGTCCTGCGCGAAGCCGCACAGCGCCGAGGCGACCGTGAAGATGAAAAGACCGATCGCAAACAGGTTGCGCTGGCCGTAGAGATCGCCCAATCGCCCGGCCGTGATCAGAAGCACGGCGTAGACGAGGACGTAGGCGTTGAGGACCCACAGGATCTGGTCCAGCGTGGCGTTCAGCCCTGTGCTCATCGCCGGGATCGCCACGTTGACGATCGTGGTGTCCAGCATGATCATGAAAAAGCCGCTGGTCAGAACCAGCAGCACGAGCCAGGGGTTAGTGCGTGCGCGAGCCATGTCTCCTCCTGAGTGCAACCAGGTCGGGATCGTTCCCGACTCTCCACTCCAGCTTGCCTTCTCTGATCTCTCGCTCGAGGTTGCTTACCCACCTGCGTTCCGAGTCGAGCATCGCGATCTTGTGCTCGAGCTCGATCAGGGCCAGACGGCTCAGGCCTTCGGCGCGGAGCTCGGCCACGATCCGGCTCAGCTTTTCCGTCGTCGCCTTGAGGCCCAGTGCCCGATTCGCCAGGTGTGAGGCAGCCTCCGCTGCGCCGAGGTGGTGCATGAACATCAGCCCCGCGGCGAAGTGCGGGTACTCGTGCCTCGGGTGGGCCAGGATGTCGCCGACGACCCGCACCAGTACCTCGCGCCCCGTCTTGGTCAGCCTGTAGATCGTCCGCTCGGGCCGCCCGCCTTCCCGTTCGCGCTCGGCGGGGACGATCCAGCCGTTCCGCTCCAGGCTCTCGACGGTGTGGTACAGCGAGCCGAAGTTCAAGCGGATGAACTCGTCCTGGTGGCGGTTGCGCATCGTCGACGCGAGCTCGTATGGATGCATCGGCCGCTCGTCCAGCAGCTGGAGGATGGAGAGTGCCAGGGGAGAGATCTCGGGCTCTGTCTCGGACATATTCCAAATGGAATATACCACAAAGATTATCCTGGCGCGAGTAAGCTCGGCCCGGGCCGGCTCGGGTTCACTCCTTGAGTGGCTTTTCGAACCACGCCACGTCCCAGTACTTGCCGAACTTCCGGCCCGGCTCTGTGAACAGGGCCACGCGCTTGAACCCGAACCGCTCGTGCAGGCCGACCGAGGCCGGATTCGGGAGCGCGATGCCCGCGTAGGCGCGGTGCAGGTCCTCGCCCTCGATCGCGTCGAACAGCTCTTCGTAGAGCCTTGCCCCGGCGCCCTTGCCGACAGCCTCGGGCTCGAGGTAGATGCTGGTCTCTACCGAGGTCGCGTAGCCCGGCCTGGATTTGAAGGGACTGCTCGACGCGAAGCCGATCAGCCGGCCATCCTCCTCGCCCACGAACAGCCGGTACGGCCCCGTGTCTGAGTAGTGGCTGAACCACTCCCGCCGGGCGGTCATCTCCATCGGTTCGAGATCAAACGTGACGTGCGTCTCGAGGACGTAGTGGGTGTAGATGTCGTTGATGGCGGTGAGGTCGTCCACCGTCCCCGGACGCACGTGAAGACCGGCGTGAATCACGCGGACCAGTGTATTTCCGACAATTGGCGGACATGGACCGGATCGAGCTCCACGGAATGTCCTTCCAGGGCCGCCACGGCGTGCGTCCCGAGGAGCGCGAGCAGCCGCAGGAGTTCAAGGTCGACATCGACATCGAGGCCGAGCTGGCGGACGCGGGCCGGACCGACCGCCTGGAGGACACGATCGACTACCGGCAGCTCCGGACCGCGGCTCGTGAGGTGATCGAGGGCGACTCTCGGAAGTTGCTCGAATCTCTCGCCGGCGCCATCGCCGAGCGGATTGTCGGCCTGCCCCGGGTCGAGGCGGTGTGGGTGCGGGTGGCCAAGCGGCCGGCGAGCATGCAGCCGATCGAGGCCGCGGCCGTGCGCATATATAGGACGCGCGCATGAAGATCGCGTACTTCGACTGCTTCTCCGGGATCTCTGGCGATATGGCGCTCGGAGCGCTCATCGACTGCGGCGCCGACCGTGCCCAGCTGGACGCCGTCGTCGAGGCGCTTCGCCTCGGTGATGAGGTGCGGCTCGAAGTGCGGCGTGAGGCGCGGGGCCACATGGGCGGCATGCGCGTCGCCGTCCAGGTGAGCGAACGCGTGGAGAGGACGGTGCCCCGGCTCCGCGCAGTCGTCGAGGAGGGCGACCTGCCGGACGGGGTGAAGGCTCAGGCACTGGACGCGATCAACCGTCTCGCCCGCGTCGAGTCCGACATCCATGGAGTGCCGGAGGACGAGGTCCACCTCCACGAGCTCGGGGGAGCCGACACGCTGGTCGACGTGGTCGGTGCGTTCTGGCTCCTGCACGCGCTCGAAGTCGGGCGGGTTTACGCTTCGGCCCTGCCGGCGCCGCACGGCCTGAAGGATGGGATGCCGCTGCCCGCGCCCGCGAGCCTGCGAGTCCTGGAGGACACCGGAGCCGTCCTGGTGCCCAGCGAAGCCTCACGTGAGCTCGTGACCCCGACCGGTGCAGCGATCCTTGCCGCCGGCGCCACCTTCGAACGGCCCGCCATGTCGCTGCACCGGGTCGGCTACGGCGTCGGCGCGCATCCCGCGACGGGAAATGCGCTCGCCGTGTGGCTCGGCGACGCAGTGGCCGCGAGTGCTGGGGTCACGCTCGTCGAGACCAACCTCGATGACATGGCGCCGAACCTCATCGCCGCCCTGTGCGAGGACCTGATGGCGGCGGGCGCCCTCGACGTGGCGGTGGTTCCGGCGCTGATGAAGAAAGGCCGGCCGGGCCACATGCTCACCGTGATGGCGCCGCCAGAGCTGGCGGGCTCGCTCACCGACCACCTGCTGCGCCACAGCACGACGCTGGGAGTGCGGCTGACGCAGGTCGACCGCGTGATCGCCGGCCGGCGGGTCATCGAAGTCACAACTCGGATCGGGACGGCACGCGTCAAGGTCAAAGAGCTCGGCGGGCATCCGGTCGACGTCACGCCCGAGTTCGAGGACTGCAGGCGGATCGCGCGCGAAACCGGCATCGACCTGCGCGAGGTGACGCGGTCGATCTCGGAAGCGGCGCGCAGTCAGCTTGGGCTGGCATGACGGCGCGTGTCCTCGACGGCAAGGCCGTCGCCCGGCAGATCTACGAGGAAGTCGGCGGCGCCGTCACCGAGCGCGTGGCCCGCGGCGGACCGCGGCCGCGCCTGGCGACCGTGCTCGTCGGTGACGACCCTGCGTCGGCGACCTACGTCCAGCTCAAGCAGCGCAACGCGCGCAGCGTCGGCATCGACTCCGAGGATCACCGGCTGCTCGCGAGCACGACGACAGAGGAACTGCTGGCCCTGGTCGAGCGGCTGAACCACGACGACGCGGTGAGCTCGGTCCTGATCCAGCAGCCGACCCCAAAGCAGATCGACATGCGACAGGTGGTGCTGGCGCTGGACCCGGTCAAAGACGTCGACGGCTTTCATCCGCTGAACGCGGGACTGGTCGCGCTGGGCCTGCCCGGTGGAGTCGAGCCGTGCACGCCCGCCGGCATCGTGGAGCTCCTGCGGCGATTCGGGATCGCGATCGAGGGCGCCAACGCTGTGGTCGTCGGGCGCAGCAACCTGGTCGGCAAGCCGACAGCGCTGCTGCTCCTCAAGCGCAACGCGACGGTGACGCTGTGTCACACGCGGACCAGGGACCTGGCGGCCCATACACGGACGGCGGACATCCTGGTCGCCGCCGCCGGGCGTGCCAACCTGATCCAGAAGGACATGGTCAAGGCCGGTTCGGCAGTCATCGACGTCAGCACCAACTGGGCCGGCGGGCGGCAGATCGGCGACCTGGGAGCCGGCGTGGACGAGGTTGCGGGATGGCTGACGCCCAACCCCGGCGGAGTCGGCCCGATGACGCGCGCGATGCTGATCAAGAACACGTTCGAGGCGGAAGTCCGCCGGCGCGGCACGGTATGACGACCCCGGCGATCCCGCCAGAGGCGGTGCGTTTGCTGAACGGCTTCCGCGCCTACCAGCTCGTGGTCGCCGCGTGCCGGCTGAAGCTGCCCGACCTCGTGGCGGCCGGCGTCGGCGACCCTGAGGCCATCGCCGAGCTGACGGAGACTCATGCACCCACGATGCGCCGCGCGCTGCGCGGGCTCGCCGCCGTTGGATTCTTCAAAGAGCAAGCGCCGGGGCGCTACGTGTCCACCCAAGTCTCCGACGCCTTTCGCTCGGACCGGCCGGGCCTGCGCAACACCGCCGTGATGCTCGTGGGCGAGGGCTACCGAGCCTGGGGAGAGCTCATGTACTGCCTGCAGACTGGCGAGCCGGCCTTCGAGCGCGTGTTCGGCAAGAGCCGCTGGCAGAAGATGGCCGACGATCCGGAAGACGCGGCGCTCTTCAACGCCGCGATGGTGGAGATCACCCAGCGGGTCGCCGAGGCCCTGCTGGCCGCGTGCGACTTCGGCGGCGTGCGCACGATCGTCGACATCGGCGGCGGCACCGGCGCACTTCTGACCAGGATCCTCATCGCGAACCCGGATGCCGAGGGCATCCTGTTCGACGTGCCGGCGGGCCTGGCCGGTGCCCGTGCAGCCCTGGAAGCGGCCGGGGTTGCCGATCGCGTCCAGCTGGTCGCGGGCGACTTCTTCGAGTCGGTGCCGGCCGGCGCCGACCTCTACCTGCTGAAGTCGATCATCCACGACTGGGACGACGAGCGGGCCACACGGATCCTGACGTCGTGCCGGACCGCGATGGGGGTCGGGTCCCGGCTCATGCTCGTGGAGCGCCGGGTTCCCGACCAGGTCACCGACCCCGACGCCGATCTGCCGCTGGTCATGAGCGACCTTCAGATGATGGTCGTGCTCGGAGGCCGCGAGCGGACCACCTCGGAATATGCGGCGCTGCTGGAGGCGGCCGGCCTTCGCATGTCGCGCACGATTGCCATGGACTCCGACTTCTGCGCGATCGAGGCCCTGACCGGGCCGTAGGACTTTTGACCTACCAGGAAGCCCTCGACTACGTGTCGAAGCAGGGGCGCTTTGCGATGAAGCTGGGCACCCAGCGCACGCGCGCCCTCCTCGACGAGATCGGCGCGCCCGACCGTGGCCTGCCGGGCGCGCTGATCGCGGGCACCAACGGCAAAGGATCGACGGGCGCGTGCTTGACCTCGATCCTGCGCGCGGCGGGCCGTCGCGTCGGTTTCATGCCGAAGCCACATCTGGTCTCCTACACCGAGCGGATCGAGGTCGACGGCCGTCCGATCAGCGAAAGCGAATTCGCGCAGTCACTCGAGTCACTGACTCCGGCCTTCGATTCGGTCGCCGACGAGCTCGGCCGTCCGACGGAGTTCGAGATGTTGACCGTGCTCGCGCTCGCGTACCTGGCGCCCCGGATCGACCTGCTGGTATGCGAGGTCGGACTCGGCGGTCGCCTCGACGCCACCAACGCCCTCGACCTGGGAGTGGCCTTGGTCACGAACGTCGACCTCGACCACCAGAAGTACCTCGGCAACACGATCGGGGAGATCGCCCGTGAGAAGGCGGCGATCATCAAACCAGGCAACCGCGTGGCCACGGGCTGCGAGGGCGAGGCGCTGGCGATCGTCGAGGACCGGGCGGCGGCCGCCTCCGCCGGGTTGTGGCGCCTTGGCCACGAGGTGGAGGTCGCCTCGCGATCGCTTGGCTGGCACGGGCACGTGCTCGATGTCAGGGGCCCGGGCTTTCAGCATCGCGACCTGCGCCTGCCCCTGGTGGGTGATTACCAACCCGAGAACGCCGCCCTGGCGGTTGCGGCCGCCCATCTGCTCATCGACCTCGACGATTTCGCGGTACGCGAAGGGCTGGCGGCGACGCGGTGGCCGGGCCGGCTGCAGGTGATTGCCCAGAGTCCGCGGGTCATCCTGGACGGCGGCCACAACCCGGCGGCGATGGCCAAGGCCGGCGCGGCGCTCCGGAAGCTGATCGGATCGGAGCGGCTCGTCGCGGTCTTTGCGATGCTCAGCGAGCGCGACCCGGTGCAGCTCCTCGCCGTCCTCCGCTCTCTGCAACCTGCCGCGGTCGTGTTCACCGAGCCGGCCAGCGCGCACGGCCACGTCATCCAGCCCGAGGCCCTGGCGGCGACCTATGGCACCGGCGCCGAGGTCGCGAGGCCGGCCGCCGCCGCACTCGACCGCGCGCGAGAGCTGGCCGGCGTCTCCGGCAATGTCCTCGTGTGCGGGTCGCTCTACCTCGTCGGCGAGGTCCTCGCGCTCAGGGACTAGCCCGCAGGTAGCGGACGCACAGGTAGAGGCAACCCGAGATCATCGGCAGCAGCAAGGCGAAGCCGAACGCCGTCCACCACCAGCTTCCGCTGGCGGTGAGCCCGGCCAGCAGGATCAGTGCCAGGACGAGGCCGGCACCACCCAGCCCCAGGTCGCGAGTGGAGCGAGGGCGGCGATATCGCACCGGAACCACGGTCGCCGGCTGTCCGGCCGGAGCGGACTGGGGCCGCGGCCTGGCCGCCAGTCCGTAAATCAGGAGACTGATCCCGGCAAGGCCGCCGAGCAGCGTGATGATCTCGGCGATGAGGCCCTCTCGTGTGTCCGCCACACGAGTCACAGCGGCGACCGCGATCACGACGAGGGCGATCCCCGAGACGAGCGCCAGCCAGCGCACCCTAGTCCGCCGTCGCCAGGAGGCTTGAGCGGAGCCGTCGCATTCCGCGAAGCCAGCGATCGTAGTCGTCGGCCTTGCGCCGAAAGTATTCCGCGACCTCCGGGTGGGGGAGGATCAAAAACCGTTCGTCGGCGATGCCGTTGACGACCGCCACGGCGACTGCATCCGGTTCGAGCGCTCCCGCGGTGAGGAAGTCGATGCCCAGGTGGCTTCGCTCCGCGGCGAGCATGTCGGTTCTGACGCCCTGGGGACACAGGCACGAGACGCGGACTCCGGTTTCGCCGTGAACGATGGCGAGCCACTCGAAGAGGGAGAGGGCTGCGGCTTTGGTGACGCCGTAAGGGGCGGCGAAGAAGTGGTTGAGGAGGCCGGCCGCAGACACAGTGCCGACCAGATATCCCTCCTTGCGCGCGAGCATCCCGGGTAAGACGTGTCGCGCGACAAAGACATGAGACATCACGTTGACGTTCCAGATGCGCTGCCAGTCGTCGTCGGATGCTTCAGGGCCACCGTCGATCGCGATTCCCGCATTCGAACAGAACACGTCGATGCGTCCATGCGTCGACTCGACGTGCTCGACCAGCCTTTCGACGTCCGCCTCATGAGAAACATCGCACTGGATCGCGCTCGCGCCGACTTCGTGAGCCGCTTGCTCGACGCGGGCGCCGTCGATGTCCGCCATGACGACCGCTCGTGCGTCTTCTGCATGGAATCGCGCCGCGAGAGCGCGTCCAATTCCTCGTGCGGCGCCGGTCACGACGATCACTCGGTCCTTCAGCTCCATAGATCCCTCACGTATTCATCCACCTGAGTTTCCAAGGCCCTTGCCGGTCCGGTGAGCCCGGCGGCCAACCTTGATTGTGGATATAAGAATTTTCTTGTGGAAAAGGTCAATGGGTCCCTATCCGAGATGGTCGATAGCGCATAGAATCACTCCCCATGGTCGGAGGGGGTCTCGACTACAGCGCGCCCTTTCAGCGCGCCATCGAGCTTATTGGGAAGCGCTGGACTGGGGCCGTGGTCAAAGCCCTCGTTCCCGCCCCTGCTCGCTTCAACCAGCTGCTTGCCGGCATCCCCGGGATCAGCGATCGAGTCCTGACCGAACGCCTTCGTGAGCTCGAGACCGAAGGCGTGGTCGAGAGGCTCGTCGACCCCGGCCCACCGGTGCGTGTGAGCTACCGATTGACGGCGCGCGGGCGCGCGCTGGAGCCGGTGCTCGCTGCCGTCGCCGAGTGGGCGGACGCCTGGCTCTCGACTCCCGCCGCGGCGGTCGGCTGAGGCTCCGCGCTTCCAGGTTCTCACAGCTCAAGCCGGGCCCTCCCTCCTCCACCGGGCCGGCCCTCCCCCTCCGGCGCACCTCGATCGAGCTTAGGATTCGCCGGAGTCACGCACAACCCAGGCTGTTAAGGGGATCGACAAGGCATGGCGAACACGACTGATAGGCTTTACCGAATGCCGATTGGCGATTTTCTCCGCCGGCGGCCCGAGGCGCAAACCTGCCAGGCCTGCGGATCGCCACTACCCCACGGCGCGGTCTTCTGTCCCTCTTGCGGAGTGAGAGCTGACGACCCCCAGGCGGAGCCACTCCATATCGTCGACCGCACCACCGGACTCTTCAACGACCGCTTCGTCCGCCCCGTGCTCGAGGACGAGCTCGCCCGCGCGCACCGCTATCAGCGCAACCTGGGCGTGCTGCTCGTGGAGGCCAACGGAGCTCTTCCTGCCGAAGAGTCATTGAAGGCGATGGCCGCCGCCCTCGCCAGCACGGTCCGCGACGTCGATACGCCAGGCGTTCTCGCTCACACCCCGCCGCAGCTGCTGGCGATCCTGCCCGACACCGACGTTGCCGGCACGGCCCACGCCGCCAACCGCGTCCTCGCGGCAGTCAACGACGCGCTCAAGCCGCAGGGTGGCCAGGCGACGGTCGGCCTGGTCTGCGTCCGGCCCGGCCAGCGTGTACGCGCGGGCGCGGTCCTCGAGAGCGCCGCACGCTCGCTGCGTTCGGGACGGCCCGAGATGATGGGCAAGCCCGCCTGAGCTTCGAGCTCTACCTCGCCCGCCACGGCGAGACCGAGTGGAGCCTTTCCGGACGCCACACCGGCACCACCGACCTCTCCCTGACGGCAAACGGTGAGGAGAAGGCGCGCGCGCTGCGCCCAAGACTCCACGGGATCCGGTTCGACAGGGTCTATTCCAGCCCGCTGCGGCGGGCCTTCCGCACCGCCCATCTCGCCGGCTTCGAGCACGCCGAGCTCACGCCCCTCCTGCGCGAGGTCGACTACGGTCGCTACGAGGGCCTGACCACGCAGCAGATACATCAGTCCGAGCCTGACTGGGAGCTCTTCAAGGACGGAACCCCGGGCGGGGAGACTCCGCCGCAGATCTACCGCCGGGCGCAGGCGTTCATCGAGATGGCGACGGCGCCCGCGGAGGCACGCGTCCTGGCGTTCGGCCACGGCCACATCCTCCGCGCCATCGCTGTGGCCTGGATCGGCGCCGGCATCCGGGTCGCCGCCGGCCTGCAGCTGGACGTGGCCACGCTCAACATTCTCGGCGAAGCCGATCGCGGGCGGGTCATCGCGCTGTGGAACGCTTGATCAGAGACGCTATGTCTTGCGGCGGAGGTTCCACGTCCGGCTGCGCACTCCCGGAAGGCCGGCGAACACCAGGTACGCGGACGTCGCAACCTCAGCGCGATAGGTGTGCCGTTCTCCCGGGTTGATCAGCAGCATCTCCCCTGGCCCGACCACGCCCGATTGCACGCCGTCGTCGAAGTGCAGGCTGCCGCCCGTGACGATGAGCGCCACGGGGATCGCGTTGCGATGCTCGGGCACGGACTGGCCAGACTCGAGACGCAGCCCGACCACGCGCATGGACCCGCAGTCGGCGATCTGCTCGAACCCAAACGGCCGCGGCTGTTCGCTCATTCTCCTTTCAAGGTGAACATCATCCACGCCACCGGCATCGAAGGCGCGCGGCACGCGCGCGGCATCGTGGTCGTGATCGATGTGCTCCGCTCGTTCACGGTCAGCGCGTACGCGCTGGCAGGCGGAGCGCGTGAATGCCGCCTCGTCAGAACAGTCGGCGAGGCGCGAGCACTCGCTGCGCAGACCCCAGACTCGATTCTCTGCGCCGAAGAAGAGGCGCTGCCGGTGGCGGACATTGCCATCAGCAACTCGCCGACCCAGATCCGCGCGATCGATCTCACGGGCCGGATCCTCATCCAGCGATCCAGCGCGGGGACGCAGGTCGCGGCAGCAGTCGAGGGTGAGGACATGTTTGCGGCGAGTCTCGTCGTCGCCTCGGCGACCGCGCAAGCCTGCCTGTTAAGGGAACCCGAAATTGTGACGCTGGTCGCCTCGGCCGACCATCCCGAGGACCACGCCTGCGCCCGCTATATCGAAGCCGTGATCCGAGGCGAAGATCCCGATCTCGACCGCTTGCTGCGCCCCGTGCGCGAGGGCGAGCGCTACGGCCGCGCGCTCAGCGGTGGGTGGCCTGGCTTTCCGGCGAGCGACCTCGAGCTGTCGCTGACCGCGGACCGTTTCGATTTCGCGATGCCCGTGACGAGGGAGCAGGAGTACCTGCGGGTGACGTCGCAGAGCCCTAAGCAGGCGTGAAGGCGAGCAGCGCGGCCAGCTCACACAGCGCTGCCGTCGCGCCGCAGACATCACCCGTGGCCCCGCCGATTCGGCGCCGGGCGACCGTGACCACGACCCACCAGGTCAGGGCGACCAGGATCAGCGCGACGAGCGCCCGCTTCCAGTCGAGCAGGCAGACCAGGGCTGCGGTCGCCGAGCCAACGACGAGGTCCGGCGTCCGGCCGCTTCCCTGCCACGCGGCCAGCCCGAGCCCGTTCGACCGCACGTAAGGCACGAAAGCGATCACCGACAGCGTGGCGAGCCGTGAGAGGGCGCCGGCGACCACCAGCGCGACGAGGGCCCGGCCGGGCGACACGCTCGCCAGCGCCGCGACCTCGAGCAGCAGGACGGCGACGATCGCCGTGATCCCGTAGGCGCCCAGGCGCGGATCGCGCATGACTTCGAGCCGGTGCGCCACGTCGCCGCGAGCGAGCAACAAACCGTCGGCCGAATCGCCGAGTCCGTCGAGGTGGATCGCCCCGGTGAGAAGACAGAGCGTCGCCACGGCCGCCGCCGCCCCGAGCAGCGGCGTGGTCAGGGCTTCGACGAGGACCAGCACGATCCCTGCGGCCATCCCGACCAGGGCGCCGATAGCGGGAAAGTAGGCCCGGCCCAGGCGCGAAGCGGGGCTGCCGTCCGCGTTGGCGACGGGCAGCACGGTCAGGAACGACAACGCCGCGCGCAGCGAAGCGATGCTCACTCGGAGGGCCTGACCGCCACCGGCGAGGCGAGCTCGAGTGCCCGGCCCGCCACCATGAGGACCGAGCGCTCGGCCCTCTCCGCAAAGGCCGCGTTGACCCTTCCCAGCGCGTCCCGAAACGAACGCGCCAGCTCGTTGGCGGGGACGATGCCGAGGCCGACCTCGTTGGAGACCACGACCCCGTGCCGGTGCACGAGCTCGTCGGCGAGCGTGATCGCGAGAGCGGTTGTAGCGGCCTCGGTCCCACCCTCGCCGAGCAGGTTGGAGACCCACAGCGTCAGGCAGTCGAGGACGACGAAGCTGTCGACGGCGGCCGAGAGGACGGCCCTCGACAGCTCCAACGGCTCTTCAACGGTCGACCAGTCCCGCGGTCGGGCCGCGCGGTGGCGCGCGATCCGCTCTGTCATCTCGGCGTCACCCGCGGTCGCCGTCGCGATGACCGTCACGGTCCGGCCCGAGTCGCGGGCGAGACGGTAGGCCAGGTCGGACTTGCCACTTCGCGCACCGCCGAGGACCAACGTGAAACCCATCAGAAGTCGATGCCCCGGATGGCTTTGATGCCGCGGTCGAAGGCGTGCTTGCGGTTGCGCATCTCGGTCACCGTGTCCGCGAGCTCGATCAGCTCTTCGGGCGCCTCGCGACCCGTGATGATCACGTTGACCACTTCAGGGCGTGCCTTGATCACGGAGACGACCTCGGCGACGGGAATCCATCCCCAGTTGATGGGGTACGTGATCTCGTCGAGGACGACCAGGCGGTGGTCGCCCGTGGCGATGAACTGGCTCGCGACGCGCCAGGCCTCTCGAGCCAGGGCGGCGCTGCGCTCAAGGTCGCGCGAATCCCAGCTGAACCCGTCGCCGATCGTCCTCCAGTCGACGCCCAAACGCACCGCCACGTCGCGTTCACCGACCTTCCAGCGCTCCGACTTGACGAACTGGACCACGGCGACCTTCCATCCGCGGGCGACCGCGCGGAGCGCCGTGCCGAAGGCGGCGGTCGACTTGCCCTTGCCGTCGCCGGTGTTGACGATCACGATCGACGCGGCCTTGCGAGACGCGCGCGGCGGCGCCTCGAGCGGGATGCGGGTTCGCGGTTTCACTTCCGCACCGGGACCACGGCGTGGCCGGAGCCGTTCATCTCGACGACCCTGACCCGGGCCTGGTAGTTCTCGGTGATCGCCGACTCGGTCAGGATCTCCGCCGGCGCGCCCAGGGCGACCAGGCGTCCTCCGACCATCAGGGCGAGCCGGTCCGCGTACTGGCCCGCAAGCGTGAGGTCGTGCATCGCGGACACGACGGTCAATCCCTGATCGAAACGCAGCCGGTCGATGAGCTCGAGCACCGCCTGCTGGCGCCCGACGTCGAGAGAGCTGGTCGGCTCGTCGACCAGGAGGACGGCGGGCTGTTGGGCAAGGGCGCGCGCGATCGCGACCCGCTGCCGTTCGCCGCCGCTGAGACGTTCGAGTGGGCGCGCCGCCAGTCCACCCAGGGCGAGCCGTTCGAGGGTCTCGGCGACGATGCGCCGGTCGTTGTCACCCTCGCGGCCGAGATAACCCAGGTGCGGGCTGCGGCCGAGGAGGACGTAGTGGGCGACCGTCATGCCGGCAGGCATGCCCGGCTCCTGGACGAGCATGGCCACGCGCCGGGCCAGCGCGCGCGGTCCGAGCTCTCGCAGCGGCCGGCCGCCGATCAGGACTTCGCCGCGGAAGCGCACCAGGTTGGCGATGGCCCGCAGCACGCTGGTCTTGCCCGCCCCGTTGGGCCCGATCAGGGAAAGCCACTGGCCTTCGGCGACCTCAGCCTCGAAGCCGTCGACCACGGTCTGGCCCTCATACGCGATCGACAGGCCCCGCAGGGTGACGCCGCTCACATCCCCGCGGTCCGTGTCGATCGCATGACGGCGATGAAGAAGGGCGCGCCGACAAAAGCCGTGATCACGCCGATTGGCACCTCGGCGGGGGCGAGCATGGTGCGCGCGGCCGTATCGGCGAGGACGAGGAAACCCGCACCGAAGAGCAGGGAGAGCGGGACCACGACCCGGTAGCTTCGGCCGGCGAGCAGGCGCACCGTGTGGGGGATGATCAGGCCCACGAAGGCGATGGTGCCCCCGACCGCGACCACCGCGGCGGTGCCCAGCGTGGCGGCGACGACCACCGCCAGCCGGATCCTGCGCACCGAGATCCCGAGGTTGGAGACCTCGTCGTCGCCCAGGCTCAGCGCGTCGAGCAGGCGCCGGTGGAGGAGGATCACGACGACGCTCAGGAGCACGTACGGGAGCACCAGCAGCACGCCGTCCCACCCGGCCGTCGTCAGCCGGCCGAGGATCCACGAGTAGACCTGGCGGATGGAGCCGGTCTGCGCCTGCTGGACGTACAGCTGGATCGCGTTGAAGAAGGCGGCGATCGCGACCCCGGCCAGGATCAGCCCGGTGGTCGACCGCACCCCCGTCACGGTCTGGCCCAGCGCGTAGGCCCCGGCGACGGCGGCCCCCGCGCCGGCAAAGGCAGCCAGCGGCACCAGGTTGACGCCGACGATCGACGTGCCCGGCCCGTAGGCGATGGCGAGGGTCGCGCCGAGGTTGGCCCCGGCGGCCGCACCCAGCAGGTAGGGGTCGGCGAGCGGATTGCGGAACACGCCCTGGTAGGCGGCGCCCGCGATCGCGAGCATGCCGCCGACCAGCAATCCGAGGACGACGCGGGGGAAGCGGAGCGACCAGAGGATGTTGGCCTGACCGGGGTCGACCGCACCGCCGGTCAGGGCGGCGAGGACGTTCTGCGGCGCGATGTGCACGGGACCCGCGAGCACGCCGATCGCGCAGCTGGCCACCAGCACGACCACCCCGGCGCCGGCCCACACCCACGGCAGGCTCGGCAGGCCGGCGACCGCAAGCCTTCGAACCGGTACGGTGACTTCGGCCATTCAGGCCGCCTGCTCCTCGAGCTGCTGCACGCGTGGCGCGATCGCCTGCATGAAATCGATCACGCGCGGTCCCCAGCGGGACGCGATGTCGTCGTCGACGCCCACGACCTGGCCAGTCTTGACCGCCGCGATGACTCCCCAGCCCGGGCGCGCGGCGACCGTGCCGAGGTCCTGCTTGCAGCATTTCGTGTCGGCCAGCACGATCAGGTCGGGGTTGGCGGACACGATGTACTCGGCCGAGAGCTGCGGATAGTCGGACGCCGCCGAGGCACCGTCGGCGATGTTCTGCAGGCCGAGCACCTTGTAGACCTGGCCGATGAACGTCGCCGAGGTCGCCGAGTAGTAGGTGTTGTCGAGTTCGTGGTAGACGCGCAGCGTGCGCGCCGGCCTGGCGACCAGGGACACGAAAGAGGCGACCTGCGACCGCATCCTGGCGACCAGGGCGTCGGCGTCGGCCGAGCGACCGGTCGCCTGGCCGAGCTGCTTGATCTGCGCGTAAGTGTCGTCCAGCGTCCTGGCCGCGGGCTCGATCAGGATCGGGATGCTCAGAGCCTGCATGCCGTGGACCAGGCTCCCCGTGTCCTCCGCCGCGACGACGAGATCGGGCGTGTAGCCCGCGATCGATTCGATGTTGGGCTGAAACCCGGAGAGCCTGGTCATCGGCGCGTTGGACGGGTAGTTGGATTGATCGTCGACGGCGATCACCTGCGGGCCGGCGTTGATGGCGAACAGCATCTCCGTCGCGCTCGGCGACAGGGAAACGATGCGGCGCGGCTGGTGGTCGATCGTGACCGCCGCGCCACCGGGTGCGGTGATGGTCACCGGGAAATGCGCCGTGGGTGACGTGCCGGCGGCGGTCTGGGTGCCTCCGCACGCGGCCAGTGCCCAGCAGAGCACGAGAAGAGTGGCGATCCAGGTCGGTGAGGCCAGTTTCGCGCTGGCCCGGGGCTGATGCATGCGCATCGAGCGGTCCTCCTTGCGGCGGCTGTCCCACCACGCAGGGGAGACCTCGCCGCTGGAGGCTTCCCCACTGATCCGCGCAGTGGGCGAGACCTGCTCACGGGATGGGTCTCCTGGCTTGTGGATCAACGCTGACCGGCCGCCTTCCCAAGGTCGATGTCCTCAGTGGCCGCTGGCCGGCAGCTCCCCACTCACAGTTGCGCGACAGCTCCGGATTCTTGAACCGGATTCCCGCATCCCGGTGAGCTATTCAGTTGTGCGAAATCATTATGGCGCGCCCTCGACGCGGTCGGAAACGCCCGCGTCTTCGAAGGTGGCCATCTCGTTGAGCAGTCGCATGGCGGCCCGGACGAGCGGCAGCGCCAGAACGCCGCCAGTGCCCTCGCCGAGGCGCAGCTCGAGGTCGAGCAGCGGCTCCAGGCCAAGCCTTGTCAGCACCTCGCCGTGGCCGAGCTCCTGCGAGCGGTGCGACGCGATCATGTAGCCCACCGCCGTGGGTGCGATCGCGCCCGCAACCAGCGCCGCCGCGCCGGAGATGAAGCCGTCGACGATGACCGGCGTTCGCGAGTGCGCCGCCTCGAGGATCACGCCGACCAGGGCGGCGATCTCGAGCCCACCCACCGCGGCGAGCGTGTCGACCGGACCGCGCGCGATGGCCTTCGCGTTCACTTCGAGCGCCCGGCTCACCGCGGCGCGCTTGCGCTCCAGTCCGGCGTCGTCGACGCCCGTGCCGCGGCCGACGATGCGGTCCGGGGAGAGACCGGTCAGCGCGCATATCACCGCCGCCGACGCTGTCGTGTTGCCGATGCCCATGTCGCCCGTGATGGCGATGTGAAGTCCGCGTGCTTCCTCCTCGCGCACGAGACTGCGTCCAACCTCGATCGCGGTGACGGCCTGCTCGATCGTCATCGCCGGACCGCGCGCGATGTTGCCCGTCCCGCGCGCCACCTTCACGGAGCGAACGGCAGCGTGATCTTCGATGTCTGCCTTGACGCCGACGTCGGCGACCACGACGCGAGCCCCCAGCGCCCGCGCGAGGACGTTGATCGCCGCCCCGCCGCGCGCGAAGTTGCCCACCATCTGCGCCGTGACCTCGGCCGGATAGGCGCTGACGCCTTCTGCGACCACGCCGTGGTCGGCTGCGAGCGTGAAGACGACCGCCTGGTCGAGCGGCGGATCGAGCTGCCCGGTCATGCCGGCGACGCGGATCGAGAGGTCCTCGAGCCGGCCGAGGCTGCGCGCGGGCTTGGTCAGCCGGGACTGGCGCTCTTCCGCCTGGCGCATGACGTCGGCGTCGAGCGGGGGAATTGCATCCGGGATCAACGAGCACCGATGCTAGCGCCGTGCGTTACGCGGAGTTCAGGCTCCTGTGCCTGTCGCAGCCTGACTGCGAGGAGGTCGAGACCTGGGGCGAGGCGACGTTTCGCGTCCGAGGGCGGATCTTCGCCATGGGAGCTCCGGAAGGCACGTCGGTGTCGATCAAGGCTTCCCTCGACGACCAGGCGGGGCTCATCGAGATGGACCCGAAGACGTTTGCCGCCTCCGCCTACACCGGCCGCTTCGGTTGGGTGACGGTCAGGCTGACGCGCCTGAACCGCAAGCTCGGAGAGCAGCTGGTGAGGAACGCCTGGGAGCGGACGGCCCCCAGGCGACTATTCGTTAGACAGCAGCCTCAGAAGGCTCGGCGTCGATAGCCTCCGCGGGCGAACAGCCGGAAGATGATCAGCAGCAGGAACGCGCCGATGAACGCCATGATCATCGCGCTGATGATCGGGTGCCCGGCGATCGCGATCGTGAAGTGGAGCATGCCGGCCAGCACGATGCCGCCGATCAGGGCTCCGATGATGCCGACGAGGATGTCCCAGATCAAACCCAGACCGTGGCCCAGCGCGACGTGGCTGGCCAGAAAACCTGCCACGAGCCCAACGAGCATCCACAGCAGGATGTTGTCCAGGTTCAGGACCAATGGCGAGCCGTTGACCATGATTGACATTAAGAACGGGCCTCCTTTACAAAACTAGACCGGCCACCTCTAAAACGCGCAGGCCGGTCAGGCCACCTTGGCCGCGAGATCGCCCAGAACCGCCCCCAGGATCCTGTTGAACGCCGGGTACGGGTGGACGACGTCCGCCAGCGTGCGCAGCGGCGTCCCCACCTTGACGGCCAGGATCAGCTCACCCAGGATCTCGCCCGCCCGGGGGGTCACCAGCGTGGCTCCGACGAGCTTGCCGGTGGCCCGGTCGCCGACCAGCTTGACGATGCCGCCGTGGAAGTCCGCGATGTAGCCGCGGGCCGCCTCGCCGGGGTCGCTGCTCGCCACCACGACGTCCGTGCCATGCTCGCGCGCAGCCTGCTCCGACCAGCCGACTGACGCCACCTCCGGGTCTGTGTACGTGACGCGCGGGATCGCCGTGTGGTCGGCGCGTGCGTCCTCGCCGCGCAGGCGCCGGGCCACGATCTGGCCGTGGTAGTAGGCGAGATGCGTGAAGCCGCCCAGCCCGGTGATGTCGCCCGCGCCGTAGATGCCGGCCTGGGCCTCTAGCGTGTCCGGGTCGACCTTCAACCATCCGCGGTCGGTCTGCGCCACGCCGCTTGCCTTCCAGGCTTCGTTGTTGGGATGGCGGCCGGTGGCGACCAGCAGGCGGTCGCCGGCGACGGCCTTTCCCGATTCGAGGTGCAGGACGACGTCCGCGCCCTGCTTCTCGACGGCCACGCAGGGGTCGCCGGCCAGGACCTCGATCCCGTCGTCCTTCAGGTGCGGCAGCAGGGCTGCGCCGGCTTCGGGCTCCTCGACTCCGAGGAGGCTCGGAGTCGCCTCGACGATGGTGACGCTGGAGCCCAGCCGGGCGAAGCCCTGGGCCAGCTCGACGCCGACGGCCCCACCGCCGAGGACGACGAGCCGCGCCGGCAGCTCACGTGGCACCGCGGCCTGGCGGTTGGTCCAGTAATCAACCCTGTCCAGGCCTGGAATCGGAGGGATCGCTGCGGTCCCGCCGTTGGCGATGACGACTGCCATGCGTGCCACCAAACGCTCACGGCCGACCTCGACCGTGCGCAGGCCGGCCATGATGCCGGCGCCCCGCACCAGCCGGGCTCCCGTCTTCTCCAGCGCCGCCGCCGGCCGCGTGTCGTCGAGGTCACGCGCCATCCAGAGCACGCGCTTGGACACCTTGGGGAAGTCGATGTCCCACTCCACCCTCGAAGCCGCGAGCGTCCGGGCTCGCCCTGCCTCTTCGATCGTCTCCGCCGAGCGCAGGAACGTCTTCGAAGGCACGCACCCCCAGTAGGGACACTCCCCGCCGACGAGTTCGCGCTCGACCACCGCCAGCGACAATCCGCTTCCCTCCAGGCCTCCGGCCAGCGCCTCCCCGGCGACTCCGCCGCCGAGGCACACGACGTCAAACTCCTGCGGCAACCTGTTGACCTCCCTCGGCGCCCTGACGGCGTAACGACTCGAGGAGCGACGTCGCGGTGAAGGCGCCCGCATAGCGATCGCCCTCGAAGACCGCGGCGCGCTCGGTCGGGCTCGCCAGCGCGGCGGCGAAGGCTTCGAGCAGCGTGCTCGAAAGAGACACGCGTGGCTCGCCGGGCCGAGGTCCGCCGTTGTGTGGTTCAAGAGTGTGGACGTTGATGTGGACGACGCTCATCCGGCGCACCAACAGCTCGCGGCCGAGAAATTCCGACACGTACTCGCTTGCCGGTCGGGTGAGGATCTTTTCCGGCATGTCGTACTGCGCGATCTCCGCCTGCATCTTCATGAGGCAGATCCTGTCGCCCACCATCACCGCCTCGTCGATGTCATGGGTGACGAAGACCACGGTCTTGCGCATCGAGCGCTGGATGCTGATGAACTCCTGCTGCAGTCGCTCGCGCGTGATGCGATCGACCGCGCCGAACGGTTCGTCCATTAGAAGGACCGGGGGGTCGGCGGCGAGGGCGCGTGCGAAGCCGACGCGCTGGCGCTGCCCTCCCGACAGCTGGTGCGGGAATCGATCGCGAAACTCGGCGGGATCGAGCCCGACCAGCGCGAGCAGCTCCTCGACGCGCCTGGCGATCCGCTTGTGGTCCCACTTCCACAGGCGAGGGACCGTGGCCACGTTTTCGCCCACGGTCATGTGCGGGAACAGGCCCGTCTGCTGGATGACGTAACCCATCTTCAGGCGCAGCGCGGCCGGGTCCACCTCGCGCGTGTCGACGCCGTCGACGAGGATGCGCCCGTGATCGGGATCGAGGAGGCGGTTGATCATGCGCAGGGTCGTCGTCTTGCCGCACCCCGAAGGACCGATGAGGACGCATGCGAGCCCGTCCGGGATCTCGAGCGTGAGGTCGCGCACCGCGTTCGACCCGGATGCGAACTGCTTGCTTACGTTTTCCAGGCGGATCAAGTGGCTGCCACCTAGCTCGATTACCGTATCCGAATGAGCGGGAGGGTATTCCTCGACTACGTCGACCCGTGGATCAACTGGGACTGGCTTTCCTCGCACATCTCGCTCGTGCTCGCCGCGCTCGGCGAGCACGTGCAGCTGACCGCGATCGCAATCGCGGCCGGCCTTGTCATCGCCGTGCCGCTGGGCGTGGTGGCGCACCGGGTCGAAGGGCTGCGCCTGGCGGTGCTGGGATTCTTCGGCGCGTTCTACACGATCCCCTCGCTGGCGCTGTTTGCGCTCCTGATCCCCTTCACGCACCTGAGCGGCGCCACGGCCGAGATCCCCCTGATCGGATACAACGTGCTGATCCTCGTCCGCAACGTGCTGGTGGGGCTGGACGCGGTGCCGCGCGACGTGCTCGACGCGGCCGACGGGATGGGCTATCGGTCGTTCGCGCGCCTGCTGCAGGTGGAGCTGCCGCTGGCCCTGCCGTCGATCTTCGCGGGGTTGCGCGTGGCGACCGTCTCGACCATCGGCATCGTCACCATCACCGCCGTCATCGGCCTCGGCGGGCTCGGGTCGCTGATCGACAAGGGCTTGATCGAGAACTTCCACACGCCGCTCGTGGTCGCGACGGTGCTCTCGATCGCCCTCGCCCTGGTCGCCGACCTGCTCATCGCGGGGGCGCAGCGCGTGGCTGTGCCGTGGGCCAGGCCGAGCTGACCCAATGGACTTTTTCAGCCTCGTCTGGGCCTGGCTGGTCGATCCGATGCACTGGCAGGGACCGGACGGGATCCCGACCCGAATCACCGAGCACCTGCGCCTTTCCGGCGAGTCGATGGCCCTCGGCCTCCTGATCGCCCTGCCCATCGGCATCGCGCTCGGCCACTACGGTCGTTTCGGCGGGCTGGCGATCAACCTCTCCAACGTCGGCCGTGCCATCCCGTCCTTCGGCATCCTGGTCGTCGCCTTCCAGGTGTTCGGGCTGGGCGACCTGCCGATCGTCCTCGCCCTGACCGCGCTCGCCGTGCCGCCGATGGTCACCAACTCGTTCGTGGCCCTGCGCGAGGTCGACCCCGACGTGCGAGAGGCGGCGCGCGGGATGGGCTATCGCGAGCTCGCGCAGCTGCTGCGGGTGGAGCTGCCGCTCGCGGTGCCCCTGATCATGGCGGGGGTCCGGACTTCGGCCGTCCAGGTGGTGGCGACGGCCACGCTGGCGGCGCTGATCGCGGGCGGTGGCCTGGGCCGCTACATCGTCGACGGGCTGGCGACCCAGGACTACGTGAGGACCGCGGCCGGGGCGGTGCTCGTGGCGGCGCTGGCGTTGTCCACCGAGGTCTCCCTGGCCGGCCTGGAGCGCCTCCTCGTGCCCCGCGGCATCCGGTTGCTGAACGCTCCGACGGCAGGCCGGGCGACCGCTTTCAAGGTCGCCTAGTTGGAAGAATCGTGATCTGGCCGGCGTTTGATCGAGTGGGCCGGCCTGGCCCGGGGAGGAGTTTTGATGCCTAGCAAGCTGCCGTCTCGGTGGTTGATCGGTTTGCTCACGGCGACGGCCATGGTGGCCGCCGCATGCGGCGGCTCGACCGGCACCTCGAGCAAAGGCACCATCACCGTCGGCGGGTTCAAGTTTCCCGAGAGCAGCATCCTGGCCCAGATCTATGGGCAGGCGCTGGCCCACGCCGGCTACACCGTGAACTACAAGCTGAACCTGGGCACCCGCGAGGTCGTGGCGCCCGCGTTGAAGAACGGCGACATCGACCTCTACCCCGGCTACGCCGCGACCGACCTCGAGTACTGGAACAACAAGGCCGGCGAGGCGACGGGCGACGCGACCGCGACCACGGCCAAGCTCAACAGCCACCTCCAGTCGCAGGGCTTGATCGCCCTCACGCCTTCGGCCGCGGTCGACCAGAACGCGTTCGCCGTGACCAAGGACACCCAGCAGAAGTACAACCTGACCAAGCTGTCAGACCTGGCCCCCATCGGCAGCCAGCTGGTGCTGGGCGCCGGGCCCGAATGCCCGACCCGACCTTACTGCCAGCCGGGCCTGATGAACACCTACGGCATCCACTTCAAGGCCTTCAAAGCACTCGACACCGACGGAGCCCTCACGCGCGCCGCGTTCAAGAACGGCACCATCCAGGTCGGCCTCGTGTTCAGCAGCGACGGCGACCTGAACTCGCTCGGGCTCGTGGTCCTGGAGGATGACAAGCACCTCGAGGCTGCCGACAACGTGGTACCGATCCTGCGCCAGAAAGCCGCGACCGACGACGTGAAGGCCCTGCTCGACAAGATCGACGCGGCGCTCACGACGGCCGATCTGGTCGACATGAACTCCAAGGAGTCGCTGCAGCACATCGACCCGGACGCCATCGCCAAGTCGTACCTGGAGGCGCACGGCTACTTCAGCTAGCGCCTACGGCAAGCGGTTGATCCACACCGGCGTGGCGTACTTCGCGGCGACCAGGCGGCGTGCAGCCTCGAGCTCGGCGGCCGTCAACGCGACGTTGCGAGCGTCAAACGAGTGGAGGAAATCCGCCTGCATGCGCGCCGCCACCTCGTCGCACCCCAGCTCGGTGAACCACGACAGCGGGGAGACCTCCTTCTCGGCGCTGCGCACTCCTCGCGCGGCCACGCTCGCCCGGCCGATCCGGATGAGGCGCGGCAGCAAGCCGACGTCCATCGAGTGGGCGATTGTCGTGTGGTGCAGCACGAACCCGCGGCGCCGGGCCTGTGCCGCGCCTGCGATCTTGCCTCGCGGCGAGATGATGTCGTTGACCTCTCGATACGAGGCGGGAACGCCCAGCTCGTTGAAGGCATGCACCGCCCAGGCGTCGAGCATCGCGTAGGACTTCCGGAAGCTGATGCCGGAGACCAGCGACTCGGGCAGGTAGAGCGAGTACGTGATGGTGCGGCCCGGCTCGCACAGCATCGTGCCTCCGCCGCTCATCCGGCGCGTGACCACGAAACCGTGCTGGCGGGCCGCATCCTGGTCGACTTCGTTGGCGACGGATTGATGCGACCCGATGACGAGCGCGCTTTCGATCCAGCGCCACATGCGCATGGTCGGTGCGCGCCTGCCGGCGATCACGGACTCGAGCAGCACCTCGTCGAGCGCCATGTGCATGTGCGCGGGATGGGGCGTGTAGGGAATCACCTCCCACCGAGCTTCGTGCAGCCGGTCGTCCACCACGGCTCTGCCAGTATTCCCGATGCTCATGGAGCACAGGCGAACGCTGTGGACGCTCTACGCCATCAACTTCCTGAACGCGATCGGGATCTGGTTCTTCCTGCCCCTGCTGCCCATCTTCCTGGGTCGCAAGGGCGGCTCGGCCGCCCTGGTCGGGGTCGTGTTCGCCGCCGGGCTCGCCGCCAACGCTTTGATCCGCTACCCGGCGGGCTGGGCCGCCGATCGCTTCGGCACCCGGGCCGTGCTGGTGGTGGCGATGCTGGCGACAGCGGCGCTGTTCCTCGCCTACCTCCTGCCCCTGCCGCTGACCGCCTTCATCGTGGTCCGCCTCCTGCACGGCGCGGCGCAGGGCGCCTACTGGCCTGCGGCCAACGGCCTGGTCGCCGAGATCACGGGCCCCGGGGAGCGTGGCCGAGCGTTCGGGTACATGCAGGCGACCAACACGGCGGGGATGCTGTTCGGGCCCGCGGTCGGCGGCCTGATCGCGCTCCTCAACATCGAGGTCACGTTCGCGATAGCGGCCGCCTTCTCGGCCGCCACCGTCGTCGCGCTGGCGACTCTTCCCGACGTTCGCGGCGCGCTCCAGATCGAGGTGCCGGCGCGAGCGACGCGCATCGCCCGCAGGCTGCTGCCGCTGCTCTTGTTGGGCGCGGGGACGTCCTACATGATCGGCGCCTTCGACACGATCTGGTCGCTCTACCTGACGTCGCGCGGGGCTTCGACGTTTGCGGTGGGGCTGTCGTTCGTCGCCTTCGCACTGCCGGCCACTCTGCTGAGCGGCTACGCGGGAGCGCTCGGCGACCGCTTCGGCCCGCGACGGTTCATCGTCCTGGCACTGGTCTTCACCGCATTCTTCGCGGCGCTGTATCCGTTCATCGCCTCGGTGCCCTGGTTGATCGGCCTCGGCCTGGTCGAAGGCATCTTTACGATCTCCGGGGTTCCCAGCACCATGGCCGAGGTCAGCCGCCAGGCCGAACCAGGTCAGTACGCCCGGACGCAGGCCGTGTTCCAGACCGTGCAGACTGGCGTGCAGATCATCGGCGCCCTGGCGGGCGGTGCACTGTTCACGGTGTCGCCCGTGTTCGCGTTCCTATCGATCAGCGCGGTCTGCCTTGCGGGCGCCGCGACGGGGCTCGCGCCGCGAATTCTCGCTGCCAGGCGGGATCAGGCCTGGATGTCGTCGAGGGAGCGCCAGCCGTAGGAGACCTCCTCCAGCACCGCCGTCCCGATGGTGACGGGCTGCGAGCGAATGTAGATCCCGCCGAGTCGCTCGTAGAACCTTCGGGCGCGCGTGTTGTCGCGCAGCACCCACACGATCATGTCCGCGAGGTCGAGCTCGCGCAGTCCTGCGCTCACGGCGCGGACCAGCCCGCGCCCGTGGCCGCGCCCTTGCGCCTCCTCCAGCACATAGATCGCGTACAGCTCGCCGGCAAAACTGTGTTCGCCGGCGCGCTCGCGGCCGCCGGAGGCAAACGCGACCACCTCGCGCCCGTCTTCGGCGACGTAGACGCGCGTGCCCTCGTCGAGGAGGCTGCGCCGCCACCGCTCCTCATAGCGCTTCTCGCTCAAAGATTCGAGGAAGTCGTCGGACAGGATCCCGCGATAGGTCGTGCGCCAGCTGGCGACGTGGACCCGTGCGATCGCGGCCGCGTCCTCGATCCCAGCCGGTCGTGCCACGCTGACCACGGACTCAAAATACAGCGCGATCTCGTTTGACCATGGACGAGGCTCCCGCGCCGAGCACTCGAGTGAAAGCGCCGCGGCCATGACCTCTGACGGGGGCGCAAGCTGGAGATTCGTCAACCTGCCGAGGCCCGAGTAAGCTCAGCCCAGGGCCGGCATGGACGCAGACTTCGACTCGATTTCGTCGGGAGCCCGCGTGCGGCGCGCGATGACGTTGATGGCAATCTCGCTGATCGTGATCGCCTGCGCCGGAGTCCTCTGGCTGCACCCGACGTTGCTGCCATCCGGCGGCTCACCCGTCGTCGACGCCCCTCCTCCCCAGGTCGGCTATCGCGTCGGAGCGATCGACTTCATCGATCCAGGCACCGGCTGGGTCGTGGCGATGCTTGGATCCGGCGACGCGGCCGTCCTCAACACGCGTGACGGAGCCAGGACGTGGAAGCGTCAGCTTCTGGCCCCGGCCGACGGCCACCTTCCATACCTCAAATTCTTCGATCGCCGCGCCGGCGTCCTGGCGCTGCTCGGAGGCCAATCCGTCCTCTTCCGCACGTCGGACGGCGGCAACACCTGGACTGCGCTGCGGACGATGCCACCAGGAGCCTCGGTCCTCTCCTGCTCGTTCGTCGATGGCCACCATGGCTGGATGCTGGCCCAGGGGGCGGGCCAGACCTCCTCTTCTCCGCCGCGCCTGTACCGCACAGAAGACGGCGGCTCAACGTGGATCGACCTGGGCCGGCCAGTCGGCACTCCTCAGCAGGCCTACCAGGTGCACTTCTCATCCATGAGCACGGGTTGGCTTGCCACGTCGGGCCCGACGCCGACCGCCTACAGGACGGACGACCGCGGCGTGAGATGGACCCGCGTGTCTCTGCCGGCGCCCGACGGTGGCTGGCCGCGATCCGGCCAGTTCTTCGTCGGTGTGCAGCCCACCCTGGGCTCCGGAGCCGTCGCCTCGGTCGTCTACTTCCCGCCCATCAAGGGCCGGACGGGCGTCGGCGGATCGATCCGAGGATTCCCGCCCCTGACCGTTCGCGCATACGACGGAGGGCGGCTCAACACCTACCTGTACACGACGGTGCTCGATCGGCTCGTAGTCGGCGGCCGGACAGGAGCCCAGCCGCCCAACGAGACCGTGTTGAGCACTCTCGACGACGGGATGAGCTGGGCCGCCGTCAGCAAGCCTCCCCAGAGCGGAGCGATCGGATTCTCCAATGCCGCCGACTGGTGGTGGATCGGGTCCGGCTCCTGGGCGAAGAGCAGCGACGCCGGCGTCACGTGGACCGATCCCGTGAACATCCGCGTGGTCGAACCACTGCCGGGCTCGCTCCAGGTGCTCGACGGGGACCACGCCTTGTTCGCCGCGTCAGGAGGCTCCAGCCCCGTCCTCGAGCGCTCAGACGATGCAGGCCGTCACTGGCGGGTGGTGGCGCTGCCGCCGATCGCGCTCACGCCTTGACGTAGGCGATCACGGGGCGCGCCTGGGTCACACGCACGAACAACGACAACCCGCCAATCCTCCGCATCAACGAGGAGATGGGATACCAGGCGGTGACCCCCCTGATCGAGCTCCATCGACCGCGACGCATCGATCGGATCGCCCGGGTCGTCGGGGTTGAGCGACGATTCGAGGTCCGAGACGATCTCCGCGTCGTCGAGCGTGCACTCGCGCAGGCGCAGGTCGAAATTGGTCTTGGGCATACGTTGAGTAGAAGGTTAATCTCTGAGCCGATGATCGCCAGGCAGGGGCTCGGGATCGGCCGGTTTGGTCGACGCCGAACTCGCGCGGTGCACCGGCTCGCCCTCTCGCCCGCGTGCTGGGGCATCAGCCAGGAGAAGGACTGGGGACACCAGATCAGCCCCGAGAGAGTCCTCTCGGAGGCCGCGGCCGTCGGGGAGGGAGCGATCACGGCGGGGCCGCCCGGGTTCCTGCCCGACCGCAGCGACCACGCGAAGGCGCTGCTGCGCCGCCTGCGGGTGCAGGTCGTCGCCGGCCAGGTGCACGCCATCCTGCACCTGCACGAGACGCGAGGCCCGGAGCTGGCGCACATCGACGGACACGCCCAGTGGCTGTCGGTGATCGGGGCCGGCACGCTCGTCCTGTCGGCGATCCCGGAACGCGGCCCCGCCGCCATCCGGGCATCTGCGCTGTCCAACGCGGAGTGGGCGCAGCTGCTCCACCTCGTCGGCTCCGTCGAGCATGTGTGCGCGCGCCATCACCTCCGGCTCGCGGTCCAGCCTCGATTCGGAAGCACGATCCAGGGACCGGGGGAGATCGAGCGGCTGCTGGTGGGCTCGGAGACGGGCGTCTGCCTCGACGTCGCGCACCTCGTGATCGCGGGGGCCGACCCGGTCGAGGTCGTGGAGCTTGCGTCGGGGCGGATCCAGCACGTGCAGCTCAACGACGTCGACGGCGAGCTGGCCCGGCGCGTCCGCGAGGGTTCGCTCGGCTACAAGGAGGCGGTCGGCCGCGGGTTGTACGTGCCTGTCGGAGAGGGGATCGCCAGGGTCAGAGGTGTCATCGAGGCGCTGCGCTCAGTGAAATACAGAGGTTGGTACACACTCGAGCAGAAGACCCGCCTCGCGTCGGCCGACGAGCGACCGCTGGGCCGGATCAGCCGTTCCCTCGAGTACGTCCTGCCTCTTCTCGCGAGCTAGATCGTGCGGCCGGCGCCCGCCCAGTAGGGCTCGCGAAGCTTTCTCTTGAGCAGCTTGCCCGCCGCGTCGCGCGGAAGCTCTTCGACGAAGTCAACCGACCGCGGCTTCTTGTAGCCGGCGAGGCGCTCGTCGCAGAAGGCGATCAGCTCGTCCTCGGTGGCGGTCGCTCCAGGTAGCAATTGGACGATGGCCTTGACCGACTCGCCCCACTCGTGGTCGGGGACCCCGATCACGGCCGCGTCGGCAACCGCGGGATGGGCGTACAGCGCGGCCTCGACCTCGGCCGGGTAGATGTTCGTGCCGCCCGAGATGATCATGTCGATGCGGCGGTCGCATATGTAGTAGTAGCCATCGCCGTCTCGATACGCGATGTCGCCGACCGAGAAGAAGCCGTCGTGAACGCTGTGGCTGGTCGCGTCCGGGCGGTTGTAGTACTCGGCAAGCCAGCTGTTGCGGACCATCAGCTCGCCGGGTTCGCCGGCCGGCGCCTCCGATCCGTCGCCGCGGACGAGCCTGATCTCCTGGCCTGGCACGGCCATCCCGCAGGACCCTGGCTTGCGCAGCTGGTCTTCGGGTCGCAGCACGGTGTTGATGCCGGTCTCGGTGGCGCCATAGAACTCCCACAGCACACGGCCCAGCACGGCTTCCGCGCGCTCCTTCAGCGCGTATGGGCACGGAGCCGCGCCGAGGATCACCGCCCGCAATGACGACGTGTCCCGCGGCCGCCGTTCCTGCGCGTCGAGCAGGCGTTGCAGCAGGGTCGGCGCCATGAAGGTGGTCGTCACGTGATGCCGGGCAATCAGGTTGAGAGCGCCGCCGGCGTCGAAACGCGGCTCGAGAACGACTGTCGAGCCGAGGACCTGGTGGAGCACAGAGAAGAACGCGACTCCGCTGTGATAGCCCGGACCGCACATCAGATGGACGTCGGACTGCGTGAGCTCGAAGATCGAGATCACCTGGAGGACGTTGGCGATGTCGACGCCGTGCGGGCGCCAGGCGCCTTTCGGGTTGCCGGTCGTGCCCGACGTGTAGATCATCGACGCGCCGAGGCCGTCGCTCGCAGACCCGAAGTCGTCTGACGCGTTGCGCATGAGCTCGCGATAGAGGAGCCAGCCTGGAGGCGCGGTCTCGCCGGCGGCGACAAACCTGACGTCCCCTTTCACATCTGTGCTCGCCGCAGCCATCGCCTCGGCGTGATCGGGCCCGGCCGCGGCGACCTTCGCGCCCGAGTCGTTGATGAGGTAGGCGATCTCGGCTCCGCGCAATCGGTAGTTGACCGGAACGATGACGAGCCCGGCGCGGCGCAGGCCGTTGGCGATCTCCGCGCCCTCGATGGAGTTGAAGGACATCCAGGCGACGCGGTCGCCCTCGCGGCAGCCGAGTCCCTGGAAGACGGTGGCGACGCGACTCGCCTGTTTGTTCAGGGTCCTGAAGTCGAGGACGCGCTCGCCGCAGATGACCGCCGGCTTCGTGGGCAGCGTCTCGGCGTGGCTCGCGAGGAAGTCCACGCCCCTGATGCTAGGTGGGCGAGGGACTTCCCGAGGGTTTGGCGGAGCACAGGGTGTTCGTCGCCAGGCCGAAGGTGGACGCGATCGGGGCCACGCTGCCCGTGATCACGACCCTGTAGCGATAGCAGCCGCCCAGCAGCGCCCAGCCGTCGATGGCCGCCCAGTGATGGAACACGACGCTCGCGTTCATCGGCGGATATTTCGAGAGGATGGCGGGGGTCGCGTCCGTGATCGTTTCGATGGGAGAAGACTTCGTCGAGTCAAACTGCCAGACGTAGACGCGCGTCAGCGGGCGGTTGGCTGGCGTGTCCGCCTTCGCCGGTAGCTTCGTCGCCGCGAGCAGCGCGTCGACCATCGGCTGCGGACCGCTGGTCGTCTTGAGCGCCACCTGCGACTGGTCGGTGATCGCGCCGGACCACGAGACGCCGATGACGTTGGCGCCGGTCAGGTATCGCTTCGCCGGTGGCCCGTCAGGAGCCGAGGCGTTGTACAGCTGGATCTCGCCGTTGACCGCGAGCGCGAGCTGCTTGCCGTCCGGGCTCCACGAAAGCCCATCGGGGTGGTGCAGCTTCGAGTTGACACGCTTGGGCTTGGCGGGCGTCGGAGTCGGGGTCGGGGATTGGCTCGGGGTGGCGACAACCGCGGCGCTGGGCGACGCGAGCGGCAGCGCACTGTTGATCGGTTGGATCACCGCGCCGTGATCGAGGTTTGCCACCGCCACCATCGTCCCGTCGCCGGTGATCGCAATCGGCCCGTCGTCGGGACCCAGCTTGAGTGGAAACGGGTTGAGCACCCCGGCGTCCGCGTTCAGCCAGTACCAGTTGCCCGTGCCGAACGCGCGCACCGCGATGAGACCGGAGATTCCCGGCGCGGCGCCTTCGGTGAAGAACGCCGACTGCGCGGGCGGTCGGGAAAGCACTTTGAGCGGCCCTGGCCGGCGAGTCAGGTCGAGCGCGTCGACCTCGTAAGTCGTGCAGCAACCGACGGTGAGGGCGAGGTAGTGCGCGTTCGCGACCAGGCCGATCGGGCCGTTGCTCTGCGAGTCCATGGACGCCGCGAGCGGCTCGATCGTCCCGGCGAACGGGTCGAGGCGGAACAGCCAGTTGTACGGAACGACCCCGGCCGTGGTGCGCCGCTCCGGCGTCCGGTCGTCATGCACGGTGAAGTAGATGACCGGATGCGAGACCCCAGGGGCGGGCGCCCAGACGGGGCCCGCCACCCGGAACGCGCCCGGCGGCAGGAGCGCCACGACCGTCGATTTGCCGGTCGCCGGGTCCACCACGCCGACGGCCCGGTCGGTGATGTAAGCGATCAGGCCCTGCGGCAGGCCGGCCGAGGTCGGGGTGGGCGAGGCGGTGGCCGTGGCGGCAGGGCTGCCGCTGCAGGCGGCGATCAGCAGGGTAAGCAGTGCGATCAAGGCGGAGCGCATTCGAACCAGGGATGGTAGCCGCACGTTGTTACCCAACGCTGGGCGGGCCGTTTCAGCTACTGGGTTGAAGAAGTTTGTGCTCGCGGCGGCGATCGGCATGCTGATCACGGCATGCGGCGCCTCCGGCATCGGCCCAGGGTCGAACCCCTCGCCGTCGCCGCTGCCGAGCGCCCGGTTCGACGTCACCGTGACCGAGACCGACCACGCGGTGGCGATGCAGGTGGGGCAGACGCTGGAGGTCGTCCTGCACGCCGGCGCTCACCTCAACGCCTGGGCCCACCCGGCCTCGAACGATCCATCGATCCTCGCGTCGATCGTCGACCCCGCCGCCACGTCGGCGCGCGGGGTGACGCTGGGCGCCTTCAAAGCTGTGAAAGTTGGCCAGGCGGAGGTCAGCTCGACGGCCTCGCCTCTGTGCTCGCCGGGCCAGCCGTGCCCGATGTACCTGGCGCTCTATTCGCTGAACGTAACCATCACGCCGTAGGGGCGGGTGTTGCCGCGGCCCTGAGCGCCGCCGCGATCGCGTCGAGCTGGGCCCGCGCCGGCGGGTGCTCGTAGCTCGGCGGAAATGTCAGACCGAAGCCGTCGTTCGGGTAGCGCGGGATGACATGGACGTGAAAGTGCGGAACGTCCTGGTAGGCCGCCTCGCCGTCCATGACGAGGATGTTCACGCCGCTGGCACCAAGGGTGCGCCGCGCCACCGCGGCCAGGCCGCGCGCGACCCGAAATGTCCGCATCGCGGACGTCTCGTTGATGTCGGTGATCAGCACCGCGTGCTCCCGGGGCATGACGAGCATGTGGCCCTGGGTGATGGGCTGGTGGTCCATGAACGCGACCACGGTGTCGTCCTGGTACACCAGGCTCACGGGTGAGGTCCCGCGGACTATCTCGCAGAACGGGCACTGGTCGGCCATGACGCCAAGAGGATAAAGAAGAGGCCCGGTTATTCGGGCTCTTTAGGCGACTCGACAGGGATCGGCTCTGGAGCGGGTAGTGGCGTTCCACTCACATCGGCCTGGGCCTCGGTTGGCATCGGCTCGGCGCCGTTTGGCGAGATCGCCGTCTCTCCGTTCACCGCCACCTCCGACGGCCGCTGGCCCCGGCGGCGCCGGCGCGCGTGGCGATCGCCCCGGTGCGGCCGGGACAGGCGCTGGACCTGGGACCGGATGCCCACGCGCTGGCACGCGGTGACAACGGCGCCCACGCCGGCCACCAGGCCCTCTTCCTTGCAGTGCTCGAACAGCGGCCCGAACAGCTCGGGAGCGCCTCCGATGACGGTCTTCGAGTCGCCGACGATCACGAGCAGCTTCTTGGCGCGTGAGATGGCGACGTTGACTCGGTTCGGGTCGTTGAGGAAGCCGATCGCAGCCCGCTCGTTGGAGCGCACGAGGGAAAGGATCACGCCGTCCGACTCGCGGCCTTCGAAAGCGTCCACCGACTCGATGTCGTCCGGCGGCACGACGCCTTTGAGGGCGCCCTGGAGGCGGTTGACCTGCGAGTTGTACATGGCGATCACGGCCAGCTTCGCCTTGCGGACTCGCCGCCGGATGATCGAAGTGATGTCCTTGCACAGCGCGACCTCGAACTCGTTGGCGACCGAGCGCTGTGCGTCGCGGTACTCGTCCTGGGCCCCCGTGTCGACCCACACCAGCTCGCGGTCGAAGGGCCACGGCAGCGGCATCCGCGGGTGCGGCGCCTCATGGATGAGCTTGCCCCCATAGAAGAGGTCGGAGACGACGCGGCCGATGGGCTCGCGCATCCGGTACTGGCGAGGCAGCATGATCTTGGAGCCCGCCGGCACCTTGTCCCAGACCCAGCCGTAGAAGCTGTCGTCGCGGACGACCTCGTCGAGCTCCGTCGCGATCTTGAAGGTCGAGGCCGCCTCCTCCATCACGGGAGGGAGCTGGTTGAGGTCGCCGATCATGACCCAGCGCTTGGCGAGGGGCATCAGCGCCAGCGCCTCGTTGGCGCGCACCTTGTTCGCCTCGTCGAGGATCAGCCAGTCGAAGACCTTGAAGCGCAGCCGCGAGTCGATGGTCAGGCGGTTGCACGTGCCGGCGACCAGGTTGTACGGCTCCAGGTCGTCGCCCTCGACGAGCGTCGGGCGCAGGCGGCGCGGCACCTTGCCGGGTTCGGCGATGCGCGCCTGCCTGACGTGGGAGAAGCCGAGCAGGCGCTCCTGGCCGGTGTCGACTGCATCGTTGGAATGCGAGGACAGAAGGATCGAGGCGTTGGGGTTGCGGCCGAGGATGCGGCGGATCGATTCCACGATTGCGGTCGTCTTGCCGGTGCCCGGCGGCCCCTGGATCAGGTAGAGCTGACCGGGGCGCATGCCCATGACGCGTGACACGGCCTCGGCCTGCTCCTCGTTGGGGTCGGGCAGGTGGTGGGCCCGCTTGCCGTCCAGGGCCACCCGTGGCGGCGTTCCCAGCCAGCCCGGGTCGGCCAGCTCGGCGGCCAGGGCGCCCGAGCGCGGGCTGCCGATCTGCAGCTGGCGGATGACCGAGCGCTGGGCCTCGAACATCTCCACGCTCGCGGTGGGGAGCACGATGCCCTCGTCCGGCAGTGGGTCGTAGCGGCGGAAGCTGACCCCGAGGTTGGAGCCCTGGATGCGGTCCAGCGACATGCCGCGGTACTCGGGGAAGCCGGCCGAGCGCACGGTCAGGGAGTCGATGCCGCGGTAGATGCGTCCGTCGGCGTCGTCGACCAGGTGGAGGATGGCGCGCACGTACTCGCCGCCGCGCATGTCCTCGCCGCAGTTCGGGCAGTGGATGCCGTTGGAGGTCGGAACCTCGGTCTCGCACTTGGGGCACTCGATCCACTGCTCGGTCGCCTCGTACCGGCGAACGGCGGCCTCGGCGAGCTTCTCGCGAAAGTCGCGCAGGTGCTCGATGAACCGCATGGTCGAGTCGAGCATGGCGTGGGACTTCGCCTGTTCCCGGAGCACGACGGCGGTGAAGCCCTCGAGCTCACCGTCCCACTCCTTGACCACGTGAAGCTCCTGGAAGCCCAGCCGGAGGCGGTTCTTCTCCATCTCGTAGGCGCCCTCGAGCTCCTGCCAGTCGGTGATCTCCAGGGCCAGGCCCATCGGGGTCCGTCCGAGCTTGCCGGTCAGGAGCGTGCTGCTGACCTGGCCGATGAACTCGAGGGGCTTTTCGGGCTTGACGACGTTGTAGGTGCCGTCGATGAGCTTCTGCTCCTGGAGCACCTGGCGGAGAAGCTCCGCGCCTCCGTGCGTCTCCAGGGCCAGGACCTTCGCCGCGGCGGGCGTGCCGGGACGGACGCGGATGCCAAGGCGCCCGGTCTGGATCTCCTCGCCCGGGATGTCCGGGTTCCAGAGAGGCAGGACATCTCCGGGTATGGGCGAGCTCATACCAGGCGAGGCCAGAGGTTGGTACGGAGGGGACGTGTGATTGGGGTCAAGTCAGGTTAGGTGGGGTCCCCAGGCGGGACCTAGCGCCCCAACGGGCACGGCCTACGTTACCACAACGCTCACCGGTTCAAACTTGAAGGGCCCGTGTGGAAGAACCCCCTCCAGCCGTATGACCTGCTTTCCGCGGACGCCGTCAGCACCATCCACGAGCAGGCGATGACCATCCTCGAGGAGATCGGCGTCGACTTCCTCCACGAACGCGCGCGCGACCTCTTCCAGAAGGCCGGCATGAAAGTCGAGGAGAACCGGGTCCGCTTCGAGCGCGACTTCGTCCTCGAGCAGGTGGCGAAGACGCCGGCCATGTTCGACCTGCAGGCGCGCAACTCCGCCCGGTCGGTGGTCCTCGGCGGCGACAACGTCGTCACCGCGCCGGTCTACGGCCCGCCGTTCGTCACCGACCTCGAGCGCGGGCGGCGTGGCGCCACGATCGAGGACTTCACGAACTTCGACAAGATGTCGCAGGCCACTGAGCAGATCCACTGCGCGGGTGGCACCACGGTCGAGCCCGAAGACCTGCCGCTCGAAACCCGCCACCTGGACATGGTCTACTCGCACATCCGCTGGACGGACAAGCCCTTCATGGGCAGCGTCATCTCGTCCGAGAACGCCCGCGACACGATCGAGATGGCCTCGATCGTCTTCGGCGGCCGCGAGAGCATCGAGAAGACCCCCGCCGTGATCAGCCTGATCAACGTCAACAGCCCTCTCCGCTACGACGACCGGATGCTCGGCGCCCTGCTCGAGTACTCGGAGGCGGGACAGCCGGTGATCGTCACCCCTTTCCTGATGGCGGGGGCCATGTCGCCGATGGGCCTGGCGGGCACGGTCGCCCAGCAGACCGCGGAGGCGCTGGCCGGGATCGCGCTGGTGCAGCTGATCCGGCCCGGCACGCCCAGCGTCTACGGGTCGTTCCTGACCAACACCGACATGCAGTCCGGGAGCCCGGCCTTCGGCACGCCGGAGTCGGCCATGGGCATCCTCGCCAGCGCCCAGATGGCGCGCCACTACAACCTCCCGTTTCGCGGCGGCGGCGCGCTGACCTCTTCCAAGGCGCCGGACGCGCAGGCTGCCTACGAGTCGATGATGTGCATGTGGCCGACGATCCTCGGCCGTGTCAACTTCGTGCTCCACGCGGCGGGCTGGCTGGAGAGCGCGCTCCTCGCGTCGTACGAGAAGTTCGCCATCGACGTCGAGCAGCTCCGCATGTTCGAGTGGATCCTCGGCCACGGATTGCCCGTCGACGACGAGGGCCTCGCCATGGACGCCCTGCGCGAGGTGGGTCCCGGGGGGCATTTCCTCGGCGCCGAGCACACGATGCGTCACTACCGCACCGGCTTCTACCGGCCGTGGATATCGTCCACGGAAAACTACGACCGCTGGCAGCGCTTCGGTTCACGGACAGCCGACGTGGTCGCCGCGGAAAAGTGGAAGCAACTGCTGGCCGACTACCCTGACCCGGGCATCGACCCTGGGCTCGACGAGCATCTCCAGGAGTTCATGGCCGCGCGGAAGAAGGAGCTTGGCGGCTCCTGAGGTTCAGGCGCGACGCCGCCTGGGTTACCTGCTGAGCAAGATCGCCTCCGGCGCGCCCGCCCCCGCCAGCGGGTCGGCCGCGGCGGCCGTGGTCGCCACCGCGGCGGCGCTGCTGCAGAAGGTCGCGGTCCGGTCGCCGAGCTGGTCGGGCGCCGCGTCCGCGCACGAACGGGCCGAAGCGATCCGGCTTCGCGCCGAGGAGCTGATCGAGCTCGACTCGCTGGCCTTCCTGGCCTTCATCGAGGCGCTGCGCTCGGGTGACGGCCTGGACGCCGCGCGCCAGAAGACCATCGACCTGCCGCGCGAGATCGCGGCGTCCGCACGCGAGGTGGTGGACCTGGGCAAGGAGCTCGAGCGCCGGGGCAACCCAAACCTGCGGCCGGATGCTGAGGCAGCGGGGATCCTGGCCAGGGCGGCGGCGAGGACCGCCGAGATGCTGGTTCGGGTTAACGAGTCAGCTGGCCGGCGAGCCGCTCCAGGCCGCGCAGGTGATCCTGGTCGTGCTCGAGCGCGATCTCGAGATACCGATCGACCGTCACCGCGCCGTACCGCTCGTGATGGCCGGTCGGCCGCGTCCGGGTCTCGCCCTCGAGGCTCCTCACGTAGTCGATGAGGCGCGCGCGCCCCTCGGCCCAGCCGTCCAGCGCCTCGTCGAGGTGGATGCCGCCGAAGTCGGCCCCGTCATGGGTGAAGTGGTCAAAGCGCGGGCTCTCGCCCGACGCGATGGCACGGATGCGCACCTCGTAGCAGTCGGTCTCGGTGGCCGCGAGGTGCGCCGCGATGTCGCGCAGGTTCCAGGCGCCCACCCTGGCCGAAGAGTCTTCGGCCGAGATCCTGAGCATGGCGATGACGAGCTGCTGGGAGCTGGCGAGCCGGTCGAGGATGTCCTCGTCGCTCATGCAGGGTTTATCAAGCGTGATCGTGGGTGGGCGGCGGTCAGCTCGGTGACCAGAGCGTCGACGACTTCGTCGGGGGCGCCGTCGCGCTCTTCGACAGGTCCCCAATTCCAGCCGTCGAGATAGGCGTCCATGTCGGTCGAGCCGTCCTTCATGGCGTACGCGTCGATCGCCGCCTGGAAGTAATCGGGGAGCATGCGCTTTACCTCTACGTCGCCGTCCCACGCTTTCACCTGGGATGGAATGTGCTTCCAGTACATCACCTGGTAGTTCGCCGTCAAGTATCGACCAGCTCCGCCAGCCGCTGCTCCAGCTCGCCCAGCCCGACGTCCTCGATCTCCAGCGGCAGTCCCAGGTAGCCGGCGATCTCGTGGGCCCTCTCCGCGAGCTTCGGGTTCGGCACCTGCCTGAGGTAGAGCACCGCCTCGTAGTTGCCGAAGAGCATCGACTTCAATTCCGCGTCTCGGTCGAGCCCCAGGCCTCTGATGACGGCGCGGTCGAAGTTGCGGACCAGCCAGTCGGTCAGGAAGAAGGTGCCGGGCCGTGTTTCGCTGACGGTCCTGAAGCGCTCCTCGCCGGCGAGCACCTCGTAGCAGTGCGGACCGCGCAGGCGCACCGCCCCGACCTCCTCCAGGATCGGCTCGAGCTTCCCTGACGTGCCGCAATCGCCGTAGACGACGACGAGCCTGTCGTAGTCCGGCCGGAGCCGGTGAAGCCTCTCGCGCAGCTCGTCGACGATCCTCGAGGGGTACAGGTGCAGCAACGCCGAGACCCCATAGATGTCGACGTCCCAACCACGGCGGTCGACGATGTCCTTGACCTCTCGCCCGAGCGCGCCACAGATCACGAGCGCGGTCGAGCTCAACCGACGCTCTCCAGCTCGGGGAAGCCCAGCACGGAGATGAACGAATCGTTGAAGTCGGACCGGCCCGACAGCTCCACGTATTCGATGCGGGCGGGAAGCTCGAACGCAACCTGACGCTCGCGATAGGAGAGCAGGGCGATCTTCGCGCCTTCGCCGGCCGAGTTGCCCACCGCGATGATGCGGTCCACGTCGACCGGCGGCACCAGGCCGATGATCCTGGCGCTCTCTGGATTGAGGTAAGAGCCGAACGACCCGCCGAGCAGGACCTCGTCCAGGTCGTCGACGGTCACGCCCAGGATGTCCATCAGGACCTTGATCCCGGTCGCGATCGAACCCTTGGCGAACTGCAGCTCGCGGATGTCGCGCTGCGTCAGGTAGACGCCCTCGGCGAGCAGAAACGCGCGCATGCCGTCCACGTCGATCAGCCGCTCCTGCAGCGGGTGGTGGGGCACCTGGTCCGGCGTCTTCAGGCGTCCGGAGTGGTCGAGCAACCCGGCGAGCAGCAGCTGGGCCACGGTGTCGACGAGACCGGATCCGCAGATTCCCTCGGCGGGCACGTCGCCGCCGATGACCTGCAGCTCGACGCGCTCGCCCAGCTGGACGCCTTCGATCGCGCCGGCCGTCGCGCGCATGCCGCACTTGATCTGGCTGCCCTCGAAGGCGGGACCGGCGGGCGCCGCGGTGGCCAGCGCGCGCTGGGCGCTCCCGAGCACGATCTCTCCGTTGGTGCCGACGTCGACGAAGACGCGCAGCCTGTCCTCGCGGACGACGGCCGTCGCCAGCACGCCGGCCACGATGTCCGCGCCGACGTACGCGCCGAGCGCGGGCAGCGTCTGCACGTAGCCATGCGGATGGAGGTGGAGGCCGAGCTCGCTCGCATCGACCGTCAGCTGCTCCATGAACGCGGGCGTGAAGGGAGACATGGAAAGCGGGCTTGGGTCGACGCCCAGCAGCAGGTGAAGCATCGTCATGTTGCCGACGACGACCGCCTCGTATGTCTGCATCGGGGACACACCGGTGTCGCGGTACAGCTCGGCCAGGATCGAGTTCATGGTCGAGACGACCGCAAGCTGCAGCTCGTGGATGGCGTCTGGACCGTTCATGCCGTGGCTGATGCGCGAGATGACGTCCGCGCCGAACGGCGCCTGTCCGTTGAGCGTCGACAGCACCGACGCCGCCATGCCCGTGCGCAGGTTCATGAGCGTGCCGACGACCGTTGTCGTGCCCACATCGAAGGCGACGCCGAAGCACTCGCCGGTCGTGTCGCCGGGCTCGACCGCGACCAGGCGGTCGCCCGCGAGGACAGCGGTGACGCGAAATCCCGCTTCGCGAAGAGCCTGCGGCAGTGTGCGCAGGACTGCTACGCCGGCCACCATGTCGTGTCCCTCTTCGGTCAGCGCGTCCTTCAGCCGCGCGAGGTCGCTCCGCTGGTCGTGGAGCGACGGCTCGCCCAGCTCGAAGTACACCTTGCGCACGTTGGGGTCGAGGATGACGAGGCGGCCGAGGCCCATCGTCGCCGCCTTCGGCACGCGAAGCAGCTGCGGCACCTCGCAGGTCATGTCCTCGTAGACGTGCGCCTGGCACGAGAGGCGCCATCCGTCGGCGATCTCCTGCGGCCGCAGCTGGCGGTGATCCGCCGTTTCCGCTTCGGTGAGGCCCGTGACGACTCGCACCTTGCACTTGCCGCATGTGCCGCGGCCGCCGCAGGTGGAGTCGATGGGCAGCCCGATCCAGTGGGCCGCGCTGAACACCGTCGTCCCTGCCGGCACGCGCGTAACGCGATCGAAGGGCAGATAGGTGACCTCGAGCTTGCGCGCGATCATCGCGCTACTTTCTGGTCGGCTCGGAACGCGGAGATCCAGCGCATCGCGTATTCGTCGTGGCCGAGCAGAAGATCGCCGGCGAGGATCGCGCGCCGCACCTGCGGCTCGAGCGGGTTGGTGATCGCGCACGTCAGCCCGGCGTGCATCGCGAGTGGTAAGAACGCGGCATTGACCGCCGCCCGGTCGGGCAGCCCGAACGAGACGTTGGAGGCTCCGCACGTCATGTTGTTGCCCAGCTCGTCGCGGATCAGTCGCATCGTCTCCAGCGTGATCACGCCACAGGTGGGGTCGGCGGCGACGGTCATCGCGATGGGGTCGATGATCACGTCCTCCTGGGGGATGCCGTGGTCGGCGGCGCGCTCGAGGATGCGCCGCGCCAGCGCCAGACGTTCCTGCGGGATCATCGAGATGCCGTTTTCGTCATTCGCCATGCCGATCACGGCCGCGCCGTGCTTCTTGACCAGGGGGAGGATTCGCTCCATGCGGTCTTCCTCGGCGGTCACGGAGTTGACCAGGGCCTTCCCTTCGTAGGCCGACAGCCCGGCCTCCAGCGCCTCGATGATCGAAGAGTCGATGCAGATGGGGAGGTCGGTCACCTCCATGACGGCGTTGATCGCCGCCACCAGGAGGGCGGGCTCGTCGACTGCCGGGATGCCCGCGTTGACGTCGAGCATCTGGGCGCCCGCGGCGGCCTGGGCCTGGGCATCGGAGCGGACGCGGTCCATGATCCCTTCCTTCATCTCCGCGGCCAGGACCTTGCGCCCGGTCGGGTTGATGCGCTCGCCGATGATGACGAAGGGACGATCGCCTGCGATCACGACCTCGCGACCGCGCGAGGAGACACGAGTTTCCAAAACTAACCTTTGCGGAGCGTCTCGTCGATCTTCATCACGGCCTGCTCGAGCGCCGTCGCGCCCGCCGCGCTGCCACTGCGATCGCCGACGAGCTGCTTGGCCATCCGTGTGGCCATCGAAGCGTCGGGAGCATAGCTGTCGGCGCCCACGTGTTTGGCGTACTCCTGCGTGACGGGAGCTCCGCCGACCGCGACGTGGACCTTATCGCGGAGCCCTGCCTTGCTCAGCGCGTCGATGTTGGCCTTGAACATCGGCATCGTGGTCGTCAGGAACGCGGAGAAGCCGACGATGTCCGGCTCGTGCTGCTGCACTGCCTCCACGAACTTCTCAGGCGGCGTATTCACGCCGAGGTCGAAGACCTCGAATCCCGCCCCCTCGAGCATGATCACGCACAGGTTCTTGCCGATGTCGTGGATGTCACCCTTCACGGTCCCGATCACGTAGCGGCCCACCGGCTTGGCGCCCGTCTCCGCGATCAGCGGGCGCAGGATGACCAGCGCGCCCTGCATGGCGCGGGCCGCGATCAGCATTTCGGGGACGAAGAAGTCGCCCTTCTCGAAGCGGCGTCCGACCTCCTCCAGGGAAGGAATCAACGCCTTGAAGAGGATGTCCATGGGGTCCATCCCCAGCCCCAGGCCTTCTTCGGTGAGGGCCTTGACCTCCGGCGCGTGGCCGTAGAGCGTGTGCTCGAACAGGGCGGCGCGGATCTCCTCCTGGCGGCTCATCGGCTCACCTCGAGCGCATCGTACGTCGCCCAAACGTTGCGCGCAACGATAATGGTTGCGCAATGAGCAACGAGGTCGCCCGCGAGGGAGCCGTCCGCTCGGTCGAGCGGGCGATCGCGATCCTCGATCTCCTGGCCCAGGGCGGCTGGCGCACGGGCGCCGACATCGCCCGCGGGCTCCACGTCCACCGCTCGACCGCCCTGCGCCTCCTGGGCACCCTCGAGCGCCACGCCATGGTCGAACGCGACCAGCGCACCGCGCGGTACCGCCTGGGCCGCCGGCTGCCCCAGCTGGCAAGCGTCGTCACCGGCGAGTTCGACCTCCGCTACATCGCACGCCCGGTGTGCGAGCAGCTTGCCGCCGCGGCAGGGGAGACCGCCACCCTGGACGTGCTCGTGGGCGACGTCATCGTCCCGATCGAGCAGGCCACAGCCTCCACCTCGGTGATGAGCGTCAACTGGCTGGGCCGGCGGACGCCGGTCCACTGCACCGCAAGCGGCAAGGTGATAGCGGCCTTCGCGCCGAACCAGGTCAGGTCGCGGCTGCTCGACCTGCCGCTGGATCGGGTCGCCCCACACACGATCACGGATCGGGCGGAGTTCGAGGCCCAGGTCGAGGAGGCGCGCCAGTCAGGCATCGCTCACACGCACGAGGAGCTCGAGGTGGGGCTCGACGCCCTCGCCGCGCCGGTCTTCGGCGCCGACGGTGAGGTGGTGGCGGCGCTCGACGTGTCAGGTCCCTCGCACCGGCTCCAGGATCGCCCGGAGCTCGACCGCCTGACTCGGGAGGGGGCGGCCGACCTGTCGCGCCGGCTCGGCTATCGCGGAAAGCGGACCGAAACCTGACGATCAGAAGGCTTAAACCGCCACCTGACTGAAATCAACGCCCCGCTTCAACTTCGTCCTTGCAACATGGTCGGGCGGCGGCCATCATGGGTCGTGTTCATTGGGGCGCCGGCGCCCGGCCGGCATATGGAGGGGAAGACGAAGGATGAGATTGGGTAGCTTCACACGCCATCTCGGCCTGGCCGTAGCGGCACTGGTGGTGCTTGCCGCATGTGGCAGCACTTCCGGCGGAGGGACCGCGGGCTGCGACGCCAAGTCGGCGAAATCGGCGTCCGACTGCGGCGGTATGGACGCGCTTGTGGCCGCGGCCAAGAAGGAAGGCAAGCTCAATGTCATCGCGCTGCCTCCGGACTGGGCGAACTACGGCGCGATCATCAGCGGCTTCGAAGCCAAGTACGGCATCAAGATCACCTCGGCCAACCCGAACGGCAGCAGCCAGGAAGAGGTTGACGCCATCAAGCAGCTCCAGGGCACCGACCGCGCGCCCGACGTCGTCGACGTGGGCATGAAGGTCGCCCTGGCCAACACGTCCCTGTTTGCGCCTTACGAAGTTTCGGGATGGGCTGACATCCTCGACGGGCAGAAGGAGTCGACCGGGCTGTGGGTACAGGACTACGGCGGTTTCATGGGCATCGGCTATAACCCGAGCAAGGTGCCCGCCATCACCTCGGTCCAGGACCTTCTGGGCCCGGCCTTCAAGAGCAAGGTCGCACTGGCCGGTGACCCGACCAAGTCGAACCAGGCCCTCAACGGGGTCATTCTGGCGGCCGTCGCCAACGGCGGCTCGCTCGACGACGTCAGCAAGGGCGTGGACTTCTTCCACCAGCTGAAGCTGAAGGGCAACTACGTGCCGATCATCGGCACCGCTGCGACCGTGAAGGCAGGCACCACACCGGTCCTGTTCGAGTGGGACTACCTGTCCACCTCTCACGGCAAGGACGTGTCTGGTTGGAAGATCTTCGTGCCTGACAACGCCACCATCGGCGGCTACTACGCCCAGGCCATCAACAAGGATGCTCCCCACCCGGCCGCCGCGAGGCTGTGGGAGGAGTACCTGTACTCGGATGAGGGCCAGAACCTCTGGTTGAAGGGCGGCGCCCGCCCCGTGCGTCAGGCGGCTATGGAGAAGTCCGGCAAGATCGACGCCGCGGCCGCCGCCGCGCTGCCGAAGATCACCGGCACGCCGCAGTTCCCGACCCAGGAACAGCAGACGAAGGCCGGCAACTACGTCGCGGCCAACTGGTCCAAGGCGGTCAGCTGACGGCATCCCCAACAGCGGCTGTGCAGGCCGCCGGTCGTCCCATCGCGGGCGGCCGGCGGCTGTCTTTCACATGGGCTGGGTTGGCCCCGTTCTTCGCCTACACGGCTGCCTTTCTGTTCTTGCCGACCCTGATCATCCTGGTCGGTTCGCTGACTGACAAGGACGGCAACTTCACGCTCGCCAACTTCGGCACGGGTGGCATCGCGCAGGAGTACCTGGTCAGGGCGCTGGTCGCCAGCCTCCAGATCTCCGCGGTGAGCGCGCTCGTCGGCGCGATCGCGGGCGCCCTGCTCGCGTACGCGGTGGCCACGGGCAATCCGCGGGGGGTCCTCCGGCGCGCGGTCACGTCGGCGTCCGGAGTCCTTGCCCAGTTCGGAGGCGTGACGCTCGCCTTTGCGTTCATCGCCACAATCGGCCCGGCGAGCTACCTCTACGAAACGATCAAGGACCGCGGCGTCGATTTCTATGCGAACGGCGTCTGGTTGTACGAGCTGTCCGGCATAACCCTGATCTACCTCTACTTCCAGATTCCTCTCATGGTCATCGTCTTCATACCCGCGGTGGACGGCATCCGCCCGCAGTGGCGCGAGGCGACCGAGACCCTCGGCGGCAACACCTGGCACTACTGGCGTTACGTCGCCGGGCCGCTGCTTGCACCGTCCTTCCTGGGCTGCGCGCTGCTCCTGTTCGCCAATGCGTTCTCCGCCTACGCGACCGCCGCGGCCCTGATCACACAGGCGGGCCCGATCCTCCCTCTGCAGATCTCAAACCTCTTGACGAGCGAGACGGGCCGTGCGCAGCCCGGTCTTGCCAAGGCCCTCGCGCTCGCGATGATCCTGGTGGTCCTGATCGTCATGTCGCTGTACACGCTTCTGCAGCGCAGGACGTCGAAGTGGCTGAGCTGAAGGGATGAGCCGCGCGCGTAGGACGAGGCTGCAGGCGTTCCGGATCACGATCTTCGTGGTCCTCGGCCTGTTCTTCCTGGTCCCGATTGCGTCCATGTTCGAGTTCTCCACGCGCGGCAACTCGACCACGGCACCGCGCAATCTCGACGCCTGGCTCAACATCGTCAAGACCCCGGACCTGACGGACGCCATCGTCGCGTCGCTGCAGTTGGCGGTGATCACCACGCTCGCGATGCTCGTGCTGTTGCTGCCGACGATGGTCTGGGTCCGCCTGCGGTTCCCGGGCCTGAGCCGGGTGGTGGAGTTCATCTGCCTGATCCCGCTCACCGTCCCGGCCATCGCACTGGTGGTCGGCATGGTGCCGATCTACCGTTGGATCAACATCAACTTCAACGACTCCATACTCACGCTTTCGTTCGCGTACCTGATCCTCGTCCTGCCGTACTCGTATCGCGCGCTCGACGCCGGGTTGTCGGCGATCGACCTCAAGACGCTGTCTGAGGCGGCGCGAAGCCTCGGCGCGGGATGGCTCACGGTCATGCTCCGCGTCGTCATGCCGAACATGTCGACCGCCATCCTCAACGCGAGCCTGCTTGCTGTCGCGCTGGTCCTTGGCGAGTTCACGTTCGCGAACCTGCTCGCGTACGAGAACCTGCAGGTCGCGATCGCCTACGTCGGCCTGGTCGACGCCGGGACCTCGATCGCCGTGGCGGTGGCATCGCTGTTGTTTGCTTTCACTTTGCTCATGATCCTTTCGTACTTCGGCCGCAGGCAGGCGCCCATGGCCAAGGCCGAGGGAGCGGATTTCGAGCTTGCCCAGACCCTCGGCCTGAGCGGCGGTGTGATCGGGAGGGCCAGATGACGACTAACGGACTCGAGACGGCGCGGTCGGGCGTGGAGGTCCGGCTGGAGGACCTGAGGCGAAGGTACGGCACCACCACCGCGCTCGACGGTCTGACGCTGACCCTGGCGCCGGGCGAGCTGGTCGCGCTGCTGGGTCCATCCGGGTGCGGCAAGACCACGGCGCTGCGCCTGCTGGCGGGGCTCGAGGAGGCGGACGGCGGTCGTGTGATCATCGGCGGCAAGGACGTCACGCCCGTCCCCGCGAACCGGCGTGACATCGGCATGGTCTTCCAGGCCTACTCGCTCTTTCCGCACATGACGGCGCGCCAGAACGTTGAGTTCGGTCTGCAGCTGCACAGGATCGAGCCTGCCGCGAGACGCGAACGGGCGCGGGAGGTGCTCGACCTGGTCGGACTGACCGCGCACGCGAACAAGTTTGCCCATCAGATGTCGGGCGGTCAGCAGCAGCGCGTCGCCCTGGCGCGAGCACTCGCCATCCGGCCTAAGGTGCTGCTCCTGGATGAGCCGCTGTCGGCGCTCGACGCCAAAGTGCGGGCTCGCCTGCGGGATGAGATCCGCCGCGTCCAGCTGGAGGTGGGGATCACCACCCTGTTCGTGACCCACGACCAGGAGGAGGCCCTGGCCATCGCCGATCGCGTCGGCGTCATGCAGGCGGGCAGGCTGGAGCAGCTCGGCCCGCCAACGCTCATCTACTCGCGTCCGGCGACGCCCTTCGTCGCCGACTTCGTCGGTCTCACGAACCGGATGCAGGGCACCGTGCGCCGCGGCGCGGTCGAGATCCGCGGCACGACCATCCCGCTGATGCATCCCGACGTCGCTGACGGCCCCGCAATCGCGCTGGTCAGACCGGAGGCGGTCTCCCTGGCCACGAACGGCGAGATGGAAGCTGGACCCCTGGTCGGCACCGTGATCGCGGTGGCTTTCCTGGGCGCGGTGAGCCGTGTCACCGTGGACCTCGGCGACACGACGGTGCTTGCACAGATGCCGACGTCGGCCGCCTCGCAGCATCCTGCGGGGACCAGGGTCCGGCTGGAGCTGCGCCCCGACCCTGTTCTCGTCCAGAGGGAAGAAACCGCCCCCACAGCTCCTTGAGGTCTTCTGCGCCCACGGTCCTGACCACCGAGCGACGCCTCGGCCCAGGCCCTGTGCTCCGCGCCGGTTCGGAATCGGCCTACCGGGCCGTCGCGGAGCTGGCCGGCGAATCGCACGTCGTGAGGACCGAGCTCTGGTCCGGCGTGGCCACGCCGGCCGGCCAGACCATCGCCTGTTTTGCCCACGTGACCGATCTCCATGTCACGGACCCGCAGTCGCCTGCCCGCTTCGAGTTCATCAACGCGTTCTGGGCGGACGAGCGCTTCCGCCCGCTGCTGACGATGCAGCGTCCACAGGAGATGCTCAACACGCACGCCGTCGAGGCGATGGTCCGCGCGATCAACGAAGCGGCCTCGGCGCCGCTCACGGGCCACGCCCTGCAGATGGTCCTGATGACCGGCGATGCGATCGACAACACGCAGCGCAACGAGCTGACCAACTTCCTCGCCCTGTTCGACGGTGGGACCGTGCACCCTGATTCCGGCTCACCCGGATACGAGGGGGTGCAGCAGACCGACTGGCCGGGCGAGATCTACTGGAAGCCCGATGGCGCGCCTGAGGCGGACGTGTTTCAGCGCGCGTTGGGTTTCCCGTCGCGTCCGGGCCTACTCGACGAGGCCGCCCAGCCGTTTCGGTCCGACGGTCTGCGCATCCCCTGGCTTGGCTGCTACGGCAACCACGAAGAGGTCTGCCAGGGGGTCGGCCTGGTCACGCCGGACCTGGCCGCGGCGATGACCGCTTCGCGCAAGCCGGTCGGGCCGCCGCCGGACCTCGACGCCGAACGGGCCGTCGACGACTTCACCGACCATCCGGAAAAGTTCATGGCCGGCGATTCCATCCAGGTCGCGTCCGATCCCGAGCGCCGGCCCATCTCGCGCGAGGGGTTCGTGGACGCGCACGTCAGGGCGGGTGGACACGGGTTCACGGACCGCCCCTACTACGTGAACGACGGCGGTCGCGTGCGCTTCATCGTTCTCGACACCGTCTGCGACGCGGGTGGGGCCGGCGGCAGTCTCGACCGCGCGCAGCTTTACTGGCTCGAACGGAGGCTCGAGGAGGTCCACGCGACGTTTCGCACGCGCGATGGATCGGTCGTGCGCACAGGCCACGAGAACCGTTATGTCGTCCTTGTATCGCACCACGGATATGACTCGCTGGACAACCCGCGGGGCGATCGGCACGCCGACGACCTGGTCGCCCTCTTGTCGCGCTTCCCCAACGTGGTCCTCTGGCTGAACGGGCACATCCACGCCAACCGCATCGCGCCGCGCGGGACGTTCTGGGAGGTGACCACGGGCTCCGTCGTCGACTGGCCCTGCCAGGCCCGGCTGGTCGAGATCTACGACAAGGCCGGAGGTGGGCTCGCCATCGGCTGCACGATGCTCGACCACGACGGGGCGGGCCTGGCCGGGCTCCACCGCGAACTGGCCGCCAACGCTCCGTTCGCCGGCTTTGATTGCGGCCGCGCCGGCACCCCGGGAGATCGCAACGCCATCCTTCTTCTCCCGGCTCCCTTCTAGTGCTGTGTTGCGCATAGCGCGACAGGCGCGTATAGTGCGACATCGCAGGTTGGGCGCTTGGTCAGGCCGCTGACGACGCGGAGCGTGGGTATGGGGCTGGCGGATTTCCTCCGGGCGCCGCGCTACGAGGTCCTCCCAACCGGGGATGCCCTTGACCTGGTCGTTGCCCACGTGCCGAAGGACATCACCGTGACGGTCACCGCGTCGCCGAGCCGCGGGATGCCGGCCACGATCCACCTCGCGGTCGCGCTTGCCAGGCGCGGTTACCGGGCCGTGCCGCACCTGTCGGCGCGAATGATCCGCGACCCACTCGAGCTTGGGCAGATCCTGGACGCTCTGCAGGCCGCCGGCATCCGCGACGTCTTCGTCGTTGCGGGCGACGCCCGCGAGCCCGCCGGCCAGTTCCCCGACACACTGTCCCTGCTCGCCGCGCTGCCGCCCGACCACGGCCTGACCGAGATCGGCGTCACCGGCTACCCGGAGAGTCACCCCTTCATCCACGACGACCTCACGATTCAGGCGATGTGGGACAAGCGGCGGCTGGCGACCTACATCGTGAGCAACATGAGCTTCGATCCGGAGACCGTGAAGCGCTGGGTGGAGCGCGTGCGGCGTCGCGGCGTGGAGCTCCCGATCCATATCGGGATGGCGGGCGTGGCCGACCCGGCCCGCCTGCTTCGCCTGTCGACCAGGATCGGCGTCGCCGAGTCGGCGCGCTTTTTGCGCGGTCATCCGAGCTGGCTGGCGCGCATGTTTCGGCCTGGCGGTTACGAGCCGGGAAGGTTCGTGAACGCCCTGATGGCGGAGATCGGCCTGCCCGAACGCCGAGTCGCGGGACTGCATATCTTCACGTTCAACGAGATCGAGCCGACCGAGCGCTGGCGCCGCGAGATGCTGGCGCGAGTCACGTAAGGAGAGGGTGCATGAAGGTTGAGTTTCCGACCGACCTGGACATCGCGCGCAAGGCGCGCCTGCTTCCGATGCCCGAGATCGCGGCCAGGATGGGGATCGGCGAGCACCTGCTCGAGCCCTACGGGCACGACGTCGCCAAGATCAAGCTCGACGCGATCGAGGAGCTGAGCGACCGGCCCCGCGCGAAATACGTCGTCGTCTCCGCCATCACCCCCACTCCGCTCGGCGAAGGCAAGACGACGACGACCGTCGGGCTGGGCGACGCCCTGGGTCACATCGGCAGAAGAGCGACGGTGGCCATCCGACAGCCGTCGATGGGGCCGACTTTTGGCATCAAGGGCGGCGCGGCAGGCGGCGGCTACAGCCAGGTCGTGCCCATGGAACGCCTCAATCTGCACCTCACCGGCGACTTCCACGCGGTGACCGCGGCCCACAACCTGCTGGCCGCGATGATCGACAACTACATCCACCACAACCTCCGTGATTTTCCGATCGACCTCCACAGCATCACCTGGCGGCGCGTGCTCGACGTAAGCGACCGGGTCCTGCGCAGCGTCGTCGTCGGGCTTGGCGCTCCGGAGGACGGGGTGACGCGGCAGACGGGGTTCGACATCACCGCAGCGTCCGAGGTGATGGCGGTGCTCGCGCTCTCGACGTCCCTGCAGGACATGCGACAGCGGCTCGGGCGGATGGTGATCGGGCTGGCCCGTGACGGGAGGCCGATCACGGCCGATTTCCTTCGCGCGGGCGGCGCGATGACGGTGATCATGCGCGACGCGATCAAGCCCAACCTCCTGCAGACGCTGGAGAACACACCTGTGCTGGTGCACGCGGGACCCTTCGGCAATATCGCCAACGGCGCGTCGTCGGTGCTCGCCGACTTGATCGGCATCCACGGAGGCGAGTTCCTGGTGACCGAGGCCGGCTTCGGCGCCGACATGGGCGCGGAGCGGTTCTTCAACATCAAATGCCGGACGTCCGGCCTGGCGCCCGACGCGGCGGTCGTGGTGGCCACGGTGCGCGCGCTGAAGGTTCACTCGGGAAAGTACCGGGTCGTGGCGGGCAAGCCGCTGCCGCCCGAGCTCCTGGAGGAGAACCCGGACGATGTGATGGCCGGCGCCGCGAACCTGCGCAAGCAGGTCGAGAACATCCAGATCCACGGCGTGACGCCGGTGGTCGCCATCAACGCGTTCCCGGACGACCATGCCACCGAGCATCGCGCGATCCGCGAGCTGGCCGAGCACCTGGGCGTACGGTCCGCGGTGTGCAACAACTTCGTCGACGGCGGGCGGGGGGCCGTCGAGCTGGCGGAGATGGTCGCCGCCGCGGCGGAAGAGCCGAGCACCTTTCAGCTGCTGTATCCGGACGCGGCCACCCTGCGCGAGAAGATCGAGGCGATCGCGCTCCGCATATACGGCGCCCGCGGCGTCGAGTACGACCCCGTGGCCGTGCGGCAGCTCGACGCCTACGAGGCGAGCGGTTTTGGCCGGCTTCCCGTCTGCATCGCCAAGACGCACCTGTCGATCTCGTCGGACCCGAAGATGAAGGGCGCGCCGACCGGCTGGGTCTTGCCCGTGCGCGAGGTGCGCGCTTCGGTCGGGGCGGGCTTCATCTATCCGATCTGCGGCGAGATGCGGACGATGCCCGGCCTGCCGACGACGCCGATCGCGGCGAGCATCGACATCGACGAGCAAGGAGAGATCATCGGCCTGAGCTGAGCCCATTACCTGCGAGCGCCGGCACTCGCGGGTTCTGGAGCCGGTTCATGCCCGCGAGCGCCGGCAGTCGGGGGGAATTGTTTGGCCCCCAGGCGGGGTAGAAAGGTGATGTGCAAACGCAGTCGATAGCCGCCAGGACCGGCATGGGCTCGGTCGAGATCGCCGTCACCGACGGTGAGCAGGCCCTTCGCTTCTACCGCGAATACGTCGGCCTGACCCCGCTCCCGTCCCAGGGCTCCGAGCTCCGGCTCGGCGCCGCCGGGCGCGAGGTCGTCGTGCTGCATCCGGGCGCGGAGCGGCCGGTCGTCCCGCACACGTCAGGGCTCTACCACCTCGCGATCGTGGTCCCCGACCGCCGCGAGCTGGCTCGGGTCATCGCGCGCCTGGCGCGTCTGCGCTGGGAGCAGTACCCGACCGACCATGTGATGACCAAGGCGAACTACCTCTGGGACCCCGACGGCAACGGCATCGAGATCTACACGGAGTCGCCCGAGGACGGGACGATGGGTTTCGCCAACGGCACCTTCGTCGCCTACGACAAGAACGGCAACCCGCGATCCGGCCGTGACCCGATCGACCTCGAAGAGCTGTTCACTCACCTGCGCCCTGACGACCGCCTCGAGGAGCCGATGCCGGAGGGCACGAAGATGGGCCACGTCCACCTCCACGTCGCAGACGTCGACGACGCGCTCCGGTTCTATCACGACCTCGTCGGCTTTGACGTCATGGGCCACGTGCCGGGCATGGGGTTCGTCTCGGCGGGCGGATATCACCACCACCTCGGCCTGAACACGTGGGCCGGCCGTGGCGCGCGACCCGCGCCGGCCGGATCCGCCGGCCTCAGGCGCTTCACGGTCGAGCTGCCGGCGTCGCGTGACCTGGACGAGGTCGTCGGCCGCCTGGAGCATGGAGACGTCCGCGTGGTCGAAGAGGCCGATGGCTTTGCCGCAGTCGACCCCTCGCAGAATCGGGTTCTGTTCCGGACCGCTTCTCCTAGCTAGATCCCTTTCGCTCCACGGCTTCGTGGAGCAGGGTCGCCAGGTCGAAGACTTGAAGATTCGCCCCCGTCTCGCGGACGCCGTCGTCGAGCATCACGGTGCAGAACGGACACGCGACGGCCAGCGTCTCGGCACCCGTCGCCGCCGCTTCCCGTACGCGTTCCTGGTTGATTGGCCGGCCGCGCTTCTCTTCCATCCACATGCGCGCGCCTCCTGCCCCGCAGCAGAAGGTGCGCTCGCGGTTGCGCGGCATCTCGACCGCTCGCCCGACCGCTGCCACCAGCTCTCGTGGCTGGGCGCGGACGTCGTTGTGGCGGGCCAGGTAGCAGGAGTCGTGGTAGGTGATCGTGCGGTCGCTCGCCGCGGGCGACAGCCTGCCGTCCCGTACGAGCTCGGCCAGGAACTCGGTGTGATGCACGACCTCGTAGCGCCCGCCGAAGTCGGGGTACTCGTTGCCCAGGGTGTTGAAGCAGTGCGGGCAGGTGGTGACGATCTTCTTCACGGCGGCGTCGTTCAACGTCGTGACGTTCTCTCCCGCCAGGCGCTGAAACGTGTACTCGTCGCCCATGCGCCGGGCGGGGTCGCCGGTGCACGCCTCGCGAGGGCCGAGGATGGCGAAGTCCACGCCCGCCGTCTGCAGCAGCTTCGCTGTGGAGATCGCGGCCTTGCGCGCGCGCTCGTCGAACGCCGGCGCGCAGCCCACCCAGAACAGCACGTCGGGCGCCGGCTCGCCGGGCTGCAGGACGCGCACCCCCAGCCCCTCCGCCCACTGCGTGCGGTCCGACTGCGGCTTGCCCCACGGGTTGGAGGAGCGGTCGACGTCGCGCAGCATCGTGCCGGCTTCCTCGGGAAAGCGCGACTCGACCATGACCAGGTTGCGGCGCAGGTCGATGATGTGGTCGATGTGCTCGATGTTCACCGGGCACTCGCGCACGCACGCGCCGCAGGTCACGCAGTCCCACACCACGTCGTCGATGATCGCGTTGGGGACCATCGGGGTCGAGGCCTGCTTGAGCAGGTGGTCGCGCTCGGCCATGATCAGCAGCTTTGGCGACAGCGGCTTGCCGGTGTTGTAGGCGGGGCATACCTCCTGGCACCGCCCGCACTCGGTGCAGGACATCGTGTCGAGCATCTGTTTCCAGGTCAGGTCGCTCACACGTGCGGCGCCGAATCGCACCTCCGCCTCCGGTCGCTCGAAGTCGACCTTCTCGAGGCGTCCTCGCGCCCGGGTGCGGCCGAAGAACACGTTGATCGCGGCGACCAGGATGTGCAGGTGCTTGGAGTAGGGGAGATAGACGAGGAAGGACAGGATGATCAGCACGTGCGCCGAGACGGCCGCGCGCTCCACCCACAACACCCATAGGGGATCCGCGTACGGGGGCGACCAGGCGGGCAGGGCCTCTGCCACCAGATTCGATATCGGCGCCCACCGACCGGGGTATCCGTTGGCGCCGATCGCGATCAGTGATGCGTGCCAGACGAACAGCGTGATGACGATGCCGGCGATGAGGAGGAGGATCACGTCGGCTTCGCGCACGTGACTTCCCTTGAAGCGTGGCGGCCGAACCAGCTTGCGGATCACGAACGCTGTGATAACGCCAAGAAGCACCAGGAGCGCGAAGACGTCAACAAGGAACGCGTACCAGCCTTGAGCTTCCAGCCAGGGCACCGGCTCCACCGGTCCCGCGACGATGCCGATCATCGCCAGCACGATCGTCGGGAACAGAACGATGAAGCCCCAGAAGATCGCGGCGTGCATCAAGCCTGGGATAAGACGCTGGAGGAGCTTGCGCTGCCCGATCACGTCGACGGCCTCGATCCGCACTCGCGCCGGCACGTTGTCGAATCGCGCCGCGGGTCTGCCACTGCGAATGAGCCGGTACAGGAACAGGGCTCGCCTTCCGAACCGCTCGCCCGCGATGAAAAGCGCGATGACCAGCAAGACGGCGGAAACGGTGAATATCAACGGCGCTTGCGTATCTCCGCCGAGATCGCCGGCACGATCTCCTTCAAATCGCCGGTCACCGTGTAGTCGGCGTTCAACATCAGCGGCGCCTGCGGGTCAGAGTTGATGGCGAGGATTCGCTTCGCGCCCTTGAGGCCGGCCATGTGCTGCGTGGCGCCTGAGATCCCGCACGCGATGTAGACGTCGGGCGAGACCTTGGTCCCGGTCTGGCCGACCTGGTCGGAATGCGGACGCCAGCCCGCGCTGGTCACGGCGCGCGAGCAGCCGACCGCGCCGCCGAGCAGGCCGGCGAGCTCCTCGATGATGGTGAAGCCCTCCTTCGAGCCGACGCCGCGGCCGCCGCTCACGATCACCTTCGCCTCAGGCAGCGACACGCCGCCGCCGCTGGGCTTGATGTGGTCCACGACGCGGATGGCGAGGCCGTGATAGTCCGGACTATCCACCGATATCTCGGGCGGCGGTGGGCCATTGTCCGGACTAACGGCGTGTGGCGCCACAGTGATCAGTGGGCGAGAGCTGTGGAGGCGCGCGTCTTCGAGCAATGATCCGCCCCAGCGCAGCCGGGTGACCATGACGGGATCGCCCGGAGTGACGGCGATGCAGTTCGCAGCGAACGGAAGGCCGAGGCGGGCCGCGACCCGAGCCATAACGTCGTTGCCCCGGTCGGTGCCCGGTCCAAAGATCGCCGATGCGTCAACTTGAGCGATCGCGGAGGCGAGGGCGTCGGGTGCGAATGGCTGAAACGAGTCCATCGCCATCGCGCTGATCTCGCCGAACTTGCGCGCCAGCGTCAGCGCCTGGCGCGAGAGCTCGGTGCGGTCGTCGATCAGGAGCACGGTCACAGAACTCCCGCCTTCTCAAGCACGTCGACGACCGCGGGCGCGGCCGCGGCCCCGCTGCCCAACGACTCCGCCCTCCGCCCCTGCCCCGCAGGCACGGCGAGGCTGACCAGCTCCAGACGGGGAGCGGGTCGCGCCGGCGTCAGGGTCCTGACCGGCTTGCTGCGCGCGCGCATGCGGCCCGGCACCGACGGATAGCGCGGCAGGTTCAGGCCCTCCTTCACGGTCAGCACCGCTGGCAGCGGAGCGACGTAGACGTCGCGTCCGCCCTCGACCTCCTGCTCGCACCGCACCGTCGCTTCCTCGACCGTGACCTTCTTCAGGCCGGTCACGCAGGGCCGCCCCAGCTCATAGGCGACGCGGATCCCGACCTGGAAACCGCCTGCGTCCGCGGACTCGTTGCCGAAGAAGATGATGTCGAAAGGTCCGTTCGCGGCCTCCTCCGCGCGGAGGGCCTCGAGCAGCGCCGCCGCCGTGCCCTCGCCGTCCCACTCAGAGCCATCACTCTGCAGGTGAATGGCGCGGTCGATGCCGAGAGCCATCCCGTCGCGCAGCTGCTCGACCGCCTCGGGCGGGCCCAGCGTGAGAACCACCGAGTCACCTTTGTGGGCTTCGACCAGGCGCACGGCCTCCTCGACGCCGCACTCCTCGTGCGGGCTGATGGTGAAACCCAGGTGCTGGGTGTTGATGGCGCGCGCGTCGTCGGTGAGGACGATCCGTCCACCAGTGATCGGCACCCGTTTGATGCAGACCGCTACGCGCACTCCTATGTGGTCCCGAGCAGCCTAGGTTGCCAGGGCGGCCGAGTTCATCTCGGCCGCAACCCGCGTTGCATTTGGGACCCATCGCGTGGTCGCTGGAAGGCTACTCAATTGATCCGAACCGCATACCGGAAGGAGAGCAGGCCCGGCGCGAAGCGCCCGGCCGATGAGAGGAAACCATCCGGGTTTCCTCTCATGACTTAATGCGCGCGTTCTCGGGGTCGAACAGGGGAGTCGCGCCGGCGACGGCCACCGACACGGGGTAGCGCTCGCCCATGTACTCGACGAGCAGCTGGTTGCCCACGACGGCCTGCTCGGGCGTCAGGTACGTCATCAGAATGTGCTTGCCGACCGACGGCCCGGCGCCGGCGCTGGTCACGTACGACCCGCGGCCGCGCCGGTCGACGATTCTCTTGCCGTCGCGTGTGAGGATCGGCTCGCGCCCGAGCATGTAGCGCTTCTCGCCGCTCTTGGACGTGTGGTCGTCGACTGTCAGCGTGCAGAGGATCGCCGCCGGATCCTCCGATCGATGTTGAAGGTGGGCCGCCCTGCCGGTGAAGTCCTCTTCCTTGACTCGCGGCGCCGCCATGCCGGCCTCGACCACGTTGTACTCGGTCTCCAGTTCGTTGCCGTGCGCGCGGTAGCACTTCTCCAGGCGCCCCGTCGTCCCGTAAACGCCGATTCCGCACGCGGCCATGCCGTGCGGGCGGCCCGCTTCCCACAGCGTGTCCCAGAGCTTGAGGCCCTGCTCCATCGGCACGTAGAGCTCCCAGCCCAGGTCGCCGACGTACGAGATGCGCGACGCGAGGACTCGCTGGGTGCCGACCTCGATCACGCGACAGGTGCCGAACTTGAAGCCCTCGTTCGAGACGTCGTCGGACGTGGTGCTGGCCAGGATGTCCCGCGCACGCGGTCCCCACAGGCCGATGGTCGTCATCGACGAAGTCATGTCCGCGATCTCGGCGCCCGCGACCAGCCGGTCGCGGAACCACTTCCTGTCCGACATCCCGGACGCGCCGCCGGTGACGACCCGGAAGTGCTCGTCGCCCAGCCGCATGATCGTCAGGTCGGACTTGAACCCGCCGTGTGGGCTCAGCACCGGCGTGTAGACCACGCGGCCGGCAGGCACATCCATCTGGCGCAGCGCGGCGCACTGGACCGAAGCCAGAGCGCCGGGCCCGACCACGTCGAAGATCGTGAACGCCGAGAGGTCGAACAGGCCCGCCCGCTGCCGCATGGCCAGGTGCTCGGCGTTGATGATCGGCGACCACCACCGCGCGTCCCACTCCGCCGCGCGGCGTGTGACCTGTTCTCCGAACTCCTCGAGAAGCGCCCCGTTCGACTCGTACCACTGCGGCCGCTCCCAGCCGGCGGCTTCGAAGAACACAGCGCCCAGCTCGCGCTGGCGAACGTGGAAGGGCGCCAGCCGGACATTGCGGTTGGACGCCCACTGCTCGCTCGGGTGGACGACGCCATACGTCTTGTTGAAGCCCTCCGCGGCTCGCGCTCGTACGTGCGCGCGTGTCCTTTGATGTTCGTGGAAGCGGGCGATGTCGGAGGAGTGGAGGTCGATCTCGGACTCGCCGTGCACCATCCACTCGGCGACCGCCTTTCCGGTCGCCGGCCCTTCCTTCACCCACACGGCCGCGGCCGACCACAGGCCCTTGACGTCTGGCGACTCGCCCAGCACGGGCATGCCGTCCGGGGTCAGGGAGAGGATTCCGTTGATGGCGTACTTCACGCCCACCGATTCGTCGCCGACGATCTCAGGCATCAGCTCGAGGGCGTGCTGCATCTGCTCCTCGAAATCGACCTGGGTGAAAGGAAACTCGGTCGGCGAGAGTGCGGCCTGCTCGACCGGCGGCAAGTCCTCGGGGTCGTAAAGGATCGGTTTGTGGGCGTAGGAGCCGACCTCCAGGTCGCCGCCCGCCTGCCGCTCGTACATGTTGGTGTCCATGTCGCGGACGATCGGGTGCTCGATGTCTGATTTCGCGCCGCGAAACCGAGGCACGGGGCCGATGTCGATCATCTGGTGCACCGCGGGCGTCAAGGGGATCCGCGTCCCGGCCATGCGCGCCAGGCGCGGGCTCCAGACGCCGCACGTGATGGCCACCGCCTCGGTCTCGATGTCGCCCTGCGTCGTGCGTACGCGCCGCACGCGGCCGCGCTCGACGTCGATGCCGATCACCTCTGTCTTCGGGGCCACGTGCAGCGCTCCGGCAGCCATCCCCTGCTCGCGCATCAGCGTGCCCGCCCGCAGCGAGTCGACCACGCCGACGCCTTCGGTGTAGAAGCCGCCGAGGATGACCTTCTCGTCGATGTATGGGACCAGCTCCTTGACCTCGACAGCGCTGATGAGCGAGATGCCGTCGATGCCCCACGACCGGCCCGAGGCCATGCGCCGGGTGAGCTCCTGCATCCGCTCTCTGGATCGGGCCACCTCGATCCCGCCCGAGCGGATGAAGACGCCGAGGTCCATGTACTGCCGGACGCTCTCCACCGTCAGCGCCGTCATCTCCTTGGAGTGGTCGACCAGGTAGATGAAGTTGGACGCGTGCCCGGTCGAGCCGCCCGGGTTCGGCAGCGGGCCCTTGTCGAGCAGCACGCAGTCATGCCAGCCGAGCCGCGTCAGGTGATACGCAAGGCTGTTGCCGACGATCCCACAGCCGATGACGACGCAGCGCGCGTGAGTCGGCAGCCCGTCGGTCAAGGTCTCATTCGGGCTGATAGGGCGAGCGGGTCTCCTCAGGCAGCTCGTACCAGCGCACGCGGTCGCCCACCTGCGCGCGCAGCCGCCACTTGAGGGGCTTGGGCCTGTCTTCGATGTGCCTCCACAGTGTGTCCAGGCGGGCGTTGACCAGTTCGCGGTCGATCTCGTCGAGCTCCTCGAGAAGCACGCGCAGCCGCGCGATGTTGACCTGCAGCGTGCGGTAGAAACCCCAGTCCTCGGCGGCGACCCGCGCCACGTACGCGGCCTCGATCGTGTCGTCGGCGTCGCCGGTTTCGACTGCGTGGTCGAGCATGAGGGCGGCGATGTCGATCAGGTCCTTGCGATTCACCTCGTAGATCTGCAGCTTGCTCAGGAGCAGATCGGACGGGCTGACCGCCGGGTGCTCGTGCGCCAGCCGGCCGCGCAGGTCGATCGCATGGGACATCTGGAAGACGTCGACGAAGACGTCGACCTGGCGGCCGTTGTGGGCATCGTAGAAATAGAGCCGCCGGTCGCCCTGCATCAGGTTGAAGCGGTCGTTGGCCTCGTAGCCGAGCTCCTTGAACAGCTCGAGCACCGCCTTGCGGTCCCGCCTGGCGATCACGTAGTCGAGGTCGCCGTACTTCCTTTTCAAGGGGGCCTTGTGGGCGCTCGGTGAGTGGGCGTGGACGCCTGCGCCGCCAAGGAGCTTGAGGCCGACCTTCTTGTGCCTGGCCGCCTCGGCTATCCGTTTCGACTCTTCGATCGGGTCCTCGTGCGGCCGCGTCATCCAGGCGATATCTCGATCACGATCGTCTTGAGGTCGGTCATCTGCTCGAGCGCGAAGCGGCCGCCCACGCGGCCGATGCCGCTCTTCTTGCCCGCGCGGCCGCCGAACGGCAGGTGCGCCTCCCAGTAGTTGGTCGATTCGTTGACGTTGACCCAGCCGGTCTCGAGAGCGTCGGCAAAGCGCAGCGCGCGCGAAAGGTCCTTCGTATAGACGGCGGCAAGCAGGCCGTACGGCGAGTCGTTGGCGAGCTGGAGCGCCTGCTGCTCGTCCTTGAACTTGATGATCGGCGCGATCGGGCCGAAGGTCTCCTCCCGGCTGACGCGCATGTCCGGCTCGACGCCGTCGAGGATCGTCGCGTGGTAGTAGAGGCGAGTCGGGAAGCCCTTGGCTCGCTCACCGCCAAGCACGAGCCTGGCGCCGCGCTTCAGAGCGTCGGCGATGTGCTGGTCCATCTTGGTCGCCACGCCCTCGTTGTTCAGGGGGCCGAGCGTGGTGTCGTCGGCGAAGGGATCCCCGAGCCGCAGCGCCCGCGCCGCATCCGCAAGACGGGCGACGAACTCGTCGCGGATCGGCTCCTCGACCAGGATGCGCTCGCCGGCGGTGCAGCTCTGGCCCGCGCACAGGTAGCAGCCGACGATCGCGCCGTCGACCGCCTTGCCGATGTCGGAGTCCGCGAAGACGACCTGCGGGCCGTTGCCGCCCAGCTCGAGCATCACGTGCTTGCCCGCGGCGCGCCTGGCCACCGACGCGCCGGTCTCGGTCGAGCCGACGAAGCCAACCCCGTCGACGAGCGCATGGCCCGCGACCTCGTCGCCGACCTCGGCCCCAGGCCCGGTGACCAGGTTGACGGCTCCCGCGGGGAAGTCCGCCTCGGCGATGCACTCCATCAGCGCCACCGAGATGACGCTGGTCGAGGAGGCTGGTGTCCAGACGAAGGTGTTGCCGGCGGCGACCGCGGGGGCGATGAGCTCCGCCGCCATGGTCAGCGGCCAGTTCCAGGGCGTGATGATCCCGTAGACGCCCCGCGGGTAGTGCCGCGTCAGCACGAGCTTGGTCGGGCTGGCCGAAGGCAGGACGCGACCCTCCAGGCGCTTCAGGTCTTCGGCCGCGATCCGGAAGTACTCGACGCACTCGTCCACCTCGCCCAGCGCCTCTGCCTTCAGGGGCTTGCCCTGGTCGAGCGTGAGCAGGCGGCCCAGCTCGTCGCGACGCTTCTCGATCGCGTCCGCGATGCGGTACAGGCGTCGCGAACGCTCGAAGCCTTTGATCCCGGCCATCGCCCCGCGTGCTCGGTGCGCTGCCTCGACGGCGCGGCCGGCGTCGGCGCGCGTGCCCTTGGGAACCTGGGCGATTACCTCGCCGGTCGCCGGGCTGTCGGCCTCGAAGAGCTGACCGCTCTCGGATTCGACCCACTCGCCGTCGACAAACATCTTCTTGACCGAGCGCGCCACGTCGATCGTCATTGGTTCGCTCCGTCGGAGCGGCGCTTCTGGCCGAGGTCGAAGGCCTGCCGGTAGATCTTTCGATACGCGGCGGCGTCGACGTCGCGCGGGTTGCCGATGGTCTGGGGATCGGCGAATGCCTTGTCGGCGAGCATCGGGATCTCGTCTTCGCTGAAGCCGAGCTCCTGCATGCCCGGGATGTCCACGTCGACGGTGAGCTGGTGGACGTACTCGACGGCCATCTCGGCGGCACGCCACGTCGACACGCCTCGCACATCGAGCCCGAAGGCCGTCGCCATCCGCGCGAATCGCTCCGGTTCGCCCGAGTGGTTGTACTCCATGACCGGCCCGAGCAGGCGCGCCGTCAGCGCGCCGTGCGGAGCGTCGTGGACCCCACCGGCGGTCTGGCTCATGGCGTGCGCCGCGCCCGCGGAGTCCGTTCCGTACGCGAGCCCCGCCAGCATCGCGGCGGCGCTCATGTGGTAGCGGGCCTCGAGGTTGTTGGCCTGGGAGTAGGCGACGCGGAGATATTTCGCGACGTACTCCATCGCCAGCAGCGCCACCGCATCGGTGAACGGCTGGTGATAGGACATCGTGAAGCACTCGACCGCATGCGCAAGCGCGTCCATGCCGGTGCCCGCGGTGACGGCGGGCGGCAGCTTGACAGTCAGCTCGGGGTCGATGACGGCCACCCAGGAGGCGATGTGGGGGGTGCCACCGACGTTGAACTTGATCTTGCGCTTGGGGTCGGTGATGACAGCCCAAAGCGTGACCTCGCTGCCGGTGCCGGCGGTCGTGGGCACCGCGATCATCGGCGGGATGCGGGAGCGGATCGGGCTGTGCCCCCACTCGTACTCGACGATGGACCCGTCATGCGCGGCGACCACGCCGATGCCCTTCGCAGTGTCCATGGAGCTCCCGCCGCCGATCGCGACCAGGCCGTCGCACCCCTCCTTCCTGTACTCGGCCGCGCCTTCGTCCACGAGCTGGACGCCGGGGTTGGCGCGCACCCTGTCGAAGACGACCGGCTCCACGTCAGAGCGGCGCAGCGCCTCGAGCGCTGTGTCCAGCAGGCCGGCGGCCTTGACGCCCGGGTCGGTGACGAGCAGCGGTCGCCGCATGCCGAGCCGGCTCGCTTCGGCGCCGAGCTCCTGGATGGCGCCCAGGCGCTGCACCAGCCGCGTCGGGCTCTGGTAGGTCCGGAGGGTGTACTCGAGCATCTCTTTAGAAGCAGAGGCCGCCGGACTTGCGCCCGGCGGCCTTGGTGCTGCTACTCAACAGGAATTTCGTGGTGGATCCGGCTCAGGTCGATGCCCTGCCGGCTGCGTACTATCCGCGCGGCGACGTAGATCACGATCGCCACGACGTAGGTTCCGACGAAGTACCAGACGGAGCTCAGCGTCTTCTGGAACGACGTCCCGTAGAGGTTGTCGGGGTTGAAAGACCACTGGTAGAGCATGAAGAGCAGGAACAGTCCCGTGATCACGCCCACGATCGTGATGGCGGGGACTCCGGCCACCTTGAAGCGGGCGATTGGTGAGGCGTCGTAAAGGTCTTTGCGCCGCCAGGGCAGGATGACGGCGGCCACCACGGTGGCCAGGAAGGTCAGGGCAAGCACGGCCGTGGCGTCCAGGAAGACGCTCTGGAAGTCCGGCTTGTAGGCCCAGATGGCGCTGACCACGATGGACGGCACGATCATGAGGACGAGCGCGCCGTAGGGCACGCGTCGCCCCGAGGAGATGTTGGCCGCCCACGCCGGCAGGACGCGGTCGAACGCGGCCGCGAAGATCACGCGCGTCGAAGAGAGGAAGAGGGTTCCCGCCCAGCCGAAGAACCACAGCCCCATGACGATGATGAGCAGCGCCTGGAAGATGTGGCTGTCCACCAGCCAGCCGGCGAACATCACGGGATAGGGCCAGGTGGCGACGGGCGGCGCGTCGCCGCCGTAGAACGCGTAGTTGTACCAGGCGGCGTTGGCCGCGTTGTAGAACTGCCAGCCCATCGTCTTCACGATGAGGATCAGGAACAATCCGACCATGCCGATGGTGACCCACAGGCCCCAGAACATGCTCCAGAAGGGCTTGCGGATGTCCTTGGCGCCGCGGACCTCGCCGTACAGCGTGGCGCCCCAGTTGGGCCAGAGAAGGTAGAAGGCGAGGAACGGCAGGACCAGGAAGATCGGGCCCCAGTTGATGGCGCTGAAGTCGTGCTGCGTGTAGCCGGCCTTGGTGCCGAGGTCGATGGTCGTCTGGTAGGCGTTGCCGGACGCGCCGAACAGCGATGCCGCCTCGCGGTTGAACGCGTTCTGGAAGTCGCTCTGGCTCGAGGCCAGCAGGAGGCCGCAGACCACGACCAGGCCGACGATGCCGATCCAGAAGCAGATCTTCTGGATGCGCGCGTACGCCTCCATGCCAAGCGTGACCACGACGCTGACGAAGGCCAGCACGATCAAGCACGACACGAAGACGCCGGTCTGGCTGGTGATGAACGTGGCAAGGTCCGTCCAGCCAAGCGTGTACGCGAGAGGAAGGAAGAACTGGACGTTCAGGATGTTGGCGTAGATGGGCGCCCAGAGAAACAGGGTGAACCACCACCCCGTGATGGAGAGCACAAAGCCGAGTCCTCCGCCGAGCACGCGGCTCTGCCATGCGTAGTCGCCGCCCGTGCGCGGCATGACGCTGACCAGCATCGCGTAGGTGACGACGAGGAACGTCGTCAGCACGCCGAAGATGAGAATCGCCGCCAGCAGCTGGCCGTCGGGGACCCAGTACACGTAAGACATGCCATAGAGGCCGAGGGTGATCAGGTTCACCGACCAGAACGAATAGACGAATGCATCGAACGTCGACCAGGCCTTGACCAGCCCGGTCGCGTTGCGCAAGAACAGCGCCGGCCTCGCCGACGCAGTCCCCATCGTCGTGTCAGCCATGTGCTTCCTCCTTACCTCCTCATCCGTTGACCAGCTGGTAGCTCTTGATGCCCTTCCTGGCGTCCAGCTGGATGACCGCACCCATGAGCATTCCCTCCTCGTAGGCGCTGCCTGGGTTGATGGACAGCGTCTTCCCGATCTTGATCGCGCCCTTGCTCTCGTGGATGTGGCCGTGCAGCGAGAGCAGCGGCTGGTGCTTCTCGATCGCCTGGCGGACGGCGGTCGAGCCGACGGGCCGGAGCGCGCGCCCGCCGTGCAGCAGCTTGAGGTCGGCGTCGATCGCGGGCGCCTCGTCGAGGCCCGACTTGAAGGGAGGGCAGTGCAGGTTGAAGATCGCGCGAGCAGGGTCGGGAATCTGCGCGACCATCGACTCGATCCGCTCGCCGAGCTTTTCCTCCGAGTCCTCCCGGTGGGTCTTCCACGGAGTCGGGTTGGACCAGCCGGTCGAGATCATGGAGAAGCCGTCGATGTCGACCATCCGGCCCTCGCCGAGCTCGACCAGCTCGGCCCGCCGGACGACCTCGTCGACCTCCATCTCGTCGTCGTTGCCAGGGCACACGAAGCAGCGGACGCCAGTGCCGCGAAGCTTCTCGGCGGCCATCCCCATCCACCGTTCGACCCCTTCCAGCATCACCTCCTGAAAACACTCCGCGCGCATCTCGGGGTTCTGGTCGAGCTCGTGCAGGCGCTCGACGCTCATGCGCAGCGGGTAGTAGCCCTTGCGCCGGATGTTGGCCTCGACGTCGGCGACCTGCTCGACCGGCACGCTCTGCTGCGCGCCGCCCAGAGCGACGGTGTAGTGGCCGTTCTCGGAGACGACCGGCACGATCGCCTTGCCGGTCATGTCGCCGCCGCAGATGAGGATCTCGGCGTCGTAGAAGCGGGCGGCGTTGAGGAACTTCTTCCAGCACACCTCGGAACCGTGCAGGTCGGTGGCGAAAAAGATCTTCGGCATCGTTTACCTCTCGACGAGAGCCTTGCGGATCTCGCGCTCGAAGCCCGAGACGTGGCGACGCATGATGTCCTCGGCCCGGTCGCCTTCGCCCGCGAGGATGGCCTGCAGCAGCTCGACGTGCTCGTCGACCGCCTCGCGCAACCTCACCTCGCGGTCGAGCACCAGGTACCACAGGCGCAGGCTGAGGTTGAAGTAGCGCTCGAGCGTGGCCTCGAGAAACGGGTTGTGCGCCGCGCGGTAGACGAGGCGATGGACCTGCTGGTCGAGGTGCATCAGCTCTCGCTGGTCGGTCACGTGGCCACGACGCAGGAGCTCGAGGAGCTCGTGGATCGCCTGGCGATCCTGCCTGGTCAGCTTGTCCGCCGCCGCGCGCGCCGCATGCGCCTCCAGCACCACTCGCACCTCGGTGATGCGCGCCAGGTCGGTGATGTTGACGTCCGTGACGAAAGTGCCGCGGTGGGGGATGGAGCGGACGAGATTCTCCCGGGCCAGGCGCTGAAGCGCCTCGCGGATCGGCGTCCGGCCGATCTTCAGCTCCTCGCGCAGCCGCGCCTCGTTGACCACCGAGCCAGGCCGCATCTCGAGGCTCACGATGCGCTCGAGGAGGCGCCGGTAGGCCTCCTCGCTCTGCGACCGGACTTCGACTGCGTCCGCGACCGCCATCCCAACCCCCTGTCCTCGCGCGTGGCCGATATGCGAGCGATATACCGGCGGCGAACGTACCACCGGCCGGGGGTTACGTCAATTCGCGGCCTCGGCCATCCAGCGCTCGAGGCGGTCGGAGCGAAGGACCTCCAGCGCCCGCTCCCAGCGCCCGGCGTAGTAGGCGCGGAAGTCGAAGTCGACCGCAGAGATCTTGTTCTGGATCGAGCCCCACAGGGTCCAGCCCACGTCCGACATCAGGGCGAACAGGTTCATGCGGGCGAGCTGGCGGACGTCCCGCTTGCCGAAGTAGGCCGCGCACAGCGCGGCCCGCAGTTCCTGGTCGAACTCCGCCTCCTGCGCCGTGTTGCCCAGGTCGAAGCAAGGGTCGTTGTTGCCGCTCAACTCGTAGTCGACGATGCGCAGCGCGGTCCCGTCGTCGATGAAGTTCTCGCAGAGGAGGTCGTTGTGGCACGGCACACGCGGCAGAGCCGCCACCGCGACCGCGCGTTCTATTGCATTGACCGTTCGCAGCCACTCGCGGTAGTCGTCGGGGATGGTCACCGCGTGCTCTTCGACGATGTGGAGGTAGTACTCGATGAGCCGGAACATGTTGAAGTCGTGGAGGAACCGCGGCGCGGCGTGGAGGCGGTGAAACGACTGCGCCATCCGCGCCGCCATCTCTTGCGACTGCAGCGCCTTTGCCGACATCGTCGGGCCGTCGATGAACTCGAGCACCATCACGTCGGTCCCGGCCAGGTGCTCCAGCACCCTGGGCGCGATCCCGGTCGAGGCCGCCGCCTTGGTGTTGTAGACCTCGTTCTGGCGGTCGATCGACAGGAGGTCGGTCGACTGCCCAGGCAGGCGCATCACGTATCGCGTGCCCTCGCATTCGACGAGGAAGTTCTCGTTGGTCAGCCCACCCGACAGAGGGGAGATCGTGACCGGCCGGTCCCTCCACAAAGAGACTTTGGCCGCCGCTTCCTCAGCGCGCGCGCTGCCCGACATCTTCCCTGGCCAGGACCGCGTCGGTCGTCACCGTCGCGGGGACCTTCCGGCCGAAGACCTCGACGTCGACCTGGGCGACAGGCTTCATCTCCACCGGCAGGTACGAGTAGGCGAGGTTCTTCTTGACGGTGAAGCCGTAGGCGCAGCTGCGGAGCCGCCCGACCACGCGTCCCTCGCTCAGCACCGCTTCGCCCCCATATATAGGTATGTATCGCTCGTCGCCGACCACCAGCGTGCGCAGCCGGCGCGCCGGCTTGCGGTCGAGCGAAGGCCACTTGTCTCCGTGCACGCAGAACCCGAGGCCCGCCTCGAACGGGCTCTCAAGCAGCCCCATGTCGGTGCCGTAGTAGCGGTATCCCTTCTCCATTCGCAGCGAGTCGAGGACGCGGTAGCCGCCCGGCGTGATCCCGGATTCGCGGCCCGCCGACATGAGACGGTCCCACACCTGTCCCGCCCGCTCGGGGTCGACGTAGAGCTCCCAGCCAAGCTCGCCGACGTACGTGACGCGCTGCGCGAGAACCTCGAATCCGCCGACGAGCAAACGTCGCGCGTGCATGAACGGAAACCCTGCATCCGAAATGTCGTCGGGAGTGACTCGCGACAGCACGTCGCGCGCGTGCGGGCCCCACATGCCGATCACGGAGAGCTCGTCCGACGATTCGCGCAGCTCGACGGGCGGATCGCCGTCGCGGACCTGCAGGCGCAGCCAGCCGAGATCACTGTCGACATAACCGGCGCCCGTGACGAGTCGGAAATGATCGGTTGAGAGGCGCGTGATCGTCACGTCGCCGGCGATGCCGCCGTCCTTTTCCAGCAGCTGCGTGTAGACGACGCTGCCGGCAGGGCGGTCGACCAGGTTGCCCGCGACCCGCTCCAGCAGCCCGAGGGCGCCGGGACCCCTGATCTCGATCTTGCCGAACGAGCTCATGTCGATCACGCCCACGCGCTCGCGAAACGCCCGATGTTCCTCGGCGAGCAGGTCGAAGTAGGGCGGCCTTGTGAATCCGAAGGTGCGCTGGTCGGCGCCGGCCCGCCGCCAGTCGCGACCGGGCTGGAAGTAGTCGGGCCGCTCCCAGGCGTGCTTGACACCGAAGACCGCGCCGAGGTCCTGCATCCGTGTGTGCAGCGCGCTCGTCCTTCGCGGCCGCCCCCACTCGTCCGAGTCATGGGGGTAACGGAGGAAGTAGTAGTACCTGTAGGTCTCGCGCGCGAGCTCGGCCACGTAGCGGTGATCGCGGTGCACGGCGCCGAAACGCCACGGCCTGTAAGCATAGAGGTCGAGCTCGGAGTCGCCGGCGGTCACCAGCGCCGCGATGGCACGGCCGATGCCGCCGGCGCCGCCAAAACCGTTGAGAGAGAGCCCGGCCGCCATGTACAGGCCGCGCACCTCGGGCACCGGGCCGACCAGGGGCCCGGCGTCAGGGGTCATCGCGTCCGGGTGGCAGACCAGCTTCTTGATCCCGGCTTCGTGGACGAACGGGAAACGCCGCGCCGCCCCCGCCAGCAGCGGTTCGAACCGCGCCTGGTCGGGCGGCAGCGAGGCGCCCGCGTGGTCCCACGGCACGCCGTCGAGCCAGCGGGCGACCGGGTTCGATTCGTATCCGCCGAGGACCATGCCTCCGGCCTCCGCCTTGCCGTAGACGAGGTTGTCCGGGTCGCGAAAGCAGGGCATGTCGCGCGGCAGGTCGTGGCCCGGTACGGCGAGGAGCGCGGCGTGCTGGTGGTCGACCGGAGTGGAAACCACGAAGGCGCCGGCCATGGCGGCGACCTGGGGTCCCCAGATGCCACCCGCCACGACGACGACCTCGGTCTCGATCGGGCCGTGCTCGGTGCTCACGGCATGGATCGCACCGCCGGCCGAGAGCTGGATACCGGTGGCGCGACGGAAGGTGTGAATCCTGGCGCCCAGCTTCCTGGCCGCCGAGGCCAGGGCATGGGTCGCGGTATGAGGGTCGAGGTGGCCGTCCCCGGGCACCCACACCGCGCCGTAGAGCGAGTCCTGGCTGATGACCGGCATCAGGCGAGCCGCCTCACCAGCCGATACGAGCTCGACGTCCAGCCCGATGCCGCGCGCCCGCGTGAGCGCGCGCTGGAGCTCCATCAACTGGTCCTTGCTCGACGCGAAGCGCAGGCTGCCGACCGTCTCGAAGACGCCGAGCTGCTGGTAGAGCTCGATGCTGCACTTGCGGAACCGCATCATCGTCGGCGAGGGGTTGAACTGGGTAACGAGACCGGCGGCGTGGCAGGTCGACCCACTGGTCAGCTCGTTCTTCTCGAGGAGGACGACGTCACGCCATCCGGCCCTGGCCAGGTGGTAGAGGACGCTCGTCCCGGTGATCCCGCCACCGATGACGACTGCCTGGGCGCGCTCCATCGGCCCCTGAAGACTACTCGCGCCCGGAGTTGCCTACTCGGGCAGGGGCTGTTGTTTCGTCTCCGGCAGCAACAGCAGCAGCAGCGCCCCCGCCAACGCTGCCACGCCTCCAAGCTGGATGGCGCCACCCAGCCCGGTGGTCGACGCGAGCGCGGCCACGATCTGCAGTCCGGCGATGCTGCCGATCGCCGCGACCACGGCGATCGACGCTTCGGCGGTCGCTCGGGCGCGTGTCGGAAAGAGCTCCCCGGACCACGCACCGAACACCGGCGTGTTCGCGCTCGCGAAGCCGCTCCAGAGCACGTTGCCGATGAAGAATCCGGCCGAGCCGGTCGCAAAGCTCAAGCTCGTCGACGCCGCCGTCGCGACCGTGAGGACGATGGCGGGTCCCCGACGGCCGAACCGGTCGGTCAGGTACCCGCCGCCCAGGTAGGCGACCGCGCCGGCGATGCCGCTGACCACGATCAGGATGCTGATCAGCAGCGTCGACCAGTGGAGGACGAAGCTCGCGTAGACGGTGTAGAGAAGGCCGGCCGGCTCCAGCAGAATCGCAAGCAGGCCCGTCATCGCGGCCAGGATCACCACGCGACGGCGCCACGGAGGCTGCATCAGGAGGCGCATCGCCGACCCGGTGACGCGCGTTGCGTGAACGCTCTGCCAGGCCTTGCTTTCGGGCAGCAGCCACCAGATCAACGGCGCGACCAGGACCCCGATCCCGCCTGCATAGAACAGCCACCGCCAGTTCGGTGCGATCAGCGGATAGGCCACTACCACGAGGAATATGCCCACGCCCGAGAGGAGCGCGATCACGCTGACGGCCGCTCCTCGGTGCTCGGTGGGTGCTTCCTCCACGATCAGCGCCGTCACCACGCCGGCGACCAGGACCTCGAAGCAGACCGCGAAGAGCTTGAGGAACGCCAGGATGGCGATCGACGGCGCGAAGCCGCTGGCGAAGTTCGCCAGCGACGAGCCGGCCACGCCGACCGCGATCAGTCGCTTGCGTCCGTATCGGTCCGCCAGGGTGGACAGCGGCAGCGCGCCCAGCGCGCCGATGGCCAGCACCGAACCCAGGTCGGACAGGGCCGGCGTGTCGGCGTGGAACTCGGTCGCGACGGCGGGCATGGCGATGACCAGCACAGTGCCTTCGAAGGCGGTGATCACGACGGCGACGGCGGCCCAGATGAGGGTGACGCGCTGCCTTCGATCGAGGCTGATGTATCCCCACGTTTGCCGGGGGTTCACCCTGGGTTCCTGGGGGCCTCTCATCAGGACGTATAGTCGCGGCTATCCATGAGCCCGGTGGTCGGCGTGCAGAACCTGCGCAAGCGTTACCGGCGCCGCGATCCATGGGCTGTCGATGGAGTGACCTTCGAAGTCGAGGCCGGCCAGGCCTTCGGACTGCTTGGACCCAATGGGGCCGGCAAGACGAGCGTCGTCAAGATGATCGCCGGCCTGCTGCGGCCGGACGAAGGGTCGATCTCGTTGTTCGGCTCCGATCCCGGCGTGCCCCAGGCGCGTTCCGCGCTCGGTTTTGCCCCGGAGGATCCGGACTTTCCGAAATACCTCAATGCGCACGAAGTGCTCGATTACTTCGCCAGCCTTCTCGGGCTCGACCAGGCTGAGCGCGCGCGCAGGATTCCGGAGACGCTCTCCTTCGCCGGGCTGGAGGGCGAGCGCCGTCAGATCCGCAGGTTCTCCAAGGGCATGAAGCAGCGCCTCGGCATCGCCCAGGCCATCCTCGGCCGTCCGAAGCTGCTGATCCTCGACGAGCCCACCGCCGACCTCGACCCGATCGGCAGGCGCGACGTGCGCGCGCTGATCGAGCGCCTCAAGCAGAGCGGCGTGGCCGTCCTCTTGAACAGCCACCTGCTGAGCGAGGTCGAGCGTGTGTGCGACACGGTCGCCATCCTCGCCCGCGGCCGCGTCCTCAAGGAAGGCACGATGTCCGAGGTCGTTCCCGAGGGCAGCAACCTCGAGGATGTTTTCGTGCAGCTGGTGGAGGCAAACCAGCCGCAGCGCGATCACCTGCCGTCCTTCATCAGCGAGGGCGACACCAAAACGAAATGAACGGAGCCGCGTCGGTCGGCCGCTACACGCTGCTGGAGCTTTCACGGCGCCGGATCCTGCTCGTCTTCTTCAGCATCGGCGCGCTGGGCATCATCGCTCTTGGCGGCGGCCTCAAGGTCCTGTACCAGGTGGCGTCGTCGAACCCGCAGAACTTCGGAGGGCAGCAGGTCGACGCCGCCACGTTCGATCACTTCCTCGAGCTGCTGTTTGTTTCCTATCTCTTCCAGACGCTCGGCATCTTCGCGCTCCTGATCGCGTACGCGATCGGAATGACGGCGATCTACCACGATCTCGACTCGGGCGCAGCGGTCAGCATCTTCTCGAAGCCCGTCTCTCGCGTCGCCTACACGATCGGCAAACTCGGGGCCGCGGTGGTCGCCCTGATGGTGATCGTCGGCCTGCTTGCGCTCGAGGCGCGGGCGGTGATGTTCCTTTTCGGCGGTGGGCTCGAGGCGGCGCTGACGGGTCAGCTGGTGGCGGTCGTCGCCAACGCGATCGTGGTCATGCTCATCGTGCTGGCGCTCAGCACATGGGTCAACAACATCGTGGCGGCGGTGATCGCGTTCGTCTACTACAACGTGATCACCGGTGTGATCACGGCGGTGCATATGCTGGCCGACGGCGGCGTCCTCGGCAACGACGTCGTCAGGAACGTCTTCGACGTCCTGTACTGGCTGGTTCCGCACCAGCTCGTGAGCACCGCGGTCCGCGAGCTGGCTGAGGCGGAGATCAAGATCTCCGGTGGCGAGGCCGGCGGCCAGGCGCTCGCCACCGTGCCCGCCGCGTCGGGGGTTGGCGACATAGCGTGGTGGGCTTTGACGGTGATCCTGTTTGCCGGCCTCGTCTACGTCGCCGTGAGGCGCCGCCAGGTCTAAAGCATCTAAACCAGGCGCATCTTGCGTAGAAGGAAAGGACCTGGTCCAAGGAATCCGCAGGTCGCCCCAATGTGTGCGATCGAGATGCCGAGCAGCGACGGCGGGCCCGGGAGCAACCAGAACGCCAGGCCGAGCGGGACGCCGACGAGCGCCGTGGCGAGCGTGTCCGCCCACGTCCAGCGCCCGAGCCGGTGATAGAGCACGTAGACGGCGGTCGCCACCGCGTAAGCCGCCGGGGCGGCCCACACGACACCGAGGCCACCCTGGACCAGCCCGCGAAAGAACGCCTCCTCGATCGGCCCGTTGACGGCGTAGAACGCCGCCTGGAACGCCGCGTCGCCCGGTCCGGCCGGCACGCTGAGCGCGTGCCTCCGGCGCGTCAGCCACAGCTGGACGGCCGCCGCCGCCGCGAACATCACCGGTGTCGCGACGGCCGCAAACAGCAGCTGGGCGGCGAGGTTGCCTGGAGCGAGCCCAAGCCACGGCGCGCCCCCGCTCCACCGGTAGGCGACCGCGAACACGAGCGCGAACGGCCCCAGGCGGACCAGCAGGTCCGGCTTGACCCAGGCCCAGCTGTCGCGTACCCGCGTCAGCACCACGCGCGCCGGCGCTGGGGCGGTTCCAGCACGCATCTCGGTCACCCTGGCGAACGCCAGGGATGACGGCCGGCGCCACCTGCTCGCCTCCGGGTGCTTTCGGCCGATTCGGAGTTTTCTGTGCGACGGGGCTCAGACATGGGGGAAACCGAGAACCACACAGTTCCGGTGGCCACGAACGACAGCTGGCGCTCGTGGCTGATGACCGGCGCTCGCCAGAACGCCGTCGACCCGAGGCGCATGCGTGGGGCTCACAGGGGCCTCAAGAAGATCCTCCTCGAGGGCCTGCCCACCGGCGACCAGAATCCGCCAACCTGGACGGGTTTCTCGGGCGCCATGGTTCGCCATGCGGTCGACGAGGCCATGCGGACCCTCCCGAAGGAGGACGACCAGGTCGTCAAGCTCGCCTACTTCGGTGGTTACTCGAACCGCGAGATCGCATCCGTCGTCGGCCTCACCGAGGGCACCGTGCAGCGGCGCCTCCGGCGCGCGTTGGAGGCGATCAGCGATCACATCCAGCACGGCCGGGCGCTCGGCCGGCGGGCGCTGTGCGCGCTCGCGATCTGGCTCTCCGGGCGCTGGATCGGCGACGCCTTCCAACACGCCCTGCCCGTCGGGGCGGTGGCGGCGGCGACCGTGATCATCCTGGTCCAGCCTGCATCGACCCCGACCGGTGCGCGTGAGGGGGTCCATACGGCCGTGCCGAGCACGACCAACACCGTCGTGCCGCCGGTTCCGTCCCCGACGGTCCCCGAGGTGGTTCCGTCGCCCGGCGCGCTGACTGCGCCCGCGATGCCCGTGGACACCCCATCCGTTCAGCTGCCGTCCGTCCAGGTGCCCAGCTTGAAGCTCCCGGACCCCTCGCCACTGCCGCCACTGCCGACCGACTAGTTGCGGGCATAGATCACGACGCCGTCGACGACGTCCACCCTGTGGTATCCGCTCGCGACCAGGCCGGCGACCGTGGGGTAGTCGCGCATCGGGTAGCTCGAGAAGTCGCTCCAGCCGGCGGCCGCGGTGTCGACGATCAGCGCGGGCGGATGGGCGGCCAGGTCGGCCTCGAGCAGCGGCCACACGTCGGGCGCGGTATCCCAGTTGTTCGGCGGAAGGTCTGAGCCGCGGGCGAAACCGCGCAGGAAGCCCGGGAAACGGCCGGCCATGACGCGGTCCGACTCCACGTAGAGCGCGGGCCAGTTGCCCCAGACGAAGACGCGATCGGAAGGGCCTGTGTGCGCCGCGATGTACGCCGCCACGGCCTGGTGCTGCGGGACCGGGCGCGCGAAGTCGTACGTGAGAGGGTCGGCCGTGATGTCGAAGATCCACCAGGCGACCGAAGGGATGGCGATGCCGGCGACGGCCACCGCCGCGACCGCGCGCCGCAAGCGGAACCGGTCGAACGCGAGCCCCGCCAGCACCGCCAGCGGACCCATCGCCTGGATGAAGTAGTGCCATGAGAGATGGCCGCCGGCCAGGGACCCGGCCATCGCCAGGACGAGCCATGCGACGACGAGGCGGGCAGGGGCCGTCAGCGTGCGCCAGCGGCTGGCCAGCGCGATCGCCGCGAGCCAGAGCACCGCCATGCCGGCGACAAACGGCACGATGCTGTCCCTCGCACGAGCCCAGACAAGGCTCGGCGTCCAGTTGGTCGAGGCGTAGCCGGCCAGCGTGCCGATGGTCCAGCGCCAGAAGCCTGGCAGTGAACCGGTGACCGCGAGAAGGCCGAACGCGGGCAGCGATGCGACGAGCGCGCCGCCGGCCGTCGCGACCAGGGCCCGAAACCGATCGCGTCCCGATTCGAGCCAGATCACCGCCAGGGCGACCAGGAGCGCGTTGATCGCCGCCGACTGGCGAAAGGCGAAGGCCACCGCGACCAGGGCTCCTGCCCAGAACCATCGCCGCCGCAGCATGAAAAAAACCGAGGCGGTGAGCGGCAGCATCATGAACAGCTCCGTGTTCGCGGCGAGAAGCCGCGGGTTGCCGGCCGCGGTCAGCACGCCGTAGAAGAGCGCCGCGAGCAAGCCTGCCCTCGCACTGGCGACGTCGCGGGCGATGAGATAGAGGACCCAGCAGGTCGCGGCCAGGACGACAAGCGCGACCGCGTGCACCGCGGCCATGTCGTAGGCACCGAAGAACCTGAACGTCAGCGCATAAACCCAGAAGATCCCCGGCGGCTTGTTGTCGACGCCGCCATCGCCGTACAGCGCCCCGCCGCCGTTCATCAGGACGGCGATCGAGCCGTAGATCGCCTCGTCTCCGTCCAGCAGCCGATGCGCGAACGAGGGAAGATGTGCGACGGCGATCACGCCTGCGACGAGCGCCGACAAGGCTGCGACCCGCCACCGACCTGTCGCCACGCCCGGGTTCGCGCGTTTGGGAATATAGGAGGCGGTGGTGCCGGCCGGGCCGGATGCCGATCGCCTCACGACCGCATCTGAGGCAGCCGGGGGGACGTTGTGTTTAGCGGTGTAAAGATCGATCCGAATCGGGTTGCCATTGCGCTCGCGTTCGCGTTCGTCGCGCTGGCGCTCGTGCTCGACGTGGCCATCCGCAACGACCCTATCAGCGTTGACTTTCACACCTACCTGGCCGCGGCGCAGGTGGGGCTGCATGACGGCTGGTCGCACGTGTACGACCAGGGCATGGTCGCGCTCCAGCAGAAGGAGCTCGTGCCGCAGCAGGTCGCGCAGCCCTTCATCAGCCCGCCGACGGTCGCCCTCGTCACGGCGCCGCTGGCCGGACTTCCATTCGGCGTCGCGTATACCGTCTGGGCGTTCGCCATCTTCGCCGCGTTCGCCCTCGCGCTCGCCTGGGCGGGCGTGAGCCACGGGTGGAGCCGCTGGATCGGGGTCTTCGGCGCTCTCACCCCCTGGTTCGTGATGCACGCCGTGAATGTCGGACAGGTCGTGCCGCTCGTGGCGGCCGGCTCGGTGGTCGCCTGGCGGCTCCTGCGCGATCGCCGCGAGGTGCTGGCGGGCCTTGCCCTGGTCGCCATCCTCCTCAAGCCGAACACCGCCGCGCTGGTCCCGCTTGCGCTGCTGTTCGCGTGGCGCCTGCGCGCCTTCGGCGCCTGGATCGCGGGCACGCTGGTCGTCGCTGTCGCCGTCTTGCTGACGGTGGGGGCGGACGGCCTCTCTTCGTACATCGCGCAGCTGCTGCAGCCCTTGCCCGCGGGTGGCGACAAGCTGACGCTCTACGGGGCTATGGATGCATCCGGAACGTTTGCGCTGGTCTTGCGGCTGGCCGTCGTCGGGGCTGTGCTGACGGCCGCCTACAGGCTGCGTGGCTCGCCGGGTCTCGTCCTCCCCCTGGCGATCACCGGCTCGCTGGTCATCGCGCCGTATCTCCACGGGTCAGACCTGTGCATGCTGGCCGCGGCGGCCTGGATGGCCTGGGAAGAGCGTCCCGCCCTGAGCTGGCGCGCCCCGCTCGCCGTGGGCTGGGTGCTCGCCAGCCCATACCTCTATCTGCGGGGCCTCAGCCCCGAGCTCAGGCAGTGGCCGTGGCTCGAGCTCGTGCTGCTCGTGGCGCTCGTGGTCGCAGCCTGGTGGCCCTTAACAGCGTGGGCTGACTCGAGGAGTCCAGCCCCCGCATAATCAGGTCGCCCGCCGCCTCTGGGAGACCGACACCGATCCGGGAACTCGACATCGATCAAATCCGTGGACCACTTCGTGTGCTGGCAGGGCCGGGCACGGGGAAGACCCATGCGCTCGTCGACCTCTACGAGCAGGCGGTGCGCCGCGGCGCGGCCGGGCGCGAGCAGATCCTCGTGCTCACGTTTTCGACCGGAGCGGCAGGCGAGATCGCGGGCCGCATCGACGAAAGGCTGAACGACGACTACGGCGAGGCGTGGATCTCCACCTTCCACAGCTTCTGCGCCCGTCTTTTGCGGGAGCACGCTCCTGACCGGGACCGGCTCCTCCTCAACGGATTCCAGGAATGGATCGTGATGCGCCACGTCCTGTCCGAGCTCGAGCCCGAGGTGCTCGGCCCGCTCGAGGGCGTGCGTCGCTCCGACGCTTTCGCCCGCGATGTGCTGGCTTTCGTCTCGCTGATGAAGCAGAACCTCGTTCATCCGTCGGCGCTGCAGCTTGCGGCCGAGGCCAGCGCCGGCGACCGGCTGCGGGTTCTCGCCTCGATCTACCAGGCCTACCAGATGCGGCTGCGCGAGGCGCGGTTGGTCGATTTTCGCGACCTCATCTCGGGGGCGATCGAGCTCCTTCAGTCCAACCCGGCGCTCCGCGAAGCGATGCGCGCGAAGTTCCGATACGTCCTGGTCGACGAGTTCCAGGACGTGGATCCCGCTCAGTTCGAGCTGCTGCGTCTGATCGCACCGCCCGAGGCGAACCCACGCCTGGTCGTCGTCGGCGACCCGGACCAATCCATCTATGGCTTTCGGGGCACCGTGCCGCGGCTCCTGAGCCACGACTTCACCGCGGTCTACGGCAGCGCGACCCTGCAGCTCGAGGAGTGCCGGCGCTGCTCCCAGCAGGCGCTCGACGCGGGCGAGCGACTCCTGGCCGCCACCCAACCGGCGCGGGCGACACGCAGCCTGCGCGCCGTGGCGGAGCGCGGCGTGCCGGCGATCGTCGTCTCCCGGGAGGGCGACCCCGTCGACGAGGCGGTCTTCTGCGCCCGTGAGATCAAGCGGCTTCGCTCCGAGTGGCCAGAGGTCCGGCTGGCCGATTTCGCCATCGTGCTTCGCAGCACCACGGCCTTCGGCGGACCGTTCGAAGAGGCCTTGCGGGCGCTCGGCCTTCCTTGTGAGGTGCGTGGATGGGGCGCCACCGCCCGCAACGAGGTCGTCCGCTTCCTGATCGGGTACCTGGAGTCGATGCGCCGGCCCGACGACTCGGAGGCCCTGGAGAGCGTCCTCGCCTCGAGCCTGGGCGGCGTGGGACCGAAGACGGTGAGCCGCCTGCGGGCACGCGCGCGCGAGCGGGGGCAACCGCTCAAGAAGGTCGTCGACCGCGTCATTTTCGCGCTGGCCGCGCGCGATCCCTCGCGGTATCCGCTGCCGTGGGGAGAACCTGGTCCGACCGCCGGGCGCGCGCAGGACGCACTTTCAGAAATTCGGCCCGAGCCGGACTTCATGTCGTTCCTGTCCGAAGCGGAGCTCGACGAGCTCTACCAGGCGATGGTTGCGCGCCACCACATGCTCGGGCTCGCGCGCAAGCTGCCGCTCGCGAGCCTCGCCTACTCCGCGCTCATCGAGCACGGCGCGATGCGGCGCCTGCTCGACCTCGACCTGCCGCCTGGTGAGCGCGCGGAAGCGATCGCCGACCTGCGCTCCGCGATCGAAGGCCTCGAATCCATCGAAGTCGTGCACGAGCGCCTGCACGGCGCGCGGCCGTTACTGGCCGACATCAGCGGTTCGCTCGAGACGATGCTCGCCTCCGCCGCCGACGACACCGAGGCCGCCGCCGGACATCGCGACGCGATCCAGGTCATGACCGTGCACCAGGCGAAGGGCCTCGAGTTCGAGGTCGTGTTCTGCTCGGGCTTCGCGCACGGCCTGTTTCCTCTCGACGCTCGGCCCCATCCCCTCCTGGATGCGGACGATCGTGCGTGGCTCGAGCGCTTCAAGGTGGGATTCATGCCGTCGTGGCCCTCCGACCCTGACGGCCACCGCGCGGAAGAGGCAAGGCTCGCATTTGTGGCGATGACGCGGGCCCGCCGCCGGCTGTACATCACGTACGCCGACACCTACCTGCGCCAGGCAGGGCGCTCGGCGTTTCTCGGCATGGCGAACCCCGAGGCCGACTCCCGCGAGCTGACTCGCAGCTCGTCCCGGCTGGCGCCCGATGACGTCCTGCTGACGCGTGAGGCGGAGGTGATCCTGGCCGCGCATCCCGCTGCGCTCACGGAGCCGGCGCTCGGCCGTGCAGCCGCACTCGGCCTCGACGTGGCATTCCTCACCGATCCGGCCGCCGGTGACCCGTTCGAGCCGTATGGCGAGGGTCGCAACCCTGATCCGGTGCAGATCGACCACTTCAGCCCGACCACGCTGAATGACTACCTCAAGTGCCCGCGGCTCTACTGGTACAACGACCACCCCGGCCTGGTCAAAGAGCCGCGCTCGGTCGCGATGGAGCGTGGCGGTTTCCTGCACGAGGTCCTCGAGGACTTTCACCAGCACGAGGAGGAGTGGCGCTCGCTGGAGGCCGACAAGCAGCGGCGCTGGCTGGAGGAGGCGCTTCAGCGCCACCTCGACTCCTACCTCTCGCGCATGGAAGGCGTGCTCGACCGCAAGCGCGAGGAGAGGCAGGTCCGCTCACTGCTCGGCAACTACATTCGCGCCGTCACGGGGCTGCAGCTGATCCGGCGCCTGCGCACGCTCGCGCTCGAGAAGCGCTTCCATCTCAAGCTCGATGGGGCAGAGGTGGTCGGCAAGATCGACCGGGTCAACGACGTGGGCGACGGCGAGGTGGAGGTCGTCGACTACAAGACCGGCTCCGGCAAGGCCATGCGCATCGCGTACGACATGTACTTCGGACCCGAGCTGCACGATGTGCAGCTCGCCCTTTACTACCTGGCCTGCAAAGACGGCGTCGACGACGATGGCCGGCCGCTGGGGTTCCAGCCGCGCTTCCTGTCGCTCTGGTATCCGAAGGACTGGGTCTGGGGCGGGATGCGCCAGGACATCTTCAGCGTCGGCAGGCCCGCAGGCCTGAAGGAGTACCGCGAGAAGCCGCTGACCGCCGAAGACCTCGAGCGCAGCCGCGCCGTGGTTCTGGCCGCCATCGAGCGGATCAAGGCGGGCCACTTCGAACCGGCGCCGCGCGAGATCGCCGGCACGTGCGTGACGCGGTTCGGCAGCTGCCCGCACGCTGCGATCTGCTCCTACGGCGGAGCTCCTCCGGAATGAGCACGGTGCGCGCGGTCGGGCCTGCGTTGAGCGCCGAGCAGGCGGCAGCCGCCCACGCGGGCCCCGAGGGTGCATTCCTGATCGCGGCCGGACCGGGGACCGGCAAGACATTCACCGCGACGGAGCGGTTCTGCTGGCTCGTCGAGCAGGGTGCCTCGCCCGAGCAGATCCTGGCGGTCACGTTCAGCGAGCGGGCCGCGGAGGAGCTCAGGCTGCGGATCGCGGCCGAGCTGGCCATTCGGCGGCCTGACCTGGGAGCCCAGGCCCTCGACGCGGCCTGGGTCGGAACGTTTCACAGCGTCTGCGCCCGTCTGCTCGACGAGCACGCCTATCTGGTCGGCGCGCCCCGCGAGATGCGTGTTCTTGATGAGACCGGACAGAAGCTCTTCGAGCAGGAGCTCATCGCCAGGCTGCGGAGCGGGACCACCGCGCCGTTCGACCCGGACTCGTTCAGCGCACTGTCGGTCGACGACCTGGACGATCTCCTTCGCTCCGGCCTGCGCTTCCTCCTGAAGCTGAAGGGCAGGGGCATCGATCCCGAGCACTTCCGGGAACGGGCCACGGAGCTGCATGCGCAGCACTGGAGAGGCGGGACGAACGGCTCGGGCGGTCCGGATCCGGCGCGCGCCGAGCTCGAGGCGATCGAGGTGCTGCACACCATCTACCGCGCCTACGAGGACGGGCTGCACGAGCAGGGGCTGCGCGACTTCGACGACCTCCTCCTCGAGGTCATCCACGCCATGCGGCGCGTGCCCGAATTTCAGCGGCGCTGCCGCGAGAGATTCCGCTACCTGATCGTCGACGAGTTCCAGGACACCAACCGCATCCAGCTCGACTTCATCCGCCTCGCCGCGGCCGAAGGCTTCGGCAACGTGACCGTCGTCGGCGACGCCAAGCAGTCGATCTACGGGTGGCGTGACGCGGAGATCGACAACATCCGCCACCGCTTTCCCGGCCGGCGGCTGCCGCTGACGCACAACCGGCGGTCCTACCAGGGCATCCTCGACTGCGCGACCGACTTCATCCGCCGCGACTCGGACTTCGCGGACGAACCGGAGCTCGTGGCCACACGCGGCGCCGGTGGAGGACCAGGCAGTCCGGTCAGCATCGTGATGGCTCCCGACTCGCGTGTCGAAGCCCGCTCGGTCGCCGAGACGATCCGCCGCATGCACGTCGCCGGTCGCGCGTTCCGTGAGATCGCCGTGCTGTCGCACTCGGTCCGCATGCTGCCTCGCGACTTTGAAGACGAGCTCCGGCGCCAGGGAATTCCATACGTGACCAGCGGCGGCTCCGGCTTCTTCGACCGCCAGGAGATCAAGGACGTGCTGGCCCTGCTGAGGCTGGCCGAGAACCCGATGGATGACGGCGCGCTGGTCCGCCTCCTCCAGGGCCCCATCGTCCGCCTGCCCGACCGTGGCATGTACCGCCTCGCCGCCCGCCGCTTTGAGCGGCCGGGCATGCGTTTGCGCGACTGCTTCGACGAGTCGATGCGCGAGGGCTTCCCGGAGATGGAGCCGCAGGTCTCCGCGGAGGCCGTGCGCCTGGTGGCGCTGACCGATCGCATCGGCCTCCTGCGCGATGCGCTCACGGTCGCCGACATCCTGAACCGGCTGCTCGAGGAGAGCGGTTACTTGCGGTGGGCGGAGCTTCGCGCGCAGCGCGACGGCAGTCCTCGCGCACTTCTCAACCTGCGCAAGGTGTTCCAGCTGGCCGGGCGCTTCGAGCGCGATCTCGCGCTGGCGGGGATCGGCGACTTCGTGCGTCACCTCGACCAGGTCATCGACGCCGACCTGGCGGTGGGAGAGGCGGCTGAGGAGGTCGCAGGGACGGAGGCGGTGTCCCTGCTGACCGTCCATGCGGCCAAGGGCCTGGAGTTTCCGGTCGTCTTTCTCGTCAACCTGCGTCCGCCGCGCCCGCGGGACAGCGAGCGGCTCTTCTTCGATCCGGACAACCTGGGTTTTGTCATGAAGAACTGGCGAGGCGAGAAGCACCCGCGCTACGTCGACACGTCTCCCGGCGCACCCGCCGTGAAGCTGGCGACCGGCGAACGAAGGCGCATCGTCTACGTAGGACTCACGCGTGCCAGGGACGCGCTCTATGTCACGGCGACGCGGGAGGAGCAGTCGCCGCGCGAGGTCGGCGTCAACGGACTGCAGGAGCACGACCACTTCGCCGAGATCCTGGGCTGGGCGCTCGCCCATCCCGAATCGGCGGCGGTGATCGAGGCAGAGCAGCTCGAGCTGCCAGTCCCGGCGGCCGAAAACGGCCGCGCCCGTGACGACACGACGGTGGTGGCCCGGGTGCTCGATCGCCTGGAGCGCGTTCGGCCGGCCGCGGTCGCGGATGAAGTTTCACAGCCTCGGGCGGTCGAGCTGAGCTTCTCGCAGCTGCACGACTTCGAGCTCTGCCCCGTGCGCTACCGGTTTGCGCATCTGCTGCACGTGCCGGCACCTCCCGATGAGCTGCAGCCGCGTCACGTCCAGGCGGCGGGCTCGAGCGAGCTGGGCGCCGCCGTGCACGAGGCACTGGCCGCCTGGCATGTCAACGGCGGCGCCCTGCTCGACCGCTACCAGGGACCGGAGGCGGGGCGCGCGATGCTCGAGCGATACCTGGAGCATCCGCTGGCGCATGCGCGGACGCTTGCGGTGGAGGCCGGGTTCAAGATGACGATCGGCGGCGCCCGCGTGCGCGGGTTCGTGGACCGCGTGTGCGAGGTCGAGGGGCGAGTCGCCCTGGTCGACTTCAAGACCAACGCCACCCTCGACGCGGAGCTCATGCAGGCATACACGCTGCAGCTGCGGATCTACGGGCTGGCGGCTAGGCGGGGCCTCCTCCCGACGGGTGGGGAGGTTTCCCCGAGGCTGATCCTGTTCGACATCCGGCGCGGCGAGCGGCACGACGTCGAGCCCGACGACGCGCTGGTCGAGCGCCGCGTCCGGGATGCGTCCGCCCGCATCGCCGCGGAAGACTTTCGACTCGGGCTCGAGCACGCCCAGCGGCCCTGCTCGCTGTGCGCCTACCGTCCTATCTGTCCAGATGCGCGAAAAGTACTTTGAGCGGCGCGAGGTCAGAGAGGCCATCGCGTATGCGGAGGCAGGCGGCATCGCGGTGCACCGCAACTTCGACTCCTTCCACGGGTCGACCATTCGCGGGCTGCGCAGGGAGAAGCCGTTCCTGCACGTGATCGGGCTTCGCCCGGTCCTCGAGGAGTGGGGCAGGCTGCACGGGCTCCGGCCCGAATGGGTCCAGCCCGAGAAGCACCGGAAGGTCGCCCACTACGACGTGTTCGGCCCGGCCGCTCAAGCCTTGATCGAAAAGCTCAAGGGGCCTCTTGACGCCAATTGACGCGTTGCGTTATTATGCGTCAAGAAGCCAGGAATTCGAGAGGAGATTGCAGCTATGAGCACCGAGTTTTCCGACACCGCAACCGCTGTTGAGGAAGTGGCCGTGGGCGCCGCCCACGCCGCTGCCGAGGTCGCGTCCGACCCCATGCGCGCGGCCCGCAAGCAGGCCCGCAGCTTCGAGCGCAGGGGCGCGCCGGTCGTGCGCAGGTTCAACCGCCGGCTGAACGCGCTGATCCCGGAGAAGGTCACCTTCCTGGGCGTCGAGGTCAACGAGAAGCTGCCGGAGAAGCTGGCGATCAAGGGACTGCACATGGTCAAGGTGCAGGCACGGCGCCAGGACATGGTCGGCGGCGTGGCCAAGCGGACGCTCCGCATCTTCAACGGGTCCTTCAAGACGATCGCCAGGACGGCGACCCGCCTCGAGCAGGCAAGCGACCTGACGCCACAGCCGAGCAAGCCGGCCATCCGGCCTCGCCGCGGCTCGGCCCGCCGCGGGGCTGCCTAGCCGGTCGAGATGTGAAGGCGCCCCCCTCGGGGCGCCTTCTCTGTTCTAGCCTTCCGAATCGATGGTCCTGTGCACGGGTTCGATCGCGTACGACTACATACTCTCCTTCAAGGGTCGGTTCAAGGACCACATCCTTCTCGACAAGACGCACATCCTCAACCTCAGCTTCCTGGTCGACGATCTCCAGAAGCGTCGAGGCGGCGTCGCCGGCAACTACGCCTACAACCTGGCCCTTCTCGGCTACCCCGCCGCGGTGCTCGCGACCGCGGGCACCGACGCCACGGAGTACCGCGACTGGCTGGCGTCGCGTGGCGTCGACTGCCGCGGGCTCCGGCTGCTCGAGGGTGAGATGAGCGCGACCGGCTTCACGACCACAGACATGGACGACAACCAGCTCACCGGTTACTACGGCGGCGCCATGTGGCGCGCTGCGATGCTCGGCCTGGACGACGGACCACCCGATGTCGAGGCGGTCATCATCGGCCCCAACGATCCAGGCGCGATGCAGAGACTCGCGCGCGAGTGCCGCGAGCGCGGGGTGCCGTTCGTCTTCGACCCCGCGCACCAGCTGCCGATGATGGAGGGCTCCGACGTCACCGACGGGATCAAGGGAGCGTGGATCGTCATCGGCAACGACTATGAGCTCGAGCTCATCCAGGAGCGGACGCGGCGCGACATGAAAGGCTTGCTCCAGATGGCGGAGATGGTCGTCACCACGCTCGGACGCAACGGCTCGCGGATCACGACCCGCGACGGATCGGTGGAGGTCCCTTCGGCTCCGGCGCTGCGCGAGGCTGACCCAACCGGGGCCGGCGACGCCTACCGCTCGGGCCTGGTGGCCGGGCTGCTGCGGGGTCTGGACCTGCGCGCCGCCGGATGTATCGCCCCGGTGCGAAGGCGCGGGTGGCGCAACGACGACCCCATCTCAAGATGGGTGAGGAGGCGCGCCGGGCCCCGCAACGCACGCATCAGAGCCCGCAGGGCTCCCGGCCGTCTGGGGCGCTGGATGCTCCATATCCGGCTGTCACGGGCCATTAGTTGAACTTTCGGTTCTGGTCGCGCCGGTAAGCCCACAGCGCCAGCAGGAAGAAGGCCACGGTGTAGCCGGCCATGTACAGCCAGTCCCCGGCGATGCTGCCGCCCGAGGTCGGGGCGCCCACCGCATCCCACACCAGCTGCGCGCCCCGGTAGAGGGGAAGGTACGGTGCGATGTTCTGCAGGAACTGCGGTAGAAAGCTGAGCGGGAAGAAGAGGCCGGACGCAAAAGCGGTGGGCAGGTAGATCAGGTTGGTCACCGCCGGCGCGGAGTTCGGCCCCGCCACGTAACCGAGCGCAAAGCCCAGCCCGACGAAGGGAATCGAGCACAGCATCGCGCGCACCAGCAGGGTCGCCCACTGCGAGGTGGTCAGGTGTGCTCCGCCTGCGAGCACCGCGAGCAGGCTCAGAGCGATCAGCGCCATCAGGGCGATGAGCAGCGCCGAAAGCGTCTTGGCGACGAAGTAGATGATCGGTCGCAGAGGAGTCGACTGCATGAGGAGGTCCTGCTTCTGGCCGCGCTCGTTGGCGAGCGAGATGCCGAAGCCCAGCACCATGACATTGGCGACGCCGTAGAGCGCCATCGACGCGAGGAAGTACTCACCGAAGGTGACGTCGGCCCCGGGGTACAGCGGCCGCTTCGCCTGGCCCAGGCCGATGAACGCGTAGAACATCGAGGGCAGAACGATGCTCGTGGCGCTGAAGGCGGGGACGCGGAAGAGCTTGATGAACTCGGCGTAGGACTGCCGGGCGAGCATGGGCGGGATCGGCGCGGTTCCGCGCCTGGCCGTCGCCGTGCTCATCGCGCGGTCACCTCGTGGTGGGTCATCGCGATGAACGCCTCCTCCAGGTCGGCTCCCGCGACCTCCAGGTCGTGCATCTCGACGCCGCGGCGAAACAGCTCGCGCAGGACCGCCTCGGGGTCGTTGGTGAGGAGCTTGACCCGGTTTCCGTCGACCACCTTCGAGTTCAGAGGAAGCCCGGACAGCAGGCCGTCGCCGGGCGCCGCGGGCGTCGTGAACGTCACGCGCTTGCCCGCGACGCGCGACTTGATCTCCGCCGGAGTCGAGTCCGCGATGACGTGCCCGCGGTCGACCACGATCACCCGCCGGGCCAGCTGGTCCGCCTCTTCCAGGTAGTGGGTGGTGAGGACGATCGTCCGTCCGCGCGAGCCGAGCTCGGCGATCTCGCGCATGAATCGCCGGCGGCCGTCCACGTCCATGCCCACCGTCGGCTCGTCGAGGAACAGGACTTCGGGGTCGCCGCACAACGCGAGGGCGAGGTACAGGCGCTGGTGCTGTCCTCCCGACAGGTCCTTGACCAGCGTGCGGGTCTTTTCCTCGAGGCCCGCCATCGCGATCGCCTGCGCGGGCGCCAGCGGTCGCGGGTAATACGAGCAGAAGAGGCTGACGATCTCTTCGACCCGGAGCATTCCCGGCACTCCCGACTCCTGGAGCATCACGCCGATCCGGCTGCGAGCACGAATGTCGCGCGGATCGATACCGAAAAGAAGCGCCTTGCCGGACGTCGGGCTGCGGGTGCCGAGCATGAGGTTGATCGACGTGGTCTTGCCGGCGCCGTTCGGCCCGAGCATGGCCACCAGCTCGCCCGCGTTGATGACCAGGCTCACGTTATCGACGGCGACGACGTCGCCGTATCGCTTGGTCGCGCTGACCAGTTCGACCGCCGGACCGCTCATCGGCTACAGGCTAAAGTTTTCGGGTTGCCGACGATCTTCACCCAGATCATCGAGGGCAAGCTGCCGGCCCGGTTCGTCTGGAAGGACGACCGCTCCGTCGTCTTCCTCTCCAACCGGCCGCTCCGTCCGGGTCATTCGCTGGTCGTGCCGCGCCAGGAGATCGACCACTGGATCGACCTCGACGCCTCGCTCCTCGGCCACCTGATGGAGACGGCCCAGGCGATCGGCCGCGCCCAGATGGCGGGTTTCAAGCCGGAGCGCATCGGAGTGATGCTGGCTGGGCTCGAGGTGCCCCACTGTCACCTCCACGTGGTGCCCATTCGCGGCCTGCACGACCTCGACTTCGGCAACCAGGACCCGAACCCCGATCCGCAGATGATGGACGACGCGGCGGAGACGATCCGCACCGAGCTGCGCAGGCTCGGCCACGCGCAGGTCAGCGCTTGACCATCTTCTCCAACTGATCGATGTGCATCTCCAGGTGACTGATCAACGGTAGCCGCGCCACCTGCTCGGCGGTCATCGAGATCCCGTTGCCCAGGTCTGCCGACTGTCGCAGCGCTTTGGGATCGGCGCTGCGCAGGGTCTTGATGGTGCGCTCGTGGTCGGCGAGCGTCATCCGGACCAGCTCTTGCGGCTCGAGCCTGGCCATCTGGTTGCCGGCGCTGTCACGCAGCTGGACGGCCTGGAGCAGGTCCAGGTCGGGCGGCGTGCCGGTGGAGATGCGGTGGACGAGGACCCCGTAGAACTTGGAGAGGACGGCCAGGTGGGCCAGAAGCTCGTGGGCGTTCCAATCCTCCTCGTCTCCGCGCTCCGCCGGGACCCGCGGCCCGATCGCCGCCAGCCTGTCCGAGGCCTGCTGCAGCCGATCCGCGAGGAGGTTGCGCTCGCGGTCGAGATACGTGTCCATGAAATCACGGACGTCCTCGAGGGTGAACGCGGGACTTTCGATCTTCAGAGCGTCGCCCCCTTGACGCCGGCTTCGGCGCCCCTACCGGGGTCCCCGCGAAATCTCCAGATTTCGTGAGGTGGTCTGGCGCCCGCCCGTCGAGGACTCGAAGATGCGAGGGCTGTCGGGGGGGCGACGCTCATCTCCTAGAGACTAAGCGAGAATCGACGCATGTGCCACACAGACGACTCGCGTCCACCATTGCCGCCGATACGTGGTGCGGCAGCCGACCAGGGGGACTTCGTCCTCACATCCGCCGACGGAACTAAGTTCGGTGCGTACTTCGCGCGTGCGTCGGAACCCACCGGCGCAGGCATGGTCGTCATGCCCGACGTGCGAGGCCTGCACCACTTTTACAAAGAGCTCGCGCAGCGATTCGCCGAGGCGGGCATCGACGCGGTCGCGATCGATTACTTCGGACGCACTGCGGGTCTTGGGGACAGGAGTGAGGGCTTTGATTACATGCCGCACGTCGAGAAGACGACCCAGGAGAACATCGCGGCGGACGTCGCGACCGGGGAGGCGTACCTCCGGTCGGACGAAGGTGGGGCCGTGAAGTCGGTGTTCACGGTCGGCTTCTGCTTCGGCGGCTCGTCCTCGTGGAACCAGTCGGCGCTCAATCCCGACCTGAACGGCTGCATCGGCTTCTACGGACGGCCTCCCCGCGTGGCGGAATACATCACGAAGATGAAGGCGCCCTTGCTGCTGCTCATCGCAGGTGCCGACAGCGCAACGCCGCTGGAGGAATCGCGCGAGCTGGAAAAGAAACTCGTCGCGGCCGAGGTGCCCGTCGAGTCGCACGTTTACGAGGGAGCGCCCCACAGCTTCTTTGACAGGGGCTTTGTCCAGTGGAAGGAGGCGTGTGACGACGCCTGGCGGCGAATCCTGGACTTCGTGAGGAAAAACGGCTAACTCTCTATAGTCGGGCTGATGGCAAAGATGGCCACCAGGTCCAAGGCCGTCCGCGCCGCTCCCCGGCTCCCCCAGGGCTTGATCGACCAGCTGGAGCGCCGCCACGCCGGCATGGCGAGGCACATGGCCCGGGCGGTGGTCACCCTGGTTCGCTGGGACGCTTCGACCGGTGTACCGCCCCAGCGCGACGCCATCGTCCGCGCTTGCGAGGCGGGCCTCGACCTGTTCCTGGCCACCGCGCGGGAAGCCCGGCCGGCGACCCCCGAGGAGCTGCGACGCGTGGCCCAGCTGGGCATCCTGCAGGCCCGGAGCAGCCAGTCGGTGGAGCCGATCCTCGCCGCGTACCGGATGGCGGCGCGGGTGGCGTGGGACGAGATCCTGCGCGCATGGCGGGGACAGCCCGAGGCGACGCCCGAGGCCATCATGCTCGTCGCCAACTACGTCTTTGCGGCGCTCGACCAGGTCGCGGCCGAGGTGACGAAGACCTACCTGCACGCGCGTGAGCAGCACCTGCAGCGCGGGACTCGCGCGCACGCCAGGCTCTTCCATTCCCTGATCAGCGACAACTTCGACTCCGAGCTCGAGCTGCAGCGCCAGGCCCTGGCCATCAACGCGCCGCTGAGCTCCACCGGCTACGTGGCCGTCGTGTGCAAGCTCGTCATGGGCAACCGCGACGGGGAACGCGGCGGCCAGGCCCTGGCCGAGGTCGCCGACTCGCTCGACACGCGGCGAGGCAGCCTGCTGCTGGCGACCGACCCCAGCACGCTCGTCGTGCTGTGGCCCGCCGAGGGGACGGCCGACGTGGAGGGCGCCAGGCGGTTCGTGGCGCAGCTCCAGGAACAGGTGCAGCAGCGCGCCGGGCAGCTTGGGGCACGCGTCCGCGCGGGGATCGGCGGCTACCACCCAGGAATGCATGGGGTCGCCCGCTCCTACCTCGAGGCTCAGCAGGCCTTCGAGGCCGGGCGCAAGCTGCGGCCGGAGGCGATCATGCACGGGCACGACGAGGTGATCCCGCACCTGGTCCTGATCCAGAACCCGCTCCTGGCCGAGAGGTTCGTCGCCCACACCCTCGGCCGCCTCCTGGATCCGAAGGTCCGCAACCGAGAGCAGCTGCTCGAGACGCTCGAGGCTTACCTCGCCAGCGGATCGGTCAAGGACGCGGCGGGCGCCCTCGGGCTGCACCGGCACACCGTGCTCTATCGCCTGGAGAAGCTGAAAGAGCTTCTGGACAGCGAGCTCGACCGACCGGCGACCCGGCTCCGCCTGCAGCTGGCGCTCGACCTGCAGAAGCTGCTCTGAAGTTAACTTTGGACTTCACGTCCAAAGAATCATCCTAGTTTTGCCACCTGGCGCGGATGCCGATTCGACGTCGCGTCCTTATGCTGAACGCATGACATCCAACTCCAACGGCCGCCGCGTGGCCGTCACCGGCATGGGCTTCATCACCCCGATCGGCAGCGACCTGGAAACCGTGTGGTCGAACATGGTCGAGGGCGTCTCGGGCGTCAGCCGGATCACGCGCTTCGACACCGCGGGCTTCGACACCAAGATCGCGGCCGAGGTCAAGGGCTTCAACCCCGAGGAGTACATGGACCGCAAGACCGCCCGGCACATCGGGCGCTACTGCCAGTTCGCGCTCGCCGCCTCCAAGCAGGCACTTGCGCAGGCCGGCCTCGACCCGGCGCAGATGGAACCCGACGACGTCGGGGTCATCGTCAGCTCCGGCATCGGCGGCATGGAGGAGATCGAAAAGAGCCACACCGCGCTGCTGGAGCGCGGCCCGAAGCGGATCAGCCCCTTCACGGTGCCGATGATGATCGCGGACATGGCCGCGGGCATCGTCGCCATTCACACCCAGGCCGGCGGTCCCAACTACGCCATCGTCAGCGCGTGCGCGTCCAGCGCGCACGGCATCGGCGAGGCGAGCGAGATCATCAAGCGCGGGGACGCGGTGGCCATGCTCGCCGGTGGCTCGGAAGCCACCATCACGCCGCTGACCATGGGCGCCTTCTGTCAGATCAAGGCGACCAGCGAGCGCAACGATGAGCCGGAGAAGGCCTGCCGTCCGTTCGACCTTGGGCGCGACGGCTTCGTGATGGGTGAGGGCTCGGTGATGTTCGTCCTCGAGGACATGGACCACGCGAAAGCTCGCGGGGCCCGCATCCTGGCCGAGATCGCGGGCTACGGCGCGAGCGCCGACATGTACCACTTCACCGCGCCCCAGCCTGAAGGCAAGGGGGCCATGCGCGCGATGCGCCACGCCCTGGAGACGAGCGGCCTCGACCCGAAGGAGGTCGATTACGTGAACGCCCACGGCACGTCGACCAAGCTGGGCGACGTCGCCGAGACCAGGGCCATCAAGGCCGTGTTCGGCGACCACGCTCGAGAGCTCGCGGTGAGCTCGACGAAGTCGGTGCACGGCCACCTGCTCGGGGCTGCGGGCGCCATCGAGGCGGCCGCTTGCGTGCTCGCCCTGGACCGCGGGCTGCTGCCGCCGACGATCAACCTCGACGACCCTGATCCCGAGTGCGACCTCGACTACGTGCCGAACAGGGCGCGCAAGGCGGACATCAATGTGGCCATCTCCAACTCGTTCGGATTCGGCGGCCACAACGCCACCCTCGTCATCAAGAAAGCCCCGAATGGGCAGTAACCAGGAGGAAGGATTGCCCATGGCAAACCAGCTCGATTTCAAGGAGCTGCAGGACCTCGCTGCTGAGATCCTCGGCATCGACCCCGACCAGGTGCAGATGAACGTGAGCTTTCAACGCGACCTGGCCGCGGACTCGCTCGACCTCGTCGAGCTGATCGCCGCGGTCGAGGACAAGTACGACGTCGAGCTGCCCGAAGAGGAGCTCGAGAAGATGAACCTGATCGCCGACCTCTGGAAGGTCCTGGAGCAGAGGGCGGCCGAGCGGTTGGAGGCCTAGGCCCCATGGCCATCATCACGAACTACCGCGCCCGGTCGGACGCGGTGCCGCTTCGTTCGTTTCCCGCCACGGGTCGCCCGAGCGCCATCGCCGGGGTCGGCGTCTACGCACCCGACAAGGTGATCAGCAACTTGGACCTCGAAAAGATGATGGACACGTCGGACAAGTGGATCACCGAGCGGACGGGCATCCATCGCCGGCACATCGCCGAGCCGGGCACGACCACCTTCGAGATGGCGACCAGGGCGGCTCGCTCTGCCCTGGACGCGGCCGGCATCCAGGCCAAAGACCTGGACATGATCCTGGTGGGCACCTCGTCACCCGACGGTCCGTTTCCCTCCATCGCGTGCCGCGTCCAGAACGAGCTCGACGCACCGGGATCGGTGGCGTGGGACACGCTGGCCGCCTGCACGAGCTTCATCTATACGCTTTCGATCGCCGACTCGTTCATCGCCACGGAGCGCGCGGACACGGTGCTCGTGATCGGCGCCGAGGTGCTCTCGCGGATGCTCGACTACTCCGACCGCGGCACCGCGGTGATCTTCGGTGACGGTGCCGGGGCCGCGGTGGTCAAGGCCGCGCCGAAGGGCGCCGGCTTTCTCAGCTGGTGCCTCGGCTCCGACGGCAGGGGATACGCCCAGGTCACCTGCGGCAACATCGAAAAGGGCGCGTACGCGGCCAAGGACCCGGCGCCCTACATCGAGATGGTCGGGCCGGACGTCTTCAAGTTCGCGGTCGACATCTTCATCCGCCAGGCCACCGAGGTGTGCCAGGCGGCGGGAGTGGCCCTCGAGGAGATCGACCTCTGGGTTCCGCACCAGGCCAACTTCCGCATCATCGACGCTGCCGCGCGCCGGATCGGGCTGCCCATCGAGCGCGTGGCCATCAACATCGACGAGTACGGCAACACATCGAGCGCTTCGATTCCGCTGGCGCTCGAGCAGGCGATTCGTGAAGGCCGGGTCAATAGGGGCGACCACGTGCTGCTGGCGGGCTTTGGTTCAGGGCTGACGTGGGGCGCTACTCTGCTGAGGTGGGCGTGATGACGTGGGAATAACGCTCAACGGGCCGATCGCTCTTCTCTTCCCGGGCCAGGGCGTGCAGAAGCCGGGCATGGGCAAGGGCCTCTACGACCGCTATGCGTCGGCGCGCCGGGTGTTCGAGCGCGCCGAGGAAGTGCTCGAGATGCCTGTGCGCAGGCTCTGCTTCGAAGGCCCGGTCGAGGATTTGAACCGCACCGAGGTCATCCAGCCCTGCGTGATGACCGTCTGCTGGGCGTCGTATGAGGTCTGGCGCGAGAGCTATGGGCTCGAGAACGTCAGCGTCACCGCGGGTCACAGCCTCGGCGAGATCGCTTCGCTGGCAGCCGCGGGGGCGATCCCCTGGGAGACGGCGCTGCTCCTGGTCAAGGAACGGGGTCGCGTCATGGCCGAGGCAGCCGGTGAGCACGTCGGCATGATCGCCATCGTTGGGCTCGAGGAGGCGGAGGTCGAGCGCATCCGCGTCAAGGCGTCGGCGTTGGGCAGGCTCTGGATGGCCAACCGCAACGCGGACGTGCAGTTCGTGCTCTCCGGCGAGATGCCCGCGGTGCAGGAGGCCGAGCGCCTCGCCATCGCCGCCGAAGCACGCCGGGCCTTGATCCTGACCATCCCGCTTGCCGCGCACACGCCCCTCATGGAGACGGCGGCCACCGCGTTTCGCAAGGCGGTCGACCGGCTCGCCATCAGCGCGCCTTCGATCCCGGTCCTCGCCAACGCCTCGGGGGAGGCGCTCCGGACGGTCGCCGCGCTGCAGGACGAGCTGCGGCTGCAGATGCTGCGCCAGGTCGACTGGGCAAGAACCATGGTCTCCATGAAAGCGATGAACGTGCGCACGGTCGTCGAGCTCGGGCCAGGCCGCGTGCTCGCGAGCCTCGCGGCCAAGCACATCCCCGGCGTCGACACCTGGAACGCCGAAGAGCTGTTCATCGACTTCGCAGAACCGACCACCGCGTAGGTGGGCGACCTCGATGGCAAGACCGCGCTCGTCACGGGCGGCGGCAAGGGCATCGGACGCGCCATCAGCCAGGCGCTGGCTGGCATGGGCGCGCGGGTCGTCGTGAACTACCGCTCTGATGCGGCGGCCGCCGAGGAGACCGCGGCCGCGCTGCCCAACGCGAGCACGCACCAGGCCGACGTCGGCGATCCAGCGCAGGTCGAGGCGATGGTCGGCGCGATCGGCAGGGTCGACGTGCTCGTCAACAACGCCGGCGCGCTCCGGGACAAGCTCCTGATCCAGATGTCGCCGCCCGATTGGGAGGACATCATCCGCACCGACCTGCTGTCGGCGTTCGCGACCACCAAGGCCGCGATCCTGTCGGGCATGATGCGCGCGCGCTGGGGCCGCATCGTGAACATCTCGTCGATCGTCGGCCTGACCGGCAACGCGGGGCAGTCCAACTACGCGGCCGCCAAGGCGGGGCTCATCGGCTTCACCAGGTCGGTGGCGCGCGAGTACGGGTCGCGCAACATCACCTGCAACGCGGTGGCGCCGGGGTACGTGCGGACCGAGCTGACGACGAGCTCGCTGACCGAAGAGATGGTGGCTGCCATGGTGAAGATGACGCCGATCCCGCGTGAGGCCGCCGCGGAGGAGGTGGCGGCGACCGTTGCGTTCCTCTGCTCGGAGCGCGCCGGCTTCATCACCGGCCAGGTCATCGCCGTCGACGGAGGCCTTTCGCTCTGATGGCGATCCTCGAGCGGCACCAGGAAGAGGTCGCGATCCAGGGCGGCGAGCTGCCCGAGATCCTGCTTCCCACCAACTGTCCGGGCTGCGGGATCGCGCTCGTGCCGGACGAGCTGCGCGCGCACAACTACGTGTGCACCGAGTGCGGCCACCACTTCCGGCTGGGCGCCGACGTCTGGATCCAGCTGCTCGCCGACGGCGGCTCCTGGCAGGAGCGCTGGAGCGACGTCCGTTCGCACGACCTCCTCAACTGGACGGTCCCCAAGCCTTACCAGGAGACCGTCGAGCGTCTGCTCGAGGACGGTCTGAACGAGGCGGTGCGCACCGGCACCTGCACCCTCGACGGCAAGCCGATCTGGCTGGCCACGTTCGATTTCGGCTTCGTCGGCGGCACGCTGTCGATCGTCGCCGGCGAGCGCCTTGCCCGCGGCATGGAGCAGGCCGCGTCCTCAGGCACGCCTTACGTGCTGGTCTCGGCCTCGGGTGGCGCACGCATGCAGGAGGGGGTGCTGGCCCTGATGCAGCTGGCCAAGGTCAACGCCGTGGTCGGGCGCCTGCACACCGCCGGCGTTCCTTTCTTCTCGGTGCTGACGGACCCTACGTTTGGAGGCACCGCCGCCTCGCTGGCGCTGCTCGGGGACATCAACATCGCCGAGCCCGGCGCCGCGATCGGCTTCACCGGTCCGCGCGTGATCAAGCAGGCGACATACGCCGATCTGCCGCCCGGGTTCCAGAGCGCCGAGTTTCAGCTGGCGCACGGGCAGGTCGACCTCGTCCGCTCGCGGACCGAGCTCCGGCCGCTGCTCGCCCACCTCCTGGAGATGTATACGTGAGCGTCTGGGAGATCGTCGAGCTCGCCCGGCATCCCCAGCGGCCCTACTCGCTCGACTACATCCGGCGCCTCGCCCCCGACTTCATCGAGCTGCACGGGGACCGCCTCTCGGCGGACGACCCGGCGCTGGTCGGCGGAGTCGGCACGTGGCATGGACGGACGACTGTGTTTCTCGGCCACCAGAAGGGTCGCAGCGTCAAGGAGCGCGTGGCCAGGAACTGGGGCATGATGCACCCTGAGGGTTACCGCAAAGCCCTGCGGCTCGCGCACCACGCGGCCAAGTTCGGATTTCCGATCATCTCGTTGATCGACACGCCCGGGGCCTACCCCGGCGCGGGAGCGGAGGAGCGCGGCATCGCGGCTGCGATCGCGCACGCGATCATGGATTGGTTTCGGATCCCGGTGCCCATCGTGGCCGCGGTCATCGGCGAGGGCGGCAGCGGCGGCGCGCTGGGCATGGGGGTCGCTGACCGCGTGATCATGCTCGAGAACTCGATCTACTCGGTCGCCTCGCCGGAGGCCGCGGCTTCGATCGTTTGGCGCGACAACTCGCGCAAGGTGGAGGCGGCCGAGCAGCTGCAGCTCACCTCGCGGGAGATCGTCGCGATGGGCGTGGTCGAGGAGGTGGTGCCAGAGCCGGCAGGCAGCGCCAGCGCCGATTACGACGGGGCGGCGACCGCCCTCGATGAAGCCTTGCGCCGGCAGATGAAGCCGCTGCTCGACCTGCCTTCGTCGCAGCTGCTTCAGCAGCGCTACGACCGCTTCCGTTACATCGACTCCCTGGTGCACGCCGAGCCTCACTTCGGCCCGAAAATCGATTGACTCATGAGCGGGAACCCGGATGGTTCCCGCTCATCGCGCGTGCGGCTACGCCGCAGGCGCTGCTCACCCTCCGGTATAAGGTTGGGGCTTTCTGTAATGAATTCCACATGCGACGACTGGCAGACGATGAGGACAAAGTCGCAGCCGGAGTGAATCCGGCCGCCAGAGCGACGTTGGTGTGAGATTGACTTATGAGCGGGAACCCGGATGGTTCCCGCTCATCGCGCGTGCGGCTACGCCGCAGGCGCTGCTCACCCTCCGGTATAAGGTTCGGATTGATTGAGAGCCTTCCACCGACCGTGTCGGCGGCATTAGGCCATAGTTGCGGCCGGGCAGAGCCCGGCCGCCAAGGCAATGGCGGGTTGACGCCAAAACAGGATCCGCCGTGAGAGTGGTTGCGCAGCGTGTGAGCGCCGGAGCGGTCAGCTGGGATGGCCACTCTGCAACCATCGGACGCGGTTTCGTGTTGTTGGTGGGTGCCGCAGGTGACGACGAAAGCAGCACCGTGCGCCGGCTGGCCGACAAGATCATCGACCTGCGCGTCTTCGCGGACGAGGCCGGGAAGATGAACCTGAGCCTGGTCGACGTCGGCGGTGCCGCCCTGATCGTCTCCCAGTTCACCCTGTTCGCCGACATGAGCCGGGGCCGCAGGCCGAGCCTTCTGAAGGCGGGTGATCCCGCTCACGCGGAGCAGCTCTACGACGAGTTCGTCAAGCAGTTCCGGGACCGAGGGGTCGAGACCCAGACGGGCAGCTTTGGAGCGGTCATGCGGGTCACGATCGAAAACGACGGGCCGGTGACGCTCGTCCTCTCCACCGACGACTGGCCAACAAGTGTCTAGATCCAGAGGCCGGCTGCTCCCCCAGCTGTCCTTCATCCTGCTCGGCCTGATCTGGGGAGGGTCCTTCCTCGCGATCAAGATCGTCGTCCAGGACATGAGCCCGACGGTGCTGCTCCTGTTCCGCTCGATCTCGGGTTTTGTCGCCCTTGCCCTGATCGTGCTCGCGATGCGCCGGCCGCTGTTCGGGGCGGGTTGGCGGGGCAGGCTCGTCGGGTTTGCGATCATGGCCGTCACCAACGCGGTGATCCCCTGGGTCGCCATCGGCTGGGGCGAGGAGCGGATCTCCAGCGGCCTCGCGAGCATCCTCAACTCGACGACGACGCTGTGGACGGCGGTGCTGATCTACTGGGTCGTGCCGACCGAGCGGCCGAGCTTCATCAACTACATGGGCGTGATCGTCGGTTTCGCGGGGGTCGTCGTGCTCGTGTATCCCGAACTCGCCACGCACGGAATCTCGGGCGACGTCCTCGGCGCCCTCGCGGTCGTCGTCGCGTCGCTCTCGTACGCGATCAACGCGCTCCATCAGCGTCGGAAGATGCGCGATGTCAGCATCTTCGAGATCAGCCTCGGCCAGCTTGCTGCCAGCGTGCTGTTTGCGATCCCGCTCGCGGCACCGTCCCTGCCGTACGTCCATTTCCATGCCTTGTCGCTCGTCGCGGTCATCGCGTTGGGGGCCGTGGGCACCGGTTTCGCCTACACGCTCTACTACTACGTGATGAACACGCTCGGCGCGGTCCGGGCCGCGGGCGTGACCTACGTGGTGCCGGTGACCGCCGTGTTCTGGGGCGCGCTCCTGCTCCACGAGGAGGTGAACGCCACGGTCATCGCCGGCATGATCGTGATCCTCGCGGGCATCCTGCTCGTGAGCTATCGCCGGGTCCGTCGCGACGAGCCCGCGGTCGAGCGCGATTCGGCGGCGGCTTGAGCGAATACCTCTCCCGGCACGCGGAGGAGGTCCGGGTCGCCGCGGAACGCATCCACGGCAAGGTCAGGCGCACACCGACGTTGACGACCGATCTCGATCCCCGGCTTCGCCTGAAACCCGAGTGCTTCCAGGTCACCGGCTCGTTCAAGCCGCGCGGAGCGTTCAACGCCGTGCTCTCTCTCGTCGCCCGCGGCCGGCGACCCCCGGGAGTGATCGCGGTGAGCTCGGGCAACCACGCGCAGGCGGTCGCGCTCGCGGCGGGAACCGTCGGCCTGCCGGCCCTGATCCTGATCCCAGAAGACGCCAACCCGACCAAGGTTGCCGCGACCCGGGCCCTTGGCGCGGAGGTCATCCAGGAGGGGATCACGTTTGCGAATCGCGAGCAGCGATTGCGCGAGGTGATGGCGGAGCGCGGCTTCGTCCTCGTCCATCCGTTCGACGACTGGGACGTCATCCACGGGCAGGGCACGGCGGTGCGCGAATTGCTCGAGGACGAGCCGGAGCTGGACGTCGTGGCCACACCGGTCGGCGGCGGTGGACTGCTCTCCGGGTCGGCGATCTCGGCCAAGTCCCACCGCCCCGAGATCAAGGTCGTGGGCGTCGAGCCCGCCGCCGCCGACGACGCTTACCAGAGCTGGAAAGCGGGACAGATCCAGACGCTGGCCACCTCGCCGGCGACTCTTGCCGACGGCGTCAGGACCACGGCTGTCGGCACGCGCAACTTCGAGGTGATGTTCGCCAACGGCCTGGTCGACGAGATCGTCACCGTGAGCGAGGAGGAGATCGCGAGCGCTGTCCAGGTGGCGTGGTCGCGGCTCCACCTCGCGCTCGAGCCCACGGGGGCGCTGCCGCTCGCCGCCCATCTATCGGGCAAGCTGCCCAGGGGTCGCGCCGGCCTCGTCTTGAGCGGCGGCAACGCCAATCTTCAGACGGTGGCTACACTCCTGAAGAAGTGATACCGGTCAAGGAAGTCATGACGCGAAACGTGATCACGTTCCGCGAAGACACTCCTGTCGACGAGATCGCCAAGGTCCTCACGTCGAAGCGCATCACCGGTGCCCCGGTCGTCGCCGGCGAAGGCCATGTCGTCGGCATCGTTTCCGAGACCGATGTCTTCTCCAAGAAGGGCAAGACGGCCCGCGAGATCATGAGCCCACGCGTCATCTCGGTCACCGAGGAGACGGGCATCGACGAAGCGGCGCGCCTTCTGATCGGCGAGCGAATCCGGCGCGTCCCCGTGGTTCGCGGGGGCAAGATGGTCGGCCTGCTCAGCCGGTCCGACGTGCTCGACTTCTTCGCCAAGACGCGCTGGACGTGCAACGTCTGCGGCTGGTGGGAACGCAGCCTCGAGCGCCCGCCGCGATGCTTCTCCTGCTCGAGCACCGACCTGCGACTGGAGCGTGCCGATCCGGGACACTGACGCCGCGGGGCGCACCGTCTCGCTCAAAGCCCAGAGCTTCACCGAGTCGGTCATCCGCGAGATGACGCGGCTCAACCTCGCCCTCCACGGACCGTCGAAGGCGGTGAACTTCGCGCAGGGTTTCCCCGACTTCGATCCCGACCCCCGCATCCTCGACGCCGCGGTGCGCGCGCTGCGTGGCGGCTACAACCAGTACGCGACGACCTGGGGCGCGCCGCAGCTTCGGAACGCGGTGGCGGCGAAGCAGTCGGCGGCGTGGGGTCGCGCCGTCGATCCGGACACTGAGATCACCGTTTCGTGCGGAGCGACGGAGGCCATGATCGCAGCGATGCTCGCCGGCGTGGACCCCGGCGACGAGGTGGTCGTCTTCGAGCCCTTCTATGAGAACTACGGACCCGACTGCGTGATCAGTGGTGCCGTTCCGCGCTTTGTCGCGCTGCGGCCGCCGGACTGGACGTTCGATCCCGACGAGCTGCGCCGCGCATTCAGCGCCCGCACCCGGGCGATCGTGGTCAACACGCCGCACAACCCGACCGGCAAGGTCTTCTCGAGGCCGGAGCTGGAGGTGATCGCCGAGCTCTGCCTCGAGCATGGCGCGATCGCCATCACCGATGAGATCTACGAGCACCTGGTGTATCGCGGGCGTCACACGAGCATCGCCACTCTGCCCGGGATGGCGGAGCACACGATCACGATCAGCGGCGCCAGCAAGACGTACTCGGTCACCGGGTGGCGGATCGGCTGGCTCATCGCGCCGCCCGCCCTCACCTCGGCCATCCGCAAGGTGCACGACTTCCTGACCGTGGGCGCCGCCCATCCGCTGCAGGTCGCCATCGCCGAGGCGCTGACGCTGCCCCCGTCCTTCTATGTGGAGCTGCTTGGCGACTACCAGGAGCGGCGCGACGCGATCGTCGGCGGGCTGCAGGGGTGCGGCTTCGAGGTGTCGTCGCCCGACGGCGCGTATTACGTGATGGCGGGCATCGGGGCGTTCGGCGCGGACGAAGACGATGTCGCCTTCGCCAGGCGGCTCATCGAGGAAGTGGGGGTGGCGACGGTTCCGGCCTCGAGCTTCTACCACGAGCCATCGCTGGGTCGCCGCCACATCAGGTTCAGCTTCCCGAAGAAGCTGGAGACCATCGAGCGCGGGCTGTCGGCCCTGCGCGCGCTGCGCCGCCCTTAACAGGCAGGGTTCTTTTTCCCGATCGCGCCGCCTACGTTGGCGTCATGCGCAAGTTGATCCGCTCTCCGCTCATCTGGGCCGTCGCCGGCGAGGTGGTCGTGGTCTCGGCCCTGCTGGTCGTGGCCTGGAACGTCGTCGCCGGCGCCGCGCGGCCGGCCGCTGTCCTGTCGCCGGCGCTCGACATCCCCGAAGTCACCGTCGACGACCCCTTGGACCTCCCAGGCTTCCCAATCGCCTCTCAGCCCGGGCCCGACGGCCCGCTCCCGGGCCTCAACCGGAATCCCGGTTTCTGGCGCGCCCGGCTGGCCGAGCTCAACCGCGACCAGGCCGCGGTGGCCAGGCTCGAGTGGCAGCTCGTCCATGGAGCCACCGACGCGATCAAGCGTTACCTGGAGACGGTCGTCCTACCCGCGATGCGGCGGGCCGAGCACGCCGGGAGCCGGCGGTGAGCTAGCCCTTCTCGGGCGCCATGGTGACGTTGCCGTTCAGCGTCGCCCCATCCTCCACGGTCAGGCGGCCGACCCGGACGTCCCCATTGAGACGGCCCGACCCGCCGAGGGTCAGCCGGCGCCGCGCGGTCACGTTGCCGGTGACCTGCCCGCGGACGCTGACGTTCGCGCCCTCGACCGACGCCTGGATGGTGGCGCCCGAGTCGATGGTCACGTCGCCGCTCACTTTGAGCTCACCCTCGACGTTGCCCGCCACCTTGAGGTCGCCCTGGATTTCCAGGCGGCCCTGCAGGACGTCGCGCGGACCCAGGTTCACGAGATTGGTGCCGCCGTTCTGCGCGCTAGAAGCCTGGACTTGGACGGTTTTTTCGGCTTGAGTCATGGATTCCTCCACCTGGTTTGCGATATTTGCTTCCCGACGCGAGCAAGTTGCCGCTTATGCCTACGGAGTCCGGATTTCAGGGAGCTAGCATCGTAACAGCCGTGCCCGCAGACGTCTTCGAAGGTTAGGCATCACCCGTGGCTTTGATGAACCCTGACTCCTCCGACGAGATGGTCGACCACCTGGTCGACTTCTTCGACCGGATCGCCCCTGTGTACGACACCTGGGCCGGCGGCCAGCATGCCCGGATCGCCGCCCGTCTCGTCGACCTCGCCGCCCCGGTCAGGAACGAGCACGTGCTGGACGTGGGCACGGGCACCGGGCTGGTGGCCCACCTCGTGGCGCCGCTGGTCAGCCCGGGCATGGTGATCGGAATCGACCTGTCGGAGAACATGCTGGGCATCGCCCGGAAAAAGCAGCGGAAGAACGTCCAGTTCCTGGGCATGGCCGCCGAGGACCTCGTCTTCCGGCCCGGGACGTTCGACCTGGTCACCATGGGCGAGGCGCTGGCCTACTTCGCGGACCCCACCACGGCCCTGGAGGAGGCGAACCGCGTGCTGCGCCCGGGTGGTCGAATCGCTGTCTCCTGCCAGCGCCGGAGCCTGAACACCCGCGCCCAGGACCTTTTCTTCCAGGGCCTCGGGCCGCTGGCCCGGCGCCACTACCTGAGCCTGCCGCGGTTCAGCTCGGAGCGATCCAGGTTTGGCGAGCCGGACGTGCTCCCGCAGCTGCTCGGCGCGGCAGGGTTCGAGCTGACGCGGATGAGCGAGACGGTGACCGGCGGCCGGACCAACGACGCGCGCGAATGGACGGAGCTGATGGCCGGGGCAGGCCCGCTGCCCTACACGCTCATCCGCTCGCTCGGCCCGCGCTACCGCGACGAGCTGGAGGCGGACGTGGAGGCGGCGATGGCAAGCCTGGGCGACCCCGACGACGCCTTCAGGTACCACCACTCGTACGTGCTGGCCGTAGCGAGAAAGCGATGACCAGGGCCGCGGCGAGGCACAGCCCAGTCGCGATGACGAAGATCTCGCGGTACTCCTGAAGGAAGGCCGCGGCGACCAGCCGCTCCAGGTGCTTCACCCGCTCCCGGAGGTCGGGGTCGGTCAGGACCGGGGAGCCGAGGATCTGGTGGAACCTGTAGAGGCCGAAGGCGGTCAGGGCGGACAGGCCGACCAGCATTCCCATCATCCGCGCGATCACCACCAGGCTGGTCGCCAGGCCGTGGCTCTCGCCAGTGGTAAGCGCCAGCACGGCCGCCGTCAGCGGTGCGATCAGCAGGCCGAAGCCAAGACCGCACAGGGCGAGGGCAACATCGGCCTGTCGCAGCGGACCGGCGTGCCGCGCGAGCTCGTCGGCGCTCCAGCCGGACATCTGGAAGAAGGCGGCCGCCGCGACCAGGACTCCGATCGCGGCGGTGGCGCGGTTGCCGATGCGTCCGGCCAGGAAACCGCCCGCCACCGCGCCCACAGGCACGCCGGCCAGAAACTGCGTGAGCAGCAGGCCTGAGTCGAGCGCCTCGAGATTGAAGACGAGGCGGCCAAGGATGGGCACGTCGACCAGGGCGACGATCAGGGCGGCGCCGATCAGGACGTTGGCCGCGGTCGCCCCGATGAAGGCGCGGCTGCGCAGGAGCTCGCGTGGGATCAGCGGGGCGAGGCCGCGTACCTGGCGCCAGCCGTAGGCGGAAAGGAGCAAGATCGCGAGCACGCCGGCTGGCAGAAACAACGCGTTCACGGCGCGGTGCTCCGGGTCGTCGGGATAGAGGGCGAGGACAAGGACACCGAGCCCAGAGCCCAGCAGGAGCGCGCCGAGCCAGTCCACGCCGCCGGTCGAGCCCCGGCCTTCGCTCGCCGTGCCGCGACTGGCGATCACGATGGCCGAGCCGCACAGCAGGGCCAGCGGAACGTTGAGCCAGAAGACAAAGCGCCAGCCGCCGGCGCCGGCGGCCGCCGCGGCCAGCGTCGCCCCGTACAGGGGACCCAGGACGCTGCCCGCCTCCTGGAGGCCGGCCACCGAGCCGAGCGCCAGCGTGCGGGCGCGGCCCCGGTAGAGGTCCGCCGCGAGCGCCAGGGCCAGCGGCACCAGACCGCCGCCGCCCAGGCCCTGGATGAACCTGCCGCCGACGAGCCAGGGCAGCCCGGCGAGGCTCAGCTGGCCTGACGTCGCGGTGATGGCCGAGCCCAGAGCAAAGGCGGCCAGGCAGGCGCAGTAGACCGGAATCCTGCCGCGGGCGTCCGAGTAGGCGCCGAGCAGCGGCATCGCCACGACGTACCCGGCGAGGAAGCCGGTCACGATCGGCGTGGCCTGCTCGAAGCGCTCGATGGTCAGCCCGACGTCGCCCGTCATCGCGGGCAGGAGGGTGACGACCACGTACGCGTCGAGCGCGGCGACGAAGAGGCCGGCCCCCGCCAGCCCGAGCAGGAGGGCCCGCCGCGTCAACTAAGGAGTCGGCGAGGTGATGGTGACCGGCCCGTTGAAGGCGGAGATGGTGACCTCGACGGTTGCCTTCGCGCCGGCGTCGCCGAACGGCCCCTCGAGGGTGGCCTTACGCAACAGATGGTCGGACCTGCCCACCCAGACGTGGGCGTTGACCGGCCCGCTCGAGCTCAGGTACGCGAGAAGGCCGTGGACCTGCCCCGCCGTGTACGTGGTCGCCACGTGGTAGCAGTCCTGTCCGCCGACCGATTCGGTGGCGACGTACTTCGGGCTCTCACCCTGCGGGATGACCGCCGGCAACCCGGTCGCGGGGTCGAAGAGCTTCGCCATGTCGGGAAAGGCCTTGGCCTGGTCGCCGGTGACCTCCTGGAAACGCGAGAACGGCACGTGCAGGTAGGTGTGGCCGGATGCGATCACGACCTGGAGGCTGAAGGACACGTCCTGCTCCTTGACGGTGTAGGTCGTGTCGCTGTCGGCGGGCAGGCGCACCGAGGTCTTCGCGGAAATCAGGCGGAAGCCTTCGATCGTGACCGTGCCTTGGGTCAGTTTCAGCGTGGCGGACACGGTGCTGAGCCGCCCCATCGCGGTCCCGCCGTCGCGAAGCACCTTCGCGGCGTCGACGTTCTCTGTGCCGCACGCCACGACGAGAGCGAACGCGACCAGTGCGATGGCGCGCCTCATTGGCGGGCCCGCACGATGAGGCGGACAGGCCGGTCGTAGAACAGGTACTCCCACGCCCAGTTGACCAGGACGACGAGACGGCTGCGGAAGCTGATCACGTTGACCAGGTGGACGGTCAGCCAGATGACCCAACCGATGAAGCCGGAGAAGTGAAAACCGTGGATCTGGGCCACGGCCGAGTTGCGCCCGATGGTGGCCATGATCCCGGGGTCCTTATAGCGAAACGCCCGCGCTCCGCCGCCCCGGACCATCTCTGAGATCGACGCGGCGGCATGGCGCCCGGCCTGCATCGCCACCGGGATCAGCATGGGGAGCGGCGATCCACCGTGCTCGGCCCCCGCGAGGTCTCCGAGCACGAAGACCACGGGATGCCCGGGCATCTGCAGGGTGTCGGAGACCCGGATCCGTGCCTGGCGAGCCAGCTGCGCACCGGTGACGCGACCGATGTCAGACGCCTTCACCCCCGCGGTCCAGATCACCGTGCTGGTGGGAATCTCGTGCCCGCCCGCAAGATTGACCGAGTCCTCTGTCACCGCGTCGACCCTGGTCTCCAGCATCACCTCCACGCCCTTGCGCCGCAGCGAGCGAAGGGCGGCTTCGCGGAGCGACGGCACGAATTGCACGAGCACATACGGCGCCGCCTCTATAAGCACCACCCGGACCTCGTTTGTGTCGAGATCGCGGTAATCCTTGCGGAGGACGAGCCGGATCAATTCCGAGATCGCGCCCGCCATCTCGACCCCGGTCGGCCCGCCGCCGACGACGGCGAAGGTGAGCAGCCGCCGCCGCACCGCCGGATCGTCGACCCAGCGCGAGGCTTCGAACTGGGCCAGGACGTGGTTTCGAATCGCCAGTCCCTCGTCGAGCTCTTTGAGCCCGAGCGTGTGCTCGGCCAGCGAGGGGTTGCCGAAGTAGTCGCTCTGGGCGCCGGTGGCGAGGACGAGGTAGTCGTAGGGGATCGGGCCGTGGTCGGTCAGCAGGCGCCTCGCCTCGAAGTCCACCCCCGTGATCGACGCCACCAGGAAGTCCGCGTTCGGGAGCGGCCGGATGAGCTGCCGGACCGGACGCGCGATCTCGCCCGGGTCGAGCAGCGCGCTCGCCACCTGGTAGAGCAGCGGGGTGAACAGGTGGTAGTTGTTGCGGTCGACGAGCAGGACGTCGACCGGCGCGCGCTTGAGGGCGCGGGCGCAGGTCAGCCCGCCGAAGCCCGCACCCGCGATGACGACCCGTGGTCGCTCAGCGTTCGGGCGGATTGCGCTGTCCCTTCTGCGGCGGGTAGCGACGGCCACCGCCATGACGCCGGTTGGCCATCTTCTCCACCGCCTCCGCGCCGCCCATCGCCTTGAGCAGCGACAGCGGCAGCTTCTGCTTCTTCTTGATCACCGGCTCGAAGAGGTCGCCGTGCTTCTCGACACGCTTCAGCACCTGGTCGGAGTCGAAGACGAGGAGGCTTGGGTCCTTCGCCTTCAGGCACTTCTCGACCTCCTCCCAGGACACCGGCGTGGAGACGGTCGGACGCGCCCGCGCCCGCAGCGAATAGACGTTGACAGTGGTCTTGTACTGGTCGTTCTGGCTCCAGTCGATCAGCACGCGACCGGTGCGCAGCTCCTTCAGCTGCTTGTGCACGGCGAGGTCGGGGTGCTTCTCCTCGAAGTACTGAGCGAGCCCCTTGGAGACGACCTTGGTCTGGTTGTAGTCGACCTTCGCGTTGAGCGGCACGTAGAGCTGCAGCCCCTTGGAGCCGGACGTCTTCGCGCAGCAGTCAAGCCCGTGCTCCGCGAAGACATCACGGAGCATCAGCCCGATCCGACAGCACTCGACGATGGTCGCGGGCGGGCCCGGGTCGAGATCGAAGACCAGGGTTCGCGGCTCGGGCAGCTTGCTGCACAGCGACAGCGATGTGTGCATCTCGAGCGTCGCCAGGTTGGCCAGCCACACCAGGGTCGGCAGGTCCTGCGCGAGGCAGTAGTACATGTCGCGGTTGTTGCCCCCGCTCCACACCGTCGCGGTTTGCACCCAGTCCGGCCGGTGCTTCGGGCAGTTCTTCTCGTAGAAGAACTCGCCGTCGACGCCGTTGGGATAGCGCTTGAGCGTCAGCGGGTGGTCGTGCGTGTGGGCGAGGAGGACAGGCGCAATCCGCGTGTAGTAATCGATCACCTGCGCCTTGGTGAAACCGACCTCGGGGTAGAGCACCTTCTCGAGGTTGGTCAGCTTGAGGGTGCGACCCTCGATCTTGACTTCGACCGAGGTTTCCTTAGCCACCCTCGCGCGTCACCTCCCGGGCGGGCTTGTCGAGGCGAAAGCCCTTGAACGCCGGCGCGCGCAGCTGGCCGCCGCGCGTCCACTCGACGAACTCGAACTCGGCGACGATCTTCGGCTTCACGAAATGCGCCGCGCGGGGCGGAGCCGCGCCCGCCGTGAACGGGTTCTTGTCCGTGGCGATCGGCTTCAGCTTCACGTTCAGCTCGTCGAGCGTCCTGTCCGTGAACCCGGTCCCGACCTTGCCCGCGTAGACGAGCTTGCCGTCGTCGTAGTATCCGACCAGCAGCGCCCCAGGGTATCCCCTGCGCTTGCCCTCGCCCTCCAGCCAGCCGCCGACGACCAGCTCCTGCCGGTTGTGGTTCTTGACCTTGACCCAGGCGCCGCTCCGGCGCCCGGGCTCATAGCTGGAGTCGAGCCTCTTGGCGACGACGCCCTCGATCCCGGCCCGTGAGCTCGCATCCTGCATCGCCCGGCCGCCGCCCTTCTCGAATGGGGGCGTCTGCCAGGAAGCACCGGCCAGCTTCAGCCTGGCCAGCGCCGCGCGGCGGTCCGCGTAGCCCTCCTCCATGCGGGAGTGGCCGTCCTGCCACAGCACGTCAAAGACCATGTAGGTGACCGGGACCTCCTTCATCTTGCGGCGAATCTCGTTGTCCGCATTGAGGCCCATGCGCTGCTGGATCTCCTCGAAGCTGGGCCGGCCCTTTTCGTCGAGGGCGACGATCTCGCCGTCCAGGATGACCTCGGCCGACCCCAGCGCGCGGCCCATGGGGTGGATCTCGGGGTAGCGAGGCGTGATGTCCTCGCCGGTGCGGCTCTGCAGGCGGACCCGGCCGCCGTCGACGTAGGCGAGGGCGCGGATGCCGTCCCACTTGAACTCGAAGCCCCAAGCGTCCTCGGGAGTGGGGAGCTTCTCGCCCAGCTTCGCCATCATCGGCGTCAGCTTGTCGGGCATTGGCTTGCGGTCTGGATCCTGCGGCGGATCCATGCGGTGGATCATCCAGTCGTTGCCGCGGGTCTGAAACAGCACGTAGCGGCCCTGCAGGCGCTTGCCGTGGAGGTCGACCATGACCTCACGGTCGCTCCACTTGACGGGCTCGTAAGTCCCCTCGTCCCAGATCATCACCTGCCCGCCGCCGTACTCGCCCTTGGGGATCTCACCGGCGAACTTGAAGTACTCGAGCGGGTGGTCCTCGACGTGGACGGCGAGGTGGTTCTTCTTCGGGTCGGGCGGGATGCCCTTGGGCACCGCCCAGGAGACGCCGACGCCGTCCTTCTCGAGCCTGAAGTCCCAGTGCAGGCGGCGCGCGTGGTGCTCCTGGACCACAAACCGAAGCGCCCGGGCTGCCTTCTTCGGCACCCGGGCGCCCGGTTCTGGGGTCTTCTTGAAGTCCCTTTTCGCTTCGTATTCGGCGAGCTTCTTCGCCACAGGAAAAGGTTAGGCCACGGCCGCCTCTTCCTCGTGGAGGGCGATGGCAGCTCGCTTCTCGCCGCGGACGAACACGGACGCAAGCGCCGCCACGGCGAGGACGGCGATCGGCAGGACCAGGGTCGGGTGCATGGCGTCGACGAAGGCCTGGGTGAAGACGTAGTGGGCGATCGCCGCGACCTGCGCGGGCAGGTCGGCGCTGGTGCCTGACTGACCCGCACCGACCTCAAAGCCGGTGTGCGCGGCGTTGCTGAACGCGCTGACGAACGGGTCGCGGTAGGGCGCCGGCAGCTGCCCAGAGGCCGCCACCGCCTGGTCGTGGAGCGAGATGGCGAGGCGGTTCTGGAGGAACGCGCCGACGACCGCGCTCGCGAGCACGCCGCCCATCTCCTGGATGGTGTTGATCACACCTGAGCCGACGCCCGCCAGGTGGTGCGGCAGGTCGCGTGTGCCGATGCTGAAGACGGGCGTCCAGATGCAGCCCATGCCCAGGCCGCTGAGGATGAGCCCTGGCGTGAAGTCCCAGCGCCCGGCGCCCGCCTCCGCCGCCCAGTCGATGTAGGCGGTGCCGGCCGCGAGGGCAAGCAGTCCGGGGATCAGGAGGTACTTGCCGTTGATCTTCTGCACCAGCGTGCCGGCGATGCCAGACGAGAAGAACATCGCCACCGGTTGAATGGCAAGCGTCAGGCCGGCGTCGATGGCGCTCAGGCCGAGCACCGACTGCATGTAGATCGTGAGCGGGAGGTAGATGCCGAGGATCGCAAAACCCATTGCCGCCATGACGACCGTCATCAGAGTGAAGTTGCGGTCCTTGAACACGGCGAACGGAAGCAAGGGCTCGGCAGCCTGGCGCCGCGCCTGGTAGTAGAGGAACAGGGCAAGCAGGACGATGCCGGCCCCGATGATCTCGGGGATCGTGATGAACCCGGTGACTGTGCCCCAGTCGTACCGCTGGCCCTCGATGAGGCCATAGACGACGCAAAGCAGGCCCGTGGTGGCCAGGGCCACGCCAGGCAGGTCGAGGCGGTGGCGGCGTCCCGGCCGGAGGTCGGGAACGACAAGCATCGCCAGCGCAAACGTGAGGACGCCGATCGGAAGGTTGACGGTGAAGATCGAGCGCCAGCCGAGGTGGGTCACGAGGAAGCCGCCCACGGTGGGGCCGGCGATCACGGCCAGGCCGGCAATCACGCCGTAGATGGCGAACACGCCGCCTCTCTTCTCGACCGGGAACAGCGACATCATCAGCGGCAGCCCCTGCGGAGCGAGGACCGCTGCGCCCACGCCCTGCAGCCCGCGCGAGAGGATGAGCTGCGTCGGATCCTGGGCGAAGGCGCTGAAGCCGGAGGCGACGGTGAAGATCACCACGCCCACCGCAAACATGTTGCGGGGGCCGTAGATGTCACCGAGCCTTGCCGAGGTGATGAGCAGGACGGCGTACATGAGGCTGTAGGCATTGAGCACCCACAGCACCTGGTCGAGGCTCGCGTGCAGGCCGTCGACGATCGACGGGATGGCGATGTTGACGATGGTCAGGTCGAGCAGGGTCATGAACAGGCCGAGCACCAGCACGCCCAGCGCCGCCATCGGATGGTTGCGAATGCGACTCACGGTTGGTTTCTCCTTTTGACTACTTGAAGGCGAGGCGGACGAGGTCGACCGCCACCGCGATCAGGACGAAGAACAGGCCGAGGCCGACCGGGGAACCCCAGTTGCTCCAGCCCTCCAGGAAGGGGTCGGCGTAACGGTCTTTGATGGGTTCGCTCATGTGGTCTCCTTCTCCTTGGTCTAACGCTGTTAGGTGCGCTGGTGACCAGCATACCCCTAACGCTGTTAGGATTGCAAGTACCACTACGGCAATTAGAGGAGAATCAATCCATTGAGCCCCGAAGAAGAAAGACAGCGCGGCCTCACCCGGGAGCGGCTGGTCGGATCCGCTCTCGACCTCGTGAACGAGGAGGGCCTCGAAGGTCTCTCGATGCGCGCCCTGGCCGACCGCCTGGACGTCAAGGCGTCGTCTCTTTACTGGCACGTCCGTGACCGCAGGGAGCTGATCGAGCTGCTGGCGGAGGCGATCCTGGAGTCCGTGCCGCGCCCGCGTCGTGGCGGCGATTGGCGCCGCGGCGTGCTCGCCGCCGGCGACGCTCTGCATCGCCGGGTCACGGCCCAGAAAGACGCCGACCGCATCCTGCTCGAGGTGCCGGAAGCGCTCGAGCGCAGCGACACATTCGTCGACCTGAAGGCGCAGCTTCAAGGTGCCGGTCTGCAGGCGAAAGAGGCGGGCGACGTGGCCCTGATGGCCATGACCTACGTGATCGCCGGCCGCTCGCCAGGCGACGACGTGCCCGTGCTTGAAAGTGGAGGGGAGACGGCGACGCTGGCGATCGACTCAGGCTCGCATGGCGTCGTCGTCCGCGCCGGCGGCCCTGAGATGCAGACGCTGTTCCGCGTGCCCCACGAGCAGTCGGCGGCCGCGCCGGCCGTGGAACGGGGCGAGATGGTCGTGGTGCGGCGCGTGCGCGGCGTCGGCCACGGCGAGATCGAGCTCAACCCGCGCCGCCC
>WNGF01000041.1_pt1 | contig 147192 bp, 135 predicted proteins | sample 5400641 | NCBI WGS metagenome assembly WNGF01 (sample SAMN13153371, study PRJNA577476) | soil metagenome | isolation source: 80 cm soil or saprolite under grassland replicate 2 | place: USA:California | collected 2016-06-15 | reverse complement strand
GCCGCCCGGCCGAAGTGGCTGGTGGCGATGCCCTCCTGGTAGGCGTACACGGCCAGGGTCACGGTCTGCCGGTTGGGCCCGCCCTGGCGCACCAGCCAGACCTGGGTGAACACCTTGAAGTCCCAGATGATCGAGAGGAAGCAGGTCACCATGAACAGCGGCCGCAGCGCCGGCACGATCAGCGACCAGAAGGCGCGCCAGGCGCTGGCGCCGTCGACCCGCATGGCCTCGCGCAGCTCCCGCGGGATGGCGGTGAGCCCGGCGTAGAGGGTGATGGCCACGAACGGGATCGCCTGCCAGACGACGATGATGGTGATCACCGCGAAGGTCGACAGCCCGGTGGCGAACCACGAGTGGCCGCCGAACTCGCCGATCCCGAGCGTGGTGAGCAGCCAGTTGACCACGCCGAACTGGGTGTCGAAGAGCCACTGCCAGACGACCGTCGCGGTCAGCGCCGGCATCGCCCAGGTGAGCACCAGGCTGATCTCCACGGCCAGGCGCAGGCCGCGGCCGAGCCGCTCGAGCAGCAGGGCCACCAGCGTTGCCAGCACCATCGTCAGGGCCACGCTGACGGTGGTGAACAGCACGGTGCGCAGCACCACCGACCAGAAGAAGCGGTCGGCGAGGATCGACCGGTAGTTGGCCAGGCCGACGAAGACGGTCTCGCGGCGGATCAGCTCGCCGAGGTCGAGCTTCAGCAGGGAGATGCGGACGACCTGGTAGAGCGGGTAGCCGAGCAGCGCGGCGAAGGCGGCCAGGCTCGGCAGGACGAGCAGATAGGGAAGGCGGCGGGCGGCGGGTGGCCGGCGGGAGGGCGCCGGCACACCGGGCCGGGGGGCGGGCGCGGCCTCGGGGTCGTCGACCCCGGCCGGCGCCCGCCCGGTCCCGGCGTGGCTCACCCGCACGCCGCCGCGTCGCACGGTCCGCCCCGCAGCGGAGCCCGCCGTCCGCTCAGCTTCCCGCCATCTTCTCGGTGATCAGGCCGCTCGCCTCCTTGGCGGCCTCGGCCGCGCTCGCCTTGCCGCTCAGGACCTTGGTGAGCATGTCCTTGATCGGGTTCGGGGCCGCCTCCACCGCCGCCCAGGTCGGGTCGTTGGGGGTGATGCGGCCGTTCTGGGCGCCCTTGGCCATGGCGGAGAGCACCGGGTCGCCGCCGAGCGTCGAGCCCGCCAGGCTGGAGGAGTTCGGCAGCACGCCGTTCTCCTTGGCGAGCCTGGTCTGGTACTTCTCGCCGGCGAGCAGCTTCACCCAGTCGTAGGCCAGGTCCTGCTGCTTGGAGCCGGCGGCGATCGCCAGGTTGGAGCCGCCGAGGAACACCGGGGCGGTCTGGCCGGCGGTGTGGCTCGGGATCGGGAACGCGCTGAGCTTGGACTTCAGCTTCGGCGCGGCGCCGGCGGCGCTGTTCAGCTCCCAGGGCAGCCCGATCATCATGGCGATGTTGCCCTTGGCCATGACCTCGAACTGCTGCGGGGTGGCCTCGTCGGTGTCGGCGGGTGCCTTGGAGAGCCCGTCGAACAGCTTCTTGTAGTCGGCGATGCCGGCCTGGGCCTGCGGCGTGTCGAGGGCGCCCTTCCAGGTGTCCCCGTCCTTGACGGCCAGGTCGCCACCCTGGTCCCAGATCAGGCTGGACATGAAGTACCAGTTCTGCCCCGGCAGGTACAACGGCATGAAGCGGCCGTTCGACTTGTTGGCGGTGGCCAGCTTCTGCCCGTCCGCGATCCACTGGTCGAGGGAGGTGGGCGCCGAGACACCGGCCTTCTTGAACAGGTCGGTGCGGTAGATGACCACCCGGTTGGCGGCGTAGAAGGGCACCCCGTACTGCTTGCCCTCCCAGGCGCCGGACTCGGTGAGCGCCTTCAGCCAGTTCTGGCCGCCGAGGTCGGAGACCTTGCCGCTGAGGTCCGCGAGCGCCCCCGACGAGGCGAACTTGGCCGTCTGGGTGTTGCCCAGCTCGATCACGTCGGGCGGGTTGTTGGAGGCCAGGGCGGTGGTCAGCTTCTCCTGGATGCCGTTCCACTGCTGCTTGGCGTACTTCACCGTGACGCCGGCGTGGGCCGCCTGGTACTCGGCGTTCAGGTCGGCGACCAGCTTGTCGGGCGCCGAGCCGTCCATCAGCCAGACGGTCAGGGTCTTGCTCCCACCACTAGCGGTCTGGGAGCCGCCGCCGCTCGACTTGCTGCTGCTGCTGCAGCCCGCGGCGGCCAGTACCGCGACCAGCGCGGTCGCGATCAGGTATCGAGCTTTCACGGATCCTCCTCAGGCCTCGGACGGCTGGGAACCCGATCGCAGCCGTGACCGACCTCACCCGGGTCGGAGATTGGCATAGGCCACTTTGGCTGTCAAGAGTCGTTCTCGATCGGCCACTTCAGGACGGCGGTTCGGCTCGCGTCAGGCGCCGGCGACGTGCACCAGGTCGAGCAGCGGGTGCCCGTCCGGCGCGCCCGCCAGGCGCCGGCCCCCGGCCAGCGCGGAGCCGAGGGGCGGCCGCGCCACCAGCTCCGGCCGGACGGCGGCGACCCGCGCGAGGAACGGCTCGAGCAGCAGGTCGGCCGCGTGGAACAGCCCGCCCGTCCAGGAGAGCGTTGCCTCCTCGCCGGACCGGCCGGCCGCCTGCCCGCCGTCCGCGTCCGCCCGGCCAGCCGCCCGCGGGGGAGCGGGGCCGAGCGCGCGGGCGGCGGCGAGGGCGGTGGCGGCCACCTCGGCGGCGGCGTCCTCCCAGATCTCCCTGGCCTGCCGGTCGCCGCTACGGGCGGCGTCGGCCACCTGGGCGGCGAAGGCGGCGACCGCGCCGACCGGGTTGCCCGCCCCGTAGACGCGCTCGACCACCTCGTCCAGCGGCCCGAACGCCGCGGCGGCCAGCTCGGAGAGCCGCTCGGAGCCGCCGCGCCCGTCATGGGCGCGCAGCGCCGCGGCCAGGCCGCGCCGGCCGATCTCGAAGCCGCTGCCGGCGTCGCCGAGCAGGTAGCCCCAGCCGTCGACGCGCGCCACCCCGCCAGGGCCGGCCGCCAGGGCGATCACCCCGGTGCCCGCGGCCACCACCACCCCTGGCCCGAGCCCCACCGCGCCGCAGTAGCCGGTCACCACGTCGCTGGTGACCAGCACCCGCCTGGCGGGGAGGAGCTGGTGCACGGCCTCGGCCACCGCCGCGGCCGCCGGGCCGGGCCGCAGCACCCCGGTCATGCCGACGCAGACCACGTCGAGCGGCCGCCGTGGCAGGACGAGGCGTGCGAGCAGGGGCGCCAGCGCCGCCGCGAACGACCCGGCGGAGCCGTGGCCGTCGGCCACGTCCGGCAGCCCCGGCCCGTCGGTGCTGGTCAGCGGCCCGCCACTGCCGTCGTAGACGGCGGCCCGGAAGCGCGTCCGGCCGGCGTCCACCACCAGGCAGCTCCCGCTGTGCCCGCGGCGTCGCTCCGAGGTGCGGGCACCGCCGGCCGCTCGGCCGCCGCCAGGTGGCTGCATCCACTTCACCTCGTCCGCCTGGGAACTGGAGTCCTCAAGAGGGTGATTGGACTAGTCCACTTTGTCAAGCCGGGCGTGCCGGGGCGGCGGCTACACTTCAAGCCATGAGGACCGGGCACCGGGGAGAGCTGATCGGGGCGCTGCCCGCGCGCCTGTCCGCCAAACGGCCCAAGGGCGAGCAGCTCGAGCAGATCCTCGAAGGGATCATCGCGACCCTGCCGCCGGGCGGCGCGCTGCCCTCCGAGCGGCTGCTCGCCAAGCGCTACGGCGTGGCCCGCGCCACCGTCAGCCAGGCCATCGAGGGGCTGGCCATCAAGGGGCTGGTCTACCGCGTCCACGGCAGCGGCACCTTCGTCGCCGAGCCCAAGTTCCGCCAGCCGGAGACGCTCAGCTCCTTCTCCGAGGACATGCACGCCAGGGGCATGACCCCCGGCTCGGTGGTGCTGCGCCTGGAGGTGGGAGCGGCCAGCGAGGTGATCGCCCGCCAGCTCGAGATCGAGCCGGGCAGCCCGGTGGTCACCGTCGAGCGGGTCCGCACCGCCGACGGCGAGCCGATGGCGCTGGAGCGCGCCTACCTCTCGGCGGGGCGCTTCCCCGGCCTGGAGACGGTGGACCTCACCGACGCCTCGCTCTACGAGCGCCTGGCCGAACGGTTCGGCGTCCAGGTGGCCGTGGCCGACCAGTGGGTCAGCGCCATCCGGCTCACCGACGGCGAGGCCAGGCTGCTGGGCGTCCCGCCCGACCAGCCCGCGATCCTGTTCCAGCGGGTCACCCGCGACCCCGGCGGCGCGGTGGTCGAGTACAGCCGCTCGCTGTACCGGGGCGACCGCTACGAGGTGCACACCCGCCACCGCCGCCCCGGCGTCGGCCCAGAGCCGCCGCCCAAGGCCTGAGCGGCGGCCGCGCGGCGCGACGATCGGAGGACCTGGCCGCGATGCGCCCCCACCTGCCGGCCGCGCCTCCCTGAGCCGCGCCGGCCCGCGGGGGCTACGATCGCCGCTCCAGGGCCATCCGAGCGCGGGCGGGAGCATGCTGGTCGTCAGCGGGAGGGACGTCGCCGAGCTGGACCAGGCCGCGTTCGCCGCCCTCGCCGGGCCGTACGGGCGCCTGGTGGTCGACGTCGGCACCGGCGACGGGCGCTTCGCCTACGCCTACGCCAGGGACCATCCCGAGGCGTTCGTGGTCGCGCTCGACCCGGTCAAGGAGAACCTGCGCGAGCTCTCGCACCGGGCGCTGCGCAAGCCCGGCCGGGGCGGGCTGCCCAACGTCCTGTTCGTCTGGGGCGTGGTGGAGCGGCCGCCGCCGGAGCTCGCCGGGCGGGCCGACGAGGTCCACGTGGTGCTCCCATGGGGGAAGCTGGCCAGCGGCCTGCTGCTGGCGGAGCCGGAGGTCCTCGACGGGCTGGTCTTCCTGGCGCGGGCGGGCGCCGCGCTCGACCTCGTGCTCAATGCCGAGGTGTGGGAGGAGCCGGTCCCGCTCGAGGCGCGCGACCTGCCGCGGCTGACGGTGGACTACGTCGGCGCCACGCTCGCGCCCCGCTTCCACGCCAGGGGGATCGAGATCCGCCAGGTCGGGCGGCTGGCGCGCGAGGAGATCGAGCGGCTGCCGAGCACCTGGGCGCGGCGGCTGTCCCACGGCCGCGAGCACCCCAACTTCGTCCACGTCGAGGCGGTGCTCCGCCCGGACGGCGACCCGGCCGCCCGGCCCTGAGGCAGAGCCTGGCTACCCCGCCGCCCCGGCGGCCTGGCGCGCCGGTAGGCGCGAGCGCGCCATGGCGAGCATGAGCCCGCCGGCGGCCAGGCAGGTCCCGGCGAGGATCTGCCAGCGGAGCGGGGCGGCGGTGACCACGGCGCCCACCACCACGGCGGCGACCGGCATCAGCCCGGACAGGAGCCCGGCGGTCTCGGGGCCGAGCCGCCGCACCGCGCCGTACCACAGCAGGAACGCGATCACCGTCGAGACGATCGCGAGGTAGCCAAGGGCCAGCAGCTCGGCGGCGCTCGGGGCGGCCAGGGCGCCGGGCCCCTCCAGGACCGCCGACGCCACGGCCAGCAGCACCGCCGCGACGGCGCACGCGCGCAGCGACAGCCCCAGCGGGCTGATGGTGCGCAGCACCGGCGCGGCGACCACCGTGAAGCCCACCTCGCAGGCCAGGGCGACCGCCGACCACGCCAGCGCGGCCGCGTCGGCCATGCCGAAGCCCTCCACCACGGCGGCGCCGGCGGCGACGAGGCAGGCGCCAGCCACCACCCGCGCGGCCGGACGCCGGCGCTCCAGCGCGGGGACCACCAGGGCGAACAGGACCGGGGCGCAGCCGACGACGGTGGCGACGACCGCGGGCTCGCCGGTGGTCACCGCCCGCACCACCGCGACGTTGAACAGCGCCATGCCCGTGGCGGCCACCACCAGGATGCGCACCCAGTCCGCCACGGTGCCGCGCGGCTCCGGCCGGCCCCGCCCGCGAGCGACCACGGCGAGGATCACCGCCGCCAGCCCGTAGCGGACCGCCTGGGCGGTCAGCACGGGGTAGTCGGTGAGCCACGACGACACCGCGATGCCGGCGCCCACGGCGGTGATGCCGAGGGCCGCCGATCCCATGGCCGCCCGATCCGCTGCTTGCATGGGCCAGACCGTACGGCGCACAGTGGACTGGTGAACAGGGCCACCGATTCGAGTTCTGAGCAGACCAGTTCGCGCGAGCTGCTGGTCGACCTCTCCGGAGCTCCCCGCGGCGGGCTGGGCCTGGAGCTGCAGCGCCGGCTCCGCGACGCCATCCGCTCCGGGCGCCTGCGCGCCGACGCCGCCCTGCCGTCGACCCGCGCCCTCGCCGCCGACCTCGGTGTCTCGCGCAGCGTCGTGGTGCTCGCCTACGAGCAGCTCGGCGCCGAGGGCTACCTGATCACCAGGCGGGGCGCCGCCGCCCGCGTCGCCGCCGTCCACCCGCCGGCGGCCGCCGCCCCGCCCCGACGGCCCGCCCCGGAACCCGCCCGTCCCGTCGCCGTCGACTTCCGCCCCGGCACGGCCGACCTGGCCAGCTTCCCCAGGGCGGAGTGGGAGCGCGCCATCAGGCGCTCGCTGGCGGAGCTGCCCGACGCCGCGCTCGGCTACGGCGACAGCAGGGGCCTGCCCCGCCTCCGCGAGGCCCTGGCCGACTACCTCGGGCGAGTGCGAGGAGCGATCGTCGCCCCGGACCACCTCGTGGTGGTCAACGGGCTCGCCCAGGGCCTGGCCGTGGTCGCCCGCCTGTTCCGGCGGCGCGGCATCGACGCCGTCGGCGTCGAGGACCCGGGCAGCTTCCACACCGCGTCGCAGCTCGAGGTGAACGGCCTGGACACCGTCGGGGTCCCCGTCGACCGCGACGGGGTCGATGCCGACCGCCTGTTCCGGCAGGCCGCCGGCGACGCGCGCCCCCCGGTGGCGGGGCCGCTGCGCGCCGTGCTCGCCACCCCGGCCCACCAGTTCCCCACCGGCGTGATCCTCGGCGCCGCCAGGCGGCGGCGCCTGCTCGCCTGGGCGGACCTGGTCGACGGCTACGTCGTCGAGGACGACTACGACGCCGAGTACCGCTACGACCACCAGCCGGTCGCGACCCTGCAGGGCCTCGCCCCCGACCGCGTGCTGCTCGGCGGCAGCACCTCCAAGACGCTCGCGCCGGGCCTGCGCCTCGGCTGGCTGGTCGTCCCGCCCCACCTGGCCGCCGAGGCCGCGCGGCACAAGCACCACATCGACCTGATGACGCCGGTCCTCGAGCAGGCCGCCTTCGCCGAGCTGCTCGCCTCCGGCGGCTACGAGCGCCACATCCGCCGCAACCGTGCCCGCTACCGGCGCCGCCGCGACCGCCTGCTCGAGCTGCTGGCCGACCACCTGCCCGAGGCGACCGTCAGCGGCGAAGCCGCCGGCATGCACCTGTACGTCGAGACGCCCACCGTCGACGAGGCCGCCGTCGTCGCCGAGGCCGCCCGGCGCGGCCTCCTGGTCTCCGGCATCGCCGACTACCGCAAGGCCCACGGCCCCGCCGGCTTCGTGCTCGCCTACGGCCACCTCGGCCCCGACCAGCTCCGCCGCGGCGTCCAGATGCTGGCCGGCGTGGTCCGCGAAGGCACCTCCGGCTCCTGACCGAGGAGTCAGCGATCGCGACAGCCGGCCTTTCGCAAGAGGGGAGCTGCGGCAGGCAGCCCCGAGACCAGCTGCTCATCGACGCGCCTGCCGCCTGCGCTGCGGCTCCCCGCGCCGACGATGCGGTCCGGCCCGGTCGGCACATCGGGCAGCCGCCCTACCCGGCGGGTGACGACCCCCCTAGAGCGGCCAGGCCGCCGACCACCCGGCCTGGACGTCGTCGCAGGCCAGCGGCCTGTGCCGGCGCCGATCCGTCGTGAACGGCGCCGCGTCCGCGCGACCACCGGTCCCCGCCGTCGCGCCGGCGTCCGCCCGCGCGGCGGCCCGGCCGCACCGCGCCGCCCTCCCCGGCGGGCGGTCGGGATAGGGAAGCCCCGGCCGCCAAGACCGGGCGGCTGCCAGATCCGCACACCTGGTCCGGGGTGCGACCGTCGGCCCTGACACCGCCGCGGAGGAGCGGCGGGACCACATGGAGGTCATCCCATGAGACTGATCGCGAGAGCGCTCGTCACCGCCACCGCCCTGGCCGTGCTGAGCATGCTCGGCCCGGCGGCGACGGCCAGCTCGCCCGCGCAGGACGAGCGCCCGCAGCTCACCACCGCCGAGCACAGGATCGGCCCCGCCGAGGGACGATGCGGCTCCGGGCACGGCGTGCAGTTCGACTGCAAGGAGGCGAGCCCGTCGGCCGGAGGCGCGCCGAGCGGCAACCTCTCGGCACCGGCCGACCGTGCCATCCGGCCCGCACTGGCCCTGTTCGCCCTGCTCGTCGGGACGCTGGTGGCGGCCACGACCTGGATGCGGCGGCACCGGCGGCCGCGCGACGCGGTCTGAGCGCCACAGCCTGTCGACCGGGGGGCGCTCCATGGGCCCCCCGGACCCCCTGTTGACCGGGGACTACCGCTTCGCTCCTTGAGTCCCCGGACCCCCTGTTGACCGGGGACTACCGCTTCGCTCCTTGAGTCCCCGGACCCCTGTGAGGGGGCTGTCGACCCACCCCGGCGGTCCCCTCACCCCTCGTTCCTTGACGGGGAGGGTGGGTTGCGGCACCGTGGGCACATGACCGTCGTCTGGCTGACCCGCAACCGCGCGCTCGACTACCAGCTCGTCGTTACCTGCGCGTGTCCGGACGCCCGGCGGTCACCTCGCGGGCGGTAGCTTCCCCAGCCTCTCCCCGCGTCCCTTGACTGCCGGGCTCCGGCGTCCTCGGTAGCTCGAGTCAAGGAGGCAGCCGGCGTGCGCGCAGGCTCCACCATCTGGTTCAGTCCCCAAACAGCAGACGAGACCCTCAGCGACCTCCTTCGAGGGGGTCCGGGGGGCTCAAGTGGCGAAGCGACAGCCCCCCGGTCGACAACGGCTGGCGCGGCATGACCACGTGCGCCCTGCCAGACGTCGAGTCGGCCGCCGCGCGGTTCGAACCCCTCCCCGCCGAGGAGGTGCTCGCCTGGGCGCTGGCGGCCTTCGGCACCCGCCTGGCGATCGTCACCGCCTTCCAGGCCGAGGGGATGGTCATCCTCGACCTCGCCCGCCGGCTCGACCCCGGGGTCCGGGTGGTCACCATCGACACCGGCCGCCTGCCCCAGGAGACCCACGACCTCATCGACCAGGTGCGGATGCGCCTCGGTGTCGAGGTCGAGGTGGTCGCGCCCGACGCGGCGGCGGTCGGGGCGATGGTCCTGCGCAACGGGCCGAACCTGTTCAAGCGTGACGTGGCCCTGCGGCAGCTCTGCTGCCACGTGCGCAAGGTCGAGCCGCTGGCACGCGCGCTGCGCGACGCCGACGCGTGGGTCTCCGGGCTGCGGCGCGACCAGGGGCCGTCCAGGGCCGGCACCGCCAAGGTCGAGCACGACCCCGCGCACCAGGCGGTGAAGGTGAACCCGCTGGCCGACTGGACCAGGGAGCGGGTGTGGGCCTACGTCGACGCGCACGGGCTGCCGGTGCACCCACTGTACGGGGAGGGCTACACGAGCATCGGGTGCGCGCCGTGCACCCGGCCGGTGCGGCAGGGTGAGGACGAGCGGGCGGGGCGCTGGTGGTGGGAGGCGGGCGCCGACCGCGAGTGCGGCCTGCACCACGCCACCCCGTCCGAGCGCTTCGACGGGGCGCTCGCCACGCTCCGCGCCGACCTGGCCGCCCGCCACCGGAGAGAACCCGAGCATGCGGTTGGCGACCTGAGGTGAAAGGAGACCGGCGCATCCATGCGCTTCCTGCGTGAGCAGCAGAACCTGAACCAGGTCGAGCGGTGGAAGCTCGAACGCCACCCACTGGACGTGCGCCAGGCGATCATCGACCGGTACGCCGGCGAGGGCCCCGAGGCGATCGCCGCCGTGCCCGGTGAGCAGGAGCGGCTCAAGTGGGTGGGGCTCTACCCGCAGCGTCAGGGCGGGGACGCCTTCATGCTGCGGATCAAGATCCCCGGCGGCCGCCTCGACGCCGACCAGGCCCGCACCATCGGCGAGCTGGCCGCCGAGCACGCCATCGGCCCGACCCCCAACCCGCTCTTCGGCCAGGGCTTCCTCGACCTCACCACCAGGCAGGACATCCAGCTCCACTGGATCAAGATCGGCGCCGTCCCGGAGATCTGGCGCCGCCTCGAGGAGGTCGGGGTCACCACCGTCCAGGCCTGCGGCGACTCGGCGCGCAACGTGCTGTGCTGCCCGGTCTCCGGGCTCGACGCCGGCGAGGTGGTCGAGGCCTACCCGGTGGCGCGGGCCGTCTCGAGCTTCTTCACCGGCAACCGCGAGTACGCCAACCTGCCGCGCAAGTTCAAGATGAGCGTGACCGGCTGCCTGGAGGATTGCGCCCAGGCAGAGATCAACGACGTCGGGCTGTGGCCGGCGCGCCTGGACGACGGCACCGTCGGCTTCAACGTGCTGGTCGGCGGCGGGCTCTCCGACGGTCCCCGGATGGGCTCCGACGTCGACGTGTTCGTCCGCCCCGAGCAGGCGGTCGAGCTCACCCGCGCGATCGCCCAGCTCTTCGGCGAGCTCGGCGACCGCGAGAACCGCTGGACCTGCCGGCTGCGCTACCTGGTCCAGGAGCTCGGCCCCGAGCGCTTCCGCGCGGAGCTGCAGGAGCGTACCCAGTTCCCGCTGGCCCCGGCGGGGGAGTCGCTCACCAGGCGCTACCGCGGCGACCACGTCGGGGTGCACGCGCAGAAGCAGGAAGGGCGCAACTACGTCGGGCTGAGCGTCACCGTCGGCCGCATGCAGGGCGACAACCTGGTGGAGGCCGCCCGGCTCGCGCGCACCTACGGCTCCGGCGAGCTGCGCCTCGCCACCGACCAGAACCTGGTCCTGGTCGGCGTGCCGACCGAGCGGCTGGACGACCTGCTGGCCGAGCCGCTGCTGGCGGAGCACTCGCCCAGCCCGGGCCCCTTCGAGCGTGGGGTGGTCGCCTGCACCGGCAGCGAGTTCTGCCGCTTCGCCATCGTCGAGACCAAGGTCAGGGCGACCCAGTGGGCGCGCTGGCTGGACCGCAACGTCGCAGCGAGCGGCAACGGCGACGGGGACGGCCGTCACGGCGACGAGATCATCCGCATGCACCTCTCCGGCTGCTCGGCCTCGTGCGCCCAGCCGCAGATCGCCGACATCGGCCTGCGCGGCGAGGTCGCCCACACCGACGACGCCGTGGTGGAGGCGGTGGACGTCGGCCTCGGCGGCAGCCTCGGCGGCGAGGCCGCCTTCATCGACTGGGTCGAGGGCGCCAAGCCCGCCGAGGAGGCACCGGCCGGGCTGCTCGCGCTGGTCGAGCGGTGGCGCGCGGAGCGCCGCGACGGCGAGCTGTTCCACCAGTGGTGCCGGCGGGTCCCCAACACCGAGCTGCGCGCCATCCTTGCTGGAAAGGGTCAGTGATGTCCGGGTTCAAGGTCCGCGACCAGATGAACGACATCGACGAGGCGCCTGGCAAGGTCTGGTTCTGGGAGCTCGACGAGGCCGTCATCGCCGCCGACCGCTGCATCCAGTGCGGCACCTGCGTGGCGGTGTGCCCGAGCGACTCGATCGGCATCGGCGACGACGACCTGCCCGCCCTGGTCAAGATGTGCACCGGCTGCTCGCTGTGCTGGGACTACTGCCCGCGCGGCGGCCTGCGCCACGAGGCCACCTGGAAGCTCACCGGCTCGAACGGTAACGGGCAGCCGGTACGCGAGCGCTACAGCGCGCGCGCCCGCCCGGACGTGGCCGCTGCGCAGGACGGCGGCGTGGTCAGCGCCGTCCTGGTCGCGCTGCTCGAGGCCGGCGAGCTCGACGGCGTGCTGCTGGCGCGCGAGAGCGCCGACGAGCGCTGGAAGGGCGAGGCGTACCTGGCCCGCACGCCGGCCGAGGTGGTCGAGTGCGCCGGCAGCTTCTACAACCAGACCATGGCCCTCGGCCACCTCGACCTGGGCAAGCTGGACCTGCCGCCCGACCCGCGCATCGCGCTGGTCGGCACGCCGTGCGAGATCGAGGGGCTCAGGGCGATGCAGGCGCGCCCCTGGGACTGGGGCTCGGCCAGGCCGGACGCGGTGGTGCTGACGATCGCCCTGCTGTGCACCAAGAGCTTCAACTACGAGAAGCTGATGGTCGGCGAGATCCAGCGCAAGCGGGGCATCCCCCTGGAGAAGATCGGCCGCGTCGACGTGGTCAGGGGCAAGCTGATCGTCCAGGACCAGCAGCGCGAGACCTTGATCGAGGAGCCGATCCGCGACTTCCACGGCGCCGCGCTGAAGGGCTGCGACGAGTGCACCGACTTCCTCGGCAACGCGGCCGACCTCTCGGTCGGCAGCGTCGGCAGCGCCGACGGCTGGTCCAGCGTGCTGGTGCGCAGCGCCGCCGGCAAGCACGCCATCGACCGGACCGGCGAGCGGCTGGAGCTGCGCGAGCTGGAGCGGCCGCAGGCGCTGGAGAAGCTCGACGCCCTCGACAAGAAGATCGCCTTCGAGCACCTCGAACGGCCCTACGACCCGGACGCGCCGCTGTTCGTCGACTACGCCGAGCACCTCGACGCCTACGAGGGCGGCGACCGCGCCCCGGTGTCGCGGGGGCGGTGAGCACCGCGATGGCCCCTCCCGGTCCCGGGCTGGCCGTGCCGCCGGAGCCCGCCGAGCTGCGCGCCCGCACCCGCGCCCTGGCCGAGCAGGACCCGGCCGGCGCCATCGCGCTGCTCGGTGAGGGGGAGTGGATCCTCGACCAGCTCTGGGAGCGGTGGGGCGGGGAGCTGGAGCGCTCGGGCATGGGCCGCGAGCGGCTGCGCCAGATCGCGGTGGGCTACCGCAGGGAGCTGTGGCTGTGGGTGATGGGCGAGCGCACCTGGGAGCAGTGCGCCGGCGGCCTGCTGGGCCGCGTGCGGCGCCGCGGCGACCGGGGGTCCGGGGGGCTCAAGAGCGAGGCCGGAACCACCGTGGTGGGCGGCCACGCAGGGCCGAGCGGTAGCCCCCCGGTGGATCCGGGGTTGCCGGCATGAGCGAGCGGCCCAGGTTCGGCTACCCGGTGAGCCTCGACCTCGCCGGCCACCAGGCGGTGGTGATCGGTGAGGGGGCGGTCGCCCAGGGCAAGGTCGAGGGGCTGCTGGCCGCGGGCGCGAGGGTGACCGTGGTGGCGGACGGTCCCATGCCGACGCTGTCGGCGCTGGAGTCGGACCCGCGCGTCACCGTGGCACGGCGCCACTGGCGCCCGGCCGACCTGGACGGCGCGACGGTCTGCGTGGCGGCGAGCGGCGATCCCGACACCCGCGCGGCGATCAGCCGCGAGGCTCGCGACCGGGGCGTGCTGGTCAACGTCATGGACGACGTCGAGCACTGCGACTTCGCCGCGCCGGCCCTGCTCCGCCGCGGCGACCTGCTGATCGCCATCTCCACCGGCGGCCGCTCGCCGGCGCTCGCCCGGCGCCTCAGGGAGGAGCTCGAAGGCCGCTTCGGCGACGAGTGGGCGGCCGTGCTCGACCTGCTCGCCGAGGTACGGGCCGACACGCTCGAGCGCCTCCCCGACCTCCAGGAGCGCGCCAGGCGCTGGCAGGAGGCCCTCGACCTCGACCAGCTCGAGTCCCTGGTGCGCGGCGGCCGCTACGACGAGGCCAGGCGAACCCTGACCGCGCGCCTCCTCGCTGACGGCACGGATGCGACGACCCTGAGCGGGCTCCCCGGCGGGGCGCTACCAGCCGGCTAGTCCCAGCTCAGGGCCCGGCCATGCCACTCATGCCGCCGCCGGCGTGGAGGCCGGGCGCCAGCGCCGGCACCCAGACGACCGCGGCGGCGAGCGCAAGGGCGGCGACGGCGGCCACCCGGACGACCACCTCGCCGTGCACCCACAGCTTCTCGACCAGCACCACCGCGGCCAGCACCACCATGGCGGCCAGGTTCATCACGCCGACGACCACGAACAGCGCCATCAGCGCCCAGCAGCAGCCGAGGCAGTAGGCCGCGTGGTGGACGCCGGCGCGCAGGTCGCGCAGCGGGCCGCGGTAGGACCCGTAGTGCAGCAGCAGCGACAGCGGCGAGCGGCAGTGCTTGAGGCAGCGGGCCTTCAGCGGGGTGAGCTGGTAGACGCCGCAGGCGGCGAAGACCGCCACCGCCGCCACCGTCGCCCGTCCAGGGTGGCCGTCGACCAGGCGGACCACGAACGTGGTCAGCAGGAAGGCCGGGATGCCCGCCGCGGCCCAGGCGACCAGGTACCCGGAGGTGAAGCCGGCCAGGCGGAGCAGCCGCAGGGAGCGGATCGAGCGCTGGTACATGGAGGCCACCGGAGCGACCGACGGCAGCATCATCGCCGCCATCATCAGCCCCCACATGCCCACGAAGGCGGCAAGGCCGAGGCCCATGGTGCCGCTCATGCCGGCCATCTCGCGGGCGCGCCCAACGGTGAACAGCCAGGCCACCGCCGCGAGCAGCAGCAGGAGCGCCGCCTGCGGCGTCAGGCGCCGAAGGGACGGGGCGGTGGTGGTCACGCCGCCCAGGAGAAGGGGGCCGAGTGGCCGTTCTTGCCGGTGTTGTCGAACTGCAGCCCGAAGGCGTCGACCCGGGACGCGGTGGCCCGGGCGATCGTCAGGGTCGAGTTCGCCGGGTGGAACATGCCGGTGAGCTTCTCCACCTCGCCCTCGGGGTTGAGCGGCGGGACGAAGTCCTCGACCTCGATCTCGACCGCCTCGCCGATCCTGACGTGGTGGCGCCTGCCGTCCTCGGTGTACTCGATCGGGGCGCTCTCGACCCCCATCATCTCGCCGATCAGCGGGGCGAGCATCGCCATCGGGCCGCCGAGCTGGCCGGCGAAGACCGCCCCGAGCTTCTCGGCCTGCTGCTGCGACGCGGCGGCGTCCATGAACACCCCCACCCGCCAGTTGCCCTCGGCCATCAGCGGCGGCGTGTCGGCCAGCACGGCGACCGTCAGGCCGCTCACGTCGACCTCCTCGACCGCACCCGAGTCCACGTGGAAGACCAGCACCACGCGGCAGCGCTCGTAGTCCGCCGGCATGCTCAGCCCCGAGGTGGTGCACGGGCACACCATGTCGCAGGAGCAGTTCTCGAAGTACCTGCCCTGAAGCTGCCAGGCCATCAGCCACCCCCCACGCTCGACGCTTCGGTCGGCGGCCAGCATGTTCCACCAAGCCGAGCGCGGTCAATGACGAAGGATCGTCCTACTCCTGAGGAGCGCGCCCTGCCGATCGGGAAGGCCATCTGCAACGAGCTGCAAGATCTTGTCCGTGACGGTCTCCATGTCGAGGGCAGGCAGCCCCTGCTTCTTGTGCCTCGCCGGTACGCTTCCTCATGATGCGGGTAACGCATGCCCGTCTGGGGATTCCCGAGTCGATGGTCATTTGTGTCAGCGATCCGTTCAGACCATGTGGCAACGGGCTATGGTGACCTGTTACAGGAGTCCGATACTCATGACAGGTGCAGACGACGGAGAGAATGCTCGCCCTGGCGAGTTGTCGCCGCGCGCAGCAGCGGCGCTCGACCGACTCTCGACGGTAGAGGCAGAGCTCCGAGAGCAACTGGGGCCAAGGCGGGCACACTCAGCAATCGTGGTGACGGCACTTCTTAGCACACGTCTAGGCGCCGATCGTCTTGGGGATCTTGCGTACCATGCGACGCCGACGGACGTTTTCCGCGACCTGGACGCCGACGTGGAGCGCGCTCTGAGCGCATTTGATGCTCAGTCGGTCTTCAATGAGCTATACAAGACAGGGCATCTAAATAGAACTGTGGGAGACGTGGCTGCAGTCATTCGCAGCCTGAGCGACAGTGACCAGCTCATGCTGGCTGGCGAGCTATTGAAGCGCACGGCCGATCCGTTCGTTGGCATGTTTACCGTTCCGGCTGAGATCGCTGTTCTTGCAAGCCGCCTCACGGTTGGTGCCACTGAGAATGGTGAAGCCCATGACAGGCTTTATAAGAGAGAGCTTCGGGTATTTGATCCTAGGGCTGGCTGCGGCGAGATGCTCCTCGAACTCGCTCACCTCATAGAGAATCACCAAGGGAGAGCTTGGGTTGTCGGTTGCGAACCTTCAGCCGAAGCCCTTGGAATCGCACAGGCCTCGATTGCCCTCGCCGGCTATTCAACAAGCGATCTCCATCAGGAGGAATGGCTACTGCGGACCGCTAGCCATGAGCAAGCATTCGACTACTTGGTCTCGGCGATCCCCGCAACCTCATGGCGCCATCTCGACCGTTGGTTGGAATACGGTCTTTCGCTCCCTGCTCGGCCGAGGTCAACCGATTCCAGCCTCCTCTACGTTGCCAAGGTTGCCCAGAGGGTATCTGAGCTACCGAATTCACGCGCCGTGCTTGTTGTAAACTCGGCAGCACTTACAACCGGTGCCGCTGGTTCTGGCGATGTCCAACTCCGCCGCATGATAGTCGAACTGGGGGCACTTCGGGCTGTTATCGCCCTGCCATCCGGGATATTTGAGAGAACCACTGTGGCTCCTACGATGCTTCTCTTCACTGGCTCGATGGACAGTCGAGCAAAAGCAGCAGCAGCTTTCGCCTCGTCGACGCGCGCATGTACGGAGCGAGGGTCGATCGCAAGAGGCGCATCCTTGGCGCCGCCGACGTGGACGAGATCGTCATGGCGGTTGCGCAGGGTGGATCCGAGAACGCGGTCGAGATCGACATTCAAGTCCTCGCTGAGGATGGCAGGTGGCGAATTCCACCTTTCGGAAAACGTATATCAGCCAAGAAGGGGCACTCGAGTTCCCAGGATTCAGCACCAACCCTGGATGAGCATGAACTCGGAGAGCTCTGCCGTGTGATGTCTGGCAGGAACAGGGTCGCCAAGGAGACTGACAGAGATCCGGACCTACGAGTGATTCGAGCTGAAGACGTCGGTGTCGAGCTGAGGCCGTGGGCAGATCTTCCCTACTCGACTCGTAGACGGAAGAGTTCCGTGGAAGTGGCCCCCGGCGATATTGTTGGGAGTATTTCGCGGCCATATGGACGCTGGGTGTTGGTGCCGGACGGTTATGGCCGGGCGCTTGCCAGCGATCACACGGTCGTTCTGCGCAAGCAGAGAGATGTCAGCATGTGGTACATCCTGAGTTTTCTACGATCGGAGCGAGGTAAACGCTGGATCGAGTCGACCTTCCGTGGAACAGTCCCTCGGATAGCGCGCGATGAACTGGCGCTGATCCCTGTTCCCGATTGCCCGATTGAATCCATTGAAATTGACATGATACTCCGAGACTACGAGAGCGAGTTGATACGGCTTGAATCTGAAGTCGGTCAGCTACGCTCACGGCTCAGCGCAATCCATGATACCGAGTCACCAGTCGAGACCGCGGCCAACGTCGATTCCCTCTACGGTATCGTTGCCTCAGTTCGGTCAGTGGGTAGTCTATAAGACTCTCTGCGAATTGCAGAAAATGCCTTTCCGTAGCCGATCGCGCGAACTCTGCGAGCAATTGATCGATCGCCTTCTCCACGTGCGAAGTATCATGAGATTGTGCATGAAGGACTGAAACTGTTTCAACCACCTTAGCCTCCCTTTGCGCTGCCGTTGCGCGTGACCATTCCATCTCCGGTCGTGCGATCAAGAGTTGGGCTGACTCCGTGAGGCGTAATGGTGCCACCATCGGTAGCCAATTTGCTATGGCTCTTGAGGTCGCGAGTTCTGTTTCGAACGACCTACAGTCCGACATCGGCGGCCTTGGTCAGGCATTCGGAGATGCAAATTCCCCAGCGGTCGCTCTGTTTGGAAGTTTACCTGAAGAGCGGAATCGAATTCATGGCGATTACCCGAAATCTGACTTCCAGTTTAGGCAACGTCTTGGAGAGGCCGAGGGGATTCTCCGAGAGCTGCTCGATAGCCTCAGCTTCCTAGCTCGCTGGGAAATCAGATATTCTGAGTCAATCGAGCCCATAGAGGGCGATAACGGCAAGCCAGATTTCTACGGAACGTTTCGCATCCTCAGGGGAGACAATTCGGACTGGGATCTTGTAGAGCAGATCTCTAGTTCGCCACTTTACCGCGGGCGTGCCTATGCTCTTGTCGATGGACACATACTATTGGATTTGCACCCGTATCTGGTCGTCCGCGACTGCCCAGTCTGTGGTGCCCTTGAAGTATACTATCCTAATTCATTTGGCGAGGGTGAGGCGAATCTGAAGTCAATTGACCGAGGGCATCCTCAAGTATGCTCCGACGATGGGATCCTGCGTCAGCTCCGGTCGGCGTTCACGTCGCTGTAGCTATCCGTTCCAGGTGGAGACGATATCCGTTGGGGTGGCGCGGAGGCTGGGGGTAGGGTCGTCGGCAACCTTTGCGGCACCCAGAGCGCATCTGGGACCGTGTAGTCGGTATCATCGCGGATACGATTGAACATTCCAGATGTGATCTGGTGGGTGTAATGAAACCCGGTCAGGACCTTAGGGAAGCGAAGCCCATCCGGCACGGGCACAGCGGCTTCCAACCTGACAGGGCGGCCTATGAGTGGCTGAAGCTTCTGTAGTGCAAGGGGGATCTCGTAGAGATCCCTGTCCAAACTCACGATGATGGCGACATCACACTTGCCGGTCAGGACGAATTCGATGAGATCGAGAGCCATTACCAGATCGATGCCCTTTTCCCGCGGGCGTTGCCATGGATGGAGCGTCACCCGCCGGCCAGCGAGTCCACGCATCGGCTTTGGCAGCGCTTGTCGATGACCCCACTCCCAGTGGTAACGCAGGGGGCGGAAGACCACGGTGATGCCGACCTGCCGCATTGCGTGGAGCCGGCGATCCAGGTTCCTGGTCTTCTCGGCTTCGCCGCGGATGTTGGGGTTGGGCCGGCCGGTGTAGAAACGGCATGCCACCGGGTGCCGTGTTCGCGTTCCCGCAAGGTATTGGGCCAGTAGGTGCGGATGGCAGAGGGGATGACCAAAGAGGTCATCGCAGCGCTTGTACAGGTTCTGCCCATCGATCAACACCATGACGCGCGCCGCGGGGTCAGTGGCCAGGGCAGCGACAACAGAAAGCTCAGCCATTGGGGAACCAAGAAAAGCCCCGGACATCCCGTTGGGGAAGCCGGGGCACGTAAACAGGTACCAGGCTATGGCGCGGCTGCGTCGGGCGCAACCTCGTTGTCCACATCCCTTGGGTGGTGGATCAGGGCAGCTCGGGGAGCCAGACGCGCATGGCGGCGGGGCCGCGGTTGGCCCACAGGTGGTAGGGGATCAGGGCGAGGGGGGCGGCCTCGCTGGCGATGCCGTCCTGGTCGGGCGCGTACGGCCAGCCGGACTCGGGGAGGTGCAGAGGCCTGGCGGAGCTGCGCAGCCAGACCGCGCCGCCGAGCTGGTCGTCGCGGCCCTTGTCGGCGGGGGGCGCCGAGGTGTCCACCGCGAGCGCGTCGAGCCGCAGCGACGGGTCCTGGCCGACGGACTCGGCGCAGTAGACCAGCGGTCCCCGCTCGGCGGCCACGCAGCCGCGCACCGCGTCGATCCTCGGGTCCGGCCTGGTCCAGCGGGGGCGCAGCGGCAGCTCGAGGCGGAGCTCGTCGCCGGGGCGCCAGGGCGCCTCCACCACCGCGTACCCGGCGGGCCCCTCGGCTCCTCCAACGGTCACCCCGGCCGGGCCGACCGGCCGGCGTTGCCCGTCGTGGACCAGGGCCGCGCCCTGCGCCCACGACGGCACCCGCAGGGCGATGCGCCAGGGCCCGCCGCCCGACTCCTCCACGCGCACGGTCACCGTGCCGGTCCAGGGGTAGCCCGTGGTCACGCGCAGCCCGACCGGGCGGCCGTCCGGCAGGGTCGTGCGCACCGTGCAGGCGGTGAGCTGGTGGAGCTGGACGCCCTGGTCGTTCGCGCTGGCGACGTAGGCGGCCAGGCTGGTGAGGGTGCGGGAGAGGTTGTTCGGGCAGCAGGAGACCGCGAACCAGCGCGAGCGCATGCCTCCTGCCGCGTGCGGGCTCTCGGCGTCGCCGCCGTCCGGCGCGGCGGGGGAGCGCTGCTGCAACGGGTTGGCGTAGAAGAAGGCGTGCCCGTCCAGCGCCGGCGAGGCCGCCACCACGTTGTAGAACGTCCGCTCGATCGCGTCGGCGTAGCGCGCCTCCCCGGTGGCCAGCAGCAGCCGCCAGCACAGCATCACCGCGGCGACGCCGGCGCAGGTCTCGGCGTAGGCGCGGTCGGGCGGCAGCTCGAAGTCGTCGCCGAAGGACTCGCCGGTGTGGCGCGAGCCCATCCCGCCGGTGAGGTAGGTGCGCGCCGCCACGGTGTTGCGCCACTGCTCGGCGACCGCCTCGAGCAGCTCGCTGTCGCCGGTCTCGACGGCCACGTCGACGGCGCCGCTGGCCAGGTAGAGGGCGCGCACGGCGTGGCCGCGCAGCACCCTGGCCTGGCGTACGGGCAGGTCGTCCTGGTTGTAGGCGGCGCCGAGCGAGCCGGCACGCAGCAGGCCGTGGCCGCGCCGCTCCACGAACAGCCCCGCCTGCTCCAGGTAGCGCTCGTTCCCGGTGGCGCGGTACAGCTCCGCGAGGGCCGGCTCGATCTCGGGATGGCCGCAGATCCCGGCGCGGCCGTCCTCGCCGAACTCCTCGCAGACGTGGTCGGCGGCACGCCGCGCCACGGCGACCAGCGGGTCCTCGCCGGCGGTGCGCAGCCGCGCCACGGCCGCCTGGATCAGGTGTCCGAAGCAGTACAGCTCGTGCCCCCACTCCAGGTCGCGGTAGCGCGCCTGCCGCCCGTGCCAGCCGAAGCGGGTGTTGAGGTAGCCGTCCGGCTCCTGGGCGACGGCGACCTCCTCGGTGAGCTCCGTGAACGCCCGCTCCGGCGCCTCCCTCCCGCCGCGGGCCGTCGGCTGCAGCGAGCGAGACCCGGACTCCCAGGCGAGCCCCTCGAGCAGCTTGTAGACCTCGGAGTCGGCGAACTCCCGCCCGGCCGACGGGCCGCCCTCCGCCGCCGCGCGGAAGTTGCCGATCCAGCCGAGGCGGGTCATCCAGTCGCGGCAGTGCTCGACGATCACCTCACCGCCGAGGCGCTGGCGGTCACCCCAGAAGCCGGGCTCCAGCCGCACCTCGCCGAGCCCGAGCGGGCGCAGCCGGCCCGAGGCGGGGACGACCGGCCGGCCCCAGGAGCCGTCGCCGCGCTCAGCCACGCAGCGCCCCGGTCATGAAGCCGCGCACGTAATGGCGCTGCAACAGCAGGAACGCCAGCAGGCACGGCAGCGCCATCACCACCACGCCGGCCTCGAGGGCGCCGTAGTCGATCGCGCCGAAGCTGCGCTGCTGCATGCTGTAGACCGCCACCGGCATGGTGAACTTCGACGCGTCGCTGATCAGGATCAGTGGCGCGAAGAAGTCGTTCCACGAGGCCAGGAACGCGAACAGGGCCACGGTGACGAGCCCGGGCCGCACGGCGCGCAGCAGCACCCGCCGCAGCGCCGTGAAGGTCGAGCAGCCGTCGACCAGCGCGGCCTCCTCCAGCTCGCGCGGCACCGCCTCGAACGAATTGCGCATCATGAACAGCGCGAACGGCAACTGGAACATGATGAACACCAGGCTCAATCCCAGCAGGGAGTTCTGCAGCCCGAGCCGGTCGAGCAGCACGTACAGCGGGATCAGGATGGTCGCGTACGGCACCATCAGGATCGCGAGCGTGGCCAGGAACAGCAGGTTCTTACCCGGGAAGGAGAAGCGGGCGAAGCCGTACCCGCCGAGCGCCGCGACCAGCAGCGTGCCCGCGACCGTCATGGCGGTCACCGCGGTCGAGTTGACCAGGTAGGTCACCACCCCCTCGCCGTACCTGGCCAGGTAGCGGTAGTTGCCGAGGCCGTAGCCGCTCGCCTGGCTGGTGCCCGGCTGGCCCTTCACCGACGACCAGCCGCTCCACAGCAGCGGGAACAGGAACAGGATCGCCAGGGCCGACGCGGTCACGTTGAACCCTGCGGTCCTGGCCGCTCTGGCGCTGCTCACGACGACGCCTCCGATTCGGTCCGGTCGCGCCGCAGGATGCTCAGCTGCAGCACGTTCAACGCGACGAGCACGACCAGCACGACCACCGAGAGGGCGGCGGCCGAGCCGAGGTCGAAGCGGAAGAACGCCTCCCGGTAGATGACCATGACCATGGTCAGGGTCGAGTTGTCCGGCTGGCCCTGGGTGAGGATGAAGAACTGGTCGAAGGCGAGCAGCGACCCGGTGATGCTCAGCACCAGCAGCAGCGCCAGGGTGGGCCGCAGCAGCGGGATGGTGACCCGCCGGAACGCCTGCCAGCGGGTCGCCCCGTCGACGCGGGCGGCCTCGTACAGCTCGAGCGGGATCGACTGCAGGCCGGTGAGCAGGATCAGCATCTGGAAGCCGGCGAAGCGCCAGAGCACCAGGGCGATCGTCGAGAACAGGGCGGTGTTCGGCGAGCCGGTGAAGGAGACGGGCGGCGTCAGGCCGACGGCGCGCATGATGCCGTCGATCGGGCCGATCTCGGTGGAGTACATGCCGTAGAACAGCAGCGCCGCCGCGGCGAACCCGACCCCGGCGGGCAGCAGGTAGATGGTGCGGAAGAAGCCGGTGCCGCGGCGCCGCTCCTGCACCAGCAGGGCGAGCCCCATTGCCAGCGCCAGCAGCAGCACCGTGATCACCACGGTGTACTTGAGCGTGAACCCGATCGAGTCGACGAACAGCTGGTTGTCGCGGATGCGCTGGTAGTTGGCCGGCGCGTTGAAGGTGGGGGAGCCGAGCAGCGGCCAGCGGTTCAGCGACATCCAGAAGACCAGCGCCAGCGGCGTCAGGAACAGGACCACGACGACCAGCGCCGTCGGCGTGGTGTAGCCGATGCCCTTGAAGCTGCGCGACCGCCACCACGGTGGGCGCACCGTGGCCGTGGCGGCAGGTCGCGGGTGGGAGACGGTGGCGCGCGTGCTCTTCTCCTCCTCCTGACGTCAGCTCTGCGCCAGCGACTTGGTGAGCTTCGCCGCGCCGTCCTTGAGGGCCGTGGCGGCGTCGGGGCCGAACACCGCGTCCCGGGCGATGGGGATCCACGGCCCGTTCGGGTCGTTGTAGGTCTGCCCGAAGTTCAGCGCGTACGGCGTCCTGCCCTTGCCGACGAGCTGGTTGATCAGCACCACCCTGGGGTCGTCCTTGGTGTACTTGTTGCTGGCCAGGTCGGGCCTGGCGAGGATGTCCTTGTTCTTGGCGAGGACCTCGACCTGGGCCTCGTCGGACAGGGTCCAGGAGATGAAGTCCCAGGCCTCGTCGGGGTGCTTGGAGGTGGCCGAGATGCCGATCGCGTCGCCGCCGACGAAGGTCGACTCCCCGCCGTCGGGGCCGGGGATCGGCGCCACGCCGACCTTGACCTTGTCGTTGTCGGGCATCGCGCCGAGGGTGGTCGACGGCATCGGCATGACGCCGATGAGGCCCTTGGGGAAGTAGCCGGTCCAGGTGGGGCCGCGCTCGTCCTTGGCGTAGGCCGGGACGACGCCCTCGTGCCACAGCTGGTTGTAGGTCTGGAAGACCTTGACGGACTGCTCGCTGTCGATGGTCGACTGCGAGCCATCCTTGTTCATCACCTCGCCGCCGCCCGCCCAGATGGACGGCCAGTAGGTGAACACGTAGCAGCCGCCGCAGCTGCCGCCCCAGAAGGTGCCGTAGACCTTGCCGCCGACCTTCTTGCGGATGGTGCGGGCCTGGTCGGCGAACTCGGCCAGGGTGGTCGGCGGCTTGTCCGGGTCGAGGCCGGCCTTCTGGTAGAGGACCTTGTTGTAGAACAGCACCGACAGGTCGAGCGTGTGCGGCACGCCGTACTCGCGGCCCTGGTAGGTGCCGAGCTCGATGTGGGACGGCGCCAGCTTGTCCTTGAACGGCAGCGCGTCGATCCGGTCGGTGATGTCCAGGAACAGCCCCTTCGAGGTGTACTGGGGCATGAAGATCACGTCGGCGGCGAACACGTCGGGGAGGTTCTTGGCGCCGGCCGCCGCCGCGATCCGCGGCTGGTAGTTGTCGGTCGGGATGGGGGTCAGCTTCACCTGGTTCTTGTGGGTGGCGTTGTACTTGTCGACCAGCCGCCGGCTCGCCGCCTCGGTGGCCGACCGCGTCCACATGGTGAGCGTGGCGCCGGTGTCGGCGGCCTTGCCGGTGGACTTCTCGGTCGACGACCCGCCTCCCCCGCAGCCGCTCAGGATCAGCCCGGCGACCAGTAGGCACGCGATCGTGAGACGGAGGGGCTGTGCTCGCCCGAGCGCAACTCGTCCCACCTGGTCCTCCTTCCAAGAGGCTGGGAGGTCATACGCGGAGCCTGACAGGTATCAGATGTGTTGCCAAGATATGAATTCGATTGCTACATAGCAAACTGTACAAACTGGTCCCGGACAGCCTAGGGCATTGCACACGAACGAAGCGGCAATCATCTGATGAGTTATTGCGTCGCTTGTCGGCGTCGTGCATCCTTGGCCTCGTGCAGAACCCTTCCAAGGGCGCCGGCCGGGCGGTCGCGCCTGACACCAGCGCGAGCGTCACCGACCTCGTGGTCCAGCGGCTGGAGGACCTGGTGCTCGCGGAGCTGGAACCGGGCGCCGAGCTTCCCTCCGAGCCGGACCTGGCGGAGAGGTTCGGCGTCAGCCGCCTGACCGTCCGGGAGGCGGTCAGGTCGCTGCAGGCCCGCGGCCTGGTCGAGACGCGCCACGGCCGCCGCGCCGTGGTGGCCCAGCCCAACGCCGGGCCGATCGGCGGCTTCTTCACCGCCTCGGTGCGGCGCGACCCGCGCCGGCTGATGGACCTGCTGGAGGTCCGCCGTGCCCTCGAGGTGCACATCGCCTCCCTGGCCGCGGCGCAGGCGAGCCGAGCCACCATCGCCGCCATGGAGCTGGCGCTCGCGGCCATGCGCGAGGCCGGCTCGCAGGACCAGGTGGCGTTCCACGAGACCGACGTCGGCTTCCACGCGAGCCTGGCCGTCGGCGCGGGCAACCAGCTGCTCAGCTTCCTGATCGAGGCGCTGGAGGAGCCGCTGCGCGCCAGCCGGCTGCGCAGCCTGCAGGGCCACATCGCCCGTGGCGGCACGGTCGAGGACGTGATCGAGCAGCACGCGCGGATCCTCGACCGGGTCAAGGCCCGCGACCCCAAGGGCGCCGCCGCCGCGATGCGCGCCCACCTGGAGCAGACCGCGCGGGACCTGCGCGCCGCGCTCGCGCTCGGCAGCCTGGCAGCGGAGCCGGCGAGCGGCGCAGGACTGGGCGAAGAGACGGCGTAGCGGGCCCGGCCTTCGTCGCCACGCCCCCCAGGCCGACTACGGCGAGGAGGAGCAGTGAAGATCGTCGGCGTCGAGACGGTGGTGGTCGGCGCGCCCTGGCGCGAGCTGACCTTCGTCGAGCTGGTCACCGACCAGGGGCTCAGGGGCGTCGGCGAGGCCCGCATGGTCTCCAAGACCGACACGCTGCTCGCCTGCATCGAGGAGATGGCCGGGCGCCACGTGGTCGGCATGGACCCGTTCGACGTCGAGCGGCTCGCCTGGCGCTTCCACTGGGCGGAGTACGGCCGCGCCGGCGAGGTCACCCAGACGGCCCTGGCCGCCTTCGATATCGCCTGCCACGACCTGATGGGCCAGGCGCTCGGCGAGCCGGTGTGGCGCCTGCTCGGCGGCCGCTTCCGCGACCGCGTCCCCGCCTACGCCAACGGCTGGTACCAGGGCAGGCGTGACCCGCAGGCGTTCGCCCGCCTGGCCGGCAAGGTGGTCGAGCGCGGCTACCGGGGCCTGAAGGTCGACCCGTTCGGCGCCGCCGCCGCCGAGATCGACCCGCGCCAGCTCGGCCTCGCGACCGAGATCGTCGCCGCGATCCGCGACCAGGTCGGCCCGGACGTCGCCATCATGGTGGAGATGCACGGCCGCTTCACCCCGGCCGCCGCGGTCAGGGCGGCGCGGGCGCTCGAGCCCTACCAGCCCGAGTGGATCGAGGAGCCGGTGCCCCCCTACAACCCGGCCGGGCTGCGGCGCGTCCGCGCCGCCACCTGGCTGCCGATCGCCACGGGCGAGCGCATCCACGTGCTGCCTGAGTTCCGCGAGCTGTTCGAGCATGGCCTGGTCGACGTGGTGCAGGCCGACCTGAGCCACTTCGGCGGCTTCACCGGGCTGCGCAAGCTGGCCGCCTGGGCGGACGCCTACGACCTGCTGCTGGCGCCCCACAACGTGTGCGGCCCGGTCGGCACCGCCGCCAACGTCCACTTCGCCATCGCCACCGGCGCCTACAAGGTCCTCGAGCACTTCAACGACTTCGCCGATCCCTGGATCGCCGAGGTGGTCGACGGCGCCCCGCGGGTCGACCCGTCCGACGGCTGCTTCCCCCTGCCGACCGCCCCCGGCCTCGGGGTGCGCCTCAACCGCGACGCCGCCGCCCGCCACCCCCGCACCCACGGCTACCTCAACCTGGTCGAGGAGGGCTGGGAACTACGCGGCGCCGACCCCGACCAGAGCCCGAGCTGACCAGCGCGCCCGTCGTCTTCGCCATGATCGCGGTGGCGGCCGCGCGGGTGTACGGGCTGTCGTCCAGCTCGCCCGCGGCGAGCGCCGCGGTGAGGTCCTCGACCCGGTCCAGGTCCCGCGCCGGTGGCAGGAGGCGGACCTCCAGGCCGGCGTGGCGTGCCCGCTCCAGGGTCGCCTCCAGCACCGCGTCGGTGCCCATGGGCACGCCGGCGAACAGCTCCGGCGCGGGCCGCCTTGCCCCGATCAGGTAGTAGCCGCCGTCGAGCGACGGGCCCAGCGTCACGTCGGCCTCGTCGAGCAGCGCGAACCCCGCCTGGTAGGCGGCGAGCGGCAGGTGCGGGGTGTCCGCGGCGACGATCGCGACCTTGTCCGCGCCCCTGTCGGTGAGCTCCTCGAGGCAGGCGGCCAGCCGTTCCCCGAGGCCGTCGCCGCGCTGCGGCAGCAGCCCGAAGCCGGGGGCGAGCCTGGCCATGCGCTCGCGTGCCTCGCCGGGCGTGAAGCACAGCCAGGGGGCGGCGTCGACGCGGGCGACGGCCCGGATGGTGTCGCGCAGCATGGCGGCGGCGAGGTGGGCGGCGCCCTGCGGCCCCAGCGCGGCCGCCAGCCGCGTCTTGGCCTGGCCGGCGACCGGCTCCTTGGCGATCACGGCGAGCGCGCGGCCAGCGCCCCGCGCCGGCCGCCCGGCGCCTCCCGGGTCGACCGGGCGTGCCGAGCTCATCCCCCGCGGCCGCGGCGCTCGGCGGTGAGCCGCCAGGCCACCACGGTCATCGCCAGGACGGCGCTCAGCGTGCCGCGCAGCGACCCCGAGACCTTGCTGCGCCCACCGGCCCGCCGCCGGTAGCGGACCGGCACCTCGACCACCCGCATGCCGGCCCGTCCCGCCCGGCCGATCATCTCCAGCGGCCAGCCCTGGCCACGGTCGCGCATGCCGAGCGCGACCAGGCGGTCGCGGCGAATCGCGCGGAACGGCCCCAGGTCGGTGAGGGCCACCCCGAACAGCACCCGGCAGACGAGCCCGAGCAGCCGGTTCTCCAGCAGCGCGAGGGTGGACATGGCGCCGGGCTCGCGCGTCCCGCCGACGCGGGAGCCGACCACCAGGTCGGCGTCGCCGCGCAGCACCGGCCCGGCGATCCGCTCCAGATCGGCGCCGTCGAACGAGCCGTCGGCGTCGGCGAACGCGACCACGACGGCGTCCGGGGAGGCGACCACGCCGGCCCAGCAGGCGGCGCCGAAGCCGCGCCGCGGCTCGCGCACCACCCGTGCGCCCGCGGCGACGGCGACCTCGGCGGTGGCGTCGGTGGAGCCGTTGTCGACCACCAGCAGGTCGAGCCCCGGCCGGAAGGAGGCGAGCGCCGCCGGCAGGGCCTCGGCCTCGTCGAGGGCGGGCAGGATGACGGTCACTCGGCTCGGGTCCATGGTCGCCGCGAGTCTCCTGCACCGTTGTGACGTGGCACGGTCAGGGTCCTTACGAACTCGGGACGAATCGCCGCCCCGGCTCCGGCGAGGGAGTCTCGCACGATAGGTTCCCGGCGTGGAGCCAGCCGTTGCGCAGCCGCCCGGCGGCCGCGGGCCCGCGCCGGGCCCCGGCTCCCAGCCGCCTTGCGACGACCAGCCGGCTGGCCCGTCCGACCAGGGCCGGTCGGCTGGTGGCGTCGAGCGCCCGGCGCCGGCGTTCCGCCGGGCGACCGCCGCCACGGCGCTGCTGGCCGTCGCCGTCGGCGCGACCGGCTGGCTGTACCAGCGGCACTGGGGCCGGCTGCCGTGGAGCGTGCCGAGCAAGCCCTGGTACCACGCGGTCCCCTTCTACCTGTTCCCCGGCCCGCAACTGGCGCCGCGCGCCGCCGTGGTGGCCCTGCCCGTCGTCCTGCTTGCGGCCGTGGCCGTGGTGGTGTTGCAGCGCGCCGCGGTGGCCTGGCGGCTGCGTATCGCCGTCTCGTCGGCGCTGCTGCTCGTCATCGCGCTGGCCGCCTCCGCCCTGGCCGCCGGCCCGCCGTCGTGGTGGGAGCCGTTCCGCTACGACGGCGAGTACCCGCAAGCCGCCGGCCGCATCGGCGCCATCCCGTCGTTCCTGCGCGAGTTCCCCGAGCGGCTGGCGACGCTGCCGTCCCACGCCGCCGGCCACCCGGCCGGCGCCACCGTGCTGTACGAGCTGCTCGGCCGGGTCTGGCCGGGCATCCAGGGGGCGGCGCTGCTCACCGTGGCGCTCGGCTGCCTCGGCGCGGTCAACGTCGCCGGGCTCGCCCGCGACCAGCTCGGTGAGGACGGTGGCCGCTGGGCGCTGGCGCTGTGGACGCTCTCCCCGGTGGTGGTGCTCTACACGGCGACCTCGGCCGACGCGGTGTTCGCGCTGGTGCTCGCGGGAGCGGCGCTGGCCAGCCTGCGCGGGCTCACGCGGCGCTCAGCGGCCTGGACGCTGGCCGGCGGCGCGCTGCTGTGGCTGTCGTCGATGCTGACCTACGCGGCCGTGCTGCTGCTGGTGTTCCTGCTGCCGCCGGCCGCCGGCCGCCTACGCCAAGAGCGCGCCACGGTGCTGCGCTGGGCCGCCACCACGGCGGGCGCGGTGCTGGCGCTGGTCGGCCTGTTGTGGCTCGCCACCGGCTACGACCCGTTCGCGGCGATCGCCGCGGTGCGCCGCTACTACGGCTCGGCGCCCGGCTCGGCGCACCGCCCCTACGCCGTCTACCTGGTGGGCGACGGGCTCGCCTTCGGCGCCATGCTGGGCGTGCCGCTGCTCGCCGCCCTGGCCGCCAGGGCGCTCGCGCTGGTCCGTGAGCGCGCCTGGGCCTCGGTCGACGCCGGCGCGCTCGCCATGCTGCTCGCCGGCGGCGCCTGGGGGTTCAGCCGCGGCGAGGTCGAGCGCATCTTCCTGTTCATGGCCCCGCTGCTGCTGGTCCCAGCGGTGCGCCAGCTGCTCGCCTGGCGGGCACGCATGCCGGTGGTCGCCGCCCTGCTGCTCGCCCAGACGCTGGCCGTGCAGCTGCTGTTCTTCACCCGCTGGTAGCGGCGTAGCCTGTTCGACGCCTTCGCCTCCCGCGAGAAGACGCTGCACGCCAACCCCGGCCGCCACGTGGGCGTACCCGCCTTCGAGCTGGACAGCTCGGAGCGCTTCTTCACCCGTCACCTCGTCGAAGGCGGTACTTCCGCGACGGCCAAGTAGCCGCCGGCCTCGGGCGGACGGCGCGGTTCATCAGGCCTCGCGCCTTGACCCTGTCGAGCCCGACCGTCGGTGCCTGGTGGCCCGGGACGTCGACCTCAGCGGTCGATGTACGAGGCAAGGCCGCGGAGGATGACGTCGATCCCCAGCTCGAAGCGCTCGTCCGGCCCGCCGCTGAAGAGCTCGTCGAGCGTCGCCCGCACGTTGGGGAACTGGTCGGCCGGCATCGACTCGAAGTAGCCGCGGATCATCCCCACGACCTCGTCGGGTGGGAGGTCCTCGCCGGTCGGTGACTGCATGCCCATGTCCTCTTCGTAAGCGTGCGCCCCCAGGTACAAGCCGAAGAGGTCGCCGCTGAACGCCGCGATGCGGTCGGGGACCCCGGCGCCGCGGAGCAGGGTGAGGATCCACTCGGTCCAGCGGATGAGGTTGGGACCGACGGGGACGCGACCGAGGGTGAGGCCCGCCACGCCCGGGTGGCGCTGGAAGACGCGCCGCGCCTGGATCCCGAACTCCTTGAGCTGCTCCTGCCACCGTGCCGGGTCAGGTGGGGGGGTCTCGATCTCGCTCGCCACCCGGTCGATCAGCAGGTTGATCAGCTCGTCCTTGTTGGCGACGTGCCAGTACAGCGAGGCCGGACCGGCACCGAGCTCCTCGGCGACCTGGCGCATGCTGAGGCCGTCGGCGCCCTCGCGCGCCAGCACCCGCAGCGCCGCGTCCACGATCGCCTCCCTGGTGAGGGGCGTTCGCGCCGGACGCTCGCGCGGAGCAGCCCTCCAGGGCGGCTCGGGGATGACTGGGTCCATCGACGGACCTCGGGGCGCTTCCATGGCGAACATTGTACCAGGATCGAACGCTGTTCTCATCTAGAACACTGTTTGACAAGCGGCCGTTGTTCGTGCATCCTCGAACGGTGTTCTAGCCTGGAAGAGCGTTCGACCCCACCTGGTCGAACGGACACGGGAGGACGACATGACGGACGGCACGACCATGGAGATGCGACTCAGGGAGACCGCGGAGATGGGGGCAAGGCAGTTCTCGGCCCCGCTCGGGTCCCTGAGCGACGGGCGGCTGGAGTTCGCCCGAGGGGCGGCCCGGCTGACGATCCGCGGCGCGAGCATCCCCGACCTGTTCCGGGCCCGGTTCGACCAGCCGGCCCCGAGGGTGTCACTGGACGGCGGCGCGGTGACCGTCCGCTACCCGCGGTTCTCACCGCGGAGCTGGCTGCGGCCGTGGGCGCGCCGCGGCGGGCAGGTCACCCTGAACGACGACGTGGCCTGGGACATCGGCATCCGCAAGGGCGTCGCCCACCTCGACGCCGACCTGCGCGCCCTGCGCGTGGAGGCGGTCGAGGTGAGCCAGGGCGCCAGCCGCATCGAGCTGCGACTCCCTCGTCCCTCCGGGGTGGTGCCCGTCCGGGTCGGCGGCGGAGCCAGCCACGTGACCATCCGCCGGCCGGCGGGGACCGCGGCACGGCTGCGCATCGGCCGTGGCGTCGCCGACCTGACCTTCGACGAGCAGGAGTTCGGCGCGGTCGGCGGCCGGCTACGGCTCGAGAGCCCCTCGGCGGGCGCCGCGAACGACCGCTACGAGATCGAGATCTCCGGCGGCGCCGCGCACGTCCGGGTCGTCACCGAGTAGCCCAAGGCAACAAGGAGGACTGACAACATGACTCCGACGATCGAGGCCGTCGGCCTCAGCAAGCGGTTCGGCAAGACGGTCGCCCTCGACGGGCTCGACCTGGTCGCCGAGCCGGGGCAGGTCCTGGCCGTGCTCGGCCCCAACGGGGCCGGGAAGACGACCTTCGTCCGCATCGTTGCCACCTTGCTGCGGCCGGACCGTGGCGAGCTGCGCGTCGCCGGCCACGACGTGCGCCGCGAACCGCACGCGGTGCGGCGCCGCATCGGCCTGGCCGGCCAGTCCGCGGCAGTGGAGCCGGCCATGACGGGGCGGGAGAACCTGGAGCTGGTGGCCCGGCTGTTCGGGCAGGACGCCCGCTCGGCCAGGGTCAACAGCGACAAGGTGCTGCAGGAGCTCGGGCTGGCCGACGCGGCCGACCGGCTGGCACGGACCTACTCGGGTGGCATGCGGCGCAAGCTGGACCTGGCGGCGAGCCTGGTCGGCGCGCCGCGGCTGCTGCTGCTCGACGAGCCCACCACCGGGCTGGACCCCCGCAGCCGCATCGAGCTCTGGGACGCCATCAGGGCACTGGTCGAGCGGGGGACCGACGTCCTGCTCACCACCCAGTACCTGGACGAGGCCGACCATCTCGCCAGCCGGATCGTGATCATCGACCACGGCAGGGCGGTCGCGGCCGGAACGCCGCAGGAGCTCAAGCAGCGCGGGGGCCGCAACGTGATCGAGGTCCACGTGCGCCACCGCGAGGACCTGGCCAGGGTGGCGGCGACCCTGGCCGCCCTCGACCACGGCCAGCCGCAGGTCGAGGAGGCCACCCGCCGGGTCAGCGTCGCCGTCGAGGCCGGCACCGAGCGGCTCAGGGAGGCACTGCGGTCGCTCGACGCGGCGGGCGCCGCGGTCGACGACATCTCCCTGCGTCCCCCGACGCTCGACGAGGTCTTCCTCGCGCTGACCGGCCAGTCCCTCGAGAACGCATCCGACGACGCCGCCGGCCACGCGGCGGCCTGACAGCAACGAATGGAGACCGACATGGCCATCGCGGCACGCGTCCAACCATCGGCCAAGCTGCCGGTGAGCACGCTTGGCATCGCCAGGCGGAGCCTGCTGAAGTTCCTCCGCACTCCCCAGCTGGTCGTCCTCGGCACCATCCAGGGCGCCATGTTCCTGCTGATCTTCCGCTACGTGTTCGGCGGAGCCATCGGGGCGGGCGGCATGGACTACGTCAACTTCCTGGTGCCCGGGTTCGTCACCACCGGCATCCTGTTCTCCGGCATGGGCGCCGCCACCGGCGTGGCCGAGGACCTCGAGCAGGGGTTCGTCGACCGGCTCCGCTCGCTGCCCATCCCGAGGAGCGCCGTCCTGGCGGGGCGTGCGCTCGCCGACACCGCCATGCAGGTGTGGGGTCTGGTCATCACCGCGGCCATCGGCTTCGCGGTCGGCTTCCGCATCCACGGCTCGGTGGCGCAGGCACTGGCCGCCTTCGGCCTGCTGGTGCTGCTCGGGTTCGCGTTCGAGTGGCTGTTCATCACCCTCGGGCTGTTCGCCGGCAACGCCCAGGCGGCCCAGGGCCTGGCGCTGCTGATCTTCCCGCTGACCTTCGTGTCCAGCGCCTACGTCCCGGTCGCCACCATGCCCGGGTGGCTGCAGGCGCCCGCCGAGCACCAGCCGATGACGGTGATGGTCGACGCGGTCCGCGCGCTCACCCAAGGCCCGGCCGCCGAGGCGGTGCTCGGCCACGACGCCGGCTACTACGTGGTCCGGTCGCTGCTGTGGGCGGCCGCCATCGTGGTGGTCTTCGCCCCGCTGGCCGTGGCGCGCTACCGGCGCGGCTGACGCGACAGGCGCCGCGCCCGCCCCCGGAGGGACGGGCGCGGCGCCGCGTGTGCGGGGCGGCCCGCTGGGCCAGGTGCACCTCGACCCCGGGCGCTAGCCCGGCGGCCCGGTGGGGGAGCGCAGCGGGGCGGTGGCGAACTCCCGCATGCCCTCGGCGAAGCCGACCTTGGCGCGGAAGCCGAGCCGGTCGGCGGCGCGCCGCGGGCTGGCGAACACGTGCCGCACGTCGCCGGGGCGCCAGCCGCCGACCACCTGCGGATCGGGGCCGCCGAACGCCGCGGCCAGCGCGGCCGCCATCTCCAGCACCGTGTGCGGCTCGCCGCTGGCGACGTTGAGCGGCCCGGGCACCGCTTCGGGCGCCTCCAGCGCGAGCAGGTTGGCGCGGGCGACGTCGTGGACGTGGACGAAGTCGCGCCGCTGGCCGCCGTCCTCCATCACCCGTGGCGGCCGGCCCGCCTCCAGCGCGCTGCGGAAGATCGCCGCGACCCCGGCGTAGGGCGTGTCACGCGGCATCCTGGGTCCGTACACGTTGTGGTAGCGCAGCGCCGTCACGGCCGGCCCGCCGGCCCCGCTCGACGCGGCCGCCAGGTGCTCCTGGGCGAGCTTGGTCGCCGCGTAGACGCTGCGAGGGTCCGCCGGGGCGTCCTCGGTCACCGCCACCGGGTCGAGGTCGCGGCCGCAGCGCGGGCAGGGCGGCTCCCAGCGCCCGGCGGCGAGCCGCTCCGCCGGGCGCACGGGTGGCCGCACCGCCTCGTCGACCGGGCAGCGGTAGGCGCCCTCCCCGTAGACCACCATGGAGCTCGCCAGCACCAGCCTCGCGACACCGCCGCGCCGGTGCAGCGCCGCCAGCAGCGCGGCCGTCCCCAGGTCGTTGTCGCGCACGTAGTCGACGACGTCGCCGAGGTCCCTGCCGAGCCCGACCATCGAGGCCTGGTGGCAGACCGCGTCGACGCCGTCGACCGCCTGGTCGAGCGCGTGCCTGTCGTTCAGGTCGCCCCACAGGTAGTCGACCTCGTCGCGGAGGTACGAGGGCGGCCCGCCGTGGGCCTTCGGGTGCAGCCGGTCCAGCACCCGCACCCGGTGGCCGCGCTCGGCGAGCAGGTCGACGACGTGGCTGCCGACGAACCCGGCCCCGCCGGTGACGAGCACGTGCAGGCGGCTGGCCGCCGTGCGGCCCTGGTCGACGGTCTCCATGGCGCCGCAGCCTGCCCGCTGCCCGCCCCGCGGGCAAGCGGATCCGGCTTGCAACCTCCTTACAGGCCGGTGACGTCCGTGGCCCCGCCGCTAGGCTGGCGGCGGGGCCACGGGTCGCCGTTCAGTCGCTGCCTTCCAGCGCCTGTGCGTGGAGTTCCTCGCTGGGCTGGTCGCAGCCGTTGACGCTGCCGTCATGAGGACGCTGCTGCCGCCGTGGCTACCATGGCGCCCGACAGGTCCGCCGCATCCAGGAGGCGTGATGGGCGAGGTCGTCTACCGTTCGCAGGTCAGCGTCACCCGGGAGCAGGGACCGCTGCGCAGCGCCGTCCTGCCCGCGCTCGACCAGCCGATCCTGTTCGGCGTGCACAGTGCCGTCGCGGAGCACTACGGCGTAGCTCCCGGCGACCAGGAGCCGCACACCACCACGCTCGACTACCTGGTCGCCGCGGCCGCGGGCTGACTGACCGGCACCTTCGGGGGAGCCCTACGTCCCCCCGCCTGAGAGTTCCAGGGGTCTTCGGCCGTAAACAGCGGGACGACGCCCTGGATGTCGAAGACGAACGGATGCGGCCACTCGGCGGTCGGCTCGCAGAACTCAACGACTTGGACGCGGACGTCGAGGAGACGGACCAGCCGGGCGCGGTCCACCGCGGACATGGTCTCCGTCCTGGCTGCCAGCTCCCGCAACCCGACCAGCCGCCGCCGGACCTCCGCCGCGTCGGCCTGGGCGACTTGGAGGGTAGCCCGTTCCCGCCGGAGGGTCGCCAGGTCGGCCTCGATGCTGGCCGTCGCCGCCTTCAACGCGTCCGGGTCCAGGCCACTGGTCAGGCCGGCGGTGTAGGCGCGTTCCAGGGCACTCTGAAGCTTCTCGATGCGGCGGTCGAGCAGGCCCGTGTCGATCCGACCATGGTGGACCCGTTCGTTCCATCGGCGGGCGAGTTCGGTGACCCGCTCCGGCTCCTGCAACACCCGGACGATCTCGTCCCACACCAGCCGTTCGATCTCGTCGGCGCGGAGGGTCCGGCAGAGGCAGCCCTTGGCGTACGTGGCGCAGCGGTATCCCCGGAAGTTGCGGTCGCCCCGCCACCAGCCCCGGTAGACCTGCCCGCATGGGGCCGCAAGCCGTCCGCTGAGCATGTAGACGTGGTTCGGCGACCGGATCTCGATGCTGGTCTCGGCAAGGACCCGCTGGACCCCGTCGAATGTGTCCTGGTCGAGGATGGCGGGGGCGGCGACCTCGATCGGGCCGCCGTACTTCCCGCTGGCGCGGCGACCGCCCCTGGACCGATCAGGCTTCGCGGGCCGGACTGGCTTCGCGAACACCACCGTCCCCGCCAGTGCCGGGTTGGACAGAACCCAGCGGAGCCGGGTTACGTCCCACCGTGGCGCCTTGCGGGGGCAGAACCCGTAGGCGTTGAGCTGGTCGGCGCACTCGGCAAGCGTCTTGCGCTCGTTGACGAGCAGGGCGACGGCCCTCTCGATGACCTCCACCTCGCCGGGGTCGTGCTCCAGCTTGGCCGTTTCCTTCTTCCCGACGACGCGAAACCCGTAGGGTGGCGTGCCGCCCGGCCATCCACCCTTCGATGCCTTGGCGCGCTGCCCGACGACCGTCCGATCCCGGATGATCGTCCGTTCGAACTCGGCAAACGCGCCGAGCTGCTGGAACGTCATCCGCCCAACCGGGGTGGAAGTGTCGATCGGCTGGTCGGTTGCGACGATAGCGACGCCGAGGCGGGCAAGCTCTGCTTCGATGTTGAGCAGGTCCCGGAGGTTGCGTGCCAACCGGTCGACCTTGGTGAACACGACCGCCTGGATCGCGCTGGCACGGGCAACGGCCATGATCTTGGCCAGCTCCGGACGGTCGCTGGACGCCCCCGTGAACACGTCGGTCGCCGTGTCGTGCAGGACCCAACTCCGCTTGGCGACCTCCGCTGTCCCCTTCGCGATCTGGTCCTCGAGGGAGGTCTTGTCGTCGCGTGCCTGCTCGGCGGTGGACACGCGGGCCATGACCATCGCGTGAACGGTCCCGCCACCCTGGCGCGTGGTCTGCTGCGGCATCGGTCCTCCTTGTAGGTTCCAGCGTTTCTTTGTCTCGTGTCGCCGTGGGGCGCCCGACCGGGCGGGGGGGACCAGCCCAGCCGGGCGCCGTCTCGGTGGTCTGTAGCCTGTGGCGGCTTCCCTTCCGTCACAGGCCAGCGGCTACAGGTGGACGACTAGCCGGTCGTCGCCGGCCGGATCGACAGCCATCGCATCGCCGGCCACGCGCGCGCGGCCCGCATCGGTGATCTGGTAGGGCAACGGCGTGCGGTTGCAGCGGTACTCCTGCCACGGAGCGTGCAGGGCCAGCCGCTGGTCACAGACCGGGCAGCGGTAGCCGGTCAGGCGCAGCCTGCACCTGTTGAAGGCACCTTCCAGGCGCCGGTACCAACTCAAGCGTTCACCTCCTTCCGTTGGTTGGAGGGACGCGGCCCGCCCGCGTGGTGGGCAACGGGCGGGCCGGTCCCTGGTCGGTGCCGCCGCTCCCGCGTGCTTCCCCAGCGCGGGGAGCGGCGGCCCCCGGTGGCCGTAGGGCGCTCGGCCTTCAGGGCGCTTGGCGCCCTCACGGCGCGACGGCCGGCGCCCTACGGCCGGCCTACCAGCGCCCCCGGACGGGACGCTTCGGCTCGGCCAGGACGGGCGGCAGCTCGGCGGTGTCCGCGTCGGCACCACCGCGGTGGCGGCGCAGCTCACGGACCAGCTCGCGCAAGCCCTCGGCGATCATGACGCTTCCGACGACCAGGGCCGCCAGGCCGATGCCAGCGACGAGGACGATCAACAGGACGACCATGCGGGGCCTCCCTTTCGCTTGCCCCTCACTCTTGTCCTTTGGACCTTTGGTCCAAACCTAGTATCCGCATGGATTCGCCAGCCGTCAACCGGCGTATGCTTGGCACCAAGGGACCCAAGGACCAAAGCGAGGGAAGCCAGGCATGAGCATCCGGGGCAGCGAACCCTTCTACGGCCAGGTCGCGGACGCCATTCGCACCGACATCCGCGAGGGTCGCTACCCGCCCGGCACCCAGCTTCCGACCATGCAGGAGCTACGCGAACGGTTCGGAGTGAGCGACACCACCATTCGGGCAGCGCTGGTGCAGCTCCGCTCGGAAGGGCTCACGGTGAGCTACCAGGGACGCGGCGTGTTCGTCCGCGAGCAGGAAACCCGCCGCAAGCTCGGCGGCGACGCATCCTGGCGGGCGATCCTTTCCCGCTACGGCAAGACCGACGCCAGCGTCATGACCGTCCGCCGCGAGCCGTGCCCGCAGGACGTTGCCGAACGGCTCGGGATCGACGCCGGCACCGTCGTTCTCGTCCGGGATCGACTACTGAAGGCCGAAGGGGAGCCGCCGTCCCTGATCTCCCTGAGCTGGCATCCCGACTGGATCGCGGAGCAGATCCCCGACCTGGCCGACCCTGCCAAGGGCGGCATGAAGGGCCTGCACGAAGCTCTCGGTTTGCGGCTGCGCTTCCTTGACGTGTTCTCAAGCCGCCGGCCCACCGATGCCGAGCGCGAGCGGCTAGAACTCCAACCGGGCGACGTGGTGACCGAGCAGCGCGGCACTACCTTCGACCAGGAGGACCGACCGCTGTACGCGATCCATCACGTGGCCGCAGGGCACCGGATTGAGTTCGCGGTTGCCTACGGCGACGCGCCCGAGGAGACGGCGTAGCAGCGGACGCCCCGGAGGGATGATGGCGGGCATGATCCGCCCGTTCGTGGTCGAGGAGGTCACCGTCGACGTGGCCCGGGTGCCCGCAGCCCAGCTCGACCAGCTCGCCGCGCTGCTCGAGGAGGTCACCGAGCAGGACCCGGCCAGCCCGGCTAGCCGCATGCTCGACCAGCTCGCCGCCCAGCTCCGCGACGTGCTGCTGTGGCGCCTCGTGCGCAGCGACATGTTGGAGGCGGAAGCCGGCCGGTAGACTGGCAGGGCTCGGACCGCACCGCCAGGGATGAGCGCCTGGCCGCGCCGCACGCTGGGGTGTCTGGCTCCGTGAGGTTTCGTCTGCAGCAGCCGGCTGCCGCATGCCCACGAAGGAGCCACACGTGACCGAGCTCGAGGAACGGCTCGCCGCCATCGACGAGCGGCTCGCCGCCATCCACAACACCCACCGCGGACGTCGCTTCTCCGATGCCATCCGCCAGGAGTGGAACCAGCTCAACGCCGAACGTGACGAGCTGGCCGGTATCGCGGAGGAGACCACCCGCCGCCGGCAGCGGCTCGAGGCCATCGTGAACAGCAACCCGCACGCCGTCGAGCGAGTCGCGCCGGCGCAGACCCGCCAGCGCAGCCCGTGGGCGGCGGCCCCCGCGGACCCGTTCGACCCGGCCGCGCAGCGCGACGCGGCCATGCGCGTCCTGGACCACTACTCGAGCCAGGGTGTGCTCAACGCCGAGGCGGCCGACCGCGCCGACCACGTCCTACGCCACGCCGATAGCACCGGCGACACCGCCAAGTACCTAACCGCCGTCGGCGATCCCGCCTACGCCTCGGCGTTCGGGAAGCTGCTCGCCGACCCGGTCATGGGTCACAACCGCTTCAGCGGCGAGGAGGTCGAGGCGGTCCGCCGCGTCAGCACGGTGCAGGCCCAGATCCGCAACGCCATGTCCGAGGGCTCAGGCGCCGCCGGCGGCTTCGCCATCCCCCTGACCCTGGACCCGTCGATCATCATCACCGGCCAGGGCGCGCTGTGCCCCATCCGCCAGTTCGCGTCGGTGGAGACGATCGGGACCAGGGAGTGGGACGGCGTCTCGACGGACTCGGTGACCGCCGGCTACGTCGCCGAGGCGACCGCGGCGACCGACGCCAGCCCCACGCTGGCGCAGCCGAACATCCGCACGCAGCAGGGCCGCGCGGTCGTCCGCGCGTCGATCGAGCTGTTCCAGGACTGGTCACGCATCCAGCAGGAGATGGCCAGGCTGGTCGAGGACGCCAGGAATACGGTGGACGCATCGGCGTTTTTGACCGGCTTCACCAACAGCCCCGTCGGGGTCCTGGCGGTCGGCTTCACCGGCGGCCTGTCGACCACCCAGCGGGTCCTGTCCGCGACCACCAACGCCTACGCCGTCGGTGACCCGTGGCTTTTGAAGGCGCAGATCCCGCCGAGGTTCCAGGGCAACGCCGCCTTCGCCGCCAGCCCCGGCATTTGGGACACCACGTACAGGTTCGTCGGCGGCAACTCGACCGAGCCGGTGCAGATGCCCGGCCGCGGCGGCGACATGATGGGCCGCCCCAAGTTCGAGTGGTCGACCATGACCAACAACACCACGACCGCCGCCCGGCTCATGGTCGGCGGCGACTGGAAGACCGGCTTCAAGATCATTGACCGCCTTGGGATGACCGCCGAGATCATCCCGCACGCCTTCGACGTCACCAACAACATGCCCACAGGCGAACGGATGATCTACGCCTACTGGCGGACCGGCTCGGCGGTCGTCGCGCCCAACGCCCTGCGCTACCTCGAGGTCAAGTAGCCGAGTCGTGGGCAAGCGAGGCGGCCGCGGATGGCACACGCTCGACCCCGCGCGGACGCCCCGCGCCTGCATCGGCTGCCGCAAGCCCGTCGTCGTAGGCGACCGCTGCCCCGCCTGCCAGCAGCGGCTACGGCGGCGCCAGCGCCGCAAGCTGAAGCGATGACCCCCGGGGGGCGTAGCGGACAGGACGCCCGAAAGGGTGCCCGACCCCGCTTGCCAGCCGAGCATTTTGTATCCCCGGCGTGGGGGGGGGAGCGGGTCGAACTGGTCAGGCGAGCGCATCGCCGGTGCCGGCCAGCAGCTCCAACAGCCGTTGCTGCAGCCGGGCGACCTCGCCCGCCCAGAACTTCACGGTGCGCCGCGTGCTGGGCTTGTCCCAGCTCTCCGCGTGCGCCGCCCGGGCAAGCATGTCGTGCTTTTCGGCCAGCGCGAGCTGGGCCTGTAGGCGCCGGATCGTCATCTCCGCCGCGCGCCGGCACGTCGGGCCGCAGTAGGCCCTTGGCCGGCCCGTCGCGGGCTGTTCCAGGGCCTCACCGCAGATCCGGCAGTGCTCGGGTTTCTCCACGGGACCAGCCTAGAACCTCAGGGCCGAGCGCACCGCGAGATCCATCGACGCGGGTCAGGTGTGCCGGTCCCGCGCCCGTGTCGACCCCCTGCCCCTGGGGTTGCCCGGCCGGCGGGGGAGACGCCGGCCGGGCTGGTGGTCAGTCGTCGTCGGCCTCGAGCAGCGCCTCGATGTCAGCGCCGACCCGGTCGCCTTCGATGGCTTCCTGCTGCTGCACCTCGGCCAGCGCGTCCAGGTCGATGAGCGGAGTCACGGCAAGCCGGACTTCGGCGGCGAGTACGTCGGGCGCCAGCGCCTCGGCCTGGACGGTGTCGCCCTCCCAGGTGCCGCGCTTGTCGGTCGCCTTCGGTGGAGCCCCGGGGAGCCGGTGGCGGTCGATCTGCTCCGGGGTGACCGCGACCCGACGGAAGCTGACCTCCGGGTACCGGTGATGCTCGTCGCGGATGGCCAGGTCGTAGGCGAGCTGGGCGACGTCGGCGGCGACCCGGTCGAGGATCGCCCTCCCGCTGGGGTCGTGGTCGCCGACCTGGAGCACGAGCGTCGGCACCTCCCGTTCCAAGACACGGCAAGCCGCATCATGGAGGACCGTCACGCTGTTGAAGCCGCTGGAGGACCTGACCGCGATTCCGTAGTCACCGACGACCTGGGCGAGCTGCGGGACCATCCCGGCGGCCTCGCACCATAGCTCGATGTACTGCGCCTGGCCGGTCTGACGGTCCATGCGGTAGTCGGCGGCGAGCCTGCGGGCGGTCGCGATGAACTGCTCTCGGCTGGCGAACGTGAGCGGCTTGGCGACCTCCTCGCCGTCGTCGCGGATGGCCTCGAAGGGGACCAGGCCGGCGCGGCGCCCGCGGTTGAGGTACTCGTAGGCGCGCTCGAATGCCTGCTCGCTCTTGTCGTAGCCGAACCGGCCGACGAGCCGGTAGCAGATCTGCCTGTTGGTGATCGGCCACTGCTCGCGGTACTCCTCCAGGATCTCCTGGATCTGGTCGAGGATGGCTTGGGTCTTGGCGCGTGGCTGCCACGGGGCGAGCCCGCGGACCCTGGTCCGCTTGTACCCGGACCCGGTCTCGGTTGCCTGCTCGGTCACGGTGTAGCCTTCCTATCGAGTGCTTCTCTCGCCGCCCTCGGCCATGCCCGGCCAGGGCGGCGCTTGCGTCTGGGGGCCGGCATGGATGGCGGGCCGCGGGCCGTCACCGGACCACCGCCCGGGTGACGAGCCGGGGTCGGCCGCCGGTCTCCTCCGAAGTCGTGACCACCAGCCCGCGGCGTTCGAGCTCGGCGCGGGCACGCTCGAGCTGGTCGGCCTTGGCGTGCCGGCCGAACAGGTCACGCTGCTCGGTGCCGTCCAGCCCAGCCTCGCCGGCCTCGCGCAGCGCGGCGAGCAGCCGATCGGCGACCGGGTCGCCGAGGGCGTCGCCGAAGATCGCGATGGCGGAGGCCTCGGCGTAGCGCCAGACGGCCAGCGCTGCCTGGAGGTGCTTGGGCTCGATCGTGGCCGAGCCGTCCAGCATCGCGTAGGCCACCGACAGCCGCAGCGCCTGCGCCTCCGGGCGAGCGGTGACCGCGCCGGCCAGCCCGCCGGGTCCGTCGCCGAAGTCCTCGTACGCCTTCGCCCACAGCTCCCGGGCAGCCGGCGAGCGGGTGAGCACGCCGACGCGGGCGGCACGATGGAGCGCGGCGTCGACGTCGCGGGCGAGCTGGTCAAGGGCGGCCGGGTCGAGGCTGCCGCCCTCGGGCAGCTTCTTGGACCGCTTGACCAGGGCGAGCAGGAAGCGGTTCGCGAAGCCGTTGGCGGCCTCGGTGTCGGACAGCCGGCGGACCAGCTCCTCGCGGGTGACGTGGCCGACGACCGAGATGTGCGCGCCCGTGGCGGTCAGCGGGTCGCGCTTCGTCCGGTTCTTGAGCGCGTTGCCATCCCACGCCTCGCGGATCACGGCCGAGAGGATCGCGCCCTCCCGGCTGGCGACCGCGAGCAGCCGGGCGAACTCGGGCTCGAGGACCAGGCGGCGCTTGTCGGACGCGCCCTGGTCGTCGTCGCCGGTTCCGTCGCGGACCTCGGCGATCAGCGCCTCGCCCGACGCGAGGCCGGGCAGGATGCAGCCGGCGGCCCACTCCGGGGCGATCTGCGCGAGGACGCGGCGGACCTGCGCCCACGCCGAGCCCTTGCGCGCCCTGGAGGTCTCCCCGACCAGCACGACGAACAGGCGGGCCGGGTGCGGCGCGGCGTCGGCCAGGGCGTGCGGGCCGGGGCCGACGACGTTGCCGACCGCGGCGAGGAACGTGAGCAGCACGCCGGCCTGGTCCGCCTCGGTGTGCGGGTCCAAGGTGCGGACGACCTTGCCGGCGATGCCGTGGAGGGCGGCCGGGTCGAGGATCGGCCAGTCCGCGTCCTGCTCGTGCGACCAAAGCGACCTAGGCGACCAAAGGTCCCCGCGGGCTGACCTTTGGTCGCTTTCCGCGCTTTGGTCGCGCCGCGTTTCGGGCTCGGCGAGGAGGGTGGCCACCTCGGAGGCGACCAGCCCGAGCGTCTCGGCGACCTCCCAGTCCTGCCAGCCCTCCGCGTGCAGGTCGGCCGCGAGACGGGCAACGACGGCGCGAGGCGCGGCGCGCTTCCCGGTCACGCGACCCGCCCCCGGCGGTAGTGCTCGGTGAGCGGCATCATCCGGTGCGCCCAGCTGGCGATGCCCAATCGCTGGTTCTCCACCCGCAGCCGGTCGATCGCGGGCCGCCGCTCCGGTGCGGCGGTGCAGCACTGGCACACGTCGGGGTCGCCGCGCTCGAGTGCGACCAGCTCGGCCGCGACCATGCCGCCCGCGTCGGCTACGATAGGCGTGATCCTGCTTGGCGGCGGATCGGTGGCGGGTCCCTCGGTGCAGCGGCCGGGGGGCCGCCCGCTGTCAGGTGGCTGGCGCACGGTCACCACCACCTGTGCCGTCTCGGCCAGGCTCAGGCGCGAACAAGAGGGCCAGCAGGGCTTGGAGAGGGAACTGGTGCTCCGGCACCGGCCGCCAGAGCACCCGCGGTGGCCCGCCGATCACCGGCGTTGAGGGTGGCCCGGGTGCGGTCATGTCTCGTCACCGGCCGCGAGCAGGCGACCAGCGAACTGGGTACGCTCCTCGAGCGGCAGCAGTGTGGCGTCATCGATCGCCTTGCCGAGGCGCCGGAGAAGCGCGGCGCGCTCGAGGGTGGCGGCCTCGCTGGCGGTATCGGCATCGGTGCCGTGCCAACGCTTTCGGGCGGCGATCCGGGCGTGCGCGCGGCGAGCGGCAGGATCAGGGGACGCGGGCATGGCGAGAACTCCTCAGCCATGCCCCGCCGGACAACACGGCGCGTCTGTCGCGCGAGCCAGACGCGGGGCCTTGTGTCGGCCGGCAAGATATCATGCCCGCGATGGCGGGCATCGAAGTGTGGACACTCTCCCCCTGGATGCGGCTGGATCGCGCCGAGCGCAGGATGCGCCGAGAGGTGGCCCAGAATGGTGGCGCCATGGTCGGTGTGACGGCGAGCGACAAGCGGCAGCTCCGGCGGCTCAAGCAACTCTACTGGCGCCTGGAGGCTGACCCGGACTTGAGCGTGTACCCGGCAGACCATCGTTCGGCCGGGGTCGCCTATCTCATCGTCTGGCCACTAGGCCGCCCCGCGATCGCCTGGCGGGGCGAGCCGAAGACCGGCTGAGCCCGGCCGCCTTCAGACCGCTTGCGGGAGGCGGACGGCGAACGGCAGGCGGGACTCTCCCGCAGGGGGACCGCTCGAGGCACGAGGCTTCCCTGCCGCAGGCGGTCGCCTGCGGGGCGAGGCGGTCGGCGAGGTCGAGCTGGACGCCAAGGTGCTGGTGGTGAAGCGCATCCACGTCACCTACCACCTGGTGGTCGACGAGGCGGTGGTCGACGACGAGGCGCAGCGGGCCAAGATCGACCGGGTCCTCGGCTTCCACGCCGAACGCTGCCCGGTCGCCCGCACCATCGGCGGCTGCGTCGACATCACCACCAGCGTGGAGCTCACCACCGGCTGAGGGCGCCGGCGCGGGCCTCTGCCTGATCGGCTCCAGCGGCGATCTGGCGGCGCTCTCGCGCCTCCATCTCGAGGACCCACACCAAGAGCGCTCGGCCTGGTGCCGAGCCGGGTCAGCGAGGAGGAGCTGCGCCATGTCGGCATCGACGAGCACCATCGAAGCGCCCGCAACGGTGAGGGAGGGGCGCGCCAGGCGGCCGATCATGTTCGGCACGCCGCTCGCGCTCGGCCTGGTCACCCTGGTCCACCCGATCGTGCGGCGCTCACCGGCCGTCGAGCTGCAGGGCCGGGTGGGGCTCTGGCTGGGCGTCCATCTCCTGCAGCTCGCCCTGTTCTGCCTGCTGGCCGTGACCGTGTGGCTGCTGGTCGACGGCCTGCCCGGCCGGGCCGCGGCGGTCAGCCGGGCGGCGCTGCTGCCGTTCGTCGCCTTCTACAGCGCCTTCGACGCCCTGGTTGGCATCGCCACCGGGCAGATGGTCCGCAAGGCGGCGGAGCTGCCGCAGGCGGCGGTCACCGCCGACGTGCTCTGGGCTGGACGGCTGCACGACCCGTTGGTCGGCGCGGTGGTGCTGCCGGGCATCCTGGCGTGGCTGACCGCCAGCCTGGCGGCGGCGCTGGCGCTGGCGCGCGCGGGTGCGCCCCGGTCAGGAGTGGTCGCGCTGGTCCTGGCCGGCCTGCTGCTCGGCGTCGACCATGCCCCGCCGTTCGGCCCGCTCGCCATGCTCTGGCTGCTGATCGCCGTGGCCATCCTGCAGCGCCGGCCCGCCCGGGTGCCAGCCCCCGTGCCCGAGGCCACCTGACGGGAGGCTGCCCAGCTGGCCGGCGAGACGGATGGTGGGCGTTACGGATTCTTACGGCGCTGCTCAGGGTGCCTGGCGTGAAACGGGGGCCGGCGCCTCGCCGGCCTGGCCCGCGGACGGGCCGTGCTCGGCGCCGCGCAGCACGGTGAGGGCGGCGAGGGGGAGCAGCAGCACCGACAGCAGGCCGGCGGCGACCAGGGCGGCGCCGGTCGCCTGGTCGAGCTTGCCGAGCTCCATGCCGATCTGGACGGCGGCCACGATGAACGGCAGCGAGGTCGCCTGCAGCAGCCCGGCCACCACCGTCCGGCGCGCTCCCACCCGTTTCCGGTACAGAACCGCCGGCAGGCCGCGCACCAGCAGCAGGGCGGCCAGGAACACGGGGACCAGTCGCAGGTTGGCGGGGTCGTCGGTGAGCGCCTTCAGGTTGAAGCGCAGGCCGCTGACCACGAAGAAGAACGGGACCAGGAAGCCGTAGCCGAGCGCCTCCAGCTTCACCCGGAAGTTCGGGTGGGTCATCGCCTCGTCCCGGTCGACCACCCGCAGCAGCGCGCCGGCGAGGAAGGCGCCGAGGATCGTCTCGAGCCCGAGCCGCTGCGCCACCAGCACGAGGCCGGCCAGCAGCAGGACGGCGCCGCGCACGCGGATCTGGGCGCTCGAGTCCTGCAGGCGTCCGAGGTCGGCGGCCAGGCGGGTGGAGTGGCCCGCCCGCGCCAGCCCGACGGCGACCGCGACGGCGAGCAGGACCAGGCCGCCGATCAGCAGGAGCTGGGCGCCCGGCCCGGTGGCCTCGCGGGAGAAGAACAGCGACAGCAGGATCACGGCGCCGAAGTCGGCGATCGACGCGGCGGCGATCACCAGCTGGCCGAAGTCGGACTCGACCTGCCCGGCGTCCTTGAGCACCGGGATGACCACGCCGAGCGAGGTGGCGGTGAGGATGATCGCGACCAGCAGCGGGGTCTCGACCAACCCGACCGCGGCGAGGCCGGCGGAGGCGGCGAGCCCGACGGCGAACGAGGCGGCGAAGCCGCCGCCTGCCAGGCCGAGCAGCCTGCCACGGAGGTGGTCCACGTCGACCTCGAGGCCGGCGAGGAACAGCAGGAACGCCAGCCCGATGATGGAGAGCACCTGCAGCGGCGGGTCGACCCGGACCCAGCCGAGCACCGACGGGCCCAGGACGATGCCGACCACGATCTCCAGCACCACCGACGGTAGGCGTAGGCCGGGGAAGAGGCCGAGCAGCAGCGGGACGAGGAAGGCCACCGCCGCCACCACGGCGACGCCGGCCAGCGACAGCTCGGGCATGGGCAACCTCCGTGGCCACGGTGGCGGCACGAGCCACCGATGCGACCATGATCTTGTCAGTCATCCGGCGCCCGTTACACGTGGACGGTGTGGACCGCGGCATGGACCCATCGTCCGGGAGGAGGCAGCGAGCGTGGTCGAGCTGTTCGACGTGATCGTGGTTGGCGGCGGGACCGTGCCGTGAGCGACCTGCCGATCGCCGACTACGCCCTGCTCTCCGACTGCCGTTCCGCCGCGCTGGTGAACAGGGCGGGCTCGGTCGACTGGCTGTGCCTGCCCCGCTTCGACGGGCCGTCGGTGTTCGCCCGCCTGCTCGACGACGACGGCGGCCACTGGTCGATCGGCGTGCCCGAGGCTCGCCCGCTGCAGCGGGCGAGCGCCAGCACCTCCCGCCGCTACGTCGAACGGACCATGGTGCTCGAGACCATCTTCGAGACCTCCGGCGGCTCGGTCGTGCTGACCGACGCCATGGCGGTCGGTCGCGGCGACCGCGGCCACGCCCTCGGGGCCGCAGCGCCCGGCGCGCTGCTGCGCCGCGTGACCTGCACCGCCGGCGAGGTCGAGGTCGCGGTCGACTACGCGCCCCGCCCGGAGTACGGCCTGGTCCACCCGCTGCTCCACCAGGTCGACGGCGGCCTGGTCGGCCGCGGCGGCGCCGACGTGCTGGCCTTGTCGACTCCGGTCGAGCTGGCGGTCGACGGCGCCAGCGCGACCGCGCGGTTCGCGCTCCGCGCTGGGGAGACGGCCTGCTTCGCCCTGCACCACGCGCGGAGCTGGGAGCCGGCCCCGCCGCTCTGGACGCAGGCCGAGATCGTCAAGCGGCTCGAGGACACCATCGAGGGATGGCGCTCCTGGTCGGCGATGCACCAGTCCTACGAGGGGCCCTGGCGCGAGCTGGTGCACCACTCCGGCTGCGTGCTGCAGGCGCTCACCTACCAGCCGACCGGCGCGATCGTGGCGGCGCCCACCACTTCGCTGCCCGAGACGGTCGGCGGGGAGCGCAACTGGGACTACCGCTTCACCTGGGTGCGCGACGCCAGCCTGACGATGGAGGCCCTCTGGGTGGCGGCCTGCCCGGACGAGGCCCACAGGTTCTTCGCCTTCATCGCCGGCGCCGCCGCCTCGCAGCTCTACCGCGGCGCCGACCTGCAGATCATGTTCGGCGTCGGCGGTGAGCGCGACCTCACCGAGCGGGAGCTGCCCCACCTTCGCGGCTGGCGTTCCAGCCGGCCGGTGCGGGTCGGCAACGGCGCCTGGAACCAGCGCCAGCTCGACGTCTACGGCGAGCTGCTCGGCGCCGCCCAGCGCCTGGTCGACCAGCTCGGCGCGCTCGACGCGGCCACGCGCAGCTTCCTGGTCGCTGCGGCGGACACGGCCGCGCGCCGCTGGAAGGAGCAGGACCAGGGCATCTGGGAGGTCCGCGGCGAGCCCCGCGACTTCTTGTACTCGAAGCTGATGTGCTGGTCGGCGCTCGACCGCGCGATCGCCCTCGCCGACCGGCTCGGCGCCGCGGACCATGTCGAGCACTGGACCGCCACCCGCGACGAGATCCGCGCCGCGATCCTCGAGTACGGCTGGAGCGACCGCGCCGGCGCGTACACGCAGGCGTTCGGCAGCGACGAGCTGGACGCGAGCAACCTCATGATGGTGATCACCGGGTTCCTGCCTGGCGGCGACCCGAGGATGAGGGCCACCATCGACGCGATCACCGAGCGGCTCACCGACGAGCGCGGCCTTGTCTACCGCTACAAGGCGGCCGACGGCCTCGAGGGCGAGGAGGGCACCTTCCTGCTGTGCACCTTCTGGCTGGCGCAGGCGCAGGCCCTCGCCGGCGAGGTCGACCGGGCCAGGGCGACCTTCGAGCGCGCCGTCGCCTACGCCAACGACGTCGGCCTGCTCGCCGAGCAGGTCGACGTCGGCGGCGCCGAGATGATCGGCAACTACCCGCAGGCGTTCAGCCACATCGGCCTGGTCAACGCGGCGTGGGCGATCGCCCAGGCGGAGGAGCGCTCGGGGGGCTGAGGCCTGGGCGGGCCGAGCCCGCCTCGACGCGGCTCCCCTGCGCCTAGCGCTTGCGCGCCCGGAAGCGCAGCGAGCGGCGCAGCTCCACCTCGACCTCGCTGAAGCCCGCGGCGGCCAGGCGCTCGGGCAGGGTCGCCGGGTCGACCACCACCATGGTGTCGAACAGGTGGATGAGGCGGAACCGCAGGCTCGGCTGGCTGTCCGAGCCGGCGAACACGCCGCCGGGGCGCAGCACCCGGTGCGCCTCCGCGAACAGCCGGTCCTGCAGGGCCGGCGACGGCACGTGGTGCAGCATGGTGAAGCACACCGCCGCGCTGAAGCGGTCGTCGGGGAACGGCATCGCCGCGCCGTCGCCCGCCACCACCTCCACCGCCCCTGGACGGCCGAGCTCACGCTCGAGCGGCGCGACGAAGCGCCGGTCGACCTCCAGCGCGGTGAGCCGCGGCACCCGCCCGGCCAGCAGCCGCGTGGTCACGCCGAGGCCCGGCCCGATCTCCAGCACGTCGTCGCCGAGGGCGACGCCGTCGAGCGCCCAGGGCAGCAGCTCGTGCTCGACCAGGCGCGCCCACCCTGCCGAGCCGCAGTAGCGGCGGTGGAAGCGGTTCATCGCCACCAGCCTACGGGATCGGCCCGCTGGCGCCGAGGCACGCCGGGTCCGGACGGCTGGCCGCGGGGCCCGCCCCGGGGCGCGACCGGAAGGCGTTTCGACCGGTAGGCTCCGCTGCCATGGGCAACTTCGGGGCATCGGCCGGCTGGGGCTGGTGGTCGCGGCCAGCCTGGTCGCCGGCTTCATCGCTGGCTACCTGCTGAGCTGATGCGGCTCGCGACCGAACCCCTGCAGACCGCCGGCCTGCGGCCCGGGCGCGGCTGGGCGGCCGCGCTCCTCGGGGTGGTCGTCGTGCTGGTCCTCACCGCCTACTACCCGTTCGACTGGGACCCGCCGCGGATGCTGCGCAACCACGTCACCAGGACCGCCGCCGGCACGCTCCGGTTCGGCGAGTGGAGCACCGCCACCACCGCCGGGACGCCGCCATGGCTTGAGCGGGCGCGCGCGAGCGGGCGCCTGGAGGTCGACCTCGAGGCGAGCTCCTCGGTGTTCGACCGCGGCCCGCTCGCGATCATGATGCTGGCCGACGACTACTGGCGTGCCGACTTCGTCATCGGCCAGGACCACGACGAGCTGCTGGTGTGGCTGCGCCGCGCGGGGTCGCGCGGCAACGGCGCCCCGCCGTTCGTGGTGCCAGGGGTGTTCCGGCCGCACCGCTGGGTCGCGGTGCGGCTGCGGGTGGACGGCGAGGCGCTGCGCGTCGAGGTCGACGGCGCCACGCGGCTCGCCAAGCCCCTGCCGGCGGGCTCGCTGCGCCGCTGGCCCGACGCGCACCTGGCGCTCGGCCACGCGATCCACCGGGGCGGCCCCTGGCAGGGCGAGGTCCGCAGGGCAGTGGTCCGCACCCAGGGCCAGGCCGTCGACTACCTGCGCCCCGGCGCGCTGGTGGTCCCGGAGCGCTACCTGTACCTGGACGACCACGTGCTGCCGTTCCCTCCCCCGACCAAGGCCGAGTGGGCCATCCTGCTGCTGCACCTCGGCTCGTTCGTGCTGGTCGGCTTCCTGGTGGTGATGGCGCGACGGCCACCCGTCCGCGTGCTGCCGGCGACCCTGGCCGCGACCGGCCTCGCCGTCGCGCTCGCCGCGGGCAAGTTCCTCTTCCACGGCCGCCACACGGCCGTCGCCGACGTCGCCGTGCAGTTCGCTGGCGCGCTGCTCGGCGCGCTGCTCGCGCGCCGCGCGCTTGCGCCGCGCACGCGGGTGTGACGATCACGCGCCCCGCCGGCCTGAGCGCCGCTACGGGCTGGCAACCCTGGAGCGCCAGGCGCTCGCGACCAGCAGCAGGCCGAGGGTCAGCAGCGTCACCAGCAGCAGCAGCGGGGCGAACGCCGACCAGTCCGCCGCGGCGACGACGGCGCCGAACAGCGGCGCGCCGAGCAGGGTGCCGGTGCTGCCGAGCTGCGTCATCACCCCGATCGCCAGGGCGATCTGGCCAGGGTCTGAGACCACCTCGGGCAGGGCGGCGAACGCGGCGGCGACCACCACGGCCAGCGCGCCGCCGGAGCGGAAGGCGGGCAGCGCGGCCAGCGGCATCGCCAGGACGGTCACGCTGAGCAGGCGCAGGCCCGTCCCAACGGCCATGACGGCGAGGCCGGCCAGCAGCGTCCGCCGCGGCCCGTAGCCGCCGGTCCACAGCCCCGCCGGCGTCCCCAGCAGCGCCGCGACCACGGTGATCGCGGACACGGCCAGCCCGAGCTGCGGCAGCGACAGGCCCAGGTCGGGCCGCAGCAGCGGCCCCACCACCCCGATCTTGCCGAGCGCGATGGCGGCGGGAACCCCGGCGGCGCACACCAGCAGCAGCTTCCCCCAGGGCGTGCGGTCCACCGCGCCTCCCTTCCCATCGGTCCACGAGCGAGCCGTCCACCATAGCGCCAAGCCGTGACCGGCCGGCAGGCATGGGCTCCATGGCCGGCGCGCCGGGGCCACCCCACGGGCCGTGGGCGGTCGCGGCTCAGCGGCGCCCTTGGTTGGGCGGGTGGAGGACGCGCGCCGCCAGCTCGGCGAGGGCCTCGGCGATCTCGGTGGGGGAGCGGCCGCGCTGGCGCTGGTGCTGGTAGAGCTCTGGGGCCAGCGGCGCGAGCAGCGCGTCGACCATGGCGTCGAGCCGTCCGGAGTCGGCAGGGTCGGCGGGCGCCGAGGCGGCGAGCAGGAGGGCGCGCACGTGGGCGCGCCAGAAGCCGTAGGCGCCGGTGGTGAAGCGGCGCTCGCCGGTCTCGGCGCCGAGCGCCAGGTGGACGTGGCGCTCCAGCAGGTCGACCATGGCGGCGTAGAAGGCGGCCAGCCGCTCGGTTGGGGGGGCGCCGGGGCCGAGCGGGGGCGGGCCGCCGATGAGCTGCTCCTGCACGGCCCGCTCGTGCTGGTCCAGCAGCGCGACGGCGATGGACGCGCGGTCGGGGTAGCGGCGGTACAGCGTGCCCTTGCCGACCCCGGCGGCCCGGGCGATCTCCTCCATGGTGACGTTGCGGGCGCCGCGGCGGGCGAACAGCTCCTCGGCGGCGGCCAGGATGCGCTGGCGGTTGCGGGCGGCGTCGGCCCGCTCGGTCCGCGCTCGGCCGCGGTCGCCGGGGTGCTCGATCCCGCTGAGCGGTGCTGGCATGCGCGCCAGCCTAACCAATAACTGGACGATGCGTCCACATGCGGGTACCATGCCGGCCAGTAAGCGGACGCAGCGTCCGGTTGATCTTCCGAGGTGGGAGCCGGCCGGGCCGCTGGCGTCCGGACCGCCTTCCCTCGAGGAGGTCGCGACGCTCGCCATGGAGATCCTGCTGGTCCCTGTCGCACTGCTGGTCGGTGGCCTGCTGGCCGTGCAGGCAGCGGCAAACCTCCAGCTCAGCAGCGCCGCCGGCAGCCCGGTGGGCGCGTCGACCCTGCAGCTGGGCATCGGTGCGCTGCTGCTGACCCTGCTGGCCGCGCTGGCCGGAGCCATCCACGCCGTCGGCCTGGTCCCGGACGCCGAGCCCTGGCACCTGCTCGGCGGCCTCGGCAGCGCCGTCTACATCACCGCCGGCATCCTGCTGTTCCCCAGGCTGGGCGCGCTGGTGAGCGTGGGACTGTTCGTGGCCGGCCAGCTGCTCGCCTCGCTGGCCCTCGACAGCTTCGGCCTGCTCGGGGTGGAGCGCATCGGGCCCACACCCGCGCGCCTGGCAGGTGCCGCCGCCGTCGTCGCCGGCATCGCGCTGGTCGTGCGCGCCCAGACCCGCGAGCGCGCGACGGCCGTTGCCGGCGCCGCCGGCGCGCAGGGCGGTGCCGTCGGCCCGAAGGACGGCGCGGCCGGCCGAGCCGCCGCCGGGCCAGCCGCGCGCGCCCCGGCCGGGGCGCGGCAGCGTGGGCAGGCCGGATGGGTCCTGCTCGGCCTGGCCGCCGGATCGGCGCTGCCCCTCCAGGGTGCGGTCAACGCCCAGCTCCGGGCGGACCTCGACGCCCCCGTCACGGTCGGCGCCTTCAGCTTCGCCGTGGCGACGGCCACCATGGCGCTCGTCCTGCTCGGCGCGCTCGCCCTCCGCCGGGTGCCCCGGCCGCGGCTCGCGCCGCTGCGCGGCCTGCCCTGGTGGGGCTGGCTGGGCGGGTTCGTCGGCGCCACCTACGTGGTCGCGGTGTTCCTGCTCATCCCCAGGATCGGCGCCGAGGCGGCGATCGGCCTGACGGTCGCGGGGCAGCAGCTCGCCTCGCTGCTGGTCGACCAGTTCGGGCTGCTACGGCTGCCCAGGCGGGTGCTCACCCGGGCGCGCCTCGCCGGCGTCGCGCTCCTCCTCGCCGGGGTGGCCCTCGTCCAGCTCGGGTGAGCCCGAGCGCCAGGGGCGGTCGGGCAACCGGGCTCAGGGCTCTGAGATCGTCGGCCGAGGGTTGGCGAGGACAGGTGCGTAACGAGTGCGGGAGATGTGAGACTGGACGGCATGACAACTCGTGACCAGCGCCGCCAGGTCGCGGGCGGCGCGACCGACGACCCGGCCGCACCGCTCGCCCGCGACCCGAGGCGGGAGGCGCAGGACCTGGTCGGTGACGGCTTCGACGCCCGTGTCCTCGAGCCGTCGCCGCCGGCCGTCGCCGACGGCCAGTGGTTCGCCGACGACCCGGTCGCCGCCCCGGCCGCCGCCGGACGGCGGCTCGTGGCCCCGGTCGCCGGGGACGAGCTCACCTGGGAGCAGTGGCTCGCCGACCGGCCGCGGCACCGCGCCTGGGCGGCCGCGCGCTGGCTGGGGGCGTACCGGCGCCTCGGGACCCTGCCGCCCGCCTACACCGCCACGCGGCTGGCCCTGCACCGCCTGGTGGTCTACGTGGTCTCGCCGGCGCGCCAGCACGCCAACGGCAAGATGGCCCTGCGCTTCACCTTCGGCGGGGTCGGCACGCCCTTCTTCGGCGCCGACGAGCAGGTGCGCGTCGCCGGCACCACGCTGCTGCGGCAGCGCGGCGCGACCGCTGAGGCCGCGCCGCTCGGCAGCCTGAACCAGGCGGCGGAGCTCGTCCTCGACGGGCCGCCCGACACCGCCTGGGCCGAGCCCTTCGACACCCCGCCGCCGGGCGACCTCGACGAGCGCCTGCCGCTCGACCCGGAGGCCGCCGCCTTCCTCGGCGACTGGTACGGCTTCGCCTGGTCGGTGCTCGAAGCGGTGCGGGCCGAGTCCGCCTCGGTCGACGCCTCCCGGGTGCAGCTCTGGCCGGAACACTTCGATGCCGCCTTCGAGTGCCTGCCCGAGCAGCGGCGGGTCGTCCTCGGCGCCTCGCCGGGGGACGCGGCCGTCCCCGAGCCGTACCTGTACGTGCTGCCCGAGCACTTCGACGCGGCGTCGCCGGACGACTTCTGGAACGCCAGCAGCTTCCGCGGCGCGATCCTGCCGCTGCGCGCGCTGCTGGACGCGGCCGACCAGCGCGCCGCGGCGCTGACGTTCCTGCGCCGCGGCCGGGCGCTGCTGGAGCCCTAGTGCCGACCGCGACAGGGCTCGCCCGGTTGGCCTCCCCGCGCGCGACGGCGCCGGGCCCGGCGAGGCCGGGCGGGCCAGACGCGGGGAGGCAGTAGCCGTGCGCCAGCTCTATCCGGTGCCGGTCGACCCGGTCGACCCCGCGGACGTCTACGGGGAGTGGCCCGACGCCGGCCCGAGGCCGGGCCTGCGGCTCAACATGGTCGCCAGCGCCGACGGGGCGACCACGGTGGCCGGCACGTCCGGCGGGCTCGGCGGCCCCGCCGACCGGGCGCTGTTCGTGCTGCTGCGGTCGCTGGCCGACGTGGTGCTGGTGGCGGCGGGCACGGTGCGGGCGGAGCGCTACGGGCACAGCTCCGTGCCGGTCGCGGTGGTCTCCCGCTCGTGCCGGTTCGACTGGGACGCGCCCTTCTTCAGCGCGCAGAAGGCACGGCCGATCGTGGTCACGGTCGCCGACGCGCCCGAGCCGCTGCGCGCCAGGGCCGCCGAGGTCACCGAGGTGGTGCTCGCCGGCGAGCGCGACGTCGACCTGGCGAGGGCGCTGGACGAGCTCGGCGCCATGGGGTTCCGCTCGGTGCTGGCGGAGGGCGGTCCCAGCCTCAACGCGCAGCTCGCCGCCGCGGGCCTGATCGACGAGCTGTGCCTGACCCTCGCGCCCAGCCTGGTCGGCGGGCACGCCAAGCGCATCCTCGACGGGCCCGCGCTGCCCACACCCGTGGAGCTGCGGCTGTGCTCGGTGTGCGAGCAGGACGGCTTCCTGTTCCTGCGCTGGCGCCGGGGTGCGGCTACGCCGCGGTGACGCCCCGCTCGAAGCTCGGCGCCAGGAGCTGCGGCGGCGCGGTCCCGAGCGGCGGGAACGGCTCGTTGGAGTAGAGGCCGACGCGCAGGCTCCAGAAGCGCTGCGCGTCCGCCGGGGCGTCGATGCTGTGCACGTAGGTGACCGCGCCGGCGGCCTTCAGGGCGCTCACGAACGAGGCGCGGTAGCGGCGGTTCTGGAAGTGGTTGGCGTTGAGGCTGAGCGCCGGGTTGCGCGTGCGCCACCACAGCGCCACCGCCGGCGCGCGGTTGCGGCGGGTGAAGTCGACCACCACCGGGTCGTCGTAGCGGTTGTGGTACTGCGTCCGGTACAGGGCGAGGACGTAGTTCTGCAGCGGGTAGACGGTGCGCAGGGCGTTCAGCATGGCCTGGTCGACGACGTGGGGGAGGATGCGCTCGCGCAGGCCGCGCTCCGGTGCCTGGCGGATGAACCTCCGGTAGATCTCCAGCTCGGCGTACTTGGAGTCGAGGATCGCGTAGGCGTCCGGGTGGCTGCGCAACAGGCCGACCAGGTCCTGGCTGCGCAGGATGGTGTACCTGCCCAGGTACTTGTGGCCGCGCAGGTCCGCCCAGGTGGCCTGCTGGAACGGCTTGTGGAGGCCGTAGCTGGCCTCCAGGCCGGTGTGGGCCAGCAGCGCGGTGCCGTCCTTGAGGCGGACCACGTCGGTCTCGAAGACACGGAAGCCGCGGGCGTAGTTGCGCCGGAACGCCTCCAGGCTGTTGCTGTAGGTGTGCCGGTTGACCGAGCCCATGGCGTGGGCGACGAAGCCGTAGGGGTCGAAGTGGCCGGCGATGGTCCCGGGGCGCAGCGGCAGGGCACGGCTGTGACCGATGTCGACGGTGGTGGCGCGGGAGGAGAAGCGCCGCGTGGCGAGGCCGAACCAGAGGACGTCGTCGGGATCGCCGGGCGCGTACCAGAGGACGTCGCCGCGGCCGTCGCCGCCGAAGTCCCCGACCTTCGGCTGGAACCTGGACACCACGGTCACCGGCTTGCAGGCGAAGGCGCCGCCGGCGCCGCCGTACCAGACCGAGTCGGCGGCGGCGCCGGGCGCGTACCAGACGACGTCGCGGCGGTGGTCGCCGTCGAAGTCGCCGGTGAACGGCTGGTAGGTGCCGTTCACGGCGGCCGGCCGGATGGTGAAGCCTGCATCCCTGCGCCCGAGCCAGAGCGCGTCGGGGTCGGTGCCAGGCCCGTACCAGAGGATGTCGCCGCTGCGGTCGCCGTTCCAGTCCCCGAGCAGCGGCTGGTAGGTGCCACCGACCGCCACCGGGCGGACCTGGAACCCGCCGCCGCCGAGCCCCAGCCAGAGGGCGTCGGGGGCGGCGCCTGGCGCGTACCAGAAGACGTCACGGCGCCCGTCGCCGTTGAAGTCGGCCACCAGCGGCTGGAAGGTGGCGTCGACGGTGACGGCGCGGGCGCTGAAGTGGCCGTCGGCGCGGCCGTACCAGACCAGGTCGGCGGCGGCGCCGGGCGCGTACCAGAAGACGTCGGCGCGATGGTCGCCGTCGAAGTCGGCCACGAACGGCTCGAAGCTGCCAGGCACGGTCAGCGCCCGGCCGGCGAAGCGGCCGCCCGCCTGCCCGAACCAGAGCACGTCCGGAGCGGCTCCAGGGCCGTACCAGAGGACGTCGGCGCGGTGGTCGCCGTCGAAGTCGCCGACCAGTGGCTGGTAGTGCCCGCGCACGGTGACCGGGACCCCGACGAACGCCCGGTCGGGTCGCCCGAGCCAGAGGTGGTCGGGCTGGCCGCCTGGCCCGTACCAGAGGAGGTCGGAGCGGTGGTCGCCGTCGAAGTCGGCGACCAGCGCGGTCAGCTCGGTGGGGACGGCGCTGGGGCCGGCGGCGCCGTCGACCACGGGAGCCCGGCGCCCCGGCGCCCCGGCGACCGCGGCCGCCCCGACCCCCGGCCCGACCCCCGCGAGGCACAGCACCAGCGCCAGCGAGAGGCCGAGCGCGAGCGCCGCCGACCTTGCCCGGCTTGCGCCCACCACGTCTCCCAGCCCACGCGAACTACTCAGAAGGAGAATAGGTGACGCTCACGTCGAAAGTAAACAAGTGTGCGAGTCAGAGGTACTCAAGCGCCACTACGATCAGCCGATCCTGTGCTGATGATGTCATCCAGCGGCCTGCGGCCCGAGCTGGTCAAGCGGCTCTGGCGCACGCCTCTCGGCAGGGGCGTGAGCGGCCGGGCGATCGTCGAGCAGACGCTGGTCTGCGCCGACGGGCCACAGGACGCCGCCGAGGCGCTCGGCGAGCTCGCCGAGCGGCCGCCGCAGGCGGCGATGGCGGCGCCGGTCCGGGAGGGTGGGCAGGTGGTCGGCAGCCTGCTGGTCGCCTCCTACCGCGAGGGGCGCTCCTACTCGCCGTCGGAGCGCTCCGCGCTGGCCAGCTTCGCCGACCAGGTGAGCCTCGCGCTCACCGACGCCAAGACGGTCGCCTCGGTGCACCAGGCGTTCCACGACGGCCTGACGGGGATGCCCAACCGGGCGTTGTTCCTCGACCGGCTGGAGCACGGGCTGGCGCGCGCCCGCAGCGACCAGACGGACATCGCGGTGCTCTTCGTCGACCTGGACCGCTTCAAGCTGGTCAACGACACGCTGGGCCGCACCGCAGGTGACGAGCTGCTGGTCGCCGCCGGCGAGCGGCTGCGCTCGACGGTGCGGGAGGCCGACACGGCGGCGCGCTTCGGCGGCGACGAGTTCGCCATCCTGCTCGAGGACGGGGCCAGCGCCCAGGAGGCGGCGATGGTCGCGGAGCGGGTGATCGACGAGCTGCGCGTCCCGTTCGACCTCGGCGGCAGGGAGGTGTACGTCAGCGCCAGCGTCGGCATCGCGGTCAGCCACAGCGGCAGGGAGGAGGCCGCCGAGCTGCTGCGCAACGCCGACGTCGCCATGTACCGCTCGAAGCAGCGCGGGTCCGGCCAGTACGACCTGTTCGAGCCGGGCATGCGGGCGGCGCTGGTCGAGCGGCTGGAGCTCGAGGGCGACCTGCAGCGGGCCGTTGAGCAGAAGGAGTTCACCCTCGTCTACCAGCCGATCGTCTCGCTCGAGCACGGCGGCGTCGCCGGCGTCGAGGCCCTGCTGCGCTGGTCGCACCCGACCCGCGGCCTGGTGGGGCCGCTGCGCTTCGTCCCGCTCGCCGAGGAGAACGGGCTGATCGTGCCGATCGGCCGCTGGGCGTTGCAGGTGGCGTGCCGGCAGGCGGTCCGCTGGCAGCGGGAGTACCCGGCCGACCCACCGAGGACCATGAGCGTCAACCTCTCCGCCCGCCAGCTGCAGCAGTCGGGTCTGGTCCCAGAGGTCGCCGACGCGCTGGAGGCCAGCGGGCTGGACCCCCACTGCCTGGTGCTGGAGATCACCGAGTCGGTGGTGGTGCAGGACGTCGACGCGACCATCACCAAGCTGCGCGCGCTCAAGCAGCTCGGCGTGCGCATCGCCATCGACGACTTCGGCACCGGCTACTCGTCGCTCGCCTACCTGCGCCAGCTCCCGGTCGACATCCTCAAGATCGACAAGTCGTTCATCGACGGCATCGCCGACGGTCTCGAGGCGGCCGCGCTGGCCCGCGCCATCGTCGACATGGGCAGGACGCTCGGCCTGAGGGTGATCGCCGAAGGGATCGAGAAGCCCGAGCAGCTCGACGAGCTCCGCCGCATGCGCTGCGAGCTCGGGCAGGGCTACCTGTTCGCCAAGCCGCTCGAGACCGCGGAGCTGAGCACGCTGCTGCGCACCGGCGCGGTGGCCACCGCGCCGCTGTTCGCCGGTTGAGCGGCGGCTCGAGGGCCGTCACCGCTTCAAGGGCAGCCCGCCGGCCGGCGCGGTGCCGCCCATCTACCAGTACAACCACAACAGCGGCCGCTGCGCGGTGGTGGGTGGCCACGTCTACCGCGGCAGCCAGGTCGCCGGCCTCGACGGCGCCTACGTCTTCGGCGACGTCTGCGACGGCCACGTCAGAGCCCTGGTCCGCGTCCCGGGCAAGCCACCGCGCCTGCGCGACCTCGGCGTCCGCCTCCCCGGCCTGGTGTCCTTCGCCGAGGACGGCGCCGGCGAGCTGCTGCTGCTGCTGTCGCTCTCCGGCGGCGTCCAGCGCCTCGCCGCCGCGGGCTGAGCACCCCGCCGCCGTAACGAACCTCACCCCACCCGAGACAGGGAAGGCGGCGGCGAGGAAAATGCGAGCGGGGCAGCGCACGTTCCACGAGCGCGCGAGGGGAGTCAAGGTGAGCGGGTTCGTCTCTCGAGGGTTCAGGGGTCGCCGCCGCGTCGAGCCCGGCGACAAAGAGCGGCTGCCGCCCGGCCAGTACGCCGAGCGCGGGTTCCCGGTGCTGACCGCCGGTCCGACGCCGCGCATCGACCCGGCCGAGTACAGCTTCCGCGTCGAGGGCCTGGCGCGCGCCCCGCGCTCGTGGTCCCTCGCCGAGCTGCAGGCGCTGCCCGGCTCCACCTTCAGCGGCGACATCCACTGCGTCACCAAGTGGAGCAAGCTCGGCACCAGCTTCGGCGGCGTCTCGCTCGACGTCCTGCTCGACCAGGTGGAGCCGCTCGCCGAGGCCAGCCACGCGGTGGCGTTCTCCTACGGCGGCTACACCACCAACCTGCCGCTCGAGGACCTTCGCGGGGGCGTGGCCTGGCTGGTCTGGGAGCACGAGGGCGCGCCGCTGCCACCCGAGCACGGTGGCCCGGTGCGCCTGCTGGTCCCACACCTCTACCTGTGGAAGAGCGCCAAATGGGTGGCCGGCCTGCGGCTGCTCGACCACGACCTTCCCGGCTTCTGGGAGACTCTCGGATACCACAACCACGGAGACCCATGGCTGGAACAGCGCTACTCGGGCGACTGACCTGGCGGCTGGCGCGCGTCGCCGGGACCAGGCCGGAGGCGGCCGGCTGCACCACCCTGGCCCTCGAGGTGCCCGACTGGCCCGGGCACCGGCCCGGCCAGCACGTCGACGTCCGCCTCACCGCGGAGGACGGCTACCAGGCCCAGCGCAGCTACTCGATCGCCTCGGCGCCCGACGGCGAGCTGGTCGAGCTCACCGTCGAGCGGATCGGCGACGGCGAGGTCTCCCCCTACCTGGTCGACGAGCTGCGCCCCGGCGACCTGCTGGAGCTGCGCGGACCGGTGGGCGGCTACTTCGTCTGGGAGCCGCGCCTCGGCGGGCCGCTGCTGCTGGTCTCCGGCGGCTCCGGGGTGGTGCCGCTGATGGCGATGCTGCGGCAGCGGGCCGCGGCCGGCTCCGCGGTGCCGGCGCGGCTGCTGCACTCGTCCCGGACCTTCGAGGACGTCCTCTACCGCGAGGAGCTGCAGCGCCTCGCCGCCACCGACCCTGGCCTGCGGGTGACCCACACCCTCACCCGCGCCCGGCCGCCGGGCTGGGAGGGCTACGCACGCCGCATCGACGCGGCCATGCTCGCGGAGGTGGCCTGGCCGCCCGGCGACCGCCCGCTGGCCTACGTGTGCGGCCCGACGCGGCTGGTCGAGGCGGTGGCGAACGCCCTTGTCGGGCTCGGCCACGACCCTGGGCGGGTCAGGACCGAGCGCTTCGGGCCCACGGGAGCGTGAGCGATGGACGATCGTGACCTGCGGCTGGACGGCAACGCCGTGGCCGGCCTGCTGGCCGAGGCGTTGTCCGCCGAGCCAACCGTCGACCTGGCCAATTGTGCCGGCTGCGGCGCCAGCAACCAGCTGGGCGCGCTGCTCGCCTACGTGCACGGCATGGGCGCGGTGCTGTGCTGCCCCGGCTGCGAGAGCATCATGCTGCGCATCGGCCGCGGCCCCGGGCACCTCGTCCTCGACCTGCGCGGCATCCGCTGGCTGCGGGTGGAAGTCGGTTGAGGTAGTCGTCACCGCGACGCGGATCCCGCTGAATTCGGTCCGGGCCATCTCCGCCTCGTGGTGGCCTTGACCTTCACGCTGGTGTCAAGCCCTACCGTGGTGGGCGAGAGGAGGACAGGTGCGCATCGGGGAACTCGCCAAACGGTCAGGCACCAGCGCCCGCTCGATCCGTTACTACGAGCAGCAAGGGCTCATGGTGGCCCGCCGCCACGCCAACGGCTACCGCGACTACGACGAGGCCCACCTGCGGCTCGTCCGTGAGATCCGCTCCCTGCTGGTCAACGGGTTCGACCTGGAGGAGATCCGACCGTTCGTCGACTGCCTGCACGCCGGCATCCAGGCGCGGCGGGCCTGCCCCGGCGGCATCGACGTCTACCGGCGCAAGCTGGCCGAGCTGGACTCGCGGATCGGGGAGCTGCGATCGCTCCGCGACCGGATCGCGCGGGAGCTGCACCAGCTCGAAGCCGGCACGGGGCCAGCCCAGGAGGCAACCGGATGATCACACAGCAGAGCGTCGTGACCGTGACCGAGGCGACCTTCGACCGCGCCGTGCTCCAGGCTCAGCGCCCGGTCCTGGTCGACTTCTGGGCCGAGTGGTGCCCTCCCTGCAAGTGGCTCAGCCCCATCCTCGAGGAGATCGCCGCCGAGCAGGCTGGCAAGCTGCTCGTCGCCAAGGTCGACGCCGACGAGAACCCCGGGCTCGCCCGCCGCTACGGCACCCTGAGCCTGCCCAGCCTGCTGCTGTTCGTCGACGGCGTCGAGAAGGCCCGGATCGTCGGCGCCATGCCCAAGCGCAGGCTCCTCACCGAGCTGGCGGAGTTCCTCCCCGCGTCGTGACGCGTGCGTCCGGTCGGAAGGTGGCTGGGCACCGGACACCCGCACTCACGCGGCGGGGACGCGGGCGGTGTCGACGCCGAGTACTTCGGCGAAGCCGGCGCGGCCCTCGTCGGTGAGGTGGACCGCGCGGCTGCGCTCGGCCCGGCGGATCCAGCCGAGGTCGAGCAGGTGGCTGGTCAGGGCGGCGCCGACGCCGCCGGCGAGGTGGGGCCGCTGCTCGCTCCAGTCGATGCAGTAGCGCACGGCCGGGCGCCTAGGTGGCAGCGCGGCGAGGTCGACGCCGAGCTCCTCCAGGAAGGCGGCGCCGGCCTCTGTGAGCCCGAAGCGGATCGCCCGGCCTGACGAGGCCAGCCGGTCACCGGCGGCGAGCGGGTCGAGGTGGCGGTCGGGCTCCAGCAAGCCCCGCTCGAGCAGCGAGTCCATCAGCGCCACACCGACCCGGCCGGCGAGGTGGTCGTAGCAGGTGCGGGCGAAGCGCAGCGCCTGCGCCCTGGTCCCCTCGCGCAGGGAGCGCACCGGCGCCGACGGTGCGACCCGCGCGAGCGCCTCGAGCAGGTCGCCCACCTGCGGGCCGGCCAGCCGGTAGTAGCGGTGGCGCCCGTGGCGCTCGACCGTCAGCAGGCGGGCGTTCACCAGGCGGGAGAGGTGCTCGCTGGCCGTGGAGGCGGCGACCCCGGCCTCCGAGGCGAGCAGGCTCGCGGGAAGGGCGCGGCCGTCGCCGAGGGCGGCGAGGATGCGGCAGCGTCCGGGGTCCGCCAGCACGGCGGCGACGGCGGCGATGTCGACGTCTCCAGGCATGCACCGCACGGTAGCACCGTGACACTTCGGCTACGGCCGAAATGATCACCGATACGGTGGAGGCATGACTGGACGACGCACTTCGGAGCAGCCGCCCGCGACCGTGGCGCCCGCCAGGATGCGGGCGCTGCCGCTGGTCGCGGTCAGCCTCGGCTATTTCATGGTGATCCTGGACGCAGCCGTCGTGACGGCCAGCAGGGCGTGGGAAGACCGGGGCCGTTCGCGGTGGCCCGCCCGGCCTGGCGCCCTCGACCTGGCCGTTCGCGATGCTTGTCAGGCCGTGGCGCGGGCGCTGCGCCGGCGGGCGGTCTGCCGCTTGGCCTTCTCCTGGCCACCGCACTCGTCCATGCTGCACCAGCGGCGGATGCGGTTCTTGGTGGTGTCGAAGAACAGGAAGGCACAGCCGGGCGGGCACTGCTTGACCCGGTCGAGCGGGCCGGCGCTGGCAAGCTCGACCGCGTCCCGCGCGACCGGCCACCAGGCCCGGTCGAGCGCGTCGTCCTCCCAGGTCCAGGCGAGCTGGTCGGAGGCGGGCCGCAGGCGCGCATGGCCGAGCGCCTCCGCGTAGGCCCGCGTCAGGACGTCGAGGTCGTCGCCGTCCGGGGTGGCGTCGTGGGCGATCGCCGCGAACACCCGGTAGGTGGCCTCGCGCAGGGTGATCGCCGTCGCGAAGCTGGCCTCCGCCGCCGTCCGCCGCGCCGCCGCCGTCTCCAGCAGCCGCTCGGCCACGGCGTCGTCGAGCGTGCCCGCGTGCCGCGCCCAGCGCACCAGGTCGGAGTAGCCGTGCAGGTAGTCGTACTGCGGCTGGGCCGCTCGGGGCTCGACCGTGTTGGCGAAGTCCAGGCACAGCCGCGCGCCGTAGAGCTTGCGCATCTCCTTGGGCCCGGTCGTCCCGCCGTCGGGCATGGTCGCCTCCCACCCAATCTTGCTGCCACCCGATCATGCTGCCGCCAAAAGTTGTTTTGATGGTGGCACTTGTGTATACTACCACCGAAACGGATTTCGGTGGTGGCACAGCCGCCAGGGAGGATGAGCCTCGTGATCTCGATGGCCTACCTGACTACCTACCGGCTGACCCGCGAGCTGGCCCACTCGGCCCTGCCCGACGCTCCCACGCTCAGCCCCCAGGAGCCGCGCCCCCGGCGCCTGCGCCGGGGCACCGCGCGGGCGCCGTACCGGCTCGACGACCGCCTCTGACCAGCGGCGGCGCCCCAGCCAGAGGACCGGCGGCGCGCGACTGTCACAAGTCGCGCGCCGCCGGTCCTCTTCGGTTGCGCGGGGCGCCTCACGCGCTGGCGAGGCGCAACGCGGCGGCGGCCGTGGACAGAAGCAGCAGCGCGACCGGGGCGACCCTCGCCGGCAGGTCGAGCTCGCCGCCCGGCTCGGGGCGAGGACCCTGCTGCGCCTGTTCCGCCTCTACCGCTCGTTCGAGCAGGCCGCTTCGGCGGACCCCGGCTTGCGCGATCACTGGCGCGAATACCAGCGGCGCCGTCACCGGGACGTCGGCCGCCTGGTCGAGGCGATCGCCGCCAACACGCCGCTGCGCGACGGCTTCGCGGCGAGGCACGCCACCGACACCATCTGGGCGCTGGTCACCTGGCACCCGGTCTCGCTGCTGGTCGAGGAGCGCGGCTGGAGCGAGGCGGACGTCGCAGCTTGGCTCGAGGACCTGCTCGGCGCGCTGCTCCTCCCCCGGGTCGTCCCCAGGACGCCTGACGAGTCGGCCTGACCGCCGAGCCGGCGGACCTCGTGCCCGGCGTCGGCTGCCAGGCTGCGACGAACCAGGCGCGTCCGTCTCGTCAGCGAGCTCGCCGTGGCCGGTTGACGCGCCGGGCGGCGGCGATCGTGGCAGGCAGCAAGATGACGACCCAGACGAGCGCGAGCACGGTGGCCAGGGAGGCGGCGTAGTCGTTGGGCAGCACCGAGTCGTTGCCCGGCTGGGTGGCGCGGCCGTTGCCGAGGAACGCGGGCAGGCTCACCAGCACGACCACCCCGGAGACGAGCAGCGCGGCCCGGAGCGGCCGCCGCCAGGCCGGCGCGGCCCGGCCGAGTAGGCGCCCGGCCAGCAGCACCGTCGGCAGGAGCAGCAGGTCGTTGGCGAGCAGCGCGGCGAGCAGCCAGCGCGCCCAGGACGCTGGCACGGTGCCGGCGGCGTGGCGCACCAGCCCGGCAAGCCCGTAGGCGAGGACCAGCCCGCCGGCGGCGGTGCCGGCCCAGAATCCCCGGCCGTGCGGCTGCTCCAGCGGTGGCGGCCGGTCCGGCCCGTTGGCCCTCATTCCGCCCGCACGCTCCCGACCCACTTGGTCTGCAGCACCCCTGGGCGGTTCGGCGCGATCAGCCGCACCGGGAAGCCGTGGTCGAGCTCGAGCGGCTCGCCGTTCAGCTCGACCGCGAGCAGGGTGTCGGGGTGGAGGGCCTGGGCGCGGCTCAGCCGCGAGTTGCGGAACGGCCCGCTCGGCTGCAGCGAGCTGACCAGGATGCTGGTGAACGCGCCGGCGCCGGCCTCGGCCAGCAGCGCCCGCACGGGCACGCCGCGCCAGCGGGCACCGACGCTCCAGCCCTCGACGCAGGTGATCGGCAGGTCGGCCTCGCGGGAAGCCCGCGCCCGCAGGTCGTCGAGGCTGAGGGTCAGCGGCCGGGCGACCGCCCCGACGACCTGGAGCCGGAACGCCGGGTCGCTCGCGCGTTCCACCACCCCGGCGGTGCGGGCGTCCTTGTTGACCGGCACGCCCTGGGAGCCGGCGTCGGACCGCCGCGGCGTCAGCACCGCCAGCAGCCGCAGCGGCGAGACCACCTGCGCCAGGAAGCCGACCCCGACCACCCCGGCCGCGCCGGCCACCGCCCCGAGGAACCAGCGCCGGTCCCGCACCGCCTGGTCGCCGGCCGCCGGCCCCGCGGTCCCGGCGGCCTCTCCGGCCCAGGTCGTTGCGCCGTGGCCGGCGGTGGCTCGGGCGCTCGAGGTCGCCTGGCCGCCTCCGGCGGCCTCTCCGCTGCTGGCTGACTTCGAGGCGGCCCTGCCGTCCCCGGCGCGGTCGCCGTGGCGCAGGGCGTCGGCGGCGACGGTCAGCTTGGCGCCGACGTGGACCACCAGCGCGCCGATGGTGACCCAGGCGGTCCAGTAGTGCGTGACGGTGAAGGCGAACGGGGTCGGATACCAGTAGAAGACGTCCTGCAGGCCGGTGAGGAGCAGCAGCAGGGAACCCCCGACGAGCGGGACCAGCGCCAGGCGTTCGACCGCGTGCGCGGCCCCGGCCAGCGGCGGCCAGGCCCACAGCCGCGGGTAGACGGAGAACAGCTTGCCGAGCAGCAGCGGGATGGAGACCACCCCGCTGACCACGTGGGCGCCCTGGGTCCAGCGGTACAGGTCCCGTGGGGCGGCCGGCCAGGCGATCGCCGGCTGCGCGAGCTGCGCCCAATGGGACGCCAGGCCGGTGAGGAAGCAGATGGTGAAGCTGACGCCGAGCGCGACGCTGAGGATGCTGGCGACGCGCGTTTCGTGCAGCGCCGAGCCGAACGCCCCCGGCCGGAAGGGCCCGGCGGGCCGGACGGCCCGGGCGAGCCGTGGCGCGGCGTTCCGCGAGCGGGTCATGACCCTAGTGTCGGGACGGGATCTGACGAGCCCCGTTCGTGGACCTTACGAGCCTGCGACGGCCCCGGCGTCGTGGGGCTTGGCCCCTTCGAGGCAGGCCGGTGGCAGCAGGAACCAGCGCAGCGCCTCGAAGTCGGTGGAGAGGGCGGGATGCGGAGCGTCGTCGCTGTCCGGGTCCGGCGTGGCGGCGAACAGCTTGCGGGCCTCGTCGAGGTAGCCGGCGAGGGCATCCTCGGGGGCGCGGGCGGCCGGGACCTGGTAGCGCAGCCGGCCCTCCCGGTCGTAGCGGAGGTCACCCAGGCGCAACGGCGGCTCGACCAGCCCGCGTCGGTGGCGCCACAGGGCGGTTGCCGGGTCGAAGGCGTAGTCGGGCAGCAGCTTCCAGCCGTGCTCAGCGACCAGGTGGACCGCGTCGATCAGGTAGGCGAAGACGGTCTCGGAGATGAAGTAGTTGAAGTTCATCCGCACCCAGCCAGGCTTGATGCCTTCGCAACCGCGGGCGATCTCGCGTTCGAAGCGGTGTGACCGTTCCAGGTCGATACCGAGCAGACGGTGGCCGTAGGGGCCGGCGCAGGAGCAGCCACCCCGGGACTGGATGCCGAACAGGTCGTTGAGCAGCGCCACCACGAAGTTGTGGTGCAGGTAGCGGCGCCCGTGCCTGACCACGAAGGAGACGATCGAGAGCCGCTCGGCGTCCAGGTTGCCGAGCAGCTCGATGTCGCGGTTGCTGCGCCACGAGGCGATCGCGCGGCGGATGAACGACTCCTCGCGTACGCGGATGGCTTCGGTGCCGACGGCCTGCTTGAGCTGGAAGACCAGGCCGGCCCGGATCGACTCGACGATCGCGGGGGTGCCGCCCTCCTCGCGCTGGACCGGGTCGTCGAGGTAGCGGTGCTCGGCCGGGTTGACGTACCAGACGGTCCCGCCGCCAGGCACCGTGGGGACGCGGTTGCGCACCAGCTCGCGGCGGACGGCGAGCACCCCTGGCGTGCCCGGGCCGCCGATGAGCTTGTGCGGCGACAGGAATACGGCGTCGTACCAGCCGAGCCCGTCCGCCGGGCTGCCCATGTCGATCGCCACGTAGGGGGCGGCCGCCGCGTAGTCCCAGAACGACAGCGCGCCGTGACGGTGCAGCAGCGCCGCGATCCGCCGCGTGTCCGTGACGATCCCGGTCACGTTGGAGGCGGCGGAGAAGCTGCCGATCCGCAGCGGCCGCTCGGCGTGGCGTTGCAGCTCGGCTTCGAGCCGCTCGACGTCCACGTGCCCGTCGTGGTCCTCGGGGATGACCACCACCTGGGCGATGGACTCGCGCCAGGGCAGCTCGTTGGAGTGGTGCTCGAACGGCCCGATGAACACCACCGGCCGCTCCGCCGCCGGGATGGCGGCCGAGAGCCCGTAGCGGTCGTCGAGGTCGGCCGGGATGCGCAGGTTGAGGATGCCGATCAGCTTGTCGATCGCGCCGGTCGAGCCGGAGCCGCAGAACAGCACCAGGGTGTCCTGGTCGCCGCCGATCGCCTCGCGCACGATGCGGCGCGCGTCCTCGCGCAGGCGGGTGGTCTGCAGGCCGGTGCCGGAGCTCTCGGTGTGGGTGTTGCCGTAGCGCGGCAGCACCTCGTCGCGGATGAAGTCCTCGATGAAGCCGAGCGCGCGCCCCGAGGCGGTGTAGTCGGCGTAGGTGACCCGGCGCGGGCCGTAGGGCCCGTCCATCACCTGGTCGTCGCCGACGATCGAGGCCCGGATCCGCTCGATCAGCGCTTCTGACATGGTGCCCAACCTTCTTCAGCGTTCGCCGCGGGCCAGGGCGATCAGGTGGTCGAGGATCTGCTCGCCGTCGCGGCGCAGGCCGTCGTGCTGGTGCTCGTTGGTCACCCAGGTCCGCAGGCCGCGCACCGCCCGCGCGGTCTCGAGCGAGAGGTCCGCGTCCACGTACATGTCGTCGTGGTAGACGGCTGCCGCGCACGGCACCTCGTTGTCGGCCAGCCGCTTGGGGTCGTACAGCGCCGGCCAGCCGTCGTGGGCGGCCAGCAGCTCGGCCGCCTCCCGCAGCGGGCGCAGCGCGGCGTACTGCTCGAACATCCACGGGTAGATCATCTCGCCGGTGAACCAGACCGGACCGTCCCCGTCCGGGTCCAGCTCGGGAAAGTCGCCGCGAACCCGCTCTGCCGCCCAGCGCGCGGCCGCGCCCTGGCAGTAGCAGGGCTCGTGCAGGATCGCGTACAGCGGGTTGGTGGCCATGACCGAGGTGGCCGCGTCGACGCCGTAGAGGAAGCGGTCGGACAGCACCAGCCCGCCCGGGCCGCGCACGAAGGCCGCCTCCAGCAGGTAGTGAAGGCGCTCGAAGCCGTCGGCCATGCCGAACGACTGGCCGAGGAGCTGCAGCCGCAGCGGCGTCAGCTGGTCCCCGGACGGGAGCATCACCGGCTCGGCGCGCAGCGCCGCGACCACCTCGGCGGCCAGCTCGGCGTCGGCGGGGTAGCGCTGGTAGTAGCGGCGGTTGCGGTCGAGCACGCGCGGGTAGGTGGCGCGGTACACCTCCTCGGCACCGGCGACCAGGGGCGCCAGCCCGCCGGCGACCAGCGCCTCCGCCAGCCCTTCCGGCGCGAACGACAGGTAGGTCAGCACGCAGAAGCCACCGTAGCTCTGCCCGAGCACGCTCCATGTGGCCCCCTCGCCGAGCAGCTCGCGCCGGATCCACTCGGCGTCCCGCACGATCGCGTCGGCGCGGAACCGGGTCAGGTAGGCCCCCTGCGCCCGAGCGTCCCCGACGGCGCCGAGGGTCTGCCGGCTGAGCGGCGTGGAGCGCCCGGTGCCGCGCTGGTCGAGCAGGAGCACGCGGTACTCCTTGAGCGCGCGCGGCAGCCAGAGCTCGCGCGCGGAGGTCGGGCGGTTCGCCTCGCCGCCCGGTCCGCCCTGGAAGAACACCAGCCAGGGCAGCTCGTCGCGCTCACGGGCGGTCGCCACCACCTCGCGGGCGTACACGGTGATGCGCTCGCCGTCGGGCCGCTCGTGGTCGAGCGGCACGGCGAACTCGTGGTCGGTGAGGACCAGTCCGGGCGGGCGGTTGGTGGCGAGACGCACGCCGCGATGCTACCCGACGGATGCCCCGCAGGCAGCGCGACTGCGGTCGTGGTGGGCGACGCGCGGCCGTGGTGCGGGCCCCGACGGATGCCCCGCAGGCAGCGCGACTGCGGTCGTGGTGAGCCGTAACGATCCAAGGGGTGGGCGCTGCTGGAGGCGCTGGCCTACGCCGGCGCGCTGATCGATCCCAGCGGGGCGCTGGCCGCCAGCGCTTCTGCCGCACCTGGGAGGGGAGCATCGCGTAGCTGATCATCGTCAGCCGGGCCAGTAGCCGGTGGACGGGTCAGGCGTCGGCCGACCAGCCAGAATGCGGCCAGCAGGGCCACGGCGGCGTAGGCGCAGAACACCGCGAAACCGGTCCACGGGGCGACGGGGACGGTGCCGACGATGATGCCGAGCCGCTGCCGCATGCCGAGCGAGAAGCCGCCGGCGCGGCGGCGGGCCACCGGAGCGAGCCCGACGATCTCCAGCACCTCGCCGACCCGCCGGCGTGGCAGGCCGCCGGTCTGGGCCAGCCAGAGCAGATGGTCGTCCGCGCGCCGGCCAGGGTGTAGCGCGGTCGCGTCGAGCAGCGCCCCCACCTCGCGCATGGGGCTGCGGAGCTGCGCGTACGGTCTGCCGCCGAGCAGCGCACTGCCGCCGTCCGGGGCGTCAAGCCCGAGGATCAGGCGCATCGTGGTCGACTTGCCGGCCCCGTTGGGGCCGACGAACCCGGTCACCCGGCCGGGCGGGACGGTGAACGACAGCCCGTCGACCGCGACGGTGCCGCCGAACCGCTTGCTGAGGTCTCGTGCCTCGATGGTTGCGTCACACCGCGCCGCGCGGCTCGACCTGCGCACGGCCATCGGCGTGGAGTGACGCCCGCGGCTGTCGAGCGGGTCGATCGGCACCTTGCGGCGGCGAAATCGCTTGCCGCCGTGACACCGCACGGGCACCCTCGGGGGATGGAGCATCCCTCGGAGGTCCTCAGCCACGGCCAGGCGCGCCTGCGCCGCTGGCGTGCCACGGACGTCGACGAGGTGTACCACGTGGTCAGCGACTGCCTCGACCACCTGCGCCCGTGGATGCCGTGGGCCGAGGGGTACGACCGCGCCAGCGCCGCCCGGTTCATGGCTCTCGGCGAGCACGACTGGGATGCCGGCGTGGCCTACCACTACGCCATCCTCAGCGACGGCGCGATCGCCGGCAGCTGCGGGCTGATGCGCCGGATCGGCCCACGAGGGATGGAGATCGGCTACTGGCTGCACCCGGCGTACACCGGCCGCGGCCTCGCCACCGACGCCGCGGCGGCCCTGGTCGAGCAGGCGTTCGCGCTGCCCGGCGTCGACTACGTGGAGATCCTGCACGACCTGGCGAACACCGCCAGCGGCGGCATCCCCCGGCGCCTGGGGTTCGGCCAGCTGGAGCGGCGCGCCCGCTCGCAGCCGGAGGCTCCCGGCGAGGCCGGCGTCTCGGTGGTGTGGCGGCTGACCCGCGAGCAGGCGGCGCAGCGCGGGCTCGTCCACGCCGGCTGACGCCTCGGCCGCGGCTGCCCGGTCGAGGCCGTCGCCACGGGTGTGGCGAGCCTGCTCGGATGGATTGCCATCGTCCGGCCGGAATCGGCAGACTGCTGCCGACGCGCCAGGGGCGGGTGCGGGGCCGAGCCAGCGGAGCAGGGGACGAGCAGCATGAGCCTGCGGTGCCAGGGTGGTTCGCGGCCGGTCCGGAAGGAGTGGCGCATGAGCTTCGACACGCCTGCCGGCACCCGCGGAGCGCGGGTCCCGAGGTCGTCGGGTCCGGTATCTAGGTGGATGGGGCGGTGGATGCACGGGCGGCACCGCCGCAAGGGCTACAGGTTCATGGGGATGGACGTCGTGTTCCTCACCACGGTCGGCCGCAGGACGGGCGAGCGCCGCGAGACACCGCTCGCCTGGTTCCCCGATGGGGAGAACGCCTGGCTGGTCGTCGCGTCGGCTGCCGGCTCGGCCCACAACCCGTCCTGGTACTACAACCTCGCCGCGCATCCGGACCAGGTGTGGATCGAGCTCCCCGGGCGCAGCTTGCGGGTGACGCCGGAGCAGTTGGAGGGCGTGCGCCGGCAGGAGTGCTGGAGCCGGATCGTCCAAGCGCAACCTCGCTACGCGAAGTACCAGGAGAAGACCGATCGCCTGCTCCCGGTGATCCGCCTGGTCCCCGCCGCCACGCAACCGTGACCGTAAGGCCACGGTTGCGTGGCCTTACGGTCGTCGCACACCGGAGGGACGCTCCCGGCTGCCCGGACCAGGTGACCGGTCAGGATCCCAGGTAGCGCAGGACCGCGAGCACGCGCCGGTTGTCCTCCCCCGCCGGCGGCAGCCCGAGCTTGCCGAAGATGCCTGCCACGTGCTTCTCGACCACGCCGGGCGTGATCACCAGGGCGCTGGCGATGCCGGCGTTGGAGCGGCCCTCGGCCATCAGCGACAGCACCTCGCGCTCGCGCGGGGTGAGCGCGGCCAGGCCGTGGCTGTGCCTGCCGGCGCCGAGGAGCTGGCTGACCACCTCCGGGTCCAGCGCGGTGCCGCCCGCCGCGACCCGGGCCAGCGCGTCGGCGAACTCGGCCACGTCGGCGACCCGGTCCTTCAGCAGGTAGCCGACGCCGGCGGCGTTGCCCTCGAGCAGCCGGGCCGCGTACCTGGTCTCGATGTACTGGGAGAACACCAGCACCCCGGTCTCCGGAAGCTCGCGGCGCAGCTCCAGGGCGGCGCGCAGTCCCTCGTCGGTGTGCGTCGGCGGCATGCGGATGTCCACCACCGCGACGTCGGGACGGTGCTGCGCCACCGCGGCCAGCAGCTCGTCGCCGTCGCTCACGGCGGCGCACACCTCGTGGCCGCGGTCCTCCAGCAGCCGGACCAGGCCCTCGCGGAAGAGGGCGGCGTCCTCGGCGATCACCACGCGCATGGCCGCTGACCCTCTCACGTACGCAGCGGCAGCACGACGGTGATGCGCGTCGGGCCGCCCGGCGGGCTGGCGATCTCCAGGCGGCCGTCGACCGTGCGCACCCGCTGCGCCAGCCCGGACAGGCCGCTGCCACGGGCCGGCTCGGCGCCGCCGACGCCGTCGTCGCCGACGCCGAGCAAGAGCCGTCCGTCGTGCTCGGTCGCCTGGATCCTGATCGTGTTCGCGAAGCTGTGCTTGGCGGCGTTGGCCAGCAGCTCCGCGGCGCAGAAGTAGGCGATCGTCTCGATCGCCGGCGTCGGCCGCCGCGGCAGGTCGCTGTGCAGCTCGACCGGGATGGCGCTGGTGGCGGCCAGGGTGGCCAGCGCGTCGGCGAGGCCGCTGTCCAGCACCGGCGGGTGGATCCCCTTGGCCAGGTCGCGCAGCTCGACCAGGGCCTCCTTGGCGCTCCGGTGGGCGGCGTCGAGCAGCTCGCGGGCGCGGCCGACGTCAAGCGGGTCGCCGTCGTCGCCGAGCTTCTCCCTGGCCATGCCAAGGTTCATCGCCAGCGTGGCCAGCCGCATCTGCGCGCCGTCGTGCAGGTCGCGTTCGACCCGGCGCAGACGGGCGGCGGCGTCGTCGACCGCCAGCGCCCTGGTCTGCTCCAGGTCGCGGACCCGCTGGGTGAGGGTGGCCGGGCCCAGCAGCGCCCGGATCAGCCAGCGGTCGGCCGCGACCACCGCCCTGGTCGCCCACGGCGCGGCGAGCACCATCGCCACGCCGACGGCGAAGGCGCCGAAGGTGCCGGCGAAGCTGCCGACGTGGAACACGCGGCCAGGGAAGGGGCCGACGGCCGGCACCGGACGTAGCCGCACGCCGGGTGGATGGTTGCGGAACAGTCCCCACCAGAACGGGTAGGTCAGGTTGACCAGCCCACCGACCCAGAGGTTGGCCGCGTAGCTGTAGAAGAACGCGACCGGGAGCTTCAGCACCTGGTAGGCCACGGCCCGCCAGCCGGGGGCGTCGCGGAGGCCAGCGGTGAGCCGGCCGAGCCTGCCCCGGCCGGTGCGCGGCGGTGGCGGCGGCGCGACCTGCTCGCCCAGCAGCCACGCGGCCAGGCCACGGTGGACCGTGCCAAGCCCACGGGCGGCACGGGTCGCGAGCAGCACGACCAGCAGGATCCCGGGGATCAGGGCGAGGGCCGCCACCCAGGTGGACTGGTACCGGGGTGCGAACGCCACCACGGCGAGGGCGCCCGCGAATGCTCCGAACGGAGCCACGATGACGATGGAGAAACCGAGCGGGATGCCGACGAGGCAGAACAGCAGCTCGCGGAGTGCCCTGCCGCTGAACGGCTCGAGCAGCGCGCGGGCGAGCGCGGCCAGCCCGCCGCCCGGCCCGCCGCCCGGCGGCGGGCCGGGCGGCGGGGACGAGCTCGCCGGGATCATCGGGCCGATCGTGCCCATGGCCTCATTGTCCTGCTCAGGCGTCCCGCCTCGCCAGCAGCCAGGCGCCGGCCCCAAGCGTCACGGCGGCGTAGACGCAGAGCATGCCGAGCCCGGCCCACGGCGACAGGAAGTGGAGCTGGCCCTCGATGGGCACAGGCTGGACCACGCCCAGCGAGTTGGCGACGATCGCGATCGGGAGGTAAGGCATGATCGCGGGGGCGAACGCGGCGACCATCTGCGCCAGGACGTACACGCCGCCGACGAGCACGGCGATGGCCGCCGGGGTGTGCCTGATGATGGCGCCCAGGCCGAGGCCGAGCAGCCCGATCAGGCAGTAACCCGCGCCGCTCAGCACCACCGCCCGCAGCACGCCGGGCTGGCCGAGCGTGGGCGCCGGGATCTTGGCGGGCAGCGCGGCGCCACCGGCGAGGAAGGCGATGAACGAGGCCGCCTCGCCGACGGCGAGCGTCACCACGCCGAACACCGCCGCCTTCGCGGCCAGCACCAGCGACCGGTTCGGGATCGCGGTCAGCGTCGCCCGGACCATCCCGGAGGTGTACTCACCGGTCATCAGCAGCACGCCGAGCACGCCGGCGAGGAGCAGGCCGAGGGAGATGCCGGCGAGCGCGTTGTTGGTCAGGTCGGCGGACGCGTCCTTGGTGTTGACCCCGACCGCCACGGCGATGCCGACCGCGCCGGCGACGGTGAGCGACAGCGCCCACCAGGTGGAGCGCAGGCTGCGTAGCTTGATCCACTCCATCCGCGCCGCCTGCGGGAAGCGGTAGCGGCCGTGGGGAGCGCGGGAGATCGCGGTGGTCGTCATGACGTCCTCGCCTTCGAGTCGTGGGTGGGTGCTTGGTGGTTGGCGTCCGCTGCCGCCCGGTACTCGACGCTGCCGGAGGTCAGCTCCAGGAACGCCTCCTCCAGCGAGGCGGACCGGGCGGCCAGCTCCGCGACCGAGGTCTCGGCGAGCAGCCGTCCCTGGCCGATCACCACGAGCTGCTCGGCGGTGAGCGCCATCTCGGCGATCAGGTGGCTGGAGACGAAAACGGTGCGGCCCTGCGCCGCCAGCGACCTCAGCAGGTTGCGGATCCAGCGGATCCCCTCGGGGTCGAGGCCGTTGACCGGCTCGTCCAGTAGCAGCACTTCAGGGTCGCCCAGCAGCGCGGCGGCGATGCCCAGCCGCTGTGCCATGCCGAGCGAGAACTTCCCCGCCCGCCGGCGGCCCGCGCCTTCCAGGCCGACGATGCCGAGCACCTCGTCGACCCGCGACCGCGGAATCTCGTTGCTGGCCGCCAGCGCGGCCAGGTGGGCACGGGCGCTGCGGCCCGGGTGGAACGCCTTCGCCTCCAGCAGCGCCCCCACCTCGCGCAGCGGCCAGCGCAGCTCGCGGTAGCGGCGTCCGCCGATCCGCGCCTGCCCGGCGTCCGGCGCGTCCAGGCCGAGGATCATGCGCATGGTGGTCGACTTGCCGGCCCCGTTCGGGCCGAGGAAGCCGGTCACCCTGCCGGGGCGCACGTCGAAGCTGAGCGCGTCGACGGCGACGGTGGAGCCGTATCGCTTGGTGAGACCACGGGCCTCGATCATGCTGAACTCCTCGTGCTGGTCGGGTTCATGCCATCACCTCCGAACGGTAGGCACTCGGCCCGCCACGCGGAACGCGGCTACCACCCGTCTTCGCCGCGGGGGTTTTCCCCCACGGGTCGCCAGGTTGGACCGGCCGGCAACCTTGGCGGCGGGTCGTGAGTCCAGTGTTCATGGACGTCAGGCCCGGCCGGGACGAGGCGCTCAGCCGCCTGTTCGAGGCCCGTCAGGTTGACAAGCCGCTTAGGGACTTAGCAGACTGACTAAATGCTCTCGGTCGAGGTGCTGAAGGCGCTGGCCAGTGAGCGCCGGCTGCAGATCCTGGAGTGGCTGCGGGACCCGCCGGCGCACTTCCCGCCGCAGGTCGACGGCGACCTGCGGCGCGACGGGGTGTGCTCGCTGTTCATCGCCAACAAGCTCGAGGTCAGCCAGCCGACCGCCGGCGAGCACCTGAAGATCCTGGCGCGGGCCGGGCTCGTCGAGGGCAAGCGGATCAAGCAGTGGACCTTCTACCGCCGCAACGAGCGGCGCATCGAAGAGGTGAAGCGTGCGTTCCAGACCCAGTGGTAGGACGGAGCGGCCGGCATGACGGCCGAGACCACCGCAGAGACGGCTTACGCCAAGCTGGTGGCGCTGCTCGACGGCGGCGGCGCGCGGTACGAGCTGATCGACCATCCGCCGGAGGGCAGGACCGATCTGGTCAGCCCGCTGCGCGGCAACGAGCTGTCCCAGGCGGCCAAGTGCATCGTGGTGATGGTCAAGCTCGGCAAGAAGGCCAAGCGCCACGTGCTCGCCGTGGTCCCCGGCGACGCCCGGGTCGACCTAAACGCGCTCAAGCGCCTGCTCGGCGGCACCTATGCCGCGTTCGCCTCCCCCGACGTCGCCGAACGGCTCGCCGGCAGCGCCAGCGGCACCATCCTGCCGTTCTCGTTCCACCCCGAGCTCACGCTGATCGCCGACCCCGGCCTGCTCGCCCACCAGAGGATCTTCTTCAACGCGGCGCGGCTGGACCGCTCCGTGGCCCTCGACACCGACGACTACCTGGCGCTCGCGCGCCCACGCGTCGAACCGATCGCCGCGACCGCTCCCGCGGTCTAGCGCTCCACCGAGGTCAGCGCTGCGCGACCGCGAGCAGGTGGGAGCTCGCGCCGAGCAGGCTCGGCTCCGCCTCGACGCGTTCGTCGGCGGCGCCGGGAGGGTTCGCCGTCACGACGGCATCGAGTCCGCCAAGGCTGGTCACCGCAGCCTCCGGTGGCTTCATGGTATGCTGGCATACCATGAAGCGGACTACCGTGAAGCTGCCCGACGACCTCGACGCTCGCCTGCGTCACGAGGCCGCCCGGCGCAAGACGACCATCTCCGAACTGACCCGCGAGGCGATCGAGGCGCACCTCGGCGGGCGGCGACGCCTGCAGGCCGCGGGCGTCGGGCACAGTGGCAGCGACGACGTCTCCGAGCGGATCGAGGAGATCCTCCGCGCGGAGGTGGCCTCGTAGCGGTCGTCGTCGACGCCGGCCCGCTGTACGCCTACGTCGACGCCGACGACCGCCACCACCGGGCGAGCCTGGCGCTGCTGGAGTCCCATCCGGGCCCGCTGGTGGTGCCGACGCTGGTGGTGACCGAGGCCGCCTACCTGATCGCGACCAGGCTCGGCACCGAGGCGGAGGTGCGCTTCCTTGGCGACCTGGCGGCAGGGGCGTTCGCGGTCGAGCCGGTGGACCCGCCGGACTGGCTGCGGATCGCGGAGCTGGTCGCCCGCTATCGTGACCTGCCGCTCGGCACGGTGGACGCCTCGGTCGTCGCGACGGCGGAACGGTTGGGCATCGTCGAGGTGGCCACCGTCGACCGCCGGCACTTCAGTGTGGTACGGCCGCGCCACACGGACGCGCTCACCCTCCTGCCCTGATCCAACAGCCTGAGAAGGCATTCACGACGAAGAACCTCTCGCGGTCGTCTGGGATCGCGCACCTCCCGGGGTCGTGAGAGACGGTCGCGGCCTCCGGGAGGTGGCGCAAGGGGGCTGCCGTTGCTGTGGGCAACTAGGATCTGGTGTCAGGCGGTTCCCTGCGCCCGCAGCGGGATCGGGCCGTGCGAGCGGGTGCGGGACGGGGCGCGCAGGCGGCTCGCGGCCGGGATGGCGGCGAGCAGGAGGCCTCCGGCGGCCCAGGCGGTGAGCGCCCAGGCTTGGGCGGCGGCGCCGGCGCCGCCGAAGAAGGCGACCGCGCGCAGCAGGGTGCCGCCGGCGCCTGGCGGCAGGAGCTGACCGACGGCGCCCCAGGGCTGCGGCAGCAGCTCGGGCGCGGCGGTCAGCCCGGAGAGCGGGTTGCCGACCAGGAAGACGGCGAGCACGGCGAGGGCCACGCCGGCGAGGCCGAGGCTGGTGCCGAGGCCGGCGGCGGCCGCCGCTTTATTCTGTGTGCCATGCCAAAGGTCAGCGATGCGCACCGTGCCGCCCGGCGCCGGCAGATCCTCGACGCGGCGGGCCGCTGCTTCGTCCGCGACGGCTTCCACGCGACCTCGATGCAGGACGTGTTCCGCGAGTCGGGGCTCTCCGCCGGCGCGGTCTACCGCTACTTCCCGAGCAAGCACGCGATCGTCTCGGCGATCGCCCATGAGGTGCTCGGCGAGGTCACCGCGGCGATCGACGAGATCGCCGGCAGCGAGCCTGTCCCCTCGCTGGAGGAGGCGATGGCGCGGGTGCTGGTGGTGGCCGACCGCCTCACCGGTCCGCGGGGAGCTGGTCGCATCGCCCTGCAGGTGTGGAGCGAGTCCCAGCGCGATCCGCTGCTCGCCGACCTGGTCGCGACCGCCTACGGCAGCCTCCGCGCGCGCTTCGCCCAGCTCGTCCGGGCGGCCAGGGACGCGGGTCAGGTGCCGCCGGCGACCGACCCCGAGCAGCTGGGCACGGTGCTGTTCGGCGTGCAGCTCGGTTACGTGCTGCAGCGGCTGCTGCTCGGCGACCTCGACCCCGCCGGCTACAGCGCGGGCATCGGCTCCCTGCTGAGCGCCCACGCCGCCGCGCACTCCTGACCTGCCGGGAGCGTCCCGGTGCCGGGCCGGCCGCGCTACGGCAGGCGGCGGAAGAGCGCCAGGGACATCCCGGCGCCCGCCAGCAGCAGGGCCACCGCACCGCCGAGGAAGGCGGCCGTCACCTCGTGCTCCTCGCGCGCGTAGGTGACGCGGGAGCCGAGGTCGCGGTAGACGGCGGCGAGCTCGTCGCTGCTCGGAGCGGTGAAGGAGCGTCCGCCGGTCAGCTCGGCGACGCGCTGCAGGGTGGCCGCGTCGGGCGGGACCGGGACGCGGCTGCCGTCGGACCGCTCCAGGGCGCCGCCCGGGGTCCCCAGCGCGACCGTGAACACCTGCACGTGCTCGCGGCCGGCCGCCTCGGCGGCCGCCAGCGGCGAGCTCCCGTTGGTGTTGATGCCGTCGCCGAGCAGCAGCACCGTGGTCGGCGGCCGCCCGGCCTGGCCGCCGGACGCGGCGCCGCGGCTCAGCTCGAGGGCGAGCCGCAGCCCGTCGCCCATGGCCGTGCCCGGCCGCACCTGGAACGCGGCCAGCGCCTGGCGCACGGCCGCGCGGTCGCGCGTCGGCCGCGACTCGACCCGGGCGGTGGCGGCGAAGCTGACCAGGCCCACCTGGAAGCGGTCGGGGAGCCGGTCGAGCAGCTCGCCGACCGCCCGGCGGGCGGCCTGCACCCGGCTCGGGGCGACGTCGTGGGCCAGCATCGACGCCGAGGCGTCGATCACCAGCATGACGGTGGCCTCGTCCCGCGGGACGCGGGCGACCGCCTCGGGGCGGGCGAGCGAGACCAGCAGCACGGCGGTCGCCAGCAGGTAGCAGGCGACCGGCAGCCAGCTGCGCCAGCCGGGGCGGGCGGTCACCACGTTGGGCAGCAGGGCCGGGTTGGCGAACGCGGCCGCCTGGCGCCGCCGGCGCCGCTCGCTCCACACCTGCAGGGCCAGCGCGACCGGCGCCAGCAGGGCGAGCCACAGCAGCAGCGGCCATTCGAAGGTCATCGCCGGCCTCCCCGCCTGCCGCGGTGGCCGAGCATGCCCGCTCCTCGCCGTGTCATGGCAGCCGCGCCACCCAGCGCGAGCGCAGCACCCCGGCCACGGCGAGCAGGAGCAGGCCGAGGGCGCCGAACGCGACGGTGACCTCGCGCTGCTCGGTGCGGAACCCGATGCGCGAGCCGAGGCCCTCGTAGACCCGGGAGAGGTTCTCGCTGGTCGCCGCCTGGAAGGAGCGGGCGTTGGTGGTCGCGGCGATGCGCGCGAGGGTGACCGGCTCGGGCGCGACCGGGCGGACCTGGCCGCTCGGGCCGCGCAGCACCCCGCCAGGGGTGCCGAGCGCGATGGTGAACACCGGGACGTCCAGCCGCCTGGCGCGCTCGGCCTGCTGCTGCGGGTCGCTGCCCGAGGTGTTGGCCCCGTCCGACAGCAGCAGCGTGACCGCCGGTGGGTGCGGCTGCCCTTGCGCCTGCTGGCTCACCCCAGCCTCAGCGGGCTGCTGGCCCAGCCGCTCGATCGCGTCGAGCGCCACGCTGAGGCCGTCGCCCATGGCGGTCGCGCCGTCCGCGTGCAGGGAGGCGAGCGCCTGCTCGACCGCGCCGCGGTCGGTGGTCGGCTGCACCAGCGTGTCGGCCGCGTCGGAGAAGCTCACCACCCCGACCCGGAAGCCAGCGGGCAGCTTGTCGACGAAGCGGCCAGCCGCGGCCCGCGCCGCCTCCAGCCGGTTCGGCTCCACGTCGGTGGCGTTCATCGACCCGGACACGTCGAGCACCAGCATCACGGTCGCCTCCTCCCGTGGGACCGGCACCCGCACCACCGGCCGGGCGCTGCCGACCAGCAGGGCCGCGACCGCGAGCAGGAAGACCGCGGCGGGGAGGTGGCGGCGCCAGCGCGGTACCTGCCCGACGACCTGGGCGAGGACGTCGAGCGCCGGGTAGCGCACCGCGTAGCGGACGCGGCGCTGCTGCGCCAGCAGCAGCGCGACGACGGTGAGCGGGACGGCGGCGAGCGCCAGCAGCGCGAGGGGGCTGGCGAACGACATCGTGGCTCCCTTGCTTCGCCGGGGGGCGACCACCCGAGCCCGGGATCCCTGCGGGGGAGGCGTCGCACCTCCACCGCGCTGTGCCCGTGCGCTTGCTGCGGATCTGCGGCGCCACCTTGGCCGAGCGCCGCTAAGCGGGGCGTAAGCCGCGCCACCTCGACCGTGCCAGACGAGCGGCCCCTTCGCCACGAGGCTTGCCACGTCAGGCCGGCTTCAGGCCGACCGCGCGCAGGAACATCCGGTGGCCCGGGTGCGCCACTTGTCCCCGTCCGTGGTTAGGATCCGCCCATGTCCGATCGGTGGAGCCGTGACCAGGTGCTGGCCCTGGCGCCCGATGCCGCCTCGCGCCAGACGGCCGAGCGGGTCGCCGCGCCCGGCCTGTGGTCCGACACCGGCTGCCACAGCGGTGAGGACGGCGCGGCGGTCTGGGGGGCGTGCAAGGGCAGCGGCGCCAAGCCGTACCGCGCCTGCGTCGACCTGTCCGGCCCGGCCTACCGCTGCACCTGCCCGAGCCGCAAGTTCCCCTGCAAGCACGCGCTGGCCCTGCTGCTGCTGTGGTCGGAGGGCGGCGTGTGGGACGCGCCCGCCCCGGCCGGCTGGGTCGCCGAATGGATCGAGCAGCGCCGCGAGCGCGGCGCCAGGGCCGGCAGCCGCCGCGCGGCCAGGCCCCAAGGGGGCGAGGCGGCCGATCCCCAGGCCCAGCGGCGCCGCGCCGAGCAGCGGGAGCGCCGCGTCGCCGCCGGCATCGACGAGCTCGACCGCTGGCTACAGGACCAGGTGCGCCACGGCCTGGCGGAGGCGCACCGGGCCGGCTACGGGCACTGGGAGACGGCCGCAGCGCGCCTGGTCGACGCGCAGGCGCCGGCCCCGGCCACGGTGCTGCGCCGGCTCGCCGCCGTCCCCCGCTCCGGCGAGGGCTGGCCGGCCCGGCTGCTCGAGGAGTACGCCCTGCTCCGCCTCCTGGTGGTGGCGGCGAAGCAGCTGCCCGAGCTGCCGGAGCCGCTGCGCCACACGGTCCGCTCCCGGATCGGCTTCACCGTCCCCCGCGAGGAGGTGCTCGCCGGCCCCACCGTGCGCGACGGCTGGGACGTCGTCGGGCAGCGCGACGCCGTCGAGGACCGCCTCACCGTGCGGCGGGTGTGGCTGCGCGGCCGCGACCTTGGCCGCCCCGCCCTCGTGCTCTCCTTCGCCGCCCCTGGCCAGCCGCTCGACGGCTCGCTGGTGGTCGGCACGACCGTCGACGCCGAGCTGGCCTTCTACCCTGGCGCGCCGGCGCTGCGCGCGCTGGTGGCACGCCGCCACGGCGGCGTCGCCGCCGGGGTCGTCCCGCCCGGCGGCACGGTCGCGGCCCTGTTGGCGGCGTACGCGGAGGCGCTGGCGTGCGACCCCTGGCTGGACGCGTGGCCGGCGCTGCTGGCCGGCGTGGCGCTCGCCCCCGCCGGCTCGCCGCAGGCCGCCGGCCCCGGCGGCTGGGCACTGGTCGACCCGGACGGCGACGCCGTGCCGCTGCACCCCGGCGCGGGCGAGCCGTGGCGCCTGGCGGCGCTTTCCGGCGGCCACCCGGTGACGCTGGCGGGGGAGTGGTCGTCGCGGGGGCTGCTGCCGCTCACCGCCTGGGACGGCGACGGGCGGGTGGTGTCGCTGTGACCGCCTGGGACGAGCTGGTCTCCACGGCGCTGGTCGGCACGGAGCGCCGCCCGGTGCCCGCGGTCACGGTCGCCGGCGTCGTGGCCGCCGCGCCGCACGCGACCCCGGCGCACGGCGGGCTTGCCCATGCCGAGGATCCTGCCGCGCTGCTGCTCGACCGCGCGGCGCTGCTGGCCGTGCAGCGCCGCGCCGGACGGGTGGCGGGGCGTGCGGCGCCGCTGCCATTGGCCCCAGCGGAGCGCACGCCGCCGGCGCGCCCAGCCGCGGCCAGGCGGCTGGTCCGCCTGCTGGCCGGGGACCACCACGAGGTGCTGCCCGAGTGGCTCGACGCCGCCGCGGCGCACGGCGTCCGGGCGCCGGCGGACCTGCTGCCCGACCTGCTCGCGTTCGGCCGCCGCGACCGCTCGCTGCGCGCGGCGATCGCCGCGGTCGCCGGCCGCCGCGGCCGCTGGCTCGCCGGGCTCAACCCGGAATGGGCCTACCTGCTGGCCGAGAGCGAGCTGGGCGACGACCAGCCCGACCCGGAGGCCTGGGAGCTCGGCACCGCGGTGCAGCGCCGCGACCACCTCGCCCGGCTGCGCGACGGCGACCCGGCCGCGGCCCGCGAGCTGCTCGCGGCCTCGTGGAGCAAGGAGACCGCCGCCGACCGCGCGACCTTCGTCGCCGTCCTGGAGGACGGCCTGTCAGCGGCCGACGAGCCGTTCCTGGAAGCCGCCCTCGACGACCGCGCCAGCGCGGTCCGCGAGCTCGCCGCCGACCTGCTGGCGCTGCTGCCCGGCTCGGCGCTCGGCCGCCGCACGGCCGAGCGCGCCCATGCCTGCCTGCGCGTGGAGCGGCGGCTGCGCGGCCTGCGCCTGGCGGCCGAGCCGCCGGCAGCCTGCGACCGGGCGATGCAGCGCGACGGCGTGCGCCGCCGCCCGCCCAAGGGGACCGGCGAGCGGGCCTGGTGGTTGGAGCAGCTCCTGGTGCGCACGCCGCTGGCGAGCTGGGTCGGCCGCCTCGGCGCCAGCCCGGCCGCGATCCTGCGCCTGGCGCCCGACGAGTGGGGGCCGGTGGTGAGGGCCGGCTGGGTGCGCGCCGCGGTGCTGCAGCACGACCCCGACTGGGCCGTCGCCCTGCTCGCCGCCGAGCCGTCCCGGGAGCTGCTGGCCGTGCTCCCGCCGGAGCGGCGCTCGGCGCACGCCGCCCGCCTGGTCCGTGAGACCTCGTTCGCCGAGCTGGCCGCGCTGCTCGCCGACCTGCCCGGGCCCTGGGGCGGTGAGCTCGCCGCCGCGGTGCTCGCCAGGATCCGCAAGGCCGGCAAGGACGACTGGCAGCTCGGCCGCGTCTGCCGGGTCGCCGCCCTGCGCCTGGCGCCGGAGCTCCACCCGAAGGCCGACGAGCTGCTGCCGAAGCTGCCCCGCACCCTGGCCGAGCACCTCGCCACCACCCTGCGCTTCCGCTACGACATGCTGAAGGAGCTGCAGTGAGCGATACCGCCGCGATCGAGCGCGTGCTGCGTCCCCACGCCGAGCAGCAGCACGCCGACGAGCTGGCCGCCCTCGCCGAGCACGACGACCGCCCCCGGCCGCCCGGCTGGAAGCTGTCGCCGTGGGCCGTCACCACCTACCTCCTCGGCGGCACCCTGCCCGGCGGCGTCCCCGTCTCCCCCAAGTACGTCGGCGCGCGGCGCATCGTCGAGGTGGCCGTCGCCACCCTGGCCACCGACCGCGCCCTGCTGCTGCTCGGCGTGCCAGGCACGGCCAAGACGTGGCTCTCCGAGCACCTCGCCGCCGCCGTCTCCGGCGACTCCACCCTGCTGGTCCAGGGCACGGCGGGCACGCCGGAGGAGGCGATCCGCTACGGCTGGAACTACGCGCGCCTGCTCGCCGACGGCCCGTCGCGAGCGGCCATCGTCCCGAGCCCGGTGATGCACGCGATGGCGCTGGGCAGCCTGGTCCGGGTGGAGGAGCTCACCCGCATGCCCTCCGACGTCCAGGACGCGCTGATCACCATCCTGTCGGAGAAGACCCTGCCCATCCCCGAGCTGGGCGAGGAGGTCCAGGCGAGCAAGGGCTTCAACGTCATCGCCACCGCCAACGACCGCGACCGGGGCGTGAACGAGCTGTCCAGCGCGCTGCGGCGGCGCTTCAACACGGTGGTGCTGCCGGTGCCGGCCTCCGCCGACGAGGAGGTCGAGATCGTCACCCGCCGGGTCGGCCAGATCGGGCGCAGCCTCGAGCTGCCCGAGGCGCCGCCGGGGCTCGACGAGATCCGCCGGGTGGTCACCGTCTTCCGGGAGCTGCGCGAGGGCGTCACCGCCGACGGGCGCACCAAGGTCAAGTCGCCCAGCGCGACCCTCAGCACCGCCGAGGTCATCTCGGTGGTCACCCACGGCCTGGCGCTGGCCGCCCACTTCGGCGACGGCGTGCTGCGCCCGGCCGACGTGGCCGCCGGCATCGTCGGCGCGGTGGTCCAGGACCCCGTCTCCGACCGGGTCGTCTGGCAGGAGTACCTCGAGGCCGTGGTGCGCGAGCGCAAGCACTGGCGCGACCTGTACCGCGCCTGCCGCGAGGCCTCCGTGTGAGCGTCACCCTGCTCGGCATCCGCCACCACGGGCCGGGCTCCGCCAGGGCGGTCTGGGCAGCCCTGGCCGACCTGCGGCCCGACGTGGTGCTGGTCGAGGGGCCGCCCGAGGCTGACGAGCTGCTGCCGCTGGCCGCCGACGCCGGCATGGAGCCGCCGGTCGCCCTGCTCGCCTACGTGGCGGGGGAGCCGTCCCGCTCGGCGTTCTGGCCGTTCGCGGTGTTCTCGCCGGAGTGGCAGGCGATCCGCTACGCGCTGGAGGCGGGCGTGCCGCTGCGCTTCTGCGACCTCCCGGCCGCGTACAGCCTCGCCGAGCGGCCCGGCGACGCCGGGCTGCCGGGCGACGGTGCCGAGCGGCCCGACGGCGGCGGCGAGCGCGACCAGGCCGCCGCGGTGCGGATCGACCCGCTCGGCTGGCTGGCCAGCGCCGCCGGCTACGACGACGCCGAGCGCTGGTGGGACGACGTGGTCGAGCACCGCGTGGGCGGGCCGTCGCCGTTCGCGGCCATCGCCGAGGCGATGGCCACCCTGCGCGCCCACGCACCGGCGCTGCCGCAGCGCGAGGCCGCCAGGGAGGCCCGCCGCGAGGCGCACATGCGCAAGGTCCTGCGCGCCGCGCTCAGGCAGGGCCACGAGCGGGTCGCCGTGGTCTGTGGCGCCTGGCACGTGCCGGCCCTCGCCGAGCTGCCGCCCACCGCCGCCGACGACCGCCTGCTGCGCGGCCTGCCCAAGGTCAAGGTCGCAGCGACCTGGGTGCCGTGGACGCACGGCCGGCTCGCCTCGTGGACCGGCTACGGCGCCGGCGTGACCTCGCCCGGCTGGTACCACCACCTGTTCACCGCGCCGGACCGTCCGGTCGAGCGCTGGCTCACCCAGGCCGCCGCGGTCCTGCGCGAGCAGGACCTGCCGGTGTCCTCGGCGCACGTGATCGAGGCCGTCCGCCTGGTCGAGGCGCTCGCCGTCCTGCGCGGCCGCCCGCTCGGCGGGCTCGCGGAGGTCACCGAGGCCACCCGTGCCGTCCTCTGCGAGGGGGCCGAGCTGCCGGTCGAGCTGGTGCAGCGCCGCCTGGTGGTGGGGGAGCGCCTCGGCCGCGTGCCCGCGGCGACGCCGATGGTGCCGCTGCAGCGGGACCTGCACGCCGAGCAGCGCCGGCTGCGGCTGCCCCCGGCGGCCCTGGAACGGGAGCACGACCTCGACCTGCGCAAGCCGAACGACCTCGCGCGCAGCCGGCTGCTGCACCGCCTGCGGCTGCTCGGTGTCGCCTGGGGCGAGCCACGCGCGGCGCGCCGTGGCAAGGGCACCTTCCACGAGCTGTGGGCGCTCGCCTGGCGCCCAGAGCTCGACGTGGCGCTGATCGAGGCGAGCGCCTGGGGCACCACCGTGCCGGCCGCCGCGACCGCCCGCGCCCCAGCCCTCGCCGCCGAGGAGGGCACCCTCGCCGACCTCACCACGCTCGCCGAGCGCTGCCTGCTCGCCGACCTCCCCGACGCCCTCGGCGAGGTCACCACCGCGCTCGCCGGGCGGGCAGCGCTCGACGCCGACGTCACCCACCTGATGGCGGCCCTGCCGCCGCTGGCGCGCGCCTGCCGCTACGGCGACGTGCGCGGCACCGACGTGGGCGCGCTGCGCACCGTGGTCGACGAGATCGTCGCGCGGGTCAGCGCCGGCCTGCCGCCGGCGGTCACCGGGCTGGACGACGACGCGGCGCGCGAGCTGCTCGGCCACGTCGAGGCGTTCGACGCCGCCATCGGCTTGCTGGCCGACCCCGAGCTGCGCGGCCGCTGGGAGGCGACGCTCGCCGCCATCAGCGACCGCGAGGACCTGCACGGCCTGGTCGACGGCCGGCTGACCCGGCTGCTGCTCGACGCCGGCCGGCTCGCCGCCGCCGACGCCGCGCCGCGCATGAGCCGCGCCACCTCCGTCGGGACGCCGGCCGCGCACGCCGCGGGCTGGATCGAAGGCTTCCTCGCCGGTGGCGGCCTGCTGCTGGTCCACGACCCGGGCCTGCTGCGCCTGGTCGACGGATGGGTCACCGGCCTGCCCGGCGACAGCTTCCAGGACGTGCTGCCGCTGCTGCGCCGCACCTTCGGCGCCTTCGCCGCCCCGGAGCGCCGCGCCATCGGCGAGCAGGTCCGCCACCTCGGCACGGGCAGGCGTGCCGAGGCCGAGCCCGACGCCGACGAGATCGACCAGGCCCGTGCCGCGCCGGCCGTCCACACGGTGGCGAGGATCCTCGGCCTGGAGGTGGCCGGTCGTGAGCGATGAGCGGCTGCGCCGCTGGCGGCTGGCGCTCGGCGGCGGCGACGGCGGCGACGAGGGCACCGGGGTGGGGCTCGCCGGCGACGACGCTCGCGTCGACGCCGCGCTGGCCGCGCTGTACGACAGCGACGAGGGCGGCGACGCCCGGCGTGGCGCCGGCCTCGGCGCCTCGGCGCCGCGGGTGGCGCGCTGGCTCGGCGACATCCGTAGGTTCTTCCCCTCCACCGTCGTCCAGGTGATGCAGAAGGACGCGATCGAGCGGCTCGACCTCACCCGGTTGCTGCTGGAGCCGGAGATGCTCGAGGCGGTCGAGCCCGACGTGCACCTGGTCGGCACGCTGCTCTCGCTCAACCGGGTGATGCCGGCCAAGGCCAGGGAGTCCGCCCGCTCGGTGGTCCGCAAGGTGGTCGAGGAGCTGGAGCGCAGGCTGGCCCAGCGCACCCGCACGGCGCTGACCGGCGCGCTGAACCGGGCGGCAAGGGTCAACCGGCCGCGGCGCCACGCCGACATCGACTGGCACCGCACCATCCGCGCGAACCTGCGCCACTACCTGCCGGACCGGCGCACGGTCGTGCCCGAGCGGCTGGTCGGCTACGCCCGGCGCCAGCAGGCGGTGCAGCGCGAGGTGGTGCTGTGCATCGACCAGAGCGGCTCGATGGCCGCCTCGGTGGTCTACGCCAGCGTCTTCGGGGCGGTGCTCGCCTCGATGCGCTCGCTGCGCACCTCGCTGGTGGTGTTCGACACCGCGGTGGTCGACCTCACCGAGCAGCTCCACGACCCGGTCGAGCTGCTGTTCGGCACCCAGCTCGGCGGCGGCACCGACATCAACCGCGCGGTCGCCTACTGCCAGGGCCTGATCACCCGCCCGGCCGACACCATCTTCGTGCTGATCAGCGACCTGATGGAGGGCGGCGTCCGCGACGAGCTGCTGCGCCGGATCGCCGCCATGAAGGCAGCCGATATCCAGGTGGTGGCGCTGCTCGCCCTCTCCGACGAGGGCGCGCCGTACTACGACCGCGACAACGCCGCCGCCCTCGCCGGCCTCGGCGTCCCCGCCTTCGCCTGCACCCCCGACGCCTTCCCCGACCTGATGGCAGCCGCCATCCAGCGCCACGACCTTGGCCAGTGGGTCGAGCGCCACCTCGACCGGCGCGCCACCTGACCGGGCGGTTCTCAGTCGCGCTGGCCCGGCGCCCCGTACTTGGCGATGAACGCCAGCGTCTTGGGCCACGAGTCGGCGTTCGCGTGCGCGTTCGCCGTCCGGCTCCACCACCGGCTCGGCGCCCGCCCGCACCGCGCGCCGGAAGCTCGCGTCCACGTCGGGGACGTACAGGTGCAGGACCACCGAGTTGCCGCCGTCCGGCGGCCCGGCGAGGCCGGACTCCGGGTACCGCTACCGGTCCGGCTTGAGCCACTTGGTGGCGCGGTCACCTCGCGCCACCCGCAGCCACGCGTGGACCGAGACCGCGTGCAGCAGGAGCAGCTGTCGAGCGACGCGAAGCAGCGCGGCGAACGGTCCCGACCCGCGCGGCGGGCGCACCACCGCGCCGGCCGCGACGACGTGGGCCGCGAGCCCCGCGGCGGCGAGTCGGCTGCGTGGTGCGTTGCGGATCAGCGAGCCGAGCAACAGGAGGTGGAAGAAGGGGCCGAGGGTCGTACGCCACAGCCGGTGGCCCCAGAGCTGCAGCGCGATCTCGGGACGGGCGGGCCCGGCCAGGCGCCGCCACTCCCACAGCACCTGCAGTTGGCTGGTCACGATGCGGGAGCGTCGCCGCCACAAGGGTCGCAGCGGCAGTCGCTCCTCCTCGTAGCTGAGCGCCTCGTCCTCGTACTGGATGCGGTAGCGCCGGGCGAGCAGGCAGAGCGCGACCCACATGTCGTCGTTGGCGACGTGGTCGGGGATCGGCTGCCACAGGGAGGTGCGGATCGCGGCCAGCTCGCCGACCAGGCCGATGGTCGAGCCGAGTCGCGACTCGAGCACCTTCAGGTGGTTCTCGTAGCGGTAGTACAACCCCTCCGCGGCGTCGGCGCTGTCCGCCTTGGCGCCCGCGACGGCACCGACGGTCGGGTCGTCGAACCAGCGGACCATCGCGGCGATCGATCCCGGGCGCAGCGGGTTGTTGGCGTCGGTGAGGACGACCACCTCGGTCAGGCACTCGGCCAGCGCGCGGTTGAGCGCCGCGGACTTGCCGAGTCGCTCCGGTGGGGTCAGGACGTCGACGCCCTCGCCGCGCGCGGCGGCGGCGGTGGCGGGGTCGCCGTCGGCCACGACGAGCACCCGAAGGCTTCCGGGGTAGCCGTCGGCGAGCACCGACCGGATCTTGCGGCCGATGGCGCCGGCCTCGCGGTAGGCAGCGATCACCACGGTGACCTCTGGCCATTTCCGCGGCTCCGGAGGTTGCGACCGGCGGCGGCCCCGAGCGGCCGCCGCGAGGGCGACGGGATAGAGAAGGTGCGACGAGAGCGCGCCGATGCCGAGCAGCAGCAGCCGTCGCGCGACGGCTCGACCGGCTCGGCGGCGGTCGCCGCTCATCGCGCCGCGGCCTCGATGCTCGCCGCGATCTCGACGACGAACCGCTCGAGGTCGTAGTCCGACTCGGCGACCTTGCGGGCGCGTTCGCCCCACTCGGCAAGCAGTACCGGGTCGCGAACGACCTCGGCGATCAGGTCGCGCCAGCCGGCGGCGTCGCCGGGTGGCGCGCAGCGCCCGAAGCCGAGCGCCTCAGGATCGACGGCAGCGCCGCGGGTACGGGTGCAGAGCACGCCACGGCCGGAGGCCATCGCCTCCATCACCGACGAGAACCCGTTGAGGTCGTTGGAGCGGCGCAGCGGCACGGCGACCAGGTGCGACCGCGCGTACTCCCGGTGCAGCGCGGCATAGGACACGGACTCGCCGCCGGGCGGCGCGACGTGCACGGTGACGTTCGGCGGCAGCGGGGTGTCCGGTGCCGAGGCCGCATCGCAGTACAGCGTGAGCAGCGCGGGCAGGCCGGCCATCGCACGGACGAGGACGTCGTGGTCGCGCTTGGTCTTGCCGACGCTGAGCAGACGGACCGGCCCCTCGCCTGGTACCGGCGTCGGCCGGTAGAAGTCGAGGTCGACGCCCCAGTCGACGCGCCGGACGTTGCCCGCGCGCGTGCCGGCCGCAAGCTCGGCATACGCGAGCGGGCTGATGCACAGCAGCGTGTGGTGCGCGGCGTAGGCGAAGCGAACCAGCCGGCCGACGGCACCCGCGGGAGGTGGCCGGTGCACGATCGCGACCAGGCCCGGCCGGCGCAGCCGAAGCAGCCGGCGGGCCACGGCGGCCAATAGGGTCTCGTAGCCGCTGCCGGAGACGAGCACGTCGTAGCGCCGCGCCGCCAGCAGCGCCCGCACCTGCGTGGAGAGGTTGCGCCACAGGCGTCGGCGCGGCAGCCGCGCCGCCCAGCCGTCCTCGCGCAGCAGGGCGACGTCGAAGCGCGCCCGCAGCTGGACCAGCCCGTACAGCAGGTGCGCCGGGTAGTCGCCACGGCGGTGGCGGTGGAGGCCCTGGCGCAGCGCGTAGTCGTTGAGGACCAGCACGCGTGGCACCGCTGGCTGCACCCGTCGCGTCCGTGGGTCCCGCCGGTAGGTCGTCCTCATCGGCTGAGCAGGCCGCGCAACAGGCCGAGTCCGAAGGCGATCTCGCGCAGCCCCTTGACGGCGGGAACGGGGCCCCACAGGAGCGTGCCTGGCAGGAGCGCGGCGCCGTGGGCCACGCGTGCCGCCGCGTGCGCGATGCGCTTGAGGACGCGCGCCGGGGACCAGGCGAACTCCCGCAGGCACTGGCTGAGGACGTAGCCGCGCCGGTGTGCCCGCCGCAGCAGCCATCCCAGTCGTACCCGGTCGTCGGGAAACGACTCCGTCACCCGAGCGTCGTCCGCCCAGACGATGGCGTGGCCCTCCAGGTGGGCGCGCATGAAGAAGTGCGTGTCCTCGCCGCCGTGCCGGTAGCGCGCACTGAACGGCTCGGCACGACCCTCGAACACCTGCGCGGCGATCAGCACGTTGCTGGTCCGCGCGTAGTGGAGGCGCTGCCCGCTGCGGTGGCGTGGCCGCTCGTAGAAGCCACCCGCGCGGGCCCAGCTCGGGGCGGCCGGCGGCAGCACCGGCAGGACCGGGCCGGTGACGATCGCCGCACCGCTGGAACGCTGCACGCGCACCAGCTCCACCAGCCAGCGCGGCTCGGGGATCTCGTCGTCGTCGATGAACGCGACGAAGTCCACCCGGCCGGCCTCCCGAACCGCGCTGTTGCGCGCGAAGGGGAATCCTCTGCGAGGTTCGACCTGGTAGCGGAGCTCGCCTGGTAACGACGTCCCGAAGCGGCGAGCCACCGGCTCGGCGGAGGCGGCGGCGTCGTTGTCGAGCACCACCACCCGCAGGCGCTCGGGGTCGAGCCCCTCCAGGTCCAGGCGGCAGAGCGCCTGCAGCAGCGCGGTCAGGGTCGGCTCTCGGCGCATGGTGCAGACGCAGATGGCGATCACGGGAGCGGCGCTGGGCACGGTCGCTGGCTCCAGGGATGGCATGGCGTCCCTCAAGCGGGCTTCCGCGCGACGAGGCGCAGCAGGGTTCTCGCGCCACCGCGCAGGCGCTCCCGTTCCGACCGGGTCGCACCCACCGTGCCGTAGGCGACGAGGTAGACCACCACGGCAAGGACGGCGACGGGCAGCACCATGGTCGGGGCGGCAGGCAGGAGCAGTCGGGCAAGCAGCAGCAGGCCGCTGGTGAGGCACATGGGCAGGAGGTGCGGGCCGAGCGCCCCGGTGGCGAGCGACCTGAATGACACCCCGGTCACCCGGCTGGCCAGCAGGACGGACGTCGGCAGGCTCACCAGCACCACGGCAAGGGTGGTGCCGAGGGCGACGCCCGCGACCCCGAGCAGCCGCACCAGGGCGATCGAGAGCGCCAGGTTCACGATCCCCTCGGCGGCCGTGAGCAGCGCGACGGCCTTGACGTGCCCTGCACCGGCAAGCAGCTCACGCGGCGTCTCGCTGATCGACATGAGCCCGCTGCCGAGGGCAAGGCAGACCAGGACCGCCGCGGCGGGCTCGTGACCCGGCCCGACCCAGGCCCGCACGGCCAGGTCGGACAGCCAGGCGAGGGTCAGCATGATCGGCATGCCGGCCAGCATGGCGATGCGCGTGCCGTCGAGCAGCAGCGCGGCGATGTCGGAGCGGCTCCCGCGCCGGGCGATCGAGGAGGCGTGCGGGAAGAAGAGCGCGGTCAGGGGGCTGAGCGCCTTGCGCCCGAGCTGCGCGAGCTTCAGCCCGATGGCGTAGAGCGCGACCTCCTTGACCCCGAGCGCGACGCCGACCACCAGGAGGTCGAGCCGGTAGATCGCGACGATGGCCAGGTCGCGGAGGAGGAACCAGCCCGAGGCGCCGGCCGCCGGCCGGATCCGGGAGCGGTCGACCAGCCTGCGGCTCAGGCGGATCGACGGCACGATGCGCTTGAGCAGCCGCCAGCGCAGCGGGTGCATCGCGATCGAGACCGCGGCGGCGGCCAGCGCGAGCGGCACCAGACCGCCACCAAGCAGCACGACGGTCACCGCCGCCAGGTTGGTGAGCAGGTTCAGGGCGAGGTTGGTCATGCTCAGCAGGTCGCTGCGCTGGTGACCCATGAGCGCGCCACCGAAGGTGTCCAAGGGGATCGAGATCGCCAGCGTGACCGCGAGCACGCCGAACACCACCACGGCCTGGTGGTCGAGCGGCGGCGGGATCGAGAACCAGGTGGGCGCGAGCACCGAGACCGCGAGCCCCACCAGGAGCGCGGCCAGGCCCGGCAGGAGGAGGACGGCGACGGTGGTGTTGACCGTCCGGGCGACGGCGTCAGGGTCGACGCCGGCGTCCCCGGCGACCAGCCTGGTGGTGGCGGCCCCGAAGCCGAACTCGAACAGCTCCAGGTAGACGATCACGCTGCCGGCGAGGGCCCACAGACCGAAGGCGGTGTTGCCCAGGCGGTTGAGGAGGATCGGGGTCGCGACCAGCGCCGCCACGGCGTTCAGGACCTCGGCCGTGTAGTTGGCCAGCAGGGTGGGCGCCATGCGCCTGGGCAGCCCGTCCCTGGTGCCGCCCTCGCCACCCGGCCGCAGCTGTGTCGCGGTGATCGCGGTCACCCCACCGGCTCGTCGATCGCGGTCGCCGGCTCTGGGAGGAAGGGCCGACGCTGCAGCGCCGTCTCCCGGTGACGGAGCAGCCCGACCAGTAGCCCGAGCCCCCAGCAGAGGTGGACGGTGGGCGTGGCCAGGCCGGCCCTCCACGCGGACACCCGGTCCGAGCGGCCCGCCGAGGCCCCGAGGCCGATCGCGGTGCCCAGGTAGCAGAGCCAACTGACCATGCCGAGCCGCGGCCGTCCGATGGTCACCGCCGTCAGGCACAGCACCAGCGCCGGCGGGGCGAGCTGTCGCGGCCGCACGGACCGCGGGTGCAGCCGCAGCGTGCGTGCCTTGAAGAAGCCGTAGCGCCACATCTGGCACGCGAGGGCCGTGGCGCTCTCCCGCGTGTACCAGGTCACGCGCGCCTGCGGCTCGAGCCAGATGGTCCCGCCGGCCTGCCGCAGCCGATGGTCGACCTCGAAGTCCTCGTTGGCGTGGAACGTCGGGTCGTAGCCGCCGATCGCGATCAGCGCCTGGCGGCGGTACGCGCCGCTGAAGACGTGGTCGATCGGGCCGCCGCTGCCGCCCGTGCGGTGACGTGCCCCACCGAGCCCGATGCGGCGGCGCAACACGGCGGCGATCGCGCGGCCCCAAGGACCCCTCCCGTCGGTCGTCATGGCACCGCCGACGCCGACCACCTCGGCGTGGCCCGCGAGCACGTTGGCGAGCTGGCGTAGGTAGTCGGGCGCGTAGTACGCGTGGGCGTCCATTCGCGCCACGACCTCGCCCCGCGCCAGCGCGATCGCGAGGTTGAGGCCGTTGGGGATCACCCGGTCCGGGTTCTCGACGACCCGCAGCCAGGGGCGGCGCTGCGCGGCGGCCCGCAGCCACTCGAGCGTCCCGTCGTCGGAGCATCCGTCCGCGACCAGCACCTCGATCGGTCGCAAGGTCTGGGCTTCGATGGCGGCGAGCAGGTCCGAGATCCGCTGGCGCTCGTTGCGGACGGGAACGACCACCGAGACGGACGGGAGTCCTGAGGCCGTGGTGGCCGTACGCGTCAGCTCCGACATGTGTCCTTGGCTCCGAAATCGCTCAGGCAGCCGGAACGCCAGCTGGTCGAGGTGGTTCGTTGATCCAGACGAAGTGCGATAGCCTCCCTTTGAACTTAAAACACTTGAACATGTCATACCAAACTGCCTGGTGCGAGCCCTGACGCCAAGTGCGCACCTGCTCATGAGGAAGGAGCGGCATGAGGGTCCGGATGATCCTGGTCGCTGCCGCGACGCTCCTGTTGTTGGCGTTCGTCGGCATTTCCGTGATCAACCGCGGAAACCAGGAGGTTCCGCGCCAGGGTGTGCCCGATCTCGGGGTCTACCTGGGAGCCGGCGACGTGGCCAGCATCGCCGGCTTCGAGCGGTGGCTCGGGCGGGGGGTCGGGGTCCGGCTGGACTTCCTTCCGGGCGCGAGCTGGAGGGAGATCGAGGACCCGGCCTGGCAACTGCGGCGCTGGAAGCACGCCGGAGGGACCCTGGTGCTCACCGTCCCCCTCCTTCCAGGCCCCTGGGACCGCAGCCATGGCGGCGGCGTCTCGCTCGGGAACTGCCGCTCCGGCGCGTACGACGCGCACTGGTCCCGTCTCGCCCGCAACCTGGTCGAGCAACGGCTCGGCGACAGCGTCCTGCGACTCGGCCATGAGTTCAACGGCGGCTGGTACGCCTGGCGCGCAGCCAGTGCGGAAGCCGACTTCGCGGGCTGCTTCCGTCAGGTCGTGCGATCCATGCGCGCGGTCCCGGGAAGCGGGTTCGAATTCGACTGGAACCCTGCCCTGGGCCACCTGGAGGCCGACCCGCTCAGGGCCTACCCGGGCGACTCCTACGTGGACACGATCGGGATCGACGTCTACGACCAGTCCTGGATCCCCGACACCTACCCGATCCCCGCCGACGCTGCGCCCCATGACGTGCTCGAGCGCCGTCAGCGCGCCTGGTCGGGGATGCTGCACGGCGAGCTCGGGCTCGAGTTCTGGAGCCATTTCGCGCGCGCCCACGGCAAGCCCCTGGCGATCCCCGAGTGGGGGTTGACCCGCAGGAGCGACGGCCACGGCGGCGGTGACAACCCCTACTTCGTCGAGCAGATGTACCGCTTCGTGCGGGACCCGGCCAACCGGGTCGCCTGGTTCATCTACTTCGAGCACGACGCGCGTGACGGCGAGCACCAGCTGACCGCCGGCCATTTCAGCAGCGCCGCCAGCAGCTTCCGGGCGCACTTCGGCGCCGTCCGATGACCGTCGCCGGCCGCTGGGCCCAGGCGCCGACGGCGCGGCTGCGACTGCGCCTCGCCCGCCAGGGACGGGCAGGGCTGGTGCTGCTCCCGGGCCTGGTCTGCGCCGTGACCGGCTCCGTGCTGCTCGGCGGCAAGAGCCTGGGGCAGGACGAGTCGGTGAGCGCGACCTTGGCGCGGCTCGGCTGGCACGACCTCGCCCGCGTGCTGTTCGGGCGCGAGGCCAACATGGCCGTGTACCACTTGCTGCTCAAGGGCTGGACGGCGGTCTTCGGCGCCGGCGAGTCAGCGGTCAGGAGCCTGTCGGTGCTCTGCGCCGCCGGGGCGGCGTCCGCGCTGTTCCTGCTCGTGGCCCGCTTGCTCGGACGCAGGACGGCGGTGGTCAGCGGCATCCTGTTCGGGCTGAACCCGGTGGTGCTGCGCCTCGCCCAAACCGCCCGCGGCTACGCCCTCTGCCTGCTGCTCGTCGTCGCCGCCGAACTGCTGCTGGTCGTCGCGGTGCAGCGCCGCTCCCGCTCGGCGTGGGTCGGCTACGCCGTCGTCACCGCCTGCGCCGTCGCCACCAACTCCCTGGTCGTCCTCCTGCCCGCCGCGAACCTCCTCGCCCTTGCGGCCCTGCCACGCTCGGCCGTGCGGCGGCGCGACCTGGCGGGCAGCACCGTCCTGCTGTCGCTGCTGGTGGCCCCGCTGCTGCTCCGCGTCCAGCAGGCGAACGCGGACGGCGTCGGCTGGATCGCCGCCGGCACCAGCGGGGGCCGGCTCGTCCAGCGACTGAACCAGGTCGTCCCGCCGGTAGCGTCGCTGTCGCTGCTGGCCGTCGCGGTCCTCGGCGTGTTCGCCGTGGTCGTCCAGCACGGTCGCTCGACGACGCCGCGGCCGCCGCGGTTCGCGCTCGCCCTGCTGGTGAGCTGGCTGGTCACGCCGACGGTCGGGATGGTCGCCCTGTCGATCGCCTACCGGCCCCTGCTGGTCCCGCGCTACCTGGCCTACTGCCTCCCGCCGCTGGTCATCCTGGTGGCCGTGGCGCTGCTGCGCCTGCGCCCCGCTGCCGCGGCCGCCGGGGTGAGCCTCGCGCTGCTCGTCAGCCTTGCGCTCGACGTCGGGTGGTACCGCGCCAGCCCCAAGGAGGACTGGAGGTCGGCCGTCGCGGAGGTCAGCGCACGAGCTGAAGCCGCCGACGGCGTCTTGTTCTACCCCGCCTACGGCAGGCTGCCCTTCGACTACTACCGCTCGCGCGCCCCCGGCGGCGTCGAGCTGGAGCCCCTCCATCCCGAGGAGGCCCGCGGCGTCACCGGTGAGCTGGCGGCCCTCGGCCCCCTGCCGATCGGCCGGGAGGTGGTGGCCGCTTCGGCGGGGCGTGCCTCCCGCCTCTGGCTGGTGGTCAGGAGGGACCAGGCCGGCCCGTCAGCCGGTGAGCAGGCCGTCCGCCGGGGCCTTGGGGACGCCGGCCTGGTCGAGGCGAGCCAACGGTGCTTCGGACGGGCCTGCGTCGCGGAGTACCGGCGGCCCGGACGGCCCGCGCCGTGAAGAGCGTGATGGTGACCAAGTTCCTCCCCCTGCCGGCCAACTCGGGGGGGAAGCACCGGTCGCTCGCCATCCTGCGCCGGCTGGCCACGCAGGGCGAGGTGACCCTGTGCGCGTTCGACGACGGCTCCGCCGACCGCGACGGCCTCCGGGCGCTCGGCGTCGAGGTGCGGTCGGTCCCATGGACCCCAGGCCGCATGCGCCAGTTCGAGGGTGTCCTGCGCACGCGGACGCTCACCGCCGGGCGCTACTGGGAGCGCCGGCTGGCCGGGCAGGTGCGGGCCGCGGTGGCTGACGGCCGGACGCGGCTGCTCCAGGTGGAGTACGCGCAGCTCGCGCCGTACCTGTCGCTCGGCCCCGCCAGCCTGCGGGTGCTCGACCTGCACAACGTCGAGTCGTCCCTGGCCGCCAGCTACGCGCGTGACGCGGACGTCGTGCGCGGGACCGTGGCGCGGATGGAGTCGGTGGCGTTGCGGCGGCTCGAGCGCTGGGCCCTTGGCGTCGCCGACGTCGTCTCGGTGGTCAGTGAGCACGACCGCGACCGCCTGCCCTGGTCGCCGAGGCGCCTGCTCGTCTGCCCCAACGGGTGGGAGCCGGGGACGCCACTGCCACCAGCCTCCGGCCCGGTCGCCGCCTTCGTCGGGCTGATGAGCTGGCGCCCCAACGAGGACGCCGCGCTCTGGCTCGTCGAGCAGGTATGGCCCAGGGTCGTGCGGCGCGTCCCGGACGCGCGACTGCTGCTGGTCGGGCGCGATCCCGGGCCGGCCCTCCGCAGGCTGTCCGGTCCGGCGATCGAGGTGACGGGATCGGTCGAGGAGGTGCGGCCCTACCTCGCCCGCGCCCGGGTCGCGCTGGCGCCGTTGCGCTCGGGCGGGGGAACCCGCCTCAAGATCCTCGAAGCGCTGGATGCGGGCCGGCCGGTGGTCGCCACGGCGATCGGCGCCGAAGGGCTCGAGTGCCTGGCCGGCAACGGGCTGACGATCGTCGACCATCCGGAGGGCATGGCCGAGCAGATCGCGGCTCTGCTGCGCGACGGGGCGCGCGCGACCGAGCTCGGCCGTCGCGGCAGCGCCGCCGTCGCGGCGCGCTACTCGTGGGACAGGACCCTGTCGCCCCTGCTCGACCAGCTGGCTGGCGCGCGATGACACCGTTCGAGCTGAGCTGCGCCGCCGTGGCGCTCCTGCTGATGCTCAACCTCTTCGTGCGGTTCGAGCGCAGCGGGCGGAGCGATCGCACGCTGCAGGCGGTGCTCGCGACGATCGTGGTCGACGCGGCGCTCAACCCGCTCAGCTTCGCCACCCCGACCGGCCTGTTCAAGCTGCAGGTCGGCCCGTACAGCGTGTTCCTCCCCGAGGTCGTCATCGGCCTGGCGCTCGCCGCCCGCCTCAGCGCCCGCCGGCCCGCCACCAGGTGGTCGGCCGACATGCTCTGGTGGACGGCGTTCTTCCTGTGGATGCTCGACGCGGCCGCGCTCGGCATCCTCGCCGGGCACCCGCCGAACCTGGTCCTGTTCGAGAGCAAGGCGATCCTCTATATCGGCGGCTCCTTCGCGCTGGCGGCGGGAGGGCAGCTACGCGCTGACGGACTGTGGCGCCTGATCAGGTGGGCCGCGCCGGTCGCGGGCCTGCTCGTCGTGCTCGACCAGACGGGTGTGCGGGTGACCGCGGACCTGCCGCTGCTGCCGCTGCGGGGCTTCGGCCAGGTGGGCGCGGACGCGGCGACCATCTTCGGCGCCCTCGGCCTCGTCGGGCTGCTCCTGGTGAGGCCGGCGCAGCGGCGTCCGCTCGACGCCGTCGCCGCCCTGGTGCTGACCGCCTCCCCGTTGGTCGCGCAGCAGCGTGCGGCCCTGATCGGCTGGGCCATCAGCGTGGCGGTCGCGAGCGGCCTGGTGGTGCTCCGCCGCCGGCGCTGGCTGCCGTCGGCGCGCCGGGCGGGCCTCTCGCTGGTGACGATCGGCCTGGTCGCGGTGCTGCTGCTGCCCGTGTCGTTGCGACTGACGCGTGAACCGGCAACGGCGGTGCCACTGGTCGGCCAGATCCGGCAGAGCTTCGTCAGGCCGGCCAAGCAGCAATCTTGGCAGTCCCGCCGCAACCAGTGGGCCGTGGCGCCCACGGTGGTCGCCGAGCACCCATGGGTCGGATCGGGCCTCGGTACCAGGTACTGGCACTACGAGCTCGCGGAAAACCAGCTGATCGAGACGGACGTCACCCACAACCTGGCCCTCGACCTCCTCCTGCGCACCGGGGTGATCGGCCTGTCCCTGTTCCTGCTCGCGCTGTCGTTGTCGCTGCGCAACGGGCTGATGGTCGTGCGGCTGAGCCCCGACGACGTGGGCGCCGCCCTCTGCGTCGGGTTGGTCGCGGTCGTCGCCGGGTTGCTGGCCAAGGGGATGGTCGAGTCGATCCTCGAGAAGTACCGCATCGCGGTGCTGCTCGGCCTGTCACTCGGCGCGCTGCGGGGCGCGGCCGCGCCGCTGCGGAGCCGCCCACCGGATGCGAGCCAGTCCCTGCCGGCGCTGGCGAAGGAGGGAGGGGAGCTCGGTGGAACCTCGTGAGATCCTCGGGGCCGTGCGGCGCTTCTGGGCCGTGGCGCTGATCGTGCTCAGCGCCTGCCTGGCAGCCGCCGAGGCGGTCGTCGCGCTCTCCCCGAAGCACTACGAGGCGACCGCGACCGTGGCCGTCAAGCCGCGCTCGCCCAGCGGTGTCGAGCTGGTGGAGTTCATGATCCCCGCGCTCGAGGCCCGGGTGGAGAGCAGGAGCCTGCACCAGGCCCTCGCGGCTGCGGTGGCGCGCGGTGGCGGCGGCGACTTCGGCGTGAACGCGGTCATCAACCCGGGGAGCGGCGTCATGCGGATCGTCGTCCGCGGCACCGACCAGGAGGCGGTCGCGCCGATCGCCAACAACGTCGCCCTGCGCCTGCGGCAGCCGTCCCAGGACGCCGGCGTCCTGGTGGTGCTACCGCTGGACGCGGCCGTCCGCCCCGCCGCGCCGGTGGCGCCCGCCGCCGTTCCGCTGCTGTTGAGCGGGCTGGTCCTCGGCCTGATCGCGGCCGTGTTCGGGGCGCTGGCGCTGCAGTCTGTCAGCCGGCGCAACGAGCTCGGCGCGCAGCTGCGGGACCGGCTCGGCGTGCCGCTGCTCGGGACGGTCCCGCAGTGGCGGCGGCCGCGCAGGTTCTCGGCATGGTCTCCCGCTCGGCAGTTGCTGTACGGGACCCACCGCGAGGCCGTCGAGGCCTGCCAGGAGGTGCGGGCGAACCTCCAGATCGCCCTGCTGCGCAAGGGTGTCGGTGCGATCGCGGTGACCGGCGTCGGCGCGCGTGACGTGGCCGCCGTCATCACCGCCATGCTGGGATGGTCCCTCGCCGCCGTGGGCCGCAACGTCCTGCTGCTGGACGGTGACCTGCGTCGCCCGGCCCTCACCAGGGCGCTCGGCGGCGAGCTGACGGCGGACGGCCAGCTCGCCGACGGACATGCCCTGCTCCGGCTCGCGGATCCTCCGGGGCTTCCGCTACGGCTGCTGGCGGCGGACTCGGTGCGGGAGCTGGGTCGCGCCGCGACCCAGGGCCCGGTGCCCGATCCCGACCGCCAGCACCCCGCCGAGGCGCTCACCCGTGGGTTGCCGCAGCTGCTGCAGACGCTGCACGAACCCGACCGGCTCACGATCGTCAACACCCCTCCGGTCGACGTCGTCGACAGCAAGCTGGTCGCGTCCATGACGGGGTCGATGGTGGTGGTCGCGGACATCGGTAGTCGCGCCACGCTGCCGGCGCTGCAGCGGCTGGTCGCCGAATGCCGCGATGCCGGTGCCGACGTGCTCGGCATCGTGCTGGTCGCTCCGGCGCGGCGCTGGAGGGTCGCCGGCCGCCGGAAGCCGCGCCGGTGACGTGCGGCGCCTGCTGATCGTGTCGCTCTCAGCGGCGCTGGGAGGCGCCGAGCGCAGCATGCTCCTGCTCGCCGGCCACCTCGGCGACTACGGCTGGGATGCCGTGCTCGCGTGCCCGCCGGGCGAGCTGGCCGGGCACGCCAGGGATGCGCGGGTCGCGGTCGAGGTCACGGCGTGGCGGCCCGTCGACGCCGTGAGCAGCAGCACGGGAGCCCGCAAGGCCTATCCGCGGGCGGCACTCGCCGCCGCGGCCGCCGCGACGGCGGCGAACGCCGCCCGAACGGCCCTGCTGGCGCGGCGCTTGCGGGTCGACGCCGTTCTCTCCAACTCGCTGCACGCCCACCCGTTCGTCACGCTCGGCGGCCGCCTCGCCGGCCGCTCCGTGGTCTGGCACCTGCGGGACATCGTCGACCCCGGCCCCGGCCGACGGCTGCTCGCCGGCGCGGCCCGAAGGGCGCACGGCGTCCTGGCGGTGAGCCAGGCGGTGGCCGCGACGGTGCGGCACCGGCGCACCCTGGTCCTGCACAACCCGGTGGAGGCGACGGTCCGGACGGTGCGGCGGGAGCCGCCGGGACGGGTCGTCGGCTTCGTCGGGCGCATCGACCCGGAGAAGGGCCTCGAAGAGCTGATCCAGGCGGCGGAGCTGGTCGACGCGAGCTTCGTGGTCGCCGGTGAGCCCCGTTTCGCGCCCGACGGGTATCGGGACCGCCTGGAGGCGCTGGCCGCACGGCGAGCTCCCGGGCGCCTTCGGTTCGTTGGGGCGGTCGCCGATCCCACACAGATCCTGCCCGGCTTCGCGGTCCTGGCCGTGCCGTCCAGGCGGGAGCCCTTCGGCCGGGTCGCCGCCGAGGCGCTCACCTGCGGCGTTCCCGTGGTCGCGGCGGCGACGGGAGGCCTGCCCGAGGTCGTCCGGGACGGGGTGGACGGCCTGCTGTACCCCGCCGGGGATGCCGCTGCGCTCGCCGACCGACTCCGCCGCGTGCTCGACGACGGCGCGCTGCGCGCCAGCATGAGCGTGGCCGCCAGCGCGGGTGCCGCACGGTTCCTACCGTCGCGCCACGCCCGTCAGGCGGCTGCGTTCCTCGACCGGATCGTGGACGCGCCGGGTCAGCGCGAGCGCTGAGACTCGGCCTCGATGCCGCGCTGCCCGCACCGCGCCACGACTCCTTCGGCGACGTCGCGGACGATGGTCCCGATCGTGCGTGCGATCGCGACCACGTCCAGCCAGAGCGACCAGCGCTCGATGTAGAAGTTGTCGAAGCGGGCGCGGTCGTGGAGTGAGGTCCGGTCGCCACGCAGGCCGTGAACCTGCGCCCAGCCGGTGATGCCGACCGCCACCCGGTGGCGATCGACGTAGCCGGGGATCTCGGCGGTGAACCGCTGCGCGAAATGGGGGCGCTCGGGTCGCGGTCCGACCAGCGACATGTCCCCGCGCACCACGTTCCACAACTGCGGCAGCTCGTCCAGGCTGGTGCTTCGCAGCCAGCGGCCGACGGCCGTCTGGTCCTCCGGCACCGCCGACCACGAGGAGGCGCCGTCGTGGCTCACCCGCATGCTGCGGAACTTGAGCAGCTCGAACTGCCTGCCGTACTGCCCGATGCGGCGCTGCCGGAAGATGATCGGGCCGGGCCCTCCGAGGCGGACGGCCACGGCGATGGTCGCCAGCAGCGGTCCCAGCAGCACGAGCAGGGACACGCCGACGGTCACGTCGAAGAGCCGCTTCACGCGCCATGCGGTGGTGCGGACGGCCGGCCGGCGTACCCGCTGCACGGGAATGCCCCAGATCTCGTCCGTGTCGGCGCCCTGGGATGCCAGGCCCAGGTGGCAGAAGCGGGGCACCACGTACACCTCGACGTCGTCGAGGACCACGGCGCGCAGCATGCCGACCCAGTCCGCCTCGGAGCCCTCGGCTCGTCCCTGGGCGACGATGACGCGACGCACGTCGAAGTCGTTCAGCACCAGGTCGAGCTGGTCGACCGGCCCCAGCAGGGGGAGGGGCAGCTCGGCCTCTGCCTCGACCGGCACCGAGTCGACGAACCCGACGGGGACCAGGCCGTATTCACGGTGTTGCCGCAGACGCCTGGCGATGTCGACCGCGACCTCTCCAGACCCGATGATCAGTGCCGGCTCCAGCAGACGGCGCCGGCGTCGCGCGTGGCGCAGCGCGCCGTAGGACAGCAGGCGAGCGCTCACCAGAACTGGGAGCGTGAGCGCCGCCTGAGCGACCACGGAGCCGTCGACCTGCAGCCACGCCCGTCCGGCAAGCGCAGCCAGGATCGGAACCGACAACCGTCGCGCGAGCACCGGAGCCTGGTTGAGGGCGTGCAGGGCGATCCGGGTCTCGTAGGTCCCGGAGAGGCACAGGAGCAGCAGCACGAATGCCCAGTAGCCGACGACCCAGGGCGATCCCGAACGGGTGGCCAGCATGGTGGCGCCGACGGCGGCGACGTCGACGCCGATCAGGAGCAGCCGCGACGCCCGGGAGGCCGCGCCCGCGCGCGGGTGGTTGATGCGGTGAATCCGTGCGGGCGCGTCCACGACGTGCGCCACCGAGAGATGGCGCGTCCGGACGGGCGAATTGGCCCGGGTGGCGCCGCCAAGCTTGGTGATGGACCGGTGCAGTTCCACGCCCTGCCCCCCCGGACTCGGCTCGTGGCACGATGAAATACGGCCTAATGGGTACGTGGTCGTATGCTGCCGTCAGCGCTAAGCAGGTGCAGCCGAAATTGCGCCGTCAGTGGTTGGAGCCGTGCCGGCGGACATCTCTTCCACCGTGACGACGCGACAAGCGGCGGCACCATAATGCAAGCAAGCAGCGCTGGCAAGCGGCGCGCACGTGCGCGCCGCTTGCACCGATCGGTGACGAATGGAGGCAGACGGGACCGCGGGCCTGCCGGCGCAATTCCGGAAGAAACTCCTGTGTGGCGAACGGCGGCCAGGCGCCTGCTACTGCCTGGCTCGCAGGAACCTGGCGTTGGCCACGACCAGCCGGCTGTCGTCGAGCCGTGCGGCCACCGTCAGGGTGTGCCAGCCGGGGCGAATTCGGGTCGTGGCGAAGGCGACCGCGTGCTGGGGGTCGCCGCCCACCAGGTCGAACGGCTCCGCGCGATCGGTCCGCAGCGGTTGCCGCAGCCGCTTCGGGTCATCGATGTAGAACGAGACGCGCAGGACCGACGAGCCGGCTGGGACGAAGACGAAGGCCTTGGTCGGTAGCGTGCGGTTGGCGAGCGGCTGGGCCGCCGCCCGGTTCGAGGCCTTGCTCAGCCGCGGCTTGACGTCTGGCGTGGACGGTCCGAAAAGGCGCTTGTAGGTTGCCGCCGCGGCCGGGAACGGGGAGGTGAAGCCCTCGTAGGGCGAGAGCTGGTGGCCGCCGTCCTGCGCCATGTAGTCGAAATAGGCGTGGAACTGGACTCGGTTGGCCGAGTTCTGGATGAACTGCGACATGTTGGAGATGAAATCCGGGTTGTCTCCGCCGCCGTGACCGTCCGCGCGGATGGTCACGCCCCACTCGGGAATCGACAGCCCCTTCTTGTGGGCGAGGACGAAGCGCTGCCAATAGCGCAGGCCGTACGAGCCGTCGAGGATCTGCGACCACACCAGCGCCCGGCGGCGTTGCACCTCCGCGGTGGTCGCGTCCGAGGGAATCGGGTAGGTACCCGCCGCCCAGGACTGGTCGTAGACGTCCACGCCCACGGTGTCGACGTACGCGTCGCCCGGCCAGGTCAGGTCGGTCCGTGCTGCCGACGGTCCCAGCGTGGGGTTCCAGTTGAACTGCAGGGCGTGCCCGGGCACCGAGCGCATCGCGGTGACGATGTGGCGCCAGTAGGCGGCGAAGGCCGCTTCCTTGCCCTGCGCCCGCCAGGTGTACCAACCGCCGTTGAACTCGTGGCCGACGCGCAGGATGGTGTTCCCGAGCCCGTACGCCACCAGGTTGCGGGCGAGGGCGGCGAAGTGCGCGTCGTAGACCCCCGCGGCACCTAGTTCCAGCGACACCGGCACGCCGGCGTCGGCTCCCGAGGTGGGTCCGCTGCCGTCCCGGTTGCCCGGAAGCATCGGAACGGTCAGCACCAGCCGGCGGCCCGCTCGCCCGTGGACCCAGGTCGACCATGCCCCGAGCTGCCACGACCGGCCCTCCACGTCCTCCCAGGTGTCCGCCGGCTCGAAGGCCTCGGCAAGGTCGACCTGACGCCCCAGCCAAGCGGAGTACGCGTCGACCTTGGTGGGCCCCAAGGGGGCGTCGCCACGGTAGACGCCGAGCTGTGGAGGGGTCGCGGCGGCGGCCTCGCCGTCCGCATGGAACAGCGCTGCCGTAATTGCGATCACGATGGCAATGGCGATGCGGCCAACCACGATGTGCTCCCTCTGTCAGCAGTGGGGATCCCGATGGGGATGAATCCGTCGACCGCTGCGGCGAGCAGGCATACGTGGCGAACATGTGCCTTCGGGACTTCAGCGACCTCACGGCCTCGATCGGCCGGGAGGCTGGCCTGCTGAGCGACCAGCCCGGAAATGGCCACGACGAGCCATGTCCGGGCTGGTGGTCGGCCCTTCGCGGACTAGAAGTTCCCTAGTCCCTGCGGCTTCACGATCCAGAGGCCGCTGTTGATGTCGCTGCCGAGGATCAGGTCGTGCCTGGAGTCGGCGCCTGGGGCAACCATAGGGCCGTAACGATGCCGTACCGTCGACCTGCCAGTATCACCGCGTCAGCGCCGACCGCACCGAGCACGAGAGGCGGTGAAGGATGCAGGCCCGGACCAGGGCGATGCTCGCGTGGTCGTCGTGGCTGGCCAGCTTCGGCTGCTGCGCCGCCGGCCTGGTGGTCACCATGCTCGTGACCCGGCCGCTCACGGCCGGCGTGCTGGCCGAAGGCGCCGCCTACGCGCTGGCCTTCCCGCTCGGCTACGCCACCGTCGGGCTGGTCGTGAGCCTGCGGCGGCCGGAGAACCCGATCGGTTGGCTGTACGCGGCCTCCGGCTTGGTCTGGTCCCTGGGCATCCCGCTGCAACCCTGGGTCGACCGACTGGTCCGCGACCACCGCCCGCTTCCCCTGGTCGGCCAGCTCGCCGCCGTGTTCGGGGAGTACGCATGGGCGCCGGCCATCGCCCTTGGCATCACCCTGCCGTTCCTGCTGCTGCCCGACGGGCGGTTGCGGTCGCGCCGCTGGCGGGTGGTCGTGGTCGCCAGCGTGGCCGGCTCCACCCTGGCGCTGGTGGCGAACAGCCTCGCCCCGGTACCGCTGACCGAGGTACCGATCGACAACCCCTTCGGGCTGGCCGGGGTGGCCGGCACGGTCGCCACGATCGTCGGCAACGCCGGCGTGGTGCTGCACTCGGCCTGCCTGCCATTGGCCCTCATCTGCGTGGTGCTGCGGTTCCGGGCCTCGCGCGGCGTCGAGCGCCAGCAGCTCCGCTGGGTCGCCGCCGGCGCTGCGGGCGCCGTGGTCGGGTTGCTGGCGGGGACCGTCCTGCCCCAGCAGACCGTATTCTCGGGCCTCCTCTACTCGACGGTGCTGTGCGTGCCGCTGGCGGTGGCGGTTGCGGTGCTGCGCTACCGGCTCTGGGACCTGGACCGGCTGATCAGCCGCACCGTCACCTATACGCTGGTCACCGGCCTGCTGGTGCTGCCCTACCTGCTGATCCTGCCGGCGGCGACCCGGCTGGCAGGCGGCTCGGGCAACCTGGCGGTGGCCGCCGCCACGCTGGCCGCGGCGGCCGCGTTCTCGCCGCTGCGCCGCCGCGTCCAGAACCTGGTCGACCGGCGCTTCAACCGGCGCCGCTACGACGCCGCCCGCACCGTGGCGGCCTTTGCGGCCCGCCTCCGCGAGCAGGTCGACCTGACTGCGCTCCAGGCCGAGCTGCTCGGCGTGGTCGAGGAGACGGTGCAGCCGACCCGGGTGTCGCTGTGGCTGCGCCCGCCGGCATCCCCGCGGTAGCAGCGTCGACCGGGCGAACCCAAATTGGCGAGGCACTCGCCCGAGATCCTCGGATGGCCCGCCGGTGGCACGCTGCGGCGGGACCGACGCGGATCGCGCTGGGACCGCCATGCGCGGCGAGACCTGGTGGTCCCGCGACCTGCGGCCACCGCAGCGGCCGCTCAGGCGGCGCCGAAGGCGGTGAGGGCGCACCAGTTGACGAAGGCGCCCGGGTCGTCGGTGTCGACCGTGGCGCGCGCGGCGTGCAGCGCCTCGGCGAGGCTGGCGCCGCCGAGCGCCGCGGAGTGCAGCGAGCGCATCAACGGCACCGCCTCCAGGTCGGGGACGGCGACCATGCTGGTCACCAGGCCGGAGGTGCCGCGCGCGATCAGTGCGCTGGCGAAGCCGAGCATCTCGCCGCCCTCGTAGCTGACGCCGGCGCCGGAGTCGCACGCCGCCAGGATCATCCGGTGCGGCGCGATGTTGCGCTGGTCGAGCTCGTGGACGGTGAGCGGGCCGTCGCTCAGCGACAGCGACGAGAAGGTGGGGTTGTCGGCGCGCAGGCGGCCGTGACAGGCCAGGTGCGCGAGCGACGCCCCGCCGAGCGCGTCCGAGACGGCGGCGACGGTGCTCCACGGCGGCAGCAGCACGGTCGCCCCGGCGTGCAACTGTCGCAGCGCGCCGACCTCGTCGACGGCGCCGGGGAGCTCCGGCCCGGCGACCAGCACCACCGCGCCGTCGCCGCCGCTGCGCCGCCGCAGGGTGCGGGCCCAGAACGAGGCCGACGGCGCCACCGACACCGGTGCGGGGTGCAGCGCCGACCAGGGGACGCGCTGCAGCGCGCCGGACGGGACCAGCACCAGGCTGGCGTCGTCCGCCAGCCCCAGCGGCGCGAGCAGCAGCTCGACCAGGCGGCGCAGGCCGTGGTCGGCGGCGAGGCGGGCGCCGGCCAGCGCCGCCGCCGAGCCGGGCCGCGCCAGCCGGCGCAGGGCGAACAGCAGCGCGTCGGCCTCGTACCGTGCCGGCTCGAGCGGGCCGAGCCGCACCAGCCGCGCTCGCCTCGGCTCCACCACCGCGGCGAGCAGCTGGCCGTCGAGCACGCCGTACTCGACCAGCACCCGCTCGCCGAGCAGCTCGCGCAGCTCGGCGGCTGGCCGCGGCGTGCCTGCCACCTGCACCCACGCCTGCCGCGCCCAGGTCGCCCTGCGCACGCGGCTCTCGATCGCGGTCTGCTTGGCGAGCAGCTCCGGTGGCTCGCCGCCCTCCTCGCGCACCGCCTCCGCCAGCTCGGCGTGGACCACCCGCAGCGCCGCGAGCTCCTCCTCGATCCCCTCGGTCAGCGGCGGCTCGACGGCGAACAGCGCCGCCGCCCTGGTCCGCTCCATCCAGTCGAGCACCCGCAGCGCCGAGCCGCCGCGCAGCAGCACCTCGAGGCCGAGCTGGCCCAGCTCGGCGCCGTGACCGGAGGCGAGCGCCCGCAGCTCCATCGAGGCGAGCGCGGCACGGTGCCTGGTCAGGTCGGCGAGGCCGGCGCGGCAGTGGCGCAGGACGTCGCGGTCGGAGTGGCCGAGCCGCGCCGCCAGCGCGGCGGCGAGCTGGCCCTTGAGCCGCACCAGCACTGGAGCGCGGCGGCCCAGCTCGTGCGCCCGCAGCAGGTTGCCGCGCGCCGCCGTGCCCTGGCCGAGCGCGGCGGCCAGGCGTCCGGTGGTCAGGTAGCCGTCAACGGCGCTGGACAGGATGCCGAGCCGCTGCAGGTGCGCCGCGGCCCGCCGCGCCGCGCCGAGCTCGGTGGGGGAGACCTCGCCGAGCCGCGTGCGCGCCTCGACCCCGATAAGCACGGCGCGCGCCGCCCAGGCGGTGCGGCGCTGCCGGCGGAAGCTCACCGTCGCCCGCTCCGCGGCGGCGGCGGCGCCGCGGAGGTCCCCGGTGAGCAGGGCCAGCCGGGCGACCCTGAGCCGGGCCTCCGCGGCCATCAGCAGCACGCCGTGCGCCTCGAACTCCTCGGCGGCGCGCCGCGCCACGGCGCTCGCCTCGGGGAGCAGCCGCAGGTCGACGAGCGCGTCGGCGTACTCGATGTAGGGCTCGCCGAGCGGCAGGCCGGCGGCCTCGTAGCGGCGGGCCGCCCGGTCGAACAGGCGCAGCCCCTCGACCAGCTTGCCCGCCTGCACCATCACCCAGCCGCGGCTCTGCGTCACGATCGCCACCAGCGCCGGGCCCACCCCGGCCGCCAGCGCCGCCGCCTGGTCGAGGTGGTCGATCGCCGCCTGGTGGCGGCCGCGCTGCACCTCGATCAGCGCCAGGTTGTTGTGCACCTTGGCGGCGACGTCGGCCGGGGTGTCAGGGTCGGCGAGCACGCGCCGGTACACCACCGCGGCGTCGGACAGCCGCCCGATGTTCTGCAGCAGGGCGGCCTGCTGCAGCTCCAGCTCAGCCGGCCGCACCGGCCCCACCAGGACGGCGGCGCGGTCGAGGTCGCGCTGCGCGGCGGTCAGCCGTCCCAGCTCGTGGTTGACCGCAGCCCGGGTGATCAGGACGTCGCCGAGGCGGCCGTCGAGGCGGTGGCGGCGGGCGAGGAGGGCAGCCTCGTCGAGCAGCGCTTTGGCACGGCCGTTCGAAAGGCGGGCACGTTCCGACCAGGCCTCGGCGCGCAGCGCCACCACCAGCGCCTCGTTGTCGCCCGCCCGCCGGGCGCGCGCGACCAGACCGACGGCCACCGGACCGTACGAATTAGGATCGGCGACCACGCCCCGGTATGCTGCGTCCGCCTGATGCAGGAGGTCGCAACTCGGATCATCGTCCATCATGGCGCCGCTCGGCTCGAGCAGTTGCTGGTTCAATGCTCGACGAGGATATCCGGGCGCCAGGACTCAGGGGAACCAGGGACCATGACCACCCGAGAGCGGCGCCTGGGCCGCCCATTCCCAGGCGACTATCCCGACCCGAGGTCCGCCGAGCAGCGCGAGCACGACGGCCGCGAGGTCCACAAGCAGGCAGCGGACCTCGCCCGGCGCAGCCGGGACACCGGGTTCCGGCGCGAATTGCTCGGCTTGCTCCAGGGACGGCGCGACGCCGTCGACAACGCGGTGCCTTTCGACGCGATCCCGAGGGCGATCGGCTTCGACACGCTGGTCGTCTCGGGCGAGTTGCTGGTCCATGCTGAGTCGCTCGACAATCCCATGGTGCGGGGACTGCTCGACCGCGAGGGCTTCACCCAGTCGCCGGTCGACTGCCTGGAGGGCCGGGTGGTGCGCCTGGCCCATCGCAACGTCGCCGCCACGCGGCTCGACGACCTCTCCAAGATCCTGCGCCAGCACGGCGTGCCGGCGTCGGTGAACCACGTCACCCCGCTCGGCCCGGTGGCCAAGGGCCTCGGTGGGCCGGAGCCCTCGGAGGGCGCCCGGCCGTTCCCGACCACGGTGCCGTGGAGCGGCAACCCGCAGACGGACGAGGGCGGGCGCGGGCACCACTCCGACCGCGTGGTGGTCGCCATGGTCGACACCGGCATCGCCGCGGAGATCCGCTCGGACCACTGGCTGGCGAACGTCCGGCGCGACGACAACGTCGACCCGCTCGACGCCTACCCCAAGGGCGGCAACGGCTTCCTCGACTTCGGCGCCGGGCACGGCACCTTCGCGTCGGGCATCGTCCAGCAGGTGGCGCCACAGGCGGAGCTGCGCGTGTACCGGGCGCTGGACTCCGACGGCATCGGCAGCGAGGTCGGGATCGCCTGCGCCATGGTGCGGGCGGTGCGGGAGGGCGCCTCGATCGTCAACCTCTCGCTCGGCACGCAGACGCTCGACGACCAGCCGCTGGTCGCGGTCGGGGCCGCCCTCGAGCTGATCGACGACCTGCACCGGGAGGTCCTGGTCGTGGCCGCCGCGGGGAACTTCGCCAACAACCGGCCGTGCTGGCCGGCGGCGTTCCGCCGCGTGGTCGCGGTCGCCGGCCTGACGGTCGACGGCAGGCCGGCGGAGTGGTCCAGCCGCGGCTTCTGGGTCGACTGCTCGACGATCGCCGAGGGCGTCGTCTCCACCTACGTCGAGGGCAGGGAGTCGACCGAGATCGACCCGGACCCCGACACCTTCGGCCCCGACGCCTGGGCGACCTGGACAGGCACCTCGTTCGCCGCCCCGCAGATCGCCGGCGGGGTCGCGCGCCTGTGCCAGGAGCGCGGCCTTCCGCCCCGCAGGGCCCTGAAGGAGCTGCTGCGCGTCGGCACCCCGATACCGGACTTCGGCCGCGCCGTGGAGATCCTCCCCGGCAGCTGAGGGCCGCTCGCGCGGGGCGGCTGTGGCTGACCGTGGCTTGTCTTGCCACCTTGTCTCGATCGGCTGTATCAGGAGGGCCGCTCAGGGCCTCCAGTGAGCATCGATGCCTTGCTTGCCGGGGGAGGCGATGCAACGTGGCAACGAGCAAGCTGGTCAAGTCGCTGTCCATCCGTGCGGCCCGGACGTTCCTGCAGACATTCCTCGCGGTCCTGCTGGCGTCCCCAGCCCTGAACCTCTCGACTCCTGGCCTGAAGGCCGCGGCGGTCGCCGGCCTCGCGTCGGTGCTGTCGTTGGCCCACCGGCTCCTGGACGAGAGCCCGGTCCCGAGCCTGCCCGACCAGACACCCGCGCCAGCGAATGCGGGGCCGGCTCCCGTCGCCGCGACGGTCACCGGCTGAGGCCGCACCCGCCGCTGGACAGCGGGGTTGGTCCGGGGGGAGCTGTCTGCGGCTCCCCCCGGACCAACCACCTTCTCCCCCCGGATGCAACAACCTTCCTAGACGATCACCCACTCGGTGACCACGGGCCGGCGTCCTGGCAGGTGGCAGCGCAGCCGCACCGGGCGGGCGCTGAGACCCTCGACCACGAAGCGGCCGACCACGTCGGCCTCGACCGTCCGGGTGAGGCCGTCCTGGCGGACCTCGATGCGCGCCGGCTGGGGCGGGATGATCTGGCCGAGCATGCGCCGGTCCACCCCCAGCTCGGTGACCTCGACCTCGATGGAGAGGTCGCTGGCCTCGAAGGTCAGCGAGCGCGGCTCCGCCGTGCCGCGCACCGACCCCACCGGCGAATCGACCAGCGAGTCGCCGGTCAGCGCGGCCAGCTCCGCGTCGACGGTGCGCCAGGTGTAGCCCTCCTTCGCCATCTCGACGAGCCGTGGAGGAACCGGCGACGACCGGTCGAACAGCCCGCGCAGCGCGGCGAGCAGGCGTTCGTCCAGGCCGTGGGTGTCGTCCACTCAAGTCTCCTGGGGAAGCTGTCGAGGAGGGATGGGCTCTATAACCATGAGTCGCCAGCCTCGGCGTTGATACCGCTGCCCACCAGGTTTCGCCGCAGCCGCGCCAGGCAGCGGGCCCGGGTCGGCCCGATGCTGCCGACGGGCATGTGCAGCGCGGCGGCGACCTCCTCGTACGGGGGGGAGACCACGACGACGATGCGGAGCAGGCGCTGGCAGGCCTCGGAGAGCTGCGCGAACGCGCGCCACAGCGCCTGGTCCCGCTCCGAGCGGAGGAGTGCCGCCTCCGGCGGCGGCTCCCCTGCCCCGTCCGGCTCGAGCTCGCGCTCGTCTGAGACCGGCAGCACCCGGTCGCTGCGCCGCAGCGCCCGCTGGCTCTCGCGCCGCGCCGTGGTCGCCAGCCAGGCGCCGACGCGCTCGGGGTCTCGCAGGCTGTCGAGGTTCTCCAGCAGCTTCAGCCAGGTCGTCTGGAAGACGTCGGCGGCATCGGCGTGGCTGAGGCGGTACCCGGCGGCCACCGACCAGAGCAGGCCACTGAACCGGTCGACCACGTGGTCCCAGGCCTGACGGTCGCCTGCCGCGGCGGCCTGAACCAGGTCGCCAACACGGCGTTCCTCCATTGCTTCCTCCGGCGGCTGGTGGCCATCTCCCCGACGAGCTGCGACCGGACAGCGCCGGGAGCCAGGGACTGCCGCCAAGAATCCCGGTCCGAGAGGCGACCACCTTCACGCCATCGCGGGAGCGAGTCAAGAACCCGCCCGCTCGTGTATCAGCGCTCCCCACCGTGACTCTACTTGTCAGACCACACGACTTGCGTGATGACGGGGTCGGGGGCTCATGCAGCGAAGCGGTAGCCCCGGATCGACAAGGGGTCGGGGGCTCATGCAGCGAAGCGGTAGCCCCGGATCGACAAGGGGTCCGGGGCTCAGGCAGCGAAGCGGTAGCCCCGGATCGACAAGGGGAGTGGAGGGCTTGGCGCAGATGGCGCAGAGCGAGCGTTTCGACGTGGTGGTGGTCGGCTCCGGGTTCGGCGGCGCGGTCGCCGCGTACCGGCTGGCGGCCGCGGGCCAGAGGGTGTGCCTGCTGGAACGGGGCAAGGCGTACCCGCCAGGGTCGTTCCCCAGGACGCCGCGGGACATGGCCCGCAACTTCTGGGATCCCAGCGAGGGCCGGCACGGCATGTTCAACGTCTGGTCCTTCCGGGGGCTCGAGGCGGTCGTCTCGAGCGGCCTCGGCGGCGGCTCGCTGATCTACGCCAACGTGCTGCTGCGCAAGGACGAGCGCTGGTTCGTGCACGAGCAGCCGTTCGACGGCGGCTACGAGCACTGGCCCATCGGCCGCGCCGACCTCGAGCCGCACTACGACGAGGTGGAGCGCATGCTCGGGGCGCAGCGGCTGCCGTTCGAGGCGCCCGGCTACTCCGCCACGCCCAAGACGGTCGCGATGCGCCAGGCCGCCGAGCGCCTCGGGCTGGAGTGGCAGCTTCCGAAGCTGGCCGTCACCTTCGCCAACCCCGGCGCGCCGCCGGCGGAGGGCGAGCCGATCCCGCCTGGCAAGTACCCCAACCTCCACGGGCGCACCCGCGTCACCTGCCGCATGTGCGGTGAGTGCGACCTCGGCTGCAACTTCGGCGCCAAGAACACGCTCGACCACACCTACCTGTCCGCCGCGCGGCACCAGGGCGCCGAGCTCCGCACCCGCTGCGAGGTGCGGCGCTTCGCGCCCCTGCCGAGCGGCGGCTACCGCGTCTGCTACGTGCGCCACGACCCCGACCGGGAGGGGCAGCCGACCCGGACCGCCGAGCTGCCGGAGATGGTGATCGACGCCGACCGGCTGGTGCTCGCCGCCGGCACGTTCGGCACGACCTACCTGCTGCTGCGCAGCCTCGACGCGTTCCCGGCGCTGAGCCGCCGGGCGCTGGGGACCCGCTTCAGCGGCAACGGCGACCTGCTGACCTTCCTCGTCGGCCACGGCGACGGGACCTCCCGGGTGGTCGACGGCAGCCGCGGCCCGGTGATCACCAGCGCCATCCGCGTCCCCGACGAGTCCGACGGCGGCAGCGGCAGGGGCTACTACGTCGAGGACGCCGGCTACCCCGGCTTCGTCGACTGGATGATCGAGGCGGCGGGGGGCCCGAGGGGCGCCAGGCGCCTGCTCCGCTTCGCCCTGCGGCGGCTGTGGGCACGGCTGGGTCACGACCCCCGCAGCGACCTCAGCGCCGAGCTTGCCGCCCTGCTCGGCTCCGGCGCGCTGTCCTCCTCGTCGCTGCCGCTGCTCGGCATGGGCAGGGACGTGCCCGACGGGGTCATGCGCCTGGCAAAGGGCTACCTGGACGTCGACTGGACGGTCGCCACCTCGGCGGCGTACTTCGACCGGGTCCGCTCCACCATGCGGGAGATCGCCGGCGAGCTCGGCGCCTCCTTCCGCGACAACCCGCTGTGGTGGCGCAAGCGGGTGATCACCGTGCACCCGCTCGGCGGCTGCCCGATGGGCCGGCACCAGGGCGAGGGCGTGGTGAACGCGGATGGCGAGGCGTTCGGCTACCCGGGCCTGTTCGTCTGCGACGGGTCGGTGATGCCGGGGCCGGTCGGGGCCAACCCCTCGCTGACCATCGCGGCGTTCGCCGACCGGATGGCCGAGCGGATCGCCGAGCGCCACCCCGCGGGAAGGCGGGTGCTGACGTGAGCGCCGGGCCGCCCACGGTCTCCACCCTGGAGTTCACCGAGGAGATGAAGGGCTGGATCAGCTTCGGCGAGGCCGACTACGAGCGTGCCGCCGCCCAGGGCGAACGCGACGACAACGCCCTGATGTTCCACCTGACCATCAGCGTCGACGACGTCGAGCGCTTCGTCGACGACGCCGCCCACCAGGCCTCGGCGCACGGCTACGTGCTGTGCGAGCGGCTCGGCGGCAAGCTCGCGGTCGAGCGCGGGGTGTTCAACCTGTTCGTCACGGAGGGCGACCCGCGCGACACCCGCATGCTGTACCGCCTGTTCCTGCGCGACGGCGAGGGCCAGCCGCTGACGCTCGCCGGCCACAAGCGCGTCAAGGACGACCCCGGGCTGGACGTCTGGCGCGACACCTCCACGCTCTACACCAGGGTGCTGCGCGGCTGGACCGACGGCGACGACGCCGAGCTGGTCGCCTCGGGGATCATCCGCATCCTGCCGACCGACTTCGCGCGGCAGCTCACCAGCTTCCGCTTCGGTGGTCCCGGACTCGGCCTGCCCGCCGCCGTCAGCTTCGGGCGGCTGTTCCTCGGCCGGCTCTGGGACGTCTACGGCCATCACGTCCGTGCGGCGGCAACGGGAGGGCCGCACGGGCGTGGTGGCGCTCCACCCGGCAGCGGCGAGGCGCCGCCGTGAGCGACCGCCCGCCACGCCCCCGCTCCTGGTCACGGGCGGAGCTGGGCTTCACGCCCCAGCGGGCGGTTGACTGGTTCTCGCCGCGCGCGCTGACCGGCGCCGCGCTGCGGGTGCTGCTGTCCGGCATGTTCGGCGCCTACGCCGACAAGCGCGAGGTCCAGGCGGCGCTGCCCGCGGGCGCGCCCGTCGACCTCAGCGACCGGGCCGAGCTGTGGATCGACTACGTCGCCGACCTCGGCGACGGCTTCGCCGCGACCTACACGATGGCCTCCCTGCTCGCCGAGCCGAAGCTCGACCTCGGCGTGCCCGGCCAGCCGTCGCTCGCGACGCGCCGCGGCGACGTCCTGGTGATGGGCGGCGACCAGGTGTACCCGACCGCCAGCATCGAGCGCTACGCCGACCGCCTGGTGGGGCCGTGCCGGGCTGCGCTTCCCTGGACCGAGGCCGACCACCCGCGCCTGTTCGCCGTGCCCGGCAACCACGACTGGTACGACGGGCTCACCGCGTTCATGCGGGTGTTCTGCCAGCCAGGCTGGATCGGCGGCCGCACCACCGGCCAGTCGCGCAGCTACTTCGCGCTGCGGCTGCCGCACCGCTGGTGGCTGTGGGGCATCGACATCCAGTTCGACACCTACGTCGACGCGCCACAGTTGCGCTACTTCGACGAGGTCGTCGGTCCGCTGCTGCGGCCGGGCGACGCGATCGTCCTGTGCACCGCCAAGCCGAGCTGGGTCGCGGCGAGCCGGGACCCAGAGGCCTACGCCAACCTCGACTACTTCGAGCGCAAGGTGATCCGCCCGCGGGGCGCCCACGTCCGGCTCGCGCTCAGCGGCGACTCCCACCACTACGCCCGCTACCGGCAACTGGACGGCGACGGCCAGAAGATCACCGCCGGCGGTGGCGGCGCCTACCTCTCGGCGACCCACCGGCTCCCCGCGGAGCTGGAGCTGCCCCCCGCGGCCTCGGCCGACCCGGGCAAGACCACCCCGCCGACCCGGTACCAGCTTGCCGCCGCCTACCCTGACCAGCCGGTGTCGCGTCGGCTCGGCCGCGGCGTCGCGCTGCTGCCGCTGCACAACCCGGGGCTCGTCGCGGTGCTCGGCGCCTTCCAGGCGCTCTGCGCCTGGGCGCTGTACGGCGCGGTCCACCTGCCTGGGCAGGGCGCCGCCGAGGTCCTGCCGCGCCTGACGCCGGGTGAGGTCGCGTTCGGCCTGCTGCGCAGCCCGCTCGCGGTGGTGCTGTGCGCGCTCCTCACCGTCGTGCTGATCGACTTCACCAAGGCCCGCAGCCGCAGCCGGGGTCTGGCGGTCGGGGGAACGCATGCCGCCGCGCAGCTCGCGCTCGTCGTGGCAGGCGTGTGGACCGCCGCCCGGCTGCTCTCTTCCGTCGGCGAGCCCTGGTTCGCCTTCGGGCTCGCCGCCGTGGTCACCGTCGCCGGCGGTCTGGCCGCGACCCTGGTCCTCGCCGCCTACCTGTGGCTCGCCGACCACGCCGGCTGCAACAGCAACGAGCTGTTCAGCGCCATGGCGATCGCCGACTACAAGAACTTCCTGCGCCTGCACCTCGGCGCCGACGGCGCCCTGACCGTCTACCCGGTCGGCGTCGACCGGACCTGCCGGGACTGGAGGCTGCGCCAAGGCGGCGAGCCGGGCGACCCGTGGTTCGAGCCGGCCGGCGAGCCGCCACGTCCCCGGCTGATCGAGCAGCCCGTGCGCGTCACCGCCGGTGGTGAGCCGGGATGAGCGCCCGCCAGCTCGACACCACCGTGGTGCCGTTCGAGGCCGGCGACGGCCGGCCGCTCGACCTGCTGCACGTGACCGGCCGCCACGCTCCCGTCCGTGGGCCGGTCCTGCTGGCCCACGGCGCCGGGGTGCGCGCCGACATCTTCCGCCCGCCGCCGCGCACCACCCTGGTCGACGCCCTGGTCGCGGGCGGCTGGGACGTCTGGCTGGAGAACTGGCGCGCCAGCATCGACCACGTCCCCTGCCGCTGGACGCTGGACCAGGCCGCCGTCCACGACCACCCGCGCGCGGTCCGCACGGTGCTCGACCGCACCGGGGCGGACACCCTGCAGGCGGTGGTCCACTGCCAGGGGTCGACCAGCTTCACCATGGCCGCCGTCGCGGGCCTGCTGCCCGAGGTCACCTCGGTGGTGAGCAACGCCGTCTCGCTGCACCCGGTGATCCCGCGCTTCTCCCGCTTCAAGATCAAGGTGATGGCGCCGCTGGTCGCCCGGCTGACCCCGTACATCAGCCCGGCTTGGGGCCTGGCCGCGCCGCACGCGCTCGCCAAGGCGATGGTGGCGTTCGTGCGGCTCGCCCACCACGAGTGCGACAACACCGTCTGCAAGATGGTGAGCTTCACCTACGGCACCGGCTTCCCCGCGCTGTGGTCGCACGAGAACCTCGACGACGAGACCCACGAGTGGATCAGGCGCGAGTTCGCCGCGGTCCCGTTCAGCTTCTTCGCCCAGATGGCCCGCTGCGTCGAGCGGGGCCACCTCGTCTCGGTCGACGGCCTGCCACAGCTGCCCGACAGCTTCGTGGCGCAGGCGCCCAAGACCGACGCCCGCTTCGTCTTCCTCGCCGGCACCGACAACCGCTGCTTCCTGCCCGAGAGCCAGCAGCGCTCGTTCGACTTCTTCGACAGCGCGCAGCCGAACCGTCACGCGCTGCACCTGCTCCCCGGCTACGGGCACCTCGACGTGTTCCTCGGCCGGCGGGCTGCGAGCGACGTCTTCCCGATCATCCTGGAGGAACTGCAGTGCTGAGCCTGCCCCGCCGCCAGCGCCACCAGGCGGGCCGCCACGCCCTGGTGGACGGCATCCCGTTCCTGCTCCCGATCGACTCGACCGACGTCTCGGCGCTGATGGCCGGCTTCACCGTCGACGCCGACCGTGCCCGCGAGCTGCTGCCGGGCAACGAGCTGCACCCGGTCCGGTTGCTGCGCAACCGGGGGTTGCTGGTTATCACCGTGGTCGACTACCGCGCCACCGACATCGGCAGGTACATCGAGTTCTCCGTCGCGCTCGCCTGCACCCACGGCCGCCGCGCCGCGCCACCGCTGCTGCCCGGGCTGCTGCAACGCCCCTTCGGCACCGGCCAGTACGTCCTCGACCTCCCGGTGAGCACCGAGATCTCCGTCAAAGGCGGCAAGGGCATCTGGGGCATGCCCAAGCACCAGGCCAACCTCGACTTCGTCGCCGGCGAGCGGCAGGTCTCCAGCCAGTACGACTGCGACGGCCACCTGGCCGTGCGCATCGAGATCGACCGCCCACGGCGGCTCGGCCTGCCACTCGACGTCGCCAGCACCAACTACTGCCAGTTCCGCGGCATGCTGATGCGGTCGTCGATCTACTTCAGCGGCCGCATGCAGCTGGCGGTCGGCCGCGGGGCGAGCGCCCGGCTGACCCTCGGCGACCACCCGCGCGCCGACCCGCTGCGCACCCTCGGCATCGCCTCCGGCCCGCTGTTCACCGCCTACCTCCCGGAGGCGAGGGGCGTGCTCGACGACCACTTCGAGGGCTGGTTCCTCTCCTACGAGCAGCCGCCGGCCAGCGAGCCGGAGGGCCTCAAGAGCGTGGTCGACCTGGGCCTCTCCCAGGAGTGGCTCGACCCGCCGAAGGTGGGCCGATGATCTTCCACCCGCGACGGGCCGAGCGGCCGGCGGCGGAGGGCGGTGAACGGGAGCCACGGCGGGCGCTGATCCTCGCCGGCGGCGGCATGCGGGTCGCCTGGCAGGCCGGCGCGATCCGCGCGCTCGCCGAGGCAGGCCACTCGTTCGTGCACGCCGACGGCACCTCGGGCGGGATCATCAACCTGGCGATGCTGCTCTCGGGCCTGTCGCCGGAGGAGATGTGCCGCCGCTGGGAGACGCTCGACGTGCACGACTTCGCCTCGCCCATCCCGCTCGCGGACTACCTGGCCTCCCCGGGCGAGCTGATGGCGCTCGGCGACGCCGACGGCCTGCGCGACAAGGTCTTCCCCCACCTCGGCATCGACGTGGAGCGCGTCAACGCCGGCCTGCCCGGCATGACCGCGACCTTCAACCTGGGGAACTTCAGCGACAAGACCAGCGTCGCCGTCGAGCACCACGCGGTCGACCTCGACCTGCTGGTGGCCGGGGTGTCGCTGCCGATCTTCATGCCGCCGGTGGTCAAGGAAGGCGTCACCTGGACCGACGCGGTCTGGATCAAGGACGCCAACCTGCTCGAGGCGGTGCGCCGCGGCGCCGACGAGCTGTGGCTGCTGTGGTGCATCGGCAACACCGGCCGCTACCAGGCCGGCCTGCTCGAGCAGTACGTCCACATGATCGAGCTCAGCGCGAACGGAGCGCTGTTCGGCGAGCTGGAGCAGATCGCCGAGCGCAACCGGGCGCTCGAGGCCGTGCAGGAGGCCGTGACCGAGCGCCCGGTCCGGGTGCACGTGGTCAAGCCCGAGTACCCGCTGCCGCTCGACCCCGACTACTACCTTGGCCGGATCGACGCCCGCACGCTGGTGGCGATGGGCTACCGCGACGCCCACGCCTACCTCGCCGCGATGCGGCCCGAGGGGGTGCCGCTCGACCCGAACGCGACCAAAATGCGCGATCCCGGCCTCGGGCTGCGCTTCCGTGAGCGCCTCTCCGGCACCCTGGCGATGGCCGGCGGCAGCCGCCACGACCTCGCCCTCGACCTGACCGTCGAGATCGCCGACGTGGAGGGCTTCGCCGCCGCCCCCGCACGGGGCGCGCCACTGGCCGGGCGCCTGCACAGCCAGCAGTGGGGCGAGCGCCTGCTCACCGGGGGGCGCTTCCGGATGGAGCGGGCCGCCGAGGAGACCCGGCTGGTGTACGAGGCGCGCTTCGCCCACGAGGGCCGCTCCTACCGGCTGGTGGGGGACAAGACCCTGCGCGACGATCCCGGCCCAGACCTCTGGGGCGACATCACCACCCTCGAGGCCACCCTGCTGGAACAGCCGGCACCCGACTCGCCCGGCGTGCAGCGCGGCGCCGCGCTGCTGCGCCTCGACGGCGTCCGCCAGCTGGTCACCTCCTTCGAGCCCGTCAACGCCCACGGCCACGACGAGCGCAGGCGGGCGGTGCACGCGTTCGGCCGGCTGCTCCTCGGCGAGCTCTGGAAGCTCTACGTGTAGGCGACGGCGGCGTGCGGGCGGCGCGGCTCCGCCCCGGCGGGTCGTGCCGCCCGCACGCCGCCGTCGCGCGCGATCGCACTCGAGCCGTCCATGGCGGCTACCAGCGGCCGCGGTGGACCACGTTGTCGAAGGGGCGCCGGCTGGGACGCCTGACCGGCGCGAGCGGCCGGTCGGCCGGGTAGCCGAGCGCGACCAGCCAGGCGCACAGCCGGTCTGGCGGCAACCCGAGGATGCGCCCCGCCAGCTCGTGCTCGGAGACCCACGCGTGGCCGCTGCCGATGCCGAGGTCGGCCGCGGCCAGCATGATGCTCATGGTTGCCTGACCGAGGTCGTAGTGGATCGAGTCGCGCTGGTAGCCCTCGCCGGGCACCGGCGCCACCAGGCAGATGGTCGCCGCGGAAGAGGCGACGTGGTCCGCGTGCTGCCAGACGGTGGCGAGCCGGGCGAGTTGCTCCCTATCGGTGCAGACGACGAAGTCCCAGCGCTGCTGGTTCGATGACGAGGGCGTGCGCCGCGCCGCCTCGAGGATCCGGTCCAGGTCCTCGTCGGAGATCGGCCGCTCCGCGTAGGCCCGGACGTTCCGCCGCGACCTGATCGCCTCCCACGTCTCCACGTCCGCCTCCTCGTCGTCACCGATCCGGCGCGAGCATCCTCGGGGCGGGTGGCCCGAAGGTCAACGGCGGGGCCGCTCCCGGTGGGCGGCTCGATCGGGCTGCTGGTCGGCGGCGTCCTGACCCAGTCGATCAACTGGCACTGGATCTTCTTCGTCAACCTGCCGATCGGCGTCGCCACCGCGGTGCTCGCCACCCGGCTGCTGGACAAGGACAAGGACAAGGGCATCGGGCTGGGGCGCGGCGCCGACGTGCCCGGCGCGCTGCTGATCACCGCTGGCCTGATGCTCACCGTCTACACGATCGTCAAGCCGGCGGCCGAGCAGGGCTGGGGAGCCGGCCGCACGCTGGCTTTCGGTGCTGTGTCGCTGGGCCTGCTCGCGGCCTTCGTCGCCCGCGAGGCGACCGCCCGCAACCCGCTCATCCCGCTGCGGATCTTCCGCTCCCGCAACGTCTCCGGCGCGAACCTGATCCAGGCGCTGACGGTCGCCGGGATGTTCGGGACGTTCTTCCTCGGAGCGCTGTACCTGCAGCGGGTGCTCGGCTACGACGCCCTCGAGACCGGCCTGGCGTTCATGCCGACCACCATCGTCATGGGGACGCTGTCCCTCAGGTACTCCGAACGGCTCGCCATGCGCTTCGGCGCCAGGGCCACCCTCCTGCCTGGGCTGGTGCTGATCGCGGCGGGGCTCGCCCTGTTCACCCGGGCGCCGGTGGACGGCAGCTACCTCACCGACGTCCTGCCGACGATGATCCTGATGGGCACCGGCGTCGGCGTGGCCTTCCCGGCCCTGATGACGCTGTCGATGTCGGGCGTGACGCCCAGCGAGGCGGGCCTGGCCTCCGGGCTGGTCAACACCACGGTGCAGGTCGGCGGCGCGCTGGGGCTGGCCGTCCTCGCGACCCTCGCCGCCACCCGGACCGGCGGCCTGCTGGCCCACGGCGACTCCGCCGCCGCCGCGCTGACCGGCGGCTCCCGGCTGGCGTTCCTCATCGGAGCCGGGCTGATCGTGGCCGCGGTCGCCGTCGCCCTGACGGTGCTGCAGCCCGACCGCCGGACCAGGGAGCAGCTCGAACCGCAGCGGGCCGAGCGGGAGCTCGTCTCCTCCGAGGCCGCCTGACCACGACCCCGCCAACCCCTAGGCCCGACGAGTGAGGCCGCCGACCCCGAGCGGGTCGGCGGCCTCGTCGTGAGGGAGACCGTTAGCGGTTCGTTGGCCGTCGAAGGTGATCTTTCCCACGGCGCGCCGCCAGTAGTGCCGTTCGGCAGTCCTCCAGCCCACGACCGCGAGGTCATGGGTGGGCCGGCGGCAACTCTGAGACCCCAGGCGCGATAACAGGAGCAGGCTCTATGTCATGGCAGGTGCCCCGTGTCCTCTTACGTCCCCGGATACCTGGAAGGCTTCCCGGAGCAGGGCTGATCCTGCTCGCCCTGCTGCTGCCACCGACCATCACGCGCGCAGCGCTCGGCCCCCGCGCCGCCGCGCCCGTCAGCGGCAGCAGCAGCGCGATCATCGTGCGCGAGCGCGTTCCCGGCTCCGCCGAGGCCGAGGGGCTGGTGCGCGAGCTCGGCGGGACCGTGGTCCGCGCCCTGCCGGTGATCGGCGGCTTCGCGGCCCGCGTGCCCACCGAGCGCCTGCCGCTGCTGGCCAGCGCGCCGGCGGTGCGGCAGGTCTGGCCCGACGGCCGCATGCGCATGCGCGGCCTGGCCGGCGACGTCGCCGCGTCAGCCCCGGCGCCCATCGGCGCCTGGCACCAGGCGATCCATCTCGACACCCTCGCCCGGCACGGCCAGCGCGCCACCGTCGCCCTGCTCGACACGGGCGTCTCTCGCACCCCCGACCTCGCCGACCGGCTGCGGGCACGGGTGGACCTCACCGAGGAGCACGACGGCTTCGACCGCTACGGCCACGGCAGCCACCTCAGCGGCGTCATCGCCGGTAACGGCGAGATGGCGGACGGGCGCCAGGGCGGCGCGCGCGGGGGCGGCTACGAAGGCGCCGCGCCCGAGGCGCGGCTCGTCTCGGTGAAGGTGGCCAACCGCAGCGGCGCCACCGACGTCTCGCTGGTCCTCGCCGGCCTGCAATGGGTCGTCTCGCACCGCGACCTCTACCACATCAACGTCCTGAACCTGTCCTTCGGCACCGACGCCAGCCAGAGCTACCTGCTCGACCCGCTCGACTTCGCGGTGGAGCAGGTGTGGCGCGCCGGCATCCTGGTGGTGGTCGCGGCCGGCAACGACGGCGAGCTGGGTCCGGGCGGGATCTCCAAGCCGGGCGACGACCCCTTCGTGCTCACCGTCGGCGCCGCCGACCTGAAGGACCCGAAGGTGATCGGTGACGACGTGGTGGCGCCGTTCTCCAGCAAGGGGCCCACCGCGGACGGCCTGGCCAAGCCCGACCTGGTCGCGCCGGGCACCTCGATCCTCGGCGTCCGGGCCGTCGGCAGCACGGTCGACCAGACGCACCCGACTGCCCGCTTCAAGGACAGCTACTTCAAGGGGACCGGCACCTCCCAGGCCGCCGCGATCGTCTCCGGCGTGGCCGCGCTGCTGTACGACACCAAGGCTGCCCTGCGGCCCGACGTGGCCAAGGCGGCGCTGGTGCGGACCGCGCAGCGGCAGCTCGCCGGCCAGCCGGGCGCGGGCGCCGGCCTGGTGGACGCGCGCGCGGCGGTCGAGGCGGTCAGGCGCGGGACCTTCGAGACGCGTCCGGCCAACCAGGGCCTGCGCCGCTCGACCGGCCTCGGGTCGCTCGAGGCCAGCCGGGGTTCCCAGCATGCGTACACTGACCTGGACGGCGACGGCGCAACCGAGCCGATCGTCGGCGAGCTGGACGCGCTCGGGAGGGCATGGGATGCGGCCGCGTGGACGGCCACACCATGGACGCGACCGACCTGGTCGCGGTCGCCCTGGTCCCGCCTGGCGGCCGAGACTCCCGGCTGGGAGGTCAGGCGCTGGGACGGTGACACCTGGGCCGGAATCAGCCAGCCCGCCGGACCCTGGAGCGTCAAGCACTGGGGCGCCAGGTTCTGGAACGAGTTCGGGGACGTCCAGTTCACCTGGCTCGTCAAGCACTGGGGCGCCGACTCCTGGGAGATCGAGCACTGGGGTAGTGCCGACGCCGGGGACGTCAAGCACTGGGGCGCCGACGCCTGGCAGATCAAGCACTGGGGCGTCAGCACCTGGAACTGAGACCGAGGCTGGCCGCCGGCAGCGGCCGGCGGCCAGCCTGTTCATCGCGCTGGTGGTGCTCGGCGGCCTCGGCTGCCTGGCGCTCCGGCTGCCCGAGGTGGCCCGCTGGACCGGGGTCGAGCTGTGGACCTGCGTGGCGCTGGTCGGGCTCAGCGTCGCCCTCGAGCAGTTCCAGTTCCCGCTGCCCTACGGCGCCAGCTACCAGGTTTTCTCCCTGGTCGACGCGGTCTGGGTGGCGGCGCTGCTGGCGGCGCCCCCGAGCCTGCTCACCGTCACCGTGGCCGCCGGGATGCTGCTGGGCCAGGCGCTGCAGACCCGGCCGCTCTACAAGAAGGCCTTCAACCTGGGCCAGCACCTGATCGGCATCACCATCGCCCAGCTGGTCTACGCCAGCCTCTCACCCGCCGACCCGACGGTGCCGGCCGCCTGGGGGGCCGCCGCCGCCGCCATGGGCGCCCTGTACCTCCTCAACGAGGTGGCGATCGCGCTGGCCGTGAGGCTGACCGAGGGCGCCGCGTTCTGGCGGGTGCTGGGCGAGCCGTGGCGGCTCACCCTGGTGAACTGGGCAGGCAGCCTGGCCATCGGCCTGCTCGGCGGGGTGCTGTGGGCGACCGCGCCGCTGACCATCCCCCTGCTGCTGATCCCGCTGGCCCTCTCCTACCTGGCGCACCGCGGCTGGCGCTCGCGGCTGCGGGAGCGCGACCAGATGCGGGACATCGCCCGCACCGCCAACGCCATCTCCGACCAGGGCGACCTGACCAGGCGCGTGGCCGAGGCGGCGGAGCGCAACGAGGCCGGGCTGCTGGCCGAGACCATCAACCACATGCTCGACCGGCTCGAGGCGGCCTTCCAGCGCGAGCGGCAGTTCATCAGCGAGGCCTCGCACGAGCTGCGCACCCCGCTCACCATCTGCCGTGGGCACCTGGAGGTGCTCAGCGCCGACCCGTCGCCGCAGGAGGTGACCGAGGCCATCGGGCTGGTGGTCGGGGAGCTGGGCCGCATGGGCCGGATCGTGCAGGACATGGCGACGCTCGCGAGGACCGAGCACCCCGAGTTCCTGCGGCCGCAGCCGGTGCGGGTCGACCGCTTCGTCGACGAGCTGGCCGCGACGGCGGCGCCGTTGCTCGTCGGGCGGCTGCGCACCCAGCCGGTCGACTCGGACGCGGTGCTGTGGGCGGACCCGCAGCGGCTCACCCAGGCGCTGCTCAACCTGCTGCGCAACGCCGTCGTCCACGCGCCGGGCGAGAGCCCGGTCGACCTGCGCGTGATCGGCGAGCCGGGCGCCGTGCGCTTCGAGGTCGAGGACCGCGGCGGCGGCCTGCCGCCCGGCGAGGAGGACAGCGTCTTCCAGCCGTTCCGCCGGCTCAACACGGCGACGCCAGGTACCGGGCTCGGCCTTGCCATCGTCCGCGGGATCGCCGAGGCGCACGGCGGTTCGGCGGGCGCCAGCAACCGCGCCGGCTATGGCGTGACGTTCTGGCTGTCCGTCCCCTGCCGGTAGTCGACACCGAGGCGGTAGCCCATGCCGCGCACCGTCTCGATCAGCCCCTCGCCGAGCTTCTTGCGCAGGTGGCCGATGTAGACGTCCACCACGTTGGAGCCCGGGTCGAACTCGAGGCCCCACACCCGGGACAGCAGCCACTCGCGGCTGAGGACCTGGCCACGGTGGCGTAGGAACGTCTCGAGGACCGCGAATTCCCTCGCGGTCAGCTCGACCTCGCGCTGGTTCACCCGGATCCTGCGGGTGCGCAGGTCCAGCTCCAGGTCGCCGACCTGCACCACCCCGTCGCGGCGGCGCAGCCGGGCGCGGATGCGCGCCAGCAGCTCCTCGAAGACGAACGGCTTGGCGAGGTAGTCGTCGGCGCCCTGGTCGAGGCCCTCGACGCGGTCGGCCGGGTCGCCACGGGCGGTCAGCACGATCACGGGCACGTCGCTGCCGCCGCCACGGAGCCGGCGCAGCACCTCGGTGCCGTCCAGGTCGGGCAGGCGCAGGTCGAGCACGACCAGGTCGATGTCGACGTGCTGGGCCTTGCTGAGGCCTTCCTGGCCGGTGGTGGCGAGCTCCACCTCGTACCCGGAAGCTCGCAACCCCTTGAGCAGGAAGGACGCGATCTGCGGCTCGTCCTCGACGACCAGAAGCTTCATGGCGCGGCCCTCAGCCGAGTTGTCCCGGTAATTTCATGAAGCTTTTTCATCCTAAAGATATCTTCATCCGGCATGTCTAGGTCAGAGAGATAATGATCTCTATCATTTCCCCCACGAAAGCCGGCGAGTTTCGGAGGGAGAGCGGCCATGCGTCATCCCTCACGTCGGCCTCCGGCGCCGGCCGCGGTGACACCCCGGCCTGGCGCGCACCTTGGACGAACTGGGGGGCTGGCGGCAGCTCCAGGGCAGCGGCCACGGCCGCGTGCCCGCGGTCAACTGGTCCTGTTCAGCGGCCTGGCGCGCCTTGGCGCCGTCAACCGCCACCGGGCACTCCCCGCCCTGGTGGCCGGGACCGCCCAGGTCAGCCGGCTGCGCGGGACCGTCCGTGGCGAGCTGGGGGCTCGCCACGTTCGTGCTGACCGCGGTCGCCCTGCTGAGCGCGCCGCCGCGGGGCTCGAGCCCGACCGAGCCCGCGGCGTGCGCCGCCGCCCCCCGGTTCGTCCAGACGAGCGGGAGCGCCGCCGCCACCGCGCTGCCGTCGGTCGCCGGCGCTGGCGGGTGACCACGCCGGTGCCGCTCGTCGTCGACGCGGGCCTGCCGTCGCCGCGGTTCCGGGCGAGCGGGCAGACCGGCTCCTGAGCGGCCGCCACGTGGGGGGTGGTCGCTCAGGATGTCCGGCGGAGGCGCCCGGCTGCTGGCCGCTCTGCCGCGCATCAGGTATGAACGCGGGGCGATGCCGAGCGACGAACCTTCCCTCGCGGACATCCTCGACGGGATCGGCCGCGGCCACTGGCTGCCCGCCGACGGCGGCGTGCTGGTCCTCCCGGCGCCGTCGCCGCGGTCGCACGGCGTGCTCGGCTTCACCGCCCACCACCTGGTCGTGACCGACGCCGACCCTGACTGGGTCCACGCCCAGCTCCCACCCGGCGACCTGAGCGCCCCGCTCAACCCGCCGTTCCTCGACGCGCTGTGCGCACGGACCGGCCGCCGCGTCAACAACCTCGACCTGGTCACGGTCGCCTCCGCCCTGCCGGGTCCGCCGGAGCTGCCCCTCGACGAGCTCGCCGCCAGCGACCACCCGCGGGTCCGGCGCGCCCTGCGCTACCGCGACGAGGTGCGCGTCTGGACGGCCGCGAGCGCCGTGCTGATCCTCAGCCGCGGCGTCGCCGGCCGCTGGGAGCTGGCCGTGGAGGTGGACCAGGAGGCGCGCGGCCGTGGCCTCGGCCGCGCGCTGGTCGCCGCCGCCCGCCACCTGGTCCCCGACGGCGCCCTCCTGTGGGCACAGGTCGCCCCGGGCAACGCCGCCTCGGTGCGGGCGATCCTCGCCGCCGGCTTCACCCCGGTCGGCGCCGAGGCGCTGCTGGTCCCGACCGGGTGAACCGCCGCCCGCCCGCGCCCGGCGGTGGGTCACGCGGTCGGTGGGCGGCGGGCGATGCCGAGCACGTGCGGGGAGTTCGGGGAAGGCAGGCGGGTGTCGGGGAAGCGGAGGCGCCGGCAGGAGTCAAGCTCGAAGCCGGCGGCGGTGACCGCGCCCACGGTGTCGCGGCTGGTGTGGCAACCGCCGGCCAGCAGCGGCCAGACGTGGTCGGTCAGGCGCTGGACGCGGGCGAGCGTGCGGCCCTCGGCTTGGACGTGCTCGAAGAAGCGGAGCTCGCCGCCCGGGCGGATCACCCGGTGCAGCTCCGACAGGGCGCGCGGCTGGTCGTACACGGAGCACAGCACCAGCGAGGCCACCCCGGCGTCGAAGGCCGCGTCCGCCGCGGGCAGCGCCTCGGCGGTGCCGTCCACCACCTGGATCGGAATGCCTACCTCGGCCGCCGCCGCGACCGCCAGCTCGCGCAGGTACGGTTCCGGCTCCACCGCCACGACCTCGGCGACCGTCGCCGGGTAGTGGCGGAAGTTCAGCCCGTTCCCGGCGCCGATCTCGACCACCCGGCCGGACAGCCCGGCGAGCAGCTCCACGCGGTACCCGGCGACGCCGGGCTCCATGGTCTGGCTGAGCCGAGCGAAGCAGCGGGCGAACCGAGGATGGTGAACCGGTCCGTGGCGGCCGCGCGCGAGCATGCGCACCTCCGTTTCCTCCAGGTCGTGCGACACTACGCCCCTGACCTGACCACCGTGGCCGTTGGCGGTGCGCGATGAGCCATCGGACGATCGACGACCTGCTGGCAGCGGCCCGCAGCCGGCTGCGGCGCCTGACCCCTGCGGAGGCCGCGGAGGCCTCCAGCCGCGGCGCGCTCCTGATCGACACCCGCTCGGCGGCCCAGCGGGCCGACGAGGGCGAGCTGCCCGGCGCGCTGGTGATCGAGCGCAACGTGCTGGAATGGCGGCTCGACCCCGCCAGCCCCGACCGCATCCCCCAGGTCCATGGCTACGACCAGCAGATCATCGTGGTCTGCTCGGAGGGCTACTCGTCGAGCCTCGCCGCGGCGAGCCTGCAGGAACTCGGTCTGACGCGCGCCACCGACCTGATCGGCGGCGCCCGCGCATGGGTGCGCCACGGCCTGCCGGTCCGTCAGCAGGCAGGCGACGCCGGCTCGCCGGCCGTGTGAGGCGGGTGGTCGCGCTCGGTTCGGCGGTCAGTCCGGCTCGGTCGCGCCGATCGCCTCGACGGGACCTTCCAGCGTCCCGCCGGCCACGCCCTGCTCGTCCTGGCGTAGCCGGGGTGGGTCGAACCCGGCCGGCCACCTGGTCGTCTCGTCGGCCCGGACGTCGCTGAGGTCGGCCTGTTCGAGCTGGGCCCCGCGCAGGTCGGCGCCGCGCAGGTCCGCGCCACGCAGGCGCGCCCGCCGCAGGTCGGCGTCGCGCAGGTCCGCCTTGCGCAGGCTGGCGGCGGAGAGGTCGGCGGCCGTCAGGTCGGCCTGGCGCAGGTTCGCCTCGTCGAGGTAGGCGTGGCGCAGGCTCGCGCGCGCCAGGTGCGCCTCGTTCAGGTTGGCCAGGCGCAGGTCGGAGTCCTCCAGGTCGCTGTCCTCGAGGTGGATCTGCCGCATCCACGCGTCCGCCAGGTTGGAGTGGCGCATGCGGATCCCCGACAGCTTCGCCCGGGTCAGCCGCGTGCGGCGCAGGTCCACCGTGCCGAGGTCGACGCGCTCCTCGTCGCGCCCGCGCGGGCGCCGGCTGAGCACCAGCATGGCCGCCTGCACGTCGGGGGCACGGTCGCGCAGCCAGTGGAGGTGCCGGTCGACCGTCGGGGTCGGGTGCGGCTCCGGGCTCTGCGGCGCGCCCTGCGGCCACGACGCGTGCCCGTGGACGAAGGCGACCAGGATCTCGGTGATGGTCGCCCGGTCCATCTCGGAGTTCTTGGCGATCCGCTCCATCGCGTAGATGCCGCCAAGCCGCACGTCCGCCGTGTCGCTGCCGAGGTGGTCGATCGCCCTGGTGAAGCGCTCGGTGATCTGGCCCTCACGGCTGACCTGGACCTGCCGCCAGGTCGCGACCACGCCGGCGACCAGCAGCAGCCCGCCGAGGCCCTGCAGCAACAGCTGGCGGGTGTCGCTCTGCAGCTGCGACTGGGCCTGCTGCAGCTCGACGCGCCGGTCCGCGTTCGAGACGCCCGCCAGGTCGTCCGCTGACAGCTGCGGGTACAGCAGCCGCGGGAACACCAGGATGCAGGCGAGCAATAGCGCCACCAGCCCCGCGACGCTCCCGGCGACGAGCCAGGTCACCGATCGCCGCACCGCGCCACCTCCTCCGCCACACCTGTCATCCCACCGCTGCCGCGCCTTCCTACCGTTGCCGGGGACCGGCTGGCAACCCCGACCATCGAGGCAGTGGATCCTCGATAAGGGGCATGCGATGCCAGCCCGGTCAGCCGGCGGGCTGCCCGCCCGGGGGCGGTTGCCGCCAGAGCTGTCGCCGGCGATGCCGGGCCGGCCGGGGTCTTCACTGGGAGAGGCGCGGCAGGCCCGGGTCGTACTCGCGGTAGTGAATGTCCTTGCACACCCAGACGTAGTCGGCGGCGGGCGTCATGACCCGACGGAGATCGCCGAAGACCATGGAGGGATCGAGCTGGACCAGCAGCGCGCGCAGTGCCCGCAGTGCCGCACCGTCCGCGGCGACCCCCCAGCCAGCTCCGCTCGGCAGCGATAGTTCCTTGCCACCACGTGGCAGTACCTGCTCCGCCACGGCCTTCATGAGGTCGAGCTGCCGGTTCAGGTGCTTCAGCTGTGGCTCCCGAAGGAGCACGCCGAGCGCCGCCGAGCTCAACGGGATGGCGGCTCGGAGGACCTGACTCACCGCCAGCACGTAGGGAGCAATCTCACGGAACCGTTCCCGGGTGCAGGAGAAGTCGTACTGGGCGGACGGGCACGGATGCTCCTGGCCGGGATGCTCGCACCAGAGCGTCAAGCGGTACTGCGCCTGCCAGGCACGGAGCTTGGCGAACCGCTTGGGGCGCTGCGGCACCAGCGTGAACAGGCGCGGACAGCCTGGCAGCTCCTTGCCGACAGCCTTGAGCAGCCCCCGCAGCTGCTGAGCCAGGTCGGCCTGGATGGCGGCCACCTCGCGGTGCATCTCCTCGACCTCGCCGGCCTGCACGCGCTGCGCTCGTCGCAGCTCCTGGCGGAGGGTCTCCGCGTTGGACTGGACGGAGTCGAGGACCTGGCGCAAGGGAGGCTCCGTGACGGCGAAGCCGGTGAGCAGTTCGTTCACCCCGACCGTCTCGAAGCAGGTCCGGCACTCGATGGTGCCACGGCTGCGCTCCCTGAATGCCTTGAGCGTGTTCAGCTCGAAATTGCCCTGACAGCGGGAGCCGTCGGACGAGGTATGCGGGCATGGAGCCAGGAGCTCGTAGTGCAAGCCCTTCCAGCGCTTCTGGATGAGGTCTTCCATGCTGTCGCGCAGCACGCTGAAGAAGAAGTCTGGGGAAGGTGCTCGTACGATCAGTTTGAGGCTGTTAGCCTGATCGGCCCTGATCAGCGCCTCGGCATCCTGCTCGGGGTGGGCGAGAAACATCCCGCGGCGCCAGTGCCTGCCCGTCGAGAACCGGTGGTTCCGTACGGTCATCCAGGCAACGAGGCCGGGCGGAGCCTCGGCCATCTGGCAGAGCAGGACGAGCTGGCGCCTGCCGGGTGGGATCGGGGTCGACTCGTCCCAGGGCAGGGGCGGCTCCGTGTACGGCACCAGCTGTGCCACCAGGCTCTTGGTTTCGTCGATGCGATAGCTCACATCGAACTTCTCCATGAGCCTCAGGAAGTATGGGTGGTAGCGCTGGTCATAGGTAGCGTTCCGCCTCGGGTCCTGCCAGAGCTGCCGCAGCCGGCGATGGTCAAGGACGCCCATCGCCTGTTCCGTCTCGCGGTCCTCGAGGACGTACCCGATCGCCTTGGTGAGCCACTCCGGCTTCAGCACGACGACGTCGCGCAGGCCGTCGTCCTCCGAGTAGTGGATGATGTGTCCGTGATCGTGAAGCAGCACGGCGAGGATCGCGGCCTGCGCCCTGTCGACCCCGTGGTGAGCACAGATCCTGGCGAACTGCTCGAAGTCGATCTGCGGTTCCTGGCGATCCCTGAGGCTGGCGTGCACCGCCAGCCAGTTCCTGCTTACCAGCTCTCCCATGTGCTTGAGGGCGGCTGCCTGCTCGCCCACGAAGTTGCGCAGCTCCCTGATGCCGCTACCTGACTGGTTGTCGACCGTGAACTGCTGCACCAGCAGCGCGCCGAACTGCCGCTTGAGGTACGGGTAGTCGAGCTCGATGCGGCGCTCGTCGCCGTAGGTCGCAACCAGCAGGATGCGGGCGTCGTCGCCGATCCGCAGCCTGATGCGCCGGCACCACGCCTCGATCGCGTTCTCCTCACTGCCCTCGCGAGGGCGCCACACCAACAGGTAGAGCGCGCGCCGGCTGAAGAAGAACTGCTGGGTGATCCGGTAGACCTCCTGCCCGCCGAAGTCCCACATGTTCAAGGTGATCTCCGACGCCTTCTTCGGGTGGGAGAGGCGCAGCTGAGCGATCTCCACGCCATGGGTCGTCGGGCGGTCCTTGACGAAGGGGTCGTCGCGCAACGAGGCCATCAGGCTCGTCTTGCCGACGTTGCCCTCGCCCACGAACAGCACCTTGGCCTCGTAGGAACGGACGCCCGCCTGCGCGATGCTGCGAAGGTAGGTGAACAGCGCCGGCGTCCCCTGGGCCACCAGCTCGGGCAGCGGGTCGAGCAGCGGCAGGCCCGTCAGCCTGAGGTCCACGGTGCTGGGAAGGTCCGCAAGGTCCGGGGTCAGCGTCCACATCGAGTTGTGGCTGAGATCCAGGTGCTCCAGGTGTCCCAGCTTGCCGATCTCGGCGGGAAGGCTGCGTAGCTCGTTCCCGTCGAGCTTGAGGCTCCTCAGCCTGGCGAGCTGGCCGATCTCGGGAGGAAGGCTCGAGAGGCGGCATTCGCTCAGGTCGAGCGTAAGCAGGTTGGTCAGGTGGCGAATTTCCGGCGGCAGCGACGAGGCGTGGAGCGAGGGAACGATCGTCTGGACCTCGGGAGGAATGCCGACCAACGGGTTCTGGCTGAGGTCCAGGTGCTCGAGGTCCTTCAGGCGCCCTATCTCGGGAGGGATGGTCGTGAGGTCGTTCTTGCGGAGGATCAGTCTCCTGAGACGTGTCAGCTTGGCGATCTCCGGCGGGAGCTCGCGGATCCGGTTGCGGCTCAGGTCCAGGATCTCCAGGTTGGTCGCGTCGAAGACGCTCGGTGGGATCTCGGTCCAGTAGCGACCGCGCAGGTCGGCCGCGACCTGGTCTGAGAGGTTGCCAAGCGTCTCCTGGTCTACTGCCTGCTCGTCCATGCCCCGTCCTGTCGTTCGGACCTCGACCCTCGAGCGTCCAGGGATCGCTCGCAGCGCACGTGCGATTTGGTGACGACCAAGGTGCGCCGGGCGTCAGCCTCGGGGGGACCGATGAAGCAGGAACGGACGACGCTCGCGACAGTCCTCGCGAAGCTCGCCGCTCAGCCAAGGCGCCCTTGGAGACGCATCATCCCACGAGACGCAAAGTGGGACACAAATCGCGCGAGGCGTGCCTGGTGTCCAGGCCAAGGGGTGCTCGCCCGCTGAGCAAGCGATTGCCGAGGCCCGGCATGATAGGGGCATGCACCAAGAGAGGGAGGCGCGGACGGAACAGGGATCGGAGCTCTCGGAGGAGGTCCGGGTCTCCACCATCGAGCTCTTCTTCGACCTGGTCTTCGTCTTCGCCATCACGCAGCTGACCAGCCTGCTCGCCCACGAGCCGACGGTGGTCGGCCTGGTCCGCGTCACGGTGGTGTTCGGCAACCTGTGGTGGATGTACGGCGCCTACTCCTGGCTCACCAACTCCATGCCGCCGCGCAGGGCCGCCCTGCGGCTGCTGTTGCTGCTCGGCATGGCCGGGTTCCTGGTGGTCGCGCTCGCGATCCCCGCCGCGTTCGACGGCGGCGGCGTCGCCTTCGGGCTCGGCTACCTATTGGTGACCCTCGTCCACACGGGGATGTTCCTGCTGTCCACCCAGGAGATCACGGTGCAGGCCATGCGCCGGCTCGGTCCGTTCAACGCCATCACCGCGGCGCTGCTGCTGCTCGCCGGCTTCACCGACGGCGCGCTGCAGTGGGCCCTGTGGGTTGGCACGTTCGCGCTGCACTGGACCTCGCCGATCTTCACCGCGGTCGAGAGCTTCCCCGTCCGGGCCGCCCACTTCGTGGAGCGCCACGGGCTGATCGTGCTGATCGCGCTCGGCGAGTCGATCGTCGCGGTCGGCATCGGCCTGACAGGCAGCGACCTGCGTGGCGGCCACGTCGTCACGGCGGTCCTCGGCCTGGCCCTGGCCGCCGCGCTGTGGTGGCTGTTCTTCGACCGTGAGGACGAGCGCGCCGAGCGCGCGCTCCGGGATGCCAGTGACCACCGCACCCCTTGGCTGGCCCTGTACGCGTTCGGCTACGCCTTCCTGCTGGTGCTCGGCGGGATCATCGTCTTCGCCGCCGGCGTCAAGAACGCGATCGCGCAGTACGGCGAGCCCCTCACCGCGTCGACCGCGTGGTTCCTCGCCGCCGGGGTCGCCGCCTACGTCGCCGGGCTGGCGTTGTTCCGCCGCCTCCTCGGCATCGGGCCGGTCGCCGCGCGGCTGGCGATCGCCGTCGCCGTCCTGCCCACTGCGGCGGTCGGCCTGGCGCTCTCGCCCGAGGCGCAGCTCGGCGTCCTCGCCGCCGTGGTGGTCGCCGGTGTCGTCGCCGAGTCCGCCTGGGAGAAGCGCAGGGGGAGAGTCGCGGCAGGCTAGCCGAGGAACCCGGCGAGGCCGGGCGGTCACCCTACGGACAGGCCGAGGCGCCGAGCGTGCCCGGCCGGGCTACCCGCGGCGGGCGTCCAGCTCGCGGACGAGCGTCTTGGGGGCGACCTTGCGGTAGCTCTCCTCGACCCAGTCGAGCAGGACCTCGATCGGCGGGCAGTCCGCGGCGGCCACCTGGACGGTCACCCAGTTGGCGCGGCCGAGCCCGTAGCCGGTGGGCTTGCAGCAGGCGAGCGCCAGCGCCTGCTCGGCCGAGTCAGGCAGCTTGACGGCGACCTGGTAGTCGTCGCCGGGCTCGGCGGGGCCGAGGAAGGCGAACACCTTCTTGCCCACCTTGGCGGTGCGGTCGTCCTCGCCCCACGGGGTGTCCTCCCAGGCGCCTGGCAGCCCGAGCGCGAACTCGCGCAGCGCGGCCACGGTCTCGGCGAGCCGCGTGGCCCTGCGCCCGCCCTGTGGTCGGTCGTCGCCTGTTTCGGTCACCCGAGCAGTGTGCCACCGACCGCCACCTCCGGAGCCCGTCGCGCCCGCTGGCCGCCTGCCCAGCGTGCGCGTGGTGTCCGCCTGGCCTACTCCGGCGGCGGTAGCGCTGCCGCGCGGCGCCTGCGCCCGTGGGGGGACGCGCAAAGCCTTCCCCTGGGCGACGACGGCATCCCCGTGGTCCAGGACGATCGGCAGGCCAGAAGCCCCGTTGAGAAGGAGCGCCAGCAGATGGCACCGGAGACACCAGCACCACCGACAGGTCGCGGCCTCGACGGGAGGCTGCCGACCGCGACCGCCGAGCCGGCGTCGGCGGGCGCTCGGCCCGGCGAGCCGCTCGCGCGTGCGGTCGGCGCCACCAAGGTCTACGGCTCGGGCGACACCGCGGTCCGCGCGCTCGACGACGTGACCGTCCACCTGGAGGCGGGCCGCTTCACCGCGATCATGGGCCCGTCGGGCTCGGGCAAGTCCACCCTGATGCACTGCCTCGCCGGGCTCGACAGCCTGACCTCGGGCCAGGTCTTCGTCGGCGGCGTCGAGCTCGGCGCCCTGTCGGACAAGGAGCTGACCCTGCTGCGCCGCGAGCGCGTCGGCTTCGTGTTCCAGTCCTACAACCTGCTCCCCATGCTCAGCGCGCTGGAGAACCTCACCCTGCCGCTGGCGCTCGCCGGCGCCAGGCCCGACCAGGCCTGGCTCGACCGGGTGGTCGACACGCTCGGCCTGCGCGAGCGGCTGTCGCACCGTCCGGCGGAGCTGTCAGGCGGCCAGCAGCAGCGGGTCGCGGTGGCGCGTGCCCTGGTCAGCCGGCCGCAGCTGGTCTTCGCCGACGAGCCGACCGGCAACCTCGACTCCCGCGCCAGCGCCGAGCTGCTCGGCCTGCTGCGCCGCGCGGTCGACGAGCTGGGCCAGACGATCGTGATGGTCACCCACGACCCGGTCGCGGCCGCCTACGCCGACGCCGTGCTGTTCCTGGCCGACGGCCGCATCGTCGACCGGATCCAGTCACCGACGGCGCAGCTCGTGATCGACCGTATCAAGGCGCTCGGGGAGTGAGGCGAGGACCATGCTGAACGTCATCCTCAAGAGCCTCTGGAGCCACAAGCGGCGGCTCGTGGGTACCTTCCTCGCGGTGTTGCTCGGCGTGGCGTTCCTGTCAGGGACGCTGGTGCTCGGCGACACCCTGCGGGCCAACTTCGACACCCTGTTCACCAGCGTGACCGGCGACACCGGCGCGGTGGTCCGCAGCGCCACCAAGGTGTCCGACAGCCCGGCCACGCCACGCGGGCCGATCGACGGGTCGCTGGCCGGCCGGGTCGGCGCCGTGCCGGGCGCCAGCGCCGTCCAGCCGGTGGTCGACGGCCTCGGCCAGATCGTCGGCAGGGACGGCAAGGTGATCTCGACCATGGGCCCGCCGCTGGCGAGCACCTGGATCGCCGACCAGCGCCTCACCCCCTACCGGCTGGCCGAGGGGCGGGCGCCCCAGACCCCGGACGAGGTGGTGATCAACCGCGGCGCGGCCAAGACCGCGGGCCTCCACCCCGGCGACCGCACCATCATCCTGACGCCGCGGCCGCTGCCGGTGACGGTCGTGGGGATCGCCACCTTCCAGAACGCCGACGGCTTCGGCGGCAGCTCCTACACCGGCTTCACCCTCGAGGGCGCCCAGCGGCACCTGGCCAAGCGGCCCGGCCAGGTCACCCGCATCCTGGTCGCCGGCGCCCCCGGGGTGTCCCAGGACGAGCTGGCGCGGCGGCTGCGGCCGGTGCTGCCCGCCGGCGTCGAGGCGATCACCGGCGCGCAGCTCAGCGCCGAGAGCATCAGCGCCATCAACCAGGGTTTCCTCGGCCTGTTCCGGACCTTCCTGCTGGTCTTCGCCGCGATCGCGCTGTTCGTGGCGATGTTCTCGATCGCCAACACCTTCTCGATCATCGTGGCGCAGCGCACCCGCGAGTCCGCGCTGCTGCGCGCGATCGGCGCCTCGCGGCGGCAGGTGCTCACCGCGGTGGTGCTCGAGGCGCTGGCCGTCGGGCTGGTCGCCTCGGTGGCGGGGCTCGCCGCCGGCCTCGGCATCGCCTCGGGCCTGAAGGCCCTCTTCGCCGGCTTCGGCTTTCCGCTGCCGACCAGCGGCCTGGTGTTCAAGGCCAACAACGCCGCCATCTCGGTGGCGGTCGGCGTCGGCGTCACGCTGCTCGCCGGCGCGCTGCCCGCGCTGCGGGCCTCGCGGGTGGCGCCACTCGCGGCGCTGCGCGAGGTCGCGGCGGAGCGCGGGGCCTCGGCCCGCCGTGCCATCGCCGGGGCCGCGCTCGCCATCGCCGGGGTGGCGGTGGTGGTCACCGCGGTGCCGCGCGGCGGCGACGCCGTGACCCGGCTGACCGCCGTAGGCGCGGTCCTCACCATGGCCGGCGTGGTCGTGCTCGGCGCGGTGGTGGCACGGCCAGCCAGCCGCCTGATCGGCGCGCCGCTGCCGCGGCTCCGCGGTATCACCGGCGCGCTCGCCAGGCAGAACGCCATGCGCAACCCGCGGCGCACCGCCGGTGCGGCGGTCGCCCTGCTGGTCGGCATCGCCGTGGTCACCCTGTTCACCGCGTTCACCGCCTCGCTGCAGGCGTCGATCAGGCAGAGCGTCTCCAGCTCGTTCGGCGGCGACCTGGTGATCGCCTCGGGCGGCTTCGTCGGCGGCCGCCTCGACCCGCGGCTCGCCGGCGAGGTAGGCAGGCTTCCCGAGGTGCGGCTGGCGACCGGGATCAGCACCGGAAACGTCGCGGTCGCCGGCAGCGGCCAGGAGGTCAGCGTCGCCGCCCCGCGCGAGCTCGCCCAAGTGCTCGAGCCGCGCATGGTGGCCGGGTCGGTCCGCGGGCTCGGCGACCGGCAGCTCGCCGTGACCGAGCAGGTCGCCGATGGCAAGGGCTGGCGGCTCGGGACCGCCGTGCCGGTCCGCTTCGCCGACGGCGCCACCGAGAGCCTCACCGTCGGCGCGATCTACCGCGACAGCGCGGTGCTCAACGGCTACCTGCTGCCGCGGGCGGCCTGGGCGCCCCACGCGGCCCAGGACGTCGACGCGACCGTGCTGGTCGGGCTCCGCGACGGCGTCGGCCTGGCCGCCGGCAGGGCCGCGGTCGAGCGGGTGGCCGCCCGCTACGGCAGCCCAGCGGTGCGGGACCGCCAGCAGTACGCGGACACCCTGGCCGGCGGCGTGCGGCAGGGGGTGGCGGTGGTGTACGTGATGCTCGCGCTGGCGATCGTGATCGCGCTGCTGGGCATCGCCAACACGCTGTCCCTCTCGATCCACGAGCGCACCCGCGAGCTGGGCCTGCTGCGCGCGGTCGGGGAGACCCGCCAGCAGGTCCGCGCGATGGTGCGCTGGGAGTCGCTGATCGTGGCGCTGTTCGGCACGGTCGGCGGCCTCGGGCTTGGCGCCTTCCTCGGCTGGGCGCTGGTGCGGGCGGCCGAGGCGAGCGACGCGCTCGGCGCGTTCGCGCTGCCGCCCCTGCAGCTCACGGTCGTGCTGCTGGTCGGCGCGCTCGCCGGCGTGCTGGCCGGCCTGCGCCCGGCCCGCCGGGCGGCAAGGCTCGACCTGCTCGCGGCGATCGCCGCCGAGTAGCGGGGGAGCAGGGCCGCCGGGCTACTGCCCGGCGGCCCTGAACGCCACCATCTGCATGACCCAGTCGCCGCCCCCGCTCCTCGGCGCGGTCGCGCTGTAGGAGCCGGTCGCCGTCACGGTGCGGTCCTCGGCGACGTCGCCGTCCGGGCTGGTGATCACCCGGCTGCTGTAGCTGGTGCCTGGACCGGTGAAGGTGCTGTCGGTGGTCCCGGCGCCGAGCAGCAGCTCGGTGGCGAAGTTGGTGGTCGCCGCGCCGCTGTTGGCCGGAGTGGTGTTGCCGATCGCCGAGTGGGTGACGTCCAGCGGGCTGGTCCGGTCGAGGCCGCCGTACTCGAGGATGCGGACGTCGGCGAAGGCCACCGTCTTGTCGAACCCGACCGTCACCGTGTTGGCCCCGGCGGCCGCGCCCGCGATGCTCTTGGCGTAGTACACCGCCTGGCTCAGGCCGGTGCCGCGGGTCGTGGGAGCGGCGAGCTGGTAGGCGTTGCCGGCGCTGTCGGTCACCGAGGTGATGTTGCCGGTGGTCTCGTTCCAGCCGACCACCACGGCGTTCAGGTCACCGGCCACCTGGGCCTTCGTATAGGTGGTGTTGACCGTGCTCTGCGAGCTCTGCGGCGTGGCGCTGTTGACCTGGACGAAGCTGGGCGTGGATGGCGCCCCCACCCGGTAGGTCGCCACGTAGCCCTGGTTGCTGCTCGGCACGGTGATGGTGTGGGTCTGGGCGCCGCCGTCCGACCACGAGTCGAAGACGTAGGCGGTGCCGCCGGAGCTCTGGTTGCGCGCCTCGACGGTGTGGACGAAGCCGATCAGCGTGTCGTAGACGAACGGCGTCGTCTTGGCGATGCCGTCGAGGTAGAGCGTGAGCCCGGCCGGCATCGTGCCGAAGGTGAGGTTCACCTTGTCCGGGAAGATGAGCACCGACTTGGTGGCGGTCAGCCCGCTGGAGTCGGTCACCGTCAGCTTGATCTGGTAGCGGGTGAAGCCGCTGAAGTCGTGGCCGGTGGTCGGGATGGTGAAGGTGCCGCTCTTGACCCCGGTCTGCACCACGCCCGGGTGCACGTGGCCCTCGTGCAGGAAGTCGATGTTCCAGGTGAAGGCGCTGGCCGGCAGGGTGCCGTCGTCCGGGTCGGTGGCGTCGCCGCTGAACGAGATCACGTCGCCGGCGCGGAACAGGCTCCCGTCCGCTGGCGTGAGGATGGTCGCGGTCGGCGGGGAGCCGACCGAGATCGACAGCGGCGCCGCCTGGGTGGTGTTGACCCCGTCGGAGACCGCCAGCCTGGCCGTGTACTGGCCCGCCTGCGAATAGGTGTGCCCCGGGTTCGCGGCCGTGGAGGTCTGCCCGTCGCCGAAGGTCCACTGGTAGGTCAGCGGCTGGCCCTCCGGGTCCGACGAGCCGGCGCTGGAGAAGCTCACGTCCAGCGGTGCCGGGCCCGAGGTCGGGTTGGCCGAAGCCACCGCGACCGGCGCCTGGTTGCCCGAGACGAAGCGGATGCGGCGGATCTTGCTCACCCCGAAGGTGCCGCTGATGTCGGAGTAGCCGAGGTCGACGTAGTAGAGCGCGCCGTCGGGTCCCTCGGTGAGGTAGACGATGTCGCCGTAGGGGCCGTCGACGCTCCCGTCGGGCGGCTCGAAGTTGAGCACGCCGTTGACGTTGCCGCCGGCGTCGAAGGTGAGCCGCTTGATCCAGTTCTGGGTGTAGTCGGCGAAGAAGTAGCTGCCCTGGTAGGAGCTCGGGAACTGGCTGCCGTGGTAGACGAAGCCGCCGGTGATGGCGGCGTCGCGGCCGGCGTGGGAGTAGTTGTAGACGGGGCTGGTGCACGGCGACGAGCAGGCCCCCTCGGAGTCGGGCCAGCCGTAGTTCGCGCCCCTGGCGCCGACGTCCACCTCCTCCTTGGAGTTGATCTCGTCGTTGCCGCCGACGTCGCCGACGTAGAGCTTGCCGGTCGGCGCGTCGTAGTACGCCCGGTACGGGTTGCGCAGGCCGAGCGCCCAGATCGAGTCCCAGTTAGGCCCGGTGCCGTCGTAGAACGGGTCGTCGGTGGGGACGGTGCCGTCGGGGTTGATGCGGTGGATCTTGCCGCGCGGGCTGGAGAGCGACTGGGCGGCGGCGGCGTCGAAGTGCTCGCCGGTGGTGAAGTAGAGCTTGCCGTCGTTGCCGAAGTTGATGGCGCCGCCGTGGTGCTCGGCGTTGGCGTCCTGCGGGTCCTGGTAGAGCACCAGCTCGCTGCCGGCGACCGTGCCGGTGAGCGTCGCGTTGGCGGTGAACCTTGACAGCCGGTCCCGGTTGGGCGACCCGAGCGTGTAGAAGATGTAGTAGAAGTGGTTGGTGCTGAAGCTCGGGTCCAGCACGATGTCGTAGATGCCCTGCTGCACCCCGGCGGAGCCGATGTTGGTGAGCTGCAGGAACAGCGTCGGGTCCGGGGTCGTGTAGGGAGGCGGCAGCACCTTGATCTTGCCCTGCAGCTCGACCACCAGCATGCGCCCGTCGGGCAGGAACTTGATCGCGGTCGGCAGGTTGAAGCCGGTCGCGAGCACTTCGTTCTGGAACGAGCTGGTGTTGGCGACGTTCACCGTGACCGCCGCGGACAGCTTGGTGTTGCCCGAGGTGTCGGAGGCCCGCGCCGTCAGGGTGTGCGCGCCGTTGGGGACGGTGCGCGTGTCCCAGGCCAGCGCGTAGGGCGCGACGGTGTCCTCGACGCCGGTGGTGACGCCGTCGACCAGGAACTGGACGCCGGCCACCGCGACGTTGTCGCTGGCGTCGGCGGTCACGTTGACGATGCCGCTCACCTGCGCGTTGTTGGCCGGAGCGGTGATCGACACGGTCGGTGGCGTGCTGTCCGACGAGCCGCCGTCGGCCTTGAACGCCACCAGCTGGATCACCCAGGCGGTGCCGTTCTGCGTCGCGGTGGCGCTGTACGACCCGGTGGCGGTGACGTTGCGGTCCTGGGTGCGGTTGCCGAAGGCGGTGGAGCGGGTGGTGTAGCCGCTGCCGCCCGCGTTCACGGACTGCTCCGACGCCGCCCCGGCGAACAGCAGGTCGGCCGCGTTGGTGGTGGTGACCGCGCCGCTGCTGACCGCGCTGCCGGTGCCGGTGGCCGTCTTGGTCACGTCGACCGGGCTGGCCTTGTCCACCCCGGAGTACTCGTGGAGGTAGATGACGGCGAAGGAGTTGACGGCGGTGGCGAAGGTGGCCGTCACCGTGTTGCTGCCCGCGGCGACGTTCCTGGCGTAGAAGACCTGGGAGCTCCAATTGCTCCCCCAGGTCGTGCGCCCGGCCGCGCTGCTGTAGCTGTTGGCGCGGCTGTCGGACAGGGAGACCGTGTTGGTGTTGCTCCAGATCGCGTAGACGACGATCAGGTTGCCGGCGGTGTTGGCGCTGTTGAACGCCAGGGCGTTGGTTGTCCCTGAGGTGACCTCCTTCGCCCTCCTCTGCACGAACGTCGGCGTGGCGGCGGCGTGGGCCGGGGCCTGGAACGCCGGCAGCGAGAGGCTGAGCAGCGCAGCGACCGCGACGGCCAGGGCGGCGGTCCGGCACGCGCGCCGGACCGTGGCGACCACGGCGCGCGGGCGGGCTGGTCGACGACGGATGGTGGATGGCATGGACGACGACCCCCCCAAATCCCCGTCCGCAAGCGCGGAGCGGTGGCGTTCGGTGCCACGCCCGTCCCACCCTGCCGATTCGTCGGCAGCGGCTTCTCCGCGAGATGGCCCCCCGGTCCCGCCCGAACGCTACAGCTTGCTCGGCTCGCGGTCTAGAAGTACGTCTCGCTTATCCGGTTCGCGGAGTCTGACTTGTGAGGTTCTCCGCGGGAGTCTTGGTGATCGTGCCGCCTAGCCGTTGCCGACCGCGAGGGTGGCGGCGATCTGCTCGGCGGTCTGGTTCGCCGGGGTCGCGCCCAGCCAGCAGTTCTTGCTGTCCTTGGCGTCGTACCCGTAGGCCAGCAGGTGGGTGCTGCCGTCGGCGCCGCTGAGCCGCAGCCGGAAGGCGCTCTGCGCCCCTGGGACGTCCACCACCTGCCTGGACACGACCTGCAGCTGCGTCCTCGCGTAGCTGCTGGCGAACTGCGGCAGCGGCGCGTCGGGCTTGGTGGCGTCCAGCGCGGTGGTGGAGTCGATGTAGGCCCAGCCGCTGGCTCCCTTGAAGACGGTGGGCCCGCTGACGCCCGGGCCGCCGCCACCGGCGCCCACGGTGAGCGAGTTGTCCTGTGTCCAGTCGGCCGGGAACGCGGCCGAGCACCAGCCGCCCTCCCACGCCTTGAAGCCGGCGGGGACCGAGGCCGGCTTGGGATGGGGCGCGTGGGTGCAGGCCGTGACCAGGAGCAGGACGAGGAGGAGCAGCGGGCCGCTCCGTCGCACGCGCCCACCTCCCTTCCTGGGTTCCCGTCGGACCACAAGGTCGCCGCGGCTGCGTCCGGAGTATACCCACTGTGCCTGATAGGTCCGGTATGACCAGTCGGATTCGCTCCTCCTCACGATCCCGTCAGATCCTCGTTAGCTCCGTCGACTAGGCTTCGGCTCGTGCCGATCCCCCAACGACTCGTGTCGCTCGGCCTGGCGTCGCTGCTCGCCGTGGCCCTCGGCGGCTGCTCCGGCGGCGGCAAGCTCGGCGACTACGAGGCGGCCCGGACGCTGCACCTGGCGCCCGACGGGCGCCTGCTGGTCACCGACCTGGGGTCGGGGAGGAACGACGGCAGGGTCGTGGCCGTCGACGTCGACAGCGGCAAGCGCACCGTGCTCATGCGGGACCTGCCGTCGACCCACGCCAGCGGCGAGTCCCACGCCGACCTGGCCGGCCCGAGCGGGGCGGCGATGGCCGCCGACGGCACCGTCTGCGCGGTGATCGCCGGCGCCACCAAGCGCAACGCCGGCTTCTCCACGATGCGATGCAGCAGCGGCCTGGTGGTCGACCTCGAGGCGTTCCAGGGCAGGACCAAGCTGCCGAGCAACCCCTACGACGTCGTCTCGGACGGCAAGGACGGCTGGTACGTCAGCGACGGGGCGGCCAACAACCTGCTGCACGTCGACCGGGCCGGCAAGGTCGTCGTGGTGGCCCGCTTCCCCAGCCTCGAGGCGGTCGGGCTGGGGAAGCGCGACGGGCAGGGCGTGCCGACGGGCCTGACGCTCGGCGCGGACCGGACCCTGTACGCCGCGCTGTACGGCGGCGCCACTCGCGTTCCTGCCGCACCCGATCGCGGTGGCGTCCACCCCGGACGGCATCGCGGTGGTGGACTACGGCGGCGCCCCCGGCGAGCGCCGCAAGGGGGAGCTGCGCCTGTTCGACGGCGCCGGCACCGGCCCGCCGCAGCAAGCCGGCCAGGGCCGGCTGCTGATCGCCCGGCTCGACGGCCCGACCGGCCTGGTGAGGTTGCCCGACGGCCGCTGGGTGATCGCCGAGACCGGCCACCACGGCCTGCGGGTCCTCAACCCCTGACGAGGGCCGCCGCGTTCAGGCTGGACGGCGGAGGAGAGTGGCCTCAGGTCCCCGATTTGGCTTCACTCGCAGCCTGGGACGCCGATCAACAGTCCAACCGGACGTTCCCGATCGGGCGAGGACCATGGACAGAGTACCGGGCGCCTCCCTGGGCGCCCTCGTGCGGCATCGCCGCGACCCGGGCTTCCTGGCGTGCCTGGCGGGCGGCGCCGGGCTGCTGGCGTTCTTCGGCTTCTACTTCGCGGGCGCCGGCGGCGACCACGCCCGCACCTGGGTCACCGACTTCGCCTACGTGCCCATGAGCACGCTGGCGGTGGCCCTGGCCGTGCGGGCCTCGCGCCACCGGGCACTGGACCGCCGCACGCGGCTGGCATGGCGCATCCTGACGGCCGCGTTCGCCTGCCAGCTGTTCGCCAACACCGCCTGGTGGTGGCTGGAGGCGGCGAAGGACGGCAGCCCGCCGTTCCCGTCGCTCGCGGACGTCGGCTACCTCGCCTTCATCCCGGTGCTGCTCGGCGGGCTGCTGGCCTTCCCCGGGCGGCCCGTCAGCCGCCAGGAGCGGTACAAGCTCGCGCTGGACACGGCCACCGTGGTCGCCGGCGGGTTCATGGTGCTGTGGTACCTGGTGCTGGGCGCGACCGTGACCGAGGGCGGCGCCGGCTTCCTCGCGATCGGGACCTCGGTCGCCTATCCCGTCGGCGACCTGGTGCTGCTGTTCGGCATCGCCAAGGTGCTGCTGCGCGGTCCGGCGGAGTCCAGCCGGCGGCCCCTGCAGATCCTGGTCGTCGGCCTGGTCCTGTTCGTGGTCGCCGACGTCTACTACGGCTACGTCGGCCTGCACCAGAGCTTCATCGGCGGGAGCTGGCCGGACCTGTTCTGGCTCAGCGCCAACTACCTGTTCGCGGTGAGCGCCGTCGACCAGCACCAGCGTGCCGAGCACCCGGAGCGGGGCGTGGTTCGCGCCCGCTCCTGGCACGTCAACCGCCTGCCCTACGTCGGCGTCGGCCTCGGCTACGGCCTGCTGCTGCTGATCGCCCACGACCAGCACCTGTACCCGCTCGGCGGCCTGCTGATCGGGGCGGTGATCCTCACCGTCCTGGTGGTGCTGCGCCAGATCACCGCGCTGCGGGAGAACCACGCCCTGGTGGTGACCGACAGCCTCACCGGCCTGACCAACCGGGCGCAGCTCCGGGCGACCCTCGACCGGGCGCTGGCCCGCGGCCGTCGCGGCGACCGCCGGGTCGCGGTGCTCCTGCTCGACCTCGACGGCTTCAAGCAGATCAACGACACGCTCGGCCACGAGACCGGTGACGACGTCCTGGTCGGCCTCGCCGAGGTGCTGCGAAGCTGCGTCCGTGCGGGCGACACCGCCGGACGGCTCGGCGGTGACGAGTTCGCGGTGGTCATCGACCAGGTCACCGGGCCGGAGGACGCCGTGGCGGTGGCGCAGCGGATCGTGGCCAAGCTGCGCGACCCGATCAGGGTCGGCGAGCACGCCCTGCTGACCCACACGAGCATCGGCATCGCGCTGTCGGGCGAAGGCGCGGCCGAATCGGACGAGCTGCTGCACCGGGCCGACCTGGCCATGTACGCGGCCAAGCGGCGCGGCACGCACGGCTACGAGCTGTACGGCCACATCCCCGACGACCATGAGCTGCGCCGCGCCCAGCTCGAGACCGACCTGCGCCTGGCGCTGGACCGGGAGGAGCTGGTGGTCCACTACCAGCCGATCGTCACCCTGCACGACGGCAACATCGTCGGCGTGGAGGCACTGGTGCGCTGGCGGCACCCCAGCCGCGGCCTGATCCTGCCTGGCGAGTTCATCCCGGTCGCCGAGGAGACCGGGCTCATCCAGGAGCTGGGCGCGTGGGTGCTGGAGCACGCCGGCGGCCAGGTCCGCACCTGGCAGGAGCGCTTCCCTCATACCCGCCCGCTGCAGCTCAGCGTGAACCTGTCCCCCCGGCAGGTGCAGGACCCGCACCTGGTCCAGGACGTGACCGCGCTCCTGCGGCGCATCGGGCTCGACCCGCGCACGCTGGTGCTCGAGCTCACCGAGAACGTCTTCATGCACGACACCGACGAGGCGGTCGCCAAGCTGGCCGCGCTCAAGCAGCTCGGCATCCGCATCGCCATCGACGACTTCGGCACCGGCTACTCCTCGCTCGGCTACCTCACCCACCTGCCGGTCGACATCCTCAAGATCGACCGCTGCTTCATCGCCGAGCTCGGCACCGGCTCGGAGGGGTCGGTGGTGGCCGAGGCGGTGGTCCGGCTGAGCCAGGCGCTGCACCTCGACACCGTCGCCGAAGGCGTCGAAGAGGCCGGCCAGGCCAAGGGCCTGCGCGAGCTCGGCTGCCCGCTGGGCCAGGGCTACTACTTCGCCCGTCCGCTCAGCAGCGCCGACTTCGAGGCGCTGTTCGAGGAGGCCCAGGCCGCGGCCGCGCCCCGGGCGGACCAGCCACACCCGGCCCCGGCCGGCGGGAGTACCGTGAGGTCATCATGATCCAGCTCAACGACCTCCACTCGCTCGCCTGAAGCGCGGTCCAACAGGAACGTCTGCGGGTCTCGCAGCGCAGGGAGCAGCTCATCCGGGAGCTGGCCAGGCCGGGCCTCCTGGACCGTTGGCGTGCCCGCCGCGCCGCCCGTCAGCCCTCGCCAGGCCTCCCGCCACGGCCCCTGACCACAGATCCGCTTCACCGGCGCGGGTGATCACCTCGGATCGTCGGCCCCGCGGGCTAGGATCGCCACCCGAGCGTGGTGACCGATCAGGGGGTGACCGTTGGACAGGCAGCGTGTCGCGGCCTGGCTGCAGGCGTACTCGCAGGCCTGGCAGACCTACGACAGCGCGGAGATCGCCGCGCTCTTCAGCCAGGACGCCAGCTACCGCTACCACCCGTGGGACGAGCCGCTGCGCGGCCGCGAGGCGATCGTCGCCTCCTGGCTCGACGAGCCTGACACCCCGGGGACCTACGACGGGCGCTACCAGCCCCTGGCGGTGGACGGGGAGCTGGCCGTCGCCACCGGGCGCAGCCGCTACCTCGACCAGGACGGCTCGGTGGAGCGCGAGTACCACAACTGCTTCGTGCTGCGCTTCGACGGCGACGGCCGCTGCACCGAGTTCACCGAGTGGTTCATGAAGCACCCGCCGGATGCCCCCGGCTGAGCGCGCCCGCGGACCGGGCTCGGCACTAGCGGGCCAGGCGTCCGAGCAGCGCCGAGGCGACGGTGATGCCGAGGGCGGCCGCGCCGACCAGGGCGAGGGCGTCGACGACGAGGTTGCCCGGCGTCCCGAGCAGCAGGGTCCGCAGCGCGCCGACCTCGTAGCTGAGCGGGTTGATCCGGGTCAGCCAGCGGATCCAGGTGGGCATGAGGCTGGACGGGTAGAGGGCGTTGGAGCCGAAGAACAGCGGCATGGTGATGGCCTGGCCGATGCCCATCAGGCGCTCCCTGGTCAGCACCAGCCCGGCGATCGTCATCGACAGCGCGGAGAAGAACGCGGCGGCGACCACCACCACGGCGACCGCGGCGGCCAGGTGGAGCGGGTTCCAGTCGAACCTGACGCCGAGGATCGCGCTCAGCGCGAGGACCACCACGACCTGGCTGGTCGCGCGCACGCCGGCCGCGAACACCTTGCCGGCGACCAGCGCCGCCCGCGGGGTCGGCGTGACCATCAGCTTGGTCAGGATGCCGAAGTCCCGCTCCCAGATGATCTG